>Ga0209902_100024_pt1 | contig 364961 bp, 374 predicted proteins | sample FECB27metaG_FD_188304 | JGI IMG/M metagenome (GOLD analysis project Ga0209902, IMG submission 188304) | Cyanobacterial communities from the Joint Genome Institute, California, USA - FECB-27 (SPAdes) (version 2) | ecosystem: Environmental > Aquatic > Thermal springs > Hot (42-90C) > Microbial...
TGGAGGGGGTGTGCGCCACCCCCTCACCCATCCTCTCCCCCTAGCGGGGGAGAGGAGAATGAGAATTCGAGCTGAAGGAGAAGACCATGACCGACGCATACATCTACGACGCCGTCCGCACCCCGCGCGGCAAGGGCCGCAAGGACGGCTCGCTGCATGAAGTGACTCCCGTCCGCCTCGCCGTCACGGCGCTGCAGGCCGTCGCTGCCCGCAACAATCTCGACACGCATCTGGTCGACGACATCGTCCTGGGCTGCGTCATGCCGATCGGCGAGCAGGGCGCCGATATCGCGCGCACCGCGTCGGTGATGGCGGGCTACGCCGAGACCGTTTCGGGCGTGCAGATCAACCGCTTCTGCGCCTCGGGCCTCGAAGCCACCAACATGGCGGCGGCGCAGGTCATGTCCGGCCAGAGCCAGGCCGCAATCGGCGGCGGCGTCGAGAGCATGAGCCGCGTGCCGATGGGCTCGGACGGCGGCGCCTGGGCGGTCGATCCGGCCGTGGCGATCCCGATGTACTTCGTGCCGCAGGGCGTTTCGGCCGACCTGATCGCCACCAAGTACGGCATGAGCCGCGACGACGTCGACAGCTACGCCGTCGAATCGCAGAGGCGCGCCAAGGCCGCCTGGGACGCCGGCTACTTCAAGAAGTCGATCGTGCCGGTGAGGGACCAGAACGGCATCGAGCTGCTGGCGCACGACGAATTCATGCGACCGACCACCACCATGCAGACGCTGGCGGCGCTGGAACCCAGCTTCAAGATGCAGGGCGAGGTGATGCCGGGCTTCAACGCGGTGGCGCAGCAGCGCTATCCCGAGGTCGAGAAGCTGACGCACGTCCATCATGCCGGCAATTCGTCGGGCATCGTCGATGGCGCCGCTGCGATCCTGCTCGGCACCAAGGAGTTCGGCGAGAAGGCCGGCCTCAAGCCGCGCGCCCGCATCCGCTCCTTCGCCTCGATCGGCTCGGAGCCGGCGATCATGCTGACCGGCCCGGCGCCGGCTTCGGAGAAGGCGCTGAAGCGCGCCGGCATGTCGGTGAGCGACATCGATCTGTTCGAGCTGAACGAGGCCTTCGCGGCCGTCGTGCTGCGCTACATGCAGGTCCTCAAGATGCCGCACGACAAGATCAACGTGAATGGCGGCGCGATCGCCATGGGCCATCCGCTGGGCGCTACCGGCGCGATGATCCTCGGCACGCTGCTCGACGAGCTCGAGCGTCGCAACCTCTCGACCGGCCTCGCCACGCTCTGCGTCGGCGGCGGCATGGGCACCGCCACCATCATCGAGCGCGTCTGAGGCTTCTTTGTCATCCTGAGGCGCAGCCGAAGGATCTAACGCCAATGCCAAAGGCGTCCTGTGGAGCGAGGCAAGGTCCTTCGCTTCGCTCAGGACGACAAAGGCTCGGAGCTATGAGGAACGATAAATGATCAACTACAACGTCGACAGCGACGGCATCGCGACCATCACCTGGGACATGCCCAACCGCGCGATGAACGTGCTGAACGAGGCCTCGATGACGGCCTATGCCGGCGCGCTCGAGACCGCGCTGAAGGACGAGAAGGTCAAGGGCATCATCATCACGTCGGGCAAGGACAGCTTCATTGCCGGCGCCGATCTGGAGATGATCCTGAGCCTCGACACGTCCGATGCGTCGAAGCTGATGGAACAGTTCAGCCAGCTGCAGAAGATGTTTCGCCAGCAGGAGACCGGCGGCAAGCCGATCGTCGCGGCGATCAACGGCACGGCGCTGGGCGGCGGCTTCGAGATCTGCCTCGCCACGCACTACCGCATCGCCGCGGCCAATCCGAAGACCAAGGTCGGCCAGCCGGAAGTGAAGATCGGCCTGCTGCCCGGCGGCGGCGGCACGCAGCGCATCCCGCGCCTGATCGGCGTCCAGAACGCCGCCCCGATCCTGCTCGAAGGCAAGGACCTCACGGTCGATGCCGCCAAGAGCCTCGGCCTGATCCACGAGGTCGTGCCGGCGGGCGAGCTGCTGGCCAAGGCGAAGGCGTGGCTGATGGCGCCGGCGACCGAGCAGGTCGTGCCGGAATATGCCGGCAAGGGCGCCAAGCCGATCGACGGCCGCGCCGTGCAGCCGTGGGACCGCAAGGGCTTCAAGGTGCCGGGCTTTCCCGGCGGCCAGGTGTGGAGCCCGCCCGGCGTCATGACCTTTATCGGCGGCAGCGCCATGATCCGCGGCAAGACAAACGGCGTCTACCCGGCGCCGAAGGCGATCATGAGCTGCGTCTACGAGGGCCTGCAGCTTCCGTTCGACTCCGCGCTCAAGGTCGAGACGCGCTACTTCGTCTCGCTGCTGCGCGACCCCGTCGCCAAGAGCATGATCCGCACGCTGTTCTTCGGCCTGCAGGAAGCCAACAAGCTGGCGCGCCGGCCCAAGGGTGTGGCGAAGCAGGAGTACAAGAAGATCGGCGTTCTGGGCGCCGGCCTGATGGGCGCCGGCATCGCCACCGTCTCGGTGCAGGCCGGTCTCGACATCGTGCTGATCGACCGCGACCAGGCGGCTGCCGACAAGGGCAAGGCGCACATCGCCGACGAGCTGGGCAAGCTGGTGAAGCGCAAGCGCCTCGACCAGGGGAAGGCCGACGCGATGCTGGCCAAGGTCACCGCGACGCCCGACTTCGGCGCGCTCAAGGACTGCGACCTCGTCATCGAGGCGGTGTTCGAGAACCGCGAAGTGAAGGCCGAGGCCACCAGGAAGGCCGAGGCCGCGCTGCCGAAGACCGCCGTCTTCGCCTCCAACACCTCGACCCTGCCGATCACCGGTCTCGCCGAAGCCTCGTCGCGACCGGACCAGTTCATCGGCCTGCACTTCTTCTCGCCGGTCGAGAAGATGCCCCTGGTCGAGATCATCGTCGGCGAGAAGACCTCGCCGGAGACGCTCGCCCGCGCGATGGACTATGTGCAGAAGATCCGCAAGACGCCGATCGTCGTGAACGACAGCCGCGGCTTCTTCACCTCACGCGTCTGCGGCGCCTTCATCAGCGAAGGCCATCGCCTCCTGAAGGAGGGCGTGCCCGCCGCCATGATCGAGAACTGCGCGCGCTTTGCCGGCATGCCGGTGGGCCCGTTGTCGCTCAACGACGAGGTCGCGATCGACCTGTCGTGGAAGATCATGGACCAGACCCGGCGCGATGCCGAAGCGGCCGGCCAGAAGTTCGAGGGCGGCGGCACCGAGGACATCCTCGAGCTGATGGTGAAGAAGCTGGAGCGCTTCGGCCGCAAGAACGGCAAGGGCTTCTACGAGTATCCCGCCGACGGCAAGAAGCGCCTGTGGCCGGAGCTCGAGAAGTACTTCCCGGCCGATCCGAAGCTTCTCTATGGCGAGGGCGAGGACAAGCGCGCCAAGGAGGACGAGATCAAGAAGCGCCTGCTCTACGTGCAGGCGGTCGACACCGCGCGCTGCCTGGAAAGCAACGTGCTGACCAACCCGCAGGACGGCGACGTGGGCTCGATCATGGGCCTGGGTTTCGCGCCGCAGACCGGCGGGGCGATCAGCCTGATCGACCAGGTCGGAATCAAGAAGTTCGTCGCCGAATGTGACGAGTTCGCCAAGAAGTACGGCGCCCAGTTCGAGGTGCCGAAGCTGCTGCGCGACATGGCGGCCAAGGGCGAGAGCTTCTACGGCAATTACCATCCGGCGAAGGCGGCCTGATCAGGCCTGCTCCTGAAATCCTCTCCGCCCGCGAAGCGGGGGGAGAGGAAGGGGCCCCGCGCGCCAGCGTGGGGTAGGTGAGGTGGGTGCCTCCGCAGGTACACCTCGCCCTTGACAAGCACATGACCCACCTCTCCTGGCCTCTCCCCCCGTTGCGTGGGCGGAGAGGAACATGACGTCTTTGCTTGAGAGGCCTGTCAGCTTGCACTGATGCGGTGACGCGGCAATTATCCCTCCCTCAAATCAGGAGGAATTTGCCGTGGACGCCAAGGAAATCGCCGCACTCGCCGACCGTATCGTCGAAGGTCGCCGCTCGAAGACGACGATGGACTGGCTCGCCGACGCCACGGCCAGCCTCTCCGAAGCCGATGCCTACAAGGTCCAGTTCGCCGTCCACGACAAGCTCGAGGCCGCCGGCTGGAAGCTCGCGGGCTGGAAGGTGGCCTTCGCCGTTCCCGCGCAGTACGAGCCGCTCAAGCTCTCCGGTCCGGCCTTCGCTGGCCTCTACACCAGCGGCATCAAGCAGAGCGGCGTGGTGTTCGAGAAGGGCTGGCCACTGAAGGCCGGCGTCGAATGCGAGATGGTCGCTCGCATGGGCAAGGACGTGCCGGCCGGCACCGAATACACCGCACAGTCGATCATGGGATTCGTCTCCAACCTCTATTGCGGCATGGAAGTCGTCGAGAACCGCTATGGCGACGTCTCCAAGCTGGGCGGCCCGGGTCGCATCGTCGACGACGTGCTGCAGGCCGCCTGCGTCGTCGGGACCGAGATCAAGGACTGGCAGAAGACCGACTTCGTCAACGTGAAGGGCCGCTCCGAGTTCGAGGGCAAGGAGATCGGCGCCGGTCCCGGCAGCAACGTGATGGGCGGCGCGATGATCTCGCTCGCCTGGCTGGCCAACAAGCTGATCGCCAACGGCAAGCACCTGAAGGCCGGCGACATGATCCTCACCGGCTCGGTGCATCCGCCGCAGTTCCTGCCCGGCCCCGGCGTCGCGAAGACCGAGTTCGTCGGGCTGGGCGGCGCCGAGATCACCGTCAAGTAGGGAGGGAACTGCCGTGGACGCCAAAGAGATCGCCGCACTTGCCGAAAGGATCGCCGAAGGACGGCGCTCGCGGAAGCCGATGGACATCAGTGCGGCGACGGCCAACCTCTCCGAGGCCGATGCCTACAAGGTCCAGTTCGCGGTTCACGATCTCTACGCCGCCGCCGGCGATACGTTCGCCGGCTGGAAGATCGCGCTGACGCTGCCGACGCAGTACGAGCCGCTGAAGCTCTCGGGCCCGGTGTTCGCTGGCGTCTATCACAGCGGCCTGCGCCAGAGCGGCGCGGTGTTCGAGAAGGGCTGGCCGCTGAAGCCGGGCATCGAGCCCGAGCTGGTGGCCCGCATTGCCAGGGACGCGCCGGCCGGCGGTTCGCCCTACACTGCCGAGAGCATCCGCGCCCATGTCGGGGCTCTCCATTGCGGCATGGAACTGGTCGACAACCGCTACCTCGACGTCAGCAAGATGGGCGGCCCCGCGCGCATCGCCGACAACGTGCTGCAGGCGGCGCTGGTCGTGGGCACCGAGATCAAGGACTGGCAGACGCTCGATTTCGCCAACCTCAAAGGTCGTTCGACTCTCGACGGCAAGGAGCTGGCGTCCGGCCCCGGCAGCGCGGTCATGGGCGGCGCGATGATCTCGCTTGCCTGGCTCGCCAACGCGCTGAACAAGCACGGACGCCACCTGAAGGCCGGCGACCTCGTGCTGACCGGCTCTGTGCATCCGCCTGCGTTCCTGCCGGGTCCGGGTGTCGCGAAGACCGAATTCGAAGGGCTCGGCTCGACCGAGATCACGATCAAGTAGGAGGTTGCCATGAAGCGGTTCGGCGTTTCGCTCGCTGTCGCTGCGTTGATGTTCGCACTACCGGCCGTGGCGCAAACGCCGTCGGCGGCTGTGCCCGGTCCGGCGGCGACGCCGTCGGACTACATCCTGCTCACGGTCATCATGCGACATGACCAGACGATGAACCTGGACGAGATCAACAGGATCCAGGCGGAGCAGGGCTTCTGGGCGAAGTTTCCGCCCGAGGGCATCCAGGTCGAGTCCTGGTACATCGCCATGGGCCTCGGCTACATCGTGACCCTGCGCGTGCCGCCGGCCCGCCTGCGCGAGGTCAATCGCGCGGTGGAGCAGGGCGCGTGGAAAGCCTTTCGCACCGAGTTCTACCCGACCTACGGCGCCAAGAAGATCGCCGAGACGTTGCGCGAGCAGGCGACGAAGAAGTAGCTCTCAGCCGGCGTCGCCCTGGAGAAGCAGGCGGTCGAGATGCGCCGTCTCTCCCGACCAGCCGCCCGGCGGCCATGGCTCGTTGCCGGGGAGGGGCTCGCGTAGCGGCGCGGTCGGCAGCGCGTCGCCGTCCAGCATCTCGACGTCGACCCTGAAATCCTCGTCCTGCTCGAAGCCGTGCCAGTGCAGGAACTCGGCATAGGCGTGGCGGCCGTCGCGCAGCTGCAGAACGAACCCTGCCGAACTGTCGTGCATGTCGCCGAACGCCCAGAACCGGTCGACATGGGCGACATCAGTCGGCGCGAAGCCATGGCTCTCGGCGTTGAGCACGTCGAGCGTATGGCCGAATTCGTAGAAGCCTCGGATCTGCATGTTCTCATCGTATCAAATGTATCGGCCAAGGTCGGAGCCATTGCCTTATCTCCGCCTAGAACATAACATGAACATACGATTGAGGAGGCAAGCAATGACTGCATTTTCCGGGTCGACGATCGAGGCTTTTGCAGGCCGTCAGGCGCTGGCGCCGCGGCTGGAGCAGGGTGTCTCGCGCCTCGCCGTGGACCGCCTCCGGCGACGCCACGCCGGCCTGCGCCGGACCGGGCCACGCTTCACGGACAGGCTGTTCTTTGCCGTCCTGCCGGATGCGGAGACGGCCGAGCGGATTGCAGAGCGTGCCGCCGCCTCGCGCGCCCGGCACGGCCTCACGGGCCGGCTGCTCAAGACCGGACATTTCCATGTCACGCTGTCGACCGTGCACGAAGGCCACGGCCTGCCGGATGCCGGGGAGATTGACGGCTGGATGGCGCGCGCCGGCGGCATCTCGATGCCGTCGTTCCGTGTCGGGTTCGATCGCCTGATGAGCTTCGCCAACGGCGCGCTGGTCCTGACGGGTGAGGGTTCGACCGTCGGCATGGAGGTGCTGCAGCAACGCCTCTGCGATTCGCTCGACGACACACCGCGGCCGGCCCGTCGCTACACGCCGCACGTGACCCTGCTCCATGACGGCCGCCACATCGAGGCCGAGCCGGTCGAGCCGATCGCGTGGACGGTCCGCGAGGTCGTGCTGGTGCACAGCCTGATCGGCCAGACGACGCACCGTCACATCGCGCGCATCCCGCTGTCCTGAGGTCCCGCAGAGGAATGACGTGACTGCTGCAGTAGCCACCGACCGCCTGTTCTTTGCCCTGATCCCCGACGAGAAGACGGTAGAAGCAATCTGCGGCACGCGCCGGCAACTGCGCGAAGCGATCGGGATCTCCGGCACGGAAATCCTGCCCGAGCATCTCCATGTCACGCTGTGTCATGTGGACGATGCCGCGGAGTCGCCGCCCGCCGAAGCCATCGATGCGCTCGTCGAGCGCGCCAGCCAGATCGACCTCCCGTGCTTTCGGGTTTCCTTCACGCGCGCGAAGTCACTCGCGAAGGGGGCCTTGGTGCTCTACGGCGGCAAGGGCGGCGCGGCCCTGAAGACGCTTTCGACGCGGCTGCGCGACGTGCTGATCGAGCCTGGAGCGGAGAAGCGGAAGCCTTTCACGCCGCACATGACGTTGCTGAGGAGCGAGACGCTGGCGCCGCCGCGCGACGTCGCCCCCGTGACGTGGACGGCGCGTGAGATCGTCCTGGTGCACAGCCTGCCTGGCAGGACCGCGCATCGCCATGTCGGACGCCTGCCGCTGCGGCCGGGCGCGCAGCTCTGGCTGCCGGGATTTGATTTCTGATCGGCTTCGTTCGGCTATGATCGCGCCATGAAGCCCTATGTCCTCTGCCACATGGTCTGCAGCGTCGACGGTCGCATCTGGGGTAGCCGCTGGCGGCCGAAGGTCAACATCGTGCCCAACCTCTTCGAGCGCCTGCACGACCAGATGGGCGGGGGCTCGTGGCTGTGCGGGCGGGTGACGGCGCAGGAATTCGCCAAGGGCAAGGAGCCGCACTATCCCGACACGGATCGGACGTTCCCGCGAGAGAACTGGTTCGCGCAGCGCGAGGCCAAGGCATGGGGCATCTTCCTCGATGCGCATGGCAAGGCGGTCTGGGCGCGCCGCGACATTGGCGGTGATCCGATTCTGGTGATCCTGACCGAATCCGTGCCGGACCGGCACCTGGCCGGCCTGCGCGCCGACGGTGTGTCCTACATCTTCGCCGGCAAGGCCGAAGTCGATCTTGCGGCGGCGCTCGAGACGCTCAATCGCGAGCTGGGCATCGAGCGGATCATGCTGGAGGGCGGGGGCGGCGCGAACGGCGCGTTGCTGCGGGCGGGGCTGATCGACGAGCTGAGCCTCGTGATCTGCCCGGTGATCGACGGCAGCACGGGCGGACCGATCGTGTTCAACTCAGGCGACGCCGATCTCGGCCCGGCGCCGATCGAAAGCATGACGCTGGTGAGCCATGAGGTGCTGGAGGGCGGGACGATGTGGCTGCGCTATCGTCTGCGTTCGACACCGTCCCAAGCCGCTTAATCCTATGTCGTTGAATTGATTGTGAAAGCGGCGTCGCTTGTACTTGCCGCTGAATAGAACATATAGAGAACAACGTACTCGCGTTTCCAGGAGGCGTTGTTGGACGAAAAGCTCACCACCAAGCTTCGTATTCTTTCGGACGCGGCCAAGTACGACGCCTCGTGCGCCTCGTCGGGGGCACCCAAGCGGTCGGCCGGGCTCGACGGCATCGGCTCGACCAGCAACGGCATTTGCCATGCCTACACGCCGGACGGGCGCTGCGTGTCGCTGCTGAAGATCCTTTTGACCAACTACTGCCTGTTCGACTGCGCCTATTGCATCAACCGTCGCTCCTCGAACGTCGAGCGAGCGCGCTTTACGGTCGACGAGGTCGTTTCGCTGACGCTCAACTTCTACAAACGCAACTACATCGAGGGTCTGTTCCTCTCGTCGGGCATCATCCGCAATCCCGATCACACGATGGAGCAGCTCATGCTCGTGGCGAAGAAGCTGCGGCGCGAGCACGGCTTCGCGGGCTACATCCATCTCAAGACGATCCCCGAGGCCAATCCCTGGCTGATCGAGCAGGCCGGCCTCTTCGCGGACCGGATGTCGATCAACATCGAGCTGCCATCGGCCGATAGTCTCGCGCGCTTTGCGCCCGAGAAGAGTGCCAAGTCGATCACTGGCGCCATGGGCCAAATGAAGGAGCGCATCGACGAAGCAAAGGAGGATCGCCGCAAATTCTCGCCGGCCGGGCAGAGCACGCAGGTGATCGTGGGCGCCGATGCGACGACCGACGCGGCGCTGCTGCAGACCAGTTCCATCCTCTACAAGGACTACGCGCTGCGCCGCGTCTACTACTCGGCCTTCAGTCCGATCCCGGAGCCGAGCGTGGTACTGCCGCTCAAGGCGCCGCCGTTGCAGCGCGAGAACCGGCTCTATCAGGCCGATTGGCTGCTGCGTTTCTACGGCTTCTCGGCCGAGGAGGTCGTGAGTGCGGGGCAGGACGGCATGCTTGCGCTCGATATCGATCCCAAGTCGGCCTGGGCGCTGCAGAACCGCGACCGCTTTCCGCTCGATGTGAACACCGCCGACCGCGAGATGCTGTTGCGCGTGCCGGGTCTCGGCGTGCGCTCGGTCGACAAGATCATCGCGGCGCGACGGCACGCGCGGCTGCGGCTGGCCGACATCGGCCGGCTGGCGCGCAGCGTGAAGCGGCTGCTGCCGTTTCTGGTTACGGCCGACTATCGCCCGACGAAGGTGTCGGACCGGCTGGAGATCCGCAGCAACCTCGCGGATGCGCCCGTGCAGGCGAGTCTCTTTTGATCGGCGTGCCCCTGCGCGAGGGCGCGGACATCGATGGGTTCCGGGCTGCCGTCCGCATGTTGGTTGCGCGCAAGGCGAGGCCTGAGACCGTCTCGTGGTGCCGCGCCGGCGAGGGCGATCTGTTCGGCGGAGGGCAGATCGATGCCGCGCCGCCGGTGGCCCTGCCGCGCGCGTTGGGCGATCTGATCCGGCTGGTCGTCTGTCACAGCGACCGGGAGCGCTATGCGCTGCTCTACACCGTGATCTGGCGGATGTTGAACGGCGAGCGCGCGCTCCTCGACGTGCAAAGCGATCCGCTGGTGCATCGCCTGGAGATGATGGCGAAGTCGGTGCGCCGCGACCTGCACAAGATGCACGCCTTCGTGCGTTTCCGCGAGACGCACGATCCCGACGGCAAGGAGCGGTTCGTGTCGTGGTTCGAGCCGCAGCATTTCATCGTCGAGGCGACGGCCGATTTCTTCGTCGAGCGCTTCCGCAGCCTCGTCTGGTCGATCCTGACGCCGGTGGGCTCGCTGCATTGGGATCGCGCGTCGCTGACCGTCGGGCCGCCGGCGCAGCGCAGCGATGCGCCCGAGTCCGACGACTTCGAGGAAGCCTGGCGCTGCTATTACGAGAACGTCTTCAATATGGCGCGCCTCAATCCCAGGGCGATGCGGCAGCACATGCCGGAGAAATACTGGCGCAACCTGCCGGAGGCTGCGTCGATCGCCGGCCTGGTGCAGCAGGCGCCGGTGCGGGCGCAGGAGATGATTGCGCGGGAGGCGGCCGGGCGCGAGAAGCGCGATCCGTTGAAGGCGGTGGCGGCGATGGCCGAGCAGGGGCCACGGACGCTGGAGGAACTGAACCGGCTGATCGCCGACTCGGAGCCGCTGACGCCGGGCGCCGACCGTGCCGTGCTGGGCGAAGGGCCGATGGAGCCCGCCGTCGCCTTCGTCGGCGAGCAGCCGGGCGATCAGGAGGAAAGGGAAGGGCGGCCGTTCATCGGTCCGGCGGGACAACTTCTCGACAAGGCGCTGGCCGAGGCCGGCATCGATCGCTCGTGCGTCTACGTCACCAACGCGGTGAAGCACTTCAAGTACGAGTCTCGTGGCAAAAAGCGCCTGCACAAGCGGCCCAACCCGGGCGAGGTGAAGCGTTATCGCTGGTGGCTGAAGCGCGAACTCGACTTCGTGCGCCCGAAGCTGGTCGTGGCGATGGGCGGGACGGCATTGCTCGGGCTGACGGGGAAGCCGCTTTCGGTTCTCAAGGTGCGCGGTCCGATCGCGTTCGACGCCCAGCCGGGCTATGCCACGGTGCATCCATCCTACCTGCTGCGCCTGCCGGACGAGTCGGCCCGGCGCGAGGCCTACGCGGCGTTCCGCGACGATCTCGTCGCCGTCCGCCGCCTAATTGCTGAGAGCCTGTAAGTTCAATGGAGCGCGCAACTCCCGTTGCGCTCAAGCTTCGTTCGCAAACAAGGCATGAGCGCAACGGGAGTTGCGCGCTCCAATGAGAAGTCAGTCCGCGGCTTTCTGGTCGAGGAAGTCGAGCGTGCCGTCGCTGCGCTCGCCCTTCAGGTACCGGAAGGTGCCGGCGCCGGTCGCAAGCAATTCGTTCGCCTGATTATAGATCTCGGTCTCGGCGGCGAAGGTGCTCTGGCTGGTCGAGGGACGCCACGCGCCCAGGATCGTAAGCAGGTCTCCCTCGCGGCCGGCCTTGATGAACTGCGTGGTGAAGGCCAGCGTCACGGACAGCCGCCGCGCGGTCGCGGTCTCATTGAAGGTGCAGGCGAAGCCGCTCGCCGAGTCGAGGAGCGTCATCAGCACGCCGCCGTGCAGCAGGCCGTTGGCGTTGCACAGTTCCGGCCGCACCTTGAGTTGCATCTCGACGAAGCCATGACGCCACGCCACGACCTGGTGGCCGATGACGCCGTTGAAGCCGCGGAACTCATAAGGAGCGACCGGCCGAGCGTCGGCCGGTCGTTGGATCGCCATGTCTGGAAAGCCTTTTGGGAGAGGGTGCGCCTAGCGGCGCACCATCGCCGACATCGGCGCCCGATGGCCGTTGCCATTGGCCATCATCGGCCGCATGGCCGAGCTGGCGGGGGCGGTGACGGCGGGTTGGGCGGCCATGCCGGTGCGGATGTCGCGCGCGACCTTGACCAGGCGCGGGCCCCAGTCGGCTTCGAGACGGTCGCGGCTGATCTGGTAGATCGGCGCCGAGGCGTTGATCGCATACGCGGCCGTGCCATCGGAATTGCGCAGCGGGGCGCCGACGCCGCACAGCTCGGGCAGCCACTCGCCCCAGGTGACGCAGAAGCCGCGGTCGGTCAGTTCCTTGAACGAGCGCTCGAGGCCGGTCTTCACCTTGGCCCAGTCGTCGCGCCAGCGGCGGCGGATCGCATCGATCTGCTTGTTGCGGTCGACGTCGGGCAGCGAGAACAGGTAGGCGCGGCCCATCGCGGTGCTCGCCATCGGCACGCGGGTGCCGACGTCGTGGGTGATCGCCACGACCGACGGGCCACGGCAGGCTTCGAGGTAGATCATCGAATGACGGTCGCGGCCGCCCAGCGCCGTGGAGGCGTTGAGGGCATGGGCCAGCTGCTCCAGCGGCTGACGCGAGGCGCGGCGGACGTCCATGCTCGAGATGGCGGCATAGCCCAGCGCCAGCACCGAGGCGCCCAGCTCGTATTTGCGGAAACGGCGGATGTAGTTGAGGTAGCCCAGCTCGGTCAGCGTGTGGGTGAGGCGGGCGACCGTCGGCTTCGGCAGGCCCGTGCGATGGGCGATCTCCTGGTTGCCCAGCATGCCTTCGCCGGCATGGAAGGCACGCAGGATGTCGAGGCCGCGGGCCAGCGCCGTAACGAACTGGCGATCCTTGCTGCTGGACCCTTCGGCGAGACCGTTTTCGACCGAGCTCTGGAAGGCGGCGGTTCGCGTGACGAGATGGCTAACGTTGCCCATGGGCGTCTGCTCCTGGTGAATGGCCGTTTATTTCTTTGCGGAGCGGAACCTGCCATTGGCTTAACCTTATCGCAATGCGCGTCAGCGGGTTTTGACCTGCGAACATGCAAAGCGGCCATGTCAAAGTTGCGTGTTTTGATTATCGATAGTTGCAGACGCGCTGTTTTGCTCTCGATTCGGGAATTTTCGGCCTATTTTGATGACGCGGACGGCATGTTTCGACATGGTCGCCCCGTCCGGGTACGATCCGGACCGACCCCTTCGAGAGGCAAAAATTGGCTAAAGAACCCTCCCTGCCCAAGGATATTGCAGTGCTCTCGTTCGAGGATGCACTCAAGGAACTGGAGGGCATCGTCCAGCAGCTCGAACGCGGCCAGGTGAAGCTGGACGAGGCGATTTCGGCCTACGAACGCGGCGCGCTTCTGAAGCGGCACTGCGAGCAGCGGCTGGCCGAAGCCAAGATGAAGGTGGAGAAGATCGTCTTCTCCGCCGACGGCTCCGTCGCGACGCAACCCGCCGATCTCGGCTGATTTTCTCCGATGCCGTTGTCGTCGCACAGACAGTTCGACACCGCCCTCGCGTTCGCGGCGGAGTCGGTCGAGCGCACCATGGATCGCCTGCTGCCGTCCGGAGCGGTGGGCGAGGCGCGTGTCTTCGAGGCGATGCGATACTCGAGCCTGGGTGGCGGCAAGCGGTTGCGCGCTTTTTTCGTGCTGGCCGGCGCGACGCTCTTCAAGGTGGGGACGCTGCCCGCCCTGCGAACGGCGTCCGCCATCGAGTTCGTGCACGCCTATTCCCTGATCCACGACGATCTGCCGGCGATGGACGACGACGATCTGCGGCGCGGCAAACCCACCTGTCACAAGCAATTCGACGAAGCGACCGCGATCCTCGCGGGCGATGCGCTGCAGGCGCTGGCCTTCGAGGTTCTGGCGCACGAGGACACCCATGGCGACCCGGCGGTCCGCACGGCGCTCGTGAGTGAACTCGCGAAGGCCGCAGGCGCGCGCGGCATGGTGGGCGGGCAGATGCTCGACCTGCTGGCCGAGCAGGAAAATTCCGACCAGTCGATCGGCGCCATCACCCACCTGCAACGCCTAAAGACGGGGGCGTTGATCTCCTTCTCGTGCACGGCGGGCGCCATCCTCGGCAAGGCGAGCGACTCCCTGCGGATGGCGCTCGCGGGCTATGCGCACGATCTCGGCCTCGCCTTCCAGATCGTCGACGACCTGCTCGACATCGAAGGCAGCGCGGAGGAGCTGGGCAAGGCGACGCGCAAGGACGAAGCCGCCGGCAAGGCGACTTTCGTGTCCATCCTGGGTGTCGAACGGGCGAGGGCGCAGGCCGGCATGCTGGCGCGACAGGCGGCCGCGCATCTGGAGCCCTTCGGAGAAGCAGCGGATTTGCTAAGGCAAGCCACAGAATTCGTCGTGGCGCGTCGCACCTGAAGTTGGGGCGGAAGGCGTCGCCCAGGAGTATGATAGTGCCATGACCGGTCAGAGTACGACGCCGCTGCTCGATACCGTCGACGTTCCCGCCGACATCCGCCGCTTGCGCGCAGAACAGTTGCGTCAGCTAGCGGACGAACTGCGCCAGGAGACGATCTCGGCCGTTTCGGTAACCGGTGGCCATCTCGGGGCGGGGTTGGGCGTCGTCGAGCTCACGGTGGCCCTTCACTACGTCTTCGACACGCCGAAGGACCGGCTGATCTGGGACGTCGGCCATCAGGCCTATCCGCATAAGATCGTCACCGGCCGCCGCAGCCGCATCCGTACCCTGCGCCAGGAAGGCGGGTTGTCGGGCTTCACGCGCCGCTCGGAGAGCGAATACGACCCGTTCGGGGCGGCCCATTCCTCGACCTCGATCTCGGCCGGCCTCGGCATGGCGGTGGCGCGCGATCTTGCGGGCGGCTCCAACAACGTGATCGCCGTGATCGGCGACGGCGCGCTCAGCGCCGGCATGGCCTACGAGGCCATGAACAATGCAGGCGCGCTGCGCTCGCGCCTGATCGTGGTGCTGAACGACAACGACATGTCGATCGCGCCGCCCGTCGGGGCGCTGTCGGGCCATCTCTCGCGGCTCCTGTCGGGGCGTCCCTATGTCACCCTGCGCAACCTCGGCCGCACCTTCGCCGAGAACCTGCCCAAGCCGCTCGAACTCGCGGCCAAGCGCGCCGAGGAATTCGCGCGCGGTTTCGTGGCCGGTGGCACGCTGTTCGACGAGCTGGGCTTCTACTATGTGGGTCCGGTCGACGGTCACAATCTCGACCATCTGCTGCCGGTGCTGAAGAACGCCCGCGACAGCCAACTCGACAAGCCGATCCTGGTCCATGTCGTCACCAAGAAGGGCAAGGGTTACGCGCCGGCCGAGGCGAGTGCGGACAAGTACCACGGGGTGGTGAAGTTCGACGTCATCACCGGCAAGCAGTCCAAGCCGATCGCCAACGCGCCGCAATACACCTCGGTCTTCGCCAAAGCGCTGATCGCGGAGGCGGAAGCCGACAGGAAGATCGTGGCGGTGACCGCGGCGATGCCTTCGGGCACCGGCCTCGACAAGTTCGCCGAGCGTTTCCCCGAGCGCACCTTCGACGTGGCGATCGCCGAACAGCATGGCGTCACCTTCGCCGCCGGCCTGGCGACAGAGGGGTTCAAGCCGTTCACGGCGATCTATTCGACCTTCCTGCAGCGCGCCTTCGACCAGGTCGTCCATGACGTTGCCTTGCAGAAGCTGCCGGTGCGCTTCGCCATCGACCGTGCGGGGCTGGTTGGCGCCGATGGCGCCACCCACGCAGGCTCGTTCGACGTGGCCTATCTCGGCTGCCTGCCGGACTTCGTCATCATGGCGGCGGCCGACGAACTCGAGCTGATGAACATGGTGGCCACGGCCGCCGCGATCGACGACCGGCCCTCGGCTTTCCGCTATCCGCGCGGCGAGGGCGTTGGCGTGGAGTTGCCGGCGAAGGGCACGCCGCTGGAAGTCGGCAAGGGCCGGATCGTGCGCGAGGGCACCAAGATCGCCATCCTGAATTTCGGCGCGCGTCTGCAGGAGTGCCTGGTGGCGGCCGAGGATCTCGGCGCCAAGGGCCTCAGCACCACGGTGGCCGACGCCCGCTTCGCCAAGCCCCTCGACACCGACCTGATCCGTCGCCTCGCGCGCGAGCATGAGGTGCTGATCACGATCGAGGAAGGCTCGGTCGGCGGCTTCTCCAGCTTTGTGCTGCAGTATCTCGCCACGGCAGGCTTGCTCGACAACGGCCTGAAGGTCCGACCGATGGTTCTGCCCGACCGCTTCCTCGATCACGCCTCGCCGGCCCGGCAGTACGAATGGGCCGGCCTCAACGCACCGCAGATCGTGGCTACGGCGCTCGCCGCGCTCGGCCAGCAATCCGAGCGCGCGCGAGGCTAATCGCGCGGCTCGATGGGCGTCAGGTGCGGGGAGTGCGCTTCGACGATCTCCGCCGCATCGAGGCAGAGGTCCTCGCGGAACCGGGCGGAGATGATTTGCACGCCCACGGGCGTTCCATCGGCGAGGCCGGTGGGCACCGACACCGAGGGATAACCCAGGACGGGCGTCGCAAGCAGGCAGTGCTGCGCGGCCATCATGCGATCCACGACCGGCTGGTCCTGCAGATCGAGACCGTCCGGGAAGGGCAGGACGTGCGAAACCGGCACGACCGCGACCGCATATTGGGCGAAGAACAGCGACCAGGCGCGCATCAGCGCGAGTCGCTCGCCGAACGCGTCGAGCAGGCCGCCCGCATCGACCTCCGGCACGTAGCGGAGATGGCCTTCGACGTTGCGGCGCGCGGCGGCGTCGCCCAGTGCCTGCACCGTGGCGACGAAGCCCCGCCGCTCGTCATTGACGACCATCCGGTGCCAGAGCTCGGCCGCTTCGCCGAGGCGCGGCGGCGCGATCTCGACGACTTCGTAGCCGGCGGTTTCGAGGGCCTTGCCGGCCGCCACGACCGCCGCCCGCACCTCCGGCACGACGTCCTCGAACGGGGCCGGTGCGAGGGCTGCGCGGAGCGGCCGCGTCGGCGCGGGACCGGCGAGGGGCGCCGGCACCCAATTGGGATCGCGCGCATCGCCCCTCGCCATGGCGGCGAAGGCGAGGCGCAGGTCCGCGATTGAGCGGGCCAACGGGCCCTGCACGGACATGAGCTGCGCCGTTATCGGCCGCTCGGCGGTGGCGGACGGATTGAACGCTGGTACGCGGCCGGGTGTCGGCCGCAGGCCGGCCACGCCGCAGGCATAGGCGGGATAGCGGATCGATCCGCCATAGTCGTTGCCGTGCGCGATCGCGCCCATGCCGGCGGCGAGCGCGGCGGCCGCGCCGCCGCTCGATCCACCAGGTGTCAGACCCTTGCCCCATGGGTTGCGCGTCGGCCCGTGGAGTTCGTTGTCGGTGAACCAGCGATGCGAGAAGGCGGGCGTGTTGGTACGGCCGACGATCACGGCGCCCGCCTTGCGCAGGTTGGCGACGACCGGGCTGTCTTCGGTCGCCACCAGATTGCGAAACGCCACGACTCCGTTGGTGGTGGCGCGGCCCTTGGTGTCGACGTTGACCTTCACCGTCGTCGGCACACCGTGCAGCGGCCCGCAGGCGGCGCCGCTGCGGCGAACGGTGTCGGCTTCGCGTGCGGCCTGCAACGCCTCATCGGCCATCACGTCGACCACGGCGTTGATCCGCGGATTTACGGACTCGATCCGACCGAGGACCGATCGCGTCGCGTCCTCGCTCGAAATTGCGCCCCGTGTAATGGCCCGTGCCAGGTCGGTGGCCGACCAGCGCCAGAGTTCGTCCGTCATCCTTCGGTCTTCCGCAATCGGTCCGTCAGTCCTTGGGCTGAGGCACGATCCGGAGGTAGGGCTTGGGCGCTTTCCAGCCGTTCGGATACTTCGCCTTCGCGGCTTCGTCGGACACGGCCGGGACGATGATCACGTCCTCGCCCTTCTTCCAGTTCACGGGCGTCGCGACCTGGTGCTTGGCCGTGAGCTGGCAGGATTCGAGCAGGCGCAGCACCTCGTCGAAGTTGCGGCCGGTGCTCATCGGGTAGGTGAGCATCGCCTTGATCTTCTTGTCCGGGCCGATGATGAACACCGAGCGCACGGTGGCGTTGTCGGCGGCGGTGCGGCCTTCCGACGTCGTGCCGGCGCCTTCCGGCAGCATGTCGTAGGCGGTCGCGACCTTGAGTTCCGGATCGCCGATCATCGGAAAGGTGACGGCGTGGCCCTGCGTCTCCTCGATGTCCTTCGCCCACTTGGAGTGATTGGTCACGGGATCGACCGAGAGGCCGATGATCTTGGTGTTGAGCTTGTCGAACTGCGGCTTGAGGCCGGCCATGTAGCCGAGCTCGGTGGTGCAGACCGGCGTGAAGTCCTTCGGATGCGAGAACAGGATCGCCCAGCCGTCGCCGATCCACTTGTGGAACTCGATCGGACCCTGTGTCGTCTCGGCCTTGAAATCGGGCGCGGTCGAATTGATGCGAAGCGTCATGGGTGAAGTCCTCCGTTTTGCGGACCGCACCTCAACCTTTCCGCCAAGCGAGGTCAAGCCTTGGAAGGAATCCAGCTCGTGAGGCCTAATCCACCATCAACTTCTACCGTCGTACCCACCAGGTAACGGCCAAATCTTTCCGACAGGATGGCCACGGCCACCTGGGCGACGTCGTCGGGCGTGCCGGCGCGGCCGAGCGGGATCCCGGCCACGAGCGCGTCGAGGTTGCCGGCGACGAAGCCGCCGCCCGGGATCGCGCCCGGCGCGATCGCGTTCACCCGGATGCCGTCCGGCGCCAGCACGCGCGCCAGTTCCTTCATCACCATCGTCATGCCGGCCTTGGAGGCGCTGTAGTGCGGCAGGTTGCGCGGCGTGTCGCGGTGTTGCGACGTGACCAGGATCATGCGGCCCTTGATCCGGTTGTCGCGCATGTGGCGGCCGACCTCGCGACCGAGAAAGAAGCCGGAGCGCAGGTTGATGTCGGTCATCTGGTCCCACGTCTCCTCGCTGACCGACAGCGGTGTGTCGGCTTCCAGCCGGCGCGGACTGGCGGCATGGACGAACAGCGAGATCGTACCGAGCTTCTTCACCGCACCGTCGAGCAGGCTTTTCCAGCCGTCACGCTTCGAGAGGTCGGCGCCGAGGAAATCGATGCCGTCCTCGGCCGGCGGTGCGGCGATGTCGCTTCCGAGTACGATCGCGCCCTCGGCCTTGAGTGCCTTGGCAATGCCGCGGCCGATGCCGCCAGCGCAGCCGGTGATCAGGGCGCGCTCGCCCTCCAGAAGTTTCATGCTCATGCCCATCATGCTAGCAGGACAATCGAAGGGAGACAGTATTGGCGAAGACGCGGCTGGACGTGGCGCTGGTCGAACGCGGGCTCGTGGAAACACGCGCCGCCGCGCAGCGGCTGGTCATGGCCGGGCTTGTCTTCTCGAACGACCGGCGGCTGGAGAAGGCCGGGCAGGCGGTCGCGGCAGACACGCCGCTCGAAGTGCGTGGACAGCTCCATCCCTATGTGTCGCGCGGCGGGCTGAAGCTCGAGAAGGCACTCGACCATTTCGCCATTCCCGTCGCGGGACGCATCGCCCTCGATGTCGGCTCCTCGACCGGCGGCTTCACCGACTGCCTGCTGCAGCGAGGCGCGGCGAAAGTCTATGCCGTCGATGTCGGGACCAACCAGCTCGCGTGGAAGCTGCGCACCGATCCGCGTGTCGCCTCGATGGAGAAGACCAACATTCGCGACGTGACGCGCACGCAGATTCCCGAACCGGTCGATCTCGTCGTCTGCGACGCCTCGTTCGTCGGCCTGAGGCTGGTGCTGCCCGCGGCTCTCGCTCTCGCCGCACCGGGCGCGCATCTCGCGGCGCTGATCAAGCCGCAGTTCGAGGTCGGCAAGGGCCGAGTCGGCAAGGGCGGCATCGTGCGCGAGCCGGAGCTTCACACCGAAGTCGTGGAGACGATCTCTTCGTGGCTGGGCGAGCAACCCGGCTGGCAGGTGCTGGGCGTGACGGAAAGTCCGATCACCGGCGCGGAAGGGAACAAGGAGTTCCTGATTGCAGCTCTTTTGTCATCCTGAGCGGAGCGAAGGATCCTTCGCTGCGCTCAGGATGACAATGAAGAGGTGCTAGCGAATCGCGCGCGTCACCCTGAACTTGTTGTTGTCGGCCAGCGTCTCGAACGACGCGAAGTTGGCCTTCAAGAGCGGCTCGTAGGGCAGGCCGCGATTGGCGACCATGTAGAAGCGCCCGCCCGGCTTCAGCGCGCGGGCGGCGACGGCGATGAAGCCCTGGCCGAGCGCGGGCTCAGCGGCACGGCCGGCGTGGAAGGGCGGATTGCAGACGATGGCGTCGCAGGTCGCGGGCGCGGCTTCGTTGATCAGATCGAGCCAATGGAACGTCGCGCGCGGGTCCGTGACGTTGGCGCGCGCGGCCTCGACGGCGCGGTGCTCGGCGTCGATGCCGTCGATGGCGGTGACCTCAGGACAGGTCGCGAGGACGTGCCGCGTCAGGAAACCCCAACCGCAGCCGAAATCGGCGACATGTCCCGCGAGGTCGCCGGGAAGGTGCGCCGCAAGGAGGGCAGAGCCGTCGTCGATGTGATCCCAGGAGAAGACACCGGGCTGGCTCTGCCACGAACCGTCGCCGACCGGCTGCAGGGTCGCGAGTTTCTGCCAATAGTCGGGTGGTGTGCGGTCGCCCTTGGTGAACCAGAAGACGCGGCTGTGGAACTTCGAGAGCGTATCGACGCCGCCGAAGGCCTTGCCGACATGCTTCTCCAGGCTCGCGGCACCATCGTCGTTGGCGCCGGCGCAGACGAGCGTTCCTCCGGGCGCCAGCAGGGCCCAGCCGCGCGCGATGTTGGCGAAGTTCTCTTCCTTGTGCTTGGTCAGCAGCACGAGGCCCAGTTCGTGCCCGCCGCTCTCCAGCCGCGGCACGGCCTGCTTCAGGCGAAGGAAGGCCGGCCGGAACGACTGCTCCGCGTCGATCTCCGCGAAAGGCGGATCCTCGGCACGCAGGAAGAACGCCCGCCTTTCGGCGAGCGCTCCGGTGTCGAAGGCGTGGGCGAGGGCGCGTGTCGCCTGGCTCACGGAACGAGGACGGCCCGCCCCATGATCAGGCCCTTGCGCAGTTCCTGCAGCGTGGCATCGGCTTCGTCGAGCTTGCGCGTGACGACCGGCACGGGCGTCACCTTGCCGGCCGTGACGAGGTCCATCATCTCCTTCATCTCGCCGGGGCTGCCGGTGACGGAGCCCACGATCTGGCAGCCCGTGAAGGCGAACATCGGCATCGGCAGCGAGAAGGTGCCGCCGAACAGGCCGACGACGACCAGCCGTCCGCCGCGGGCCAGCGCCTTGACGCCAAACTGGGCGGTGCTGTCGGCGCCCACGAAGTCGATGGCCGCACCGACGCCGGTACCGTCCGTCAGTTCGAAGACCTTCTTGCGGGCGTCCTTGTCGCGCGGATCGATCGCCGCGATCGCGCCGTTGTCGAGCGCCAGCTTGCGCTTGCCCTCGTCGATGTCGGCCACGATCGGAGCGCGGCCGAGCACGGATTGGGCGAACTTCACGCCCATCAGGCCGACGCCGCCGGCACCGATCACCAGGATCGGCTTGCCACCGTCCTCACCGACCGTCTTCTTCACGGCGCTGAAGGCGGTGATGCCGGAGCAGGCGTACAGGCAGGCCAGATCGGTCGGTATGTTGCCATAGGGATAGAGATACTTCGCGTCGGGCACGAGGACGTGATCGGCGTAGCCGCCGTCCTTGTTGACGCCAAGCGCGCGCGGGGCCGGGCAGAGATGCTCGCGGCCGTTCGTGCAGTACCAGCAGGTGCCGCAGCCGATCCACGGATAGACGACGGCCTTGTCGCCGACCTTGGCGCCTTTGGCGTCAGGACCCAGCGCCACGACTTCGCCGACGATTTCGTGGCCCATGGTGCGCGGCGGGTTCATCGTCTTCTGCGTCGACACCTTGTTGCCGCCGCCCATGTCGAAGAAGCCCTCCCACAGGTGGACGTCGCTGTGGCAGACGCCGGCGGCCGTGACCTTCACCAGGACTTCGGCGCCCTGCGGCGCGGGATTGCTTTCCTCCACCTTCTGCAGCGGCTGGCCGAATTCGACGACCTTGTAGCTCTTCATTGGGACTCTCTCCGTTACGAACCGAGGCGGAGAATAGGCCGAAAGGCGCGCCGCGTCAGCGTTGCCGGCGACACGGCGAACCCAGCAAAATGACCCCGATTCAATATTGTCGAAAGTTTCGAAAATCCGATTTACTTACGAGGATCGATCCGCCACGATCCAATTCAACGACGTTCAAATCAAACAAGCGTCGAAGGAGGAAGCGGATGCGCGAGCGGATGGGCTCATGGCGGCGTCGCCATGTCTTGGCGGGTTTGTTGGGTTCGACGGCGATGTTGTCCGCGCCGGCCATTCTGCGAGCGGCGCCTTCGGGCAAGCCGGTGCGGGTCGGTGGCACGCTCTCGCTGACGGGCTTCCTCGCGCAGACCGCGGTCATCCACAAGATCGCGTCCGAGATCATGGTCGAGGAGATCAACAGCCGTGAGGGTTTCCTCGGCCGGCCCGTCGAGTATGTGCTGCTCGACGACCAGTCCAAGCCCGATGTGGCGCGCAGCCTCTACGAGAAGCTGATCACCGTCGACAAGGTCGACCTGATCCAGGGGCCGTATGCAACCGCGCCGATCCTGGCGGCGATGGGTGTGGCCCAGCGCTATGGCAAGGTGATCATCCAGAGCAGCATGGGCATTCCCAAGCTCCAGACCTACGACATGGCCTTCCCCGCGACGCCATTTGGTCCGGAGCCCGACAAGACCTACCCCAACGTGATCCTCGATGCGATGGCGAGCCTGCCGGCGCCGCCCAAGAACATGGTGATCCTGACCAGCAAGTTCCCCTCGGCGCAGTTCATGGCGCAGGGGATGAAGGTCGAGGCCGAGAAGCGTGGCGTGAAGGTGCCTCTCTATCTGGAATACGAGGCAGGCAACCGCGACTTCGGTGCCATCGCCGCCCGCGTGAAGGAGGCGAACGCCGACTTCCTGTGGGTCGGCTCGCTGGGGCTGGAGAGCAACCAGATCCTCGAGGCCTTGAAGAAGCTCGAATACGCACCGAAGGGCAGCTTTCACCTTTATCCGGCACCGGGCCCGCTGGCGCTGTCGCCCGACGGCAATCTCGCCTGGTCGTCGACCTTCCTGGAACCGGACGAGCCGTTCATGAGCCGGCCGGGCGTCGCCAAAATCGCTGCGGCCTACAAGGAGCGCGCCACCAAGGCGAACCTGCCGTATCCTCTGATCGATGCGCAGGCCGCCGGCATGGTTTCGGAATGGCAGATCCTCGAGCAGGGCGTGAACGGCGCCAAAAGCCTCGACGACAAGCAGATCGCGGCCTTCCTGAAGAAGAACGTCGTGAACACGATCTACGGACCGCTGAAGTTCGACGGCCTCTACAATCACGGCGCCCCGGCGCAGCTCATCCGCCAGGTCCAGAACAAGGAATGGAAGGTCGTCTGGCCCAGGGAGTTCGCGGCACCCGGCGTGAAGCTGCTGCCGTAATCGACGGATGCCAAGCGCAACGCTACTCGGTCAGGCGCTGATCTCGGGCGTCCTGGCCGGCGGGATGTATGGATTGCTGGCGCTGGGGCTCAGCCTGAGCTGGGGCCTGCTGCGGCTGGTCAACCTCAGCCATTTCGCACTCGCCTTCCTCGCGGCCTACCTGACCTACGAGCTGGGCACGACCTATCACGTCGCGCCGTGGTGGTCGGTGCTGATCATCGTGCCATCCATGTTTGCCATCGGCCTCGCGCAGCACTGGGTGTTCGTGCGCTTCAAGGTGAACGAGCTGGGCTCGCTGCTGATCACGTTCAGCTTCGCGGTCATGCTCGAAGTCGGCATCCAGCTCTACTGGACCGCCGACTATCGCCGCTTCGAAACGCATTATGCGACGTGGTCGATCAAGGCGGGACCATTCTACATTCCAGTCCTCGAACTGATCCTGTGTCTCGTGGCCGGCGTACTGGCCTGGGGTACGTGGCTGTGGCTGCGCAAGACCTATGTCGGCAAGGCGCTGCGGGCGAGCGCCGAGGATGCCGACATCGCTGCGGCCTATGGCGTCGATCATCGCAAACTCGCCTATCTGCTGTCGGGCATCGGTGCGGCCTATGCCGGCGTCGCCGGCACCTTCATCGCCCTGATCGCGACCCTGGCGCCCGCCCAGATCTGGGCCTGGCTGGGCGTCGTCTTCGCCGTGGTCATCATCGGCCGGCTCGGCAACCCGCTGGGCGCGCTGGCCGCCGGCATGCTGATCGGCGCCAGCGAATCCATCGCCATGGCGGTCTTCAGCCCGGCCTGGGCGCCGGTCGTGTCCTTCTCGGTGCTGATCGCCATCCTTCTATGGGATCCGGAGTGGTCATGACCGCCGGGCAAACCCTTCCGAAAGCGGCCGCGGCGCTCGGCATCCTGGTCTTCGCGATCCTGCCGACGGCCGGCCTGCCGGCCTTCTACGATTCGTTCTTCTACCTCGTCTTCTTCTGGGTCTCGCTGTCAACGAGCTGGGCGCTGCTCTCGGGCTTTGCCGGTTATTTCAGCCTGGGCCATGCCGCGTTCTTCGGCGTCGGCATGTACACGACAGCGACGCTGACCACGAAGGCGAACGTGCCGTTCCTCTTGACGGTGCCGGTCGCCGCGGCAATGGCGGCGTTGCTGGGGGTCGGCATCGGCGCCGTCGTGTTCCGCATGAAGCGGCTGCGCGGCGAGCTGTTCGCCCTGCTGACACTCGCCGTCACCTTCGTGATCGCCACGATCATCCTCAACACGCCGATCGACGGCGGCGCCGGCGTGTTCATGAGCGCCGTGCCGATGCCGAACCTCATGCCGACCCAGACCGGCACCATCTACGTGCTGGGCTTCGCGATGTGCGTGCTCACGCTGGGGATCGCCTGGTGGGTCGCCCATTCACGTCTCGGTCTCGGCCTGTTCGCCATCCATGACGACGAGGACGTGGCCGAAGCCAAGGGCGTGCCGACCTTCCGCTACAAGCTGATTGCCTTCGCGCTGTCGGCCGGCATCGCCGGTGCCGTCGGCGGCATCCACGCGATGTATGTCGGCTTCCTCACGGTGGCGGGCACGTTCGAGCTCACCGTGCCGCTCTATGTCGTGCTGATGAGCGTGCTGGGCGGCTCGCGCAACTGGTTCGGACCGGCGGTCGGCGCCACGGTCATCACGGCACTGCTGTACGCCTTCATCAGCGGCGGCGAGGCGATGGTCGGCCGCGCCGTGGTCGGCCTGATCCTGATCCTCGCCATCCTGTGGCTGCCCGACGGTGTCGTGCCGGCGATCCAGGCCTGGATGAAGCGGCGTCGCCGTGTCGAGGCGAAGCCACATGCCGCCGTCGTACCGGTCGTGACGGAAAAGGCACTGCAGGTTGGGACCCGCAACATTCTAGAGGCGAGGGGCGTCACCAAGCGGTTCGGCGGCCTGCAGGCGCTGGCGGGTGTCGACCTCGACGTGCGCGAGGGCGAGATCCTGGGGCTGGTCGGGCCGAATGGCTCGGGCAAGACTACGCTGATCAACGTCATCTCGGGATTCTATCCGCTGAGCGGCGGCACGATCATGGTCGACGGTGCGGAGATCGGCCGCCTGCCGGCGCACGAGATCGCGCACCGGGGCATCGCGCGGACCTACCAGATCCCGCGGCCGTTCGTGAACATGACCGTGCTCGACAATGTGTCGATGGCCGCGACCTTCGGCGGGCCGCCGCGCACGGCCGCCGAGATCCGCGAAGAGGCGCTGCACTGGATCGGCTTCACCGGGCTTGCCGGCAAAGAGGAGGCGCTTCCGGCCGAACTGAACCTGCACGAGCGCAAATTCCTCGAGTTGGCGCGCGCGCTGGCGGCCAAGCCCAAGCTGCTGCTCCTCGACGAAGTCCTGTCCGGCCTCAATCCGGCCGAGGTCGACAATGCCATCCGGCTTGTACGCGCCATCCGGGCGCAGGGCGCCACCATCGTCTTCGTCGAGCATCTCATGCGGGCCGTGGTCGAACTCTCCGACCGGGTCGCCGTTCTGAACGAAGGCAAGCTCTTCGCCCTGGGGGCACCGCGCGAAGTCATGCGCGACCCTCGCGTCGTCAGCATCTATCTCGGCAAGGCCTATGCTGCTTGAAGTCCGTAACCTCCACGTCGGCTATGGCGACGCGCCCGCCGTGTGGGACGTCTCGATCGAGGTCGATGCCGGCGAGATCGTTTCCGTCATCGGACCCAACGGTGCAGGCAAGACGACGCTGATCAACGCGATCGCCGGGATGTTGCGATCGCGGCAGGGACATCTTCGCTTCGATGGCGTCGACATGACCCGCGTGCGCCCGCACGGCTTTTGCGAACAGGGTATCGCCCTGGTTCCCGAAGGACGCCGGCTCTTTACGAAGATGACGGTCGAGGAGAACCTCGAATTGGGCTGCTACCTGCCCCGGCCGCGGGCGGCGAGGGCGGAATCGCTCGAGAGGGTCTACGGCCTGTTTCCGATCCTTCGCCAGAAGCGGGCTCAGCCGGCCGGCGAGCTGTCCGGCGGGCAGCAGCAGATGGTGGCGATCGGGCGGGCGCTGATGGCGCAGCCGCGAATCGTCCTGTTCGACGAACCTTCCCTTGGCCTTGCGCCGACCATCGTCGATGACATGTTCGACATCATCGTCCGGGTGCGTGACGGCGGCGCCGCCGTGCTACTGGTCGAGCAGAACGTCATCAAGGCGCTGAGCGTGGCTGACCGGGCGTACGTGCTGGAACAGGGGCGCATCGTGGCGACCGGCCTTCCGGACGAACTCATGAAGCAGCCCCATATACGCGAAGCCTATCTGGGAGTTTGATACCGCATGCCCAAGTCCCTTCCTGCCGTCCCGTTCGAGGGCGCCAACGAGAACCTGTCCGCAACCACCGCGCCGCAGGATGTGAGCCGCGAGGACGCCGCCACGTTCGACATCCTGCGCAAGATGCGGGAGGACATTCTCTGCTGCGTCCTGAAGCCCGACCAGAAACTGAAGTTCGGCGAACTGCGCCAGCGCTACGATACCAGCGTCGGCACCCTCCGGGAGGCGCTGTCGCATCTCGTTTCGGAGGGGCTGGCGCGCACCGAGGCGGGACGAGGCTTCCAGGTCGCGCCGATCTCGCTGGCGGACTTCCTCGATCTGTCGGAGCTGCGGGTCTATCTGGAAAGGAAGACACTGGCCGACGCCATCCGCCACGGTACCGACGCGTGGGAGGCGGAAATCGTGAGTTCCTACTTCCTGTTGAGCAAGCTTGCGGCGCCGAGGCCGGACGATCCGCTGGCGGTCAAGCAGGAATGGGGCAAGCGCCACAAGCGCTATCACGATGCGCTGGTGGCGACCTGCCGTTCGCCCTGGTCGCTGCACTATCGCAGCGAACTTTTCGACCAGGCTCGCCGTTATCATTGGCTGACCATGATCCATAGCCGGCTGCATCGCCGGAACGAGCATCTGGAGATCCGCGACGCCGTTTTGGCGCGCGATTCCGATCTCGCCTGTTCGCTGCTGGAGCAGCACATCCGCACGACCGTCGAGCAGGCGGTTTCCGACGTTCCGGGATTGATCCGCGGCAACGCCAGGGCCCTCAGGCCAGCACGGCGCCGCAAGAACTAGGGAGAAGAGCCATGGACACGATTCAGAAGGCCGCGACCTACGATGTGGGAGGCGTCCGCTATCCGCGCCCGTTCAAGATCCGGCGCCTCGGCCATTTTGGCTTCAATGTCGCCGATATGGAGAAGGGGCTCGACTTCTATTCCCGTCTCCTTGGTTTCCGCGTCACCGACACGCGCGATTTCTCCAAGGTGCCGGGCCGGGAGGAGATGGCCAAGCGGCTTCAGGACCCGCGTCTCGTCTTCATGAGCCACAATTCCGATCACCATGCCTTTCTGTTGGCGCACAAATCGCTCGGTGCGATCTTTGGTGACGACGCCGTCTCGCGGGACGTCACGGTGAACCAGATCACCTGGCAGGTCGGCACGATGGACGAGGTGTTCGCCGCCGCCGACTATTTCCGCGAGCGCGACGTCGAGATCCGTCGCGTCGGGCGGGATATGCCCGGAAGTAACTGGCACACCTACATTCGCGATCCCGACGGACATACGGTCGAGCTCTATTACGGCATGGAACAGATCGGCTGGGACGGCCGCTCCAAGCCGGAATCCATGTACTACCGCGCCTTTCGCGAGACGCCTGAGTTGCCGCAGATCTCCGAGGAGCAGGAGGTGCGGGACGCCATCGCCAGGGGCATCGACATCGACGCGGGTAATGTCATCAAGGACGAGACCGGCGAGGAATACGTCGTCGCCGGTACGCGCCTGCCGCGGCCGTTCAAGGTCACCAGCATCGGGCCGATGAGCCTGTTCGTGACCGATGTCGGCGCCTCGGAAGCCTTCTACACGCAGACGATGGGCTTCATCCGCACCGAGGTGGTGACCTGGAAGGGCCATCGCTGCGTCTTCCTGCGCAACGGCAGCGAGCATCACTCCCTGTCGTTGTTCCCCAAGGCGCTGCGCGGCGAACTGGGGCTGAACCCCGACACGAGCTGCGCCTCGATGGGCGTCGAGGTCGGCAGCTACCAGCAGCTTCGCGACGCGGTGAGCTACCTGAAGAAGAAGGGCGTGCAGTTCACCGACGCCGTTCCGCCCGAACTCTATCCCGGCGTCGACTATGCCGCGCACATTCTCGATCCGGCGGGGCACTGCCTGATGCTGCACTACTACATGGAGCGCATTGGCTGGGACGGCAAACCGCGCCCGGCCGAGCAGCGTCGCAAGGTCGGCAAGGACTGGCCCGAGGCGATCGAGCCGATGTCCGACACCTATGCCGATCAGACGTTCATGGGACCGTTGGGATAACGACGGCCCGAACAATGAAGAACAGGAGGAGGAAACATGAGACGCAGGACTTTGCTGATGTCTGCCGCGGCGGCGGCGGTCGGCGCACCCGCGATCGCGCGTGCGCAGGCCTATCCGTCGCAAACCATTCGCCTGATGCACGGCTACGATGCCGGCTCGAACCCTGACACGATCGCCCGCCACCTCAGCGTGCCGCTGACCGAGATCCTCGGGCAGCAGATCGTGATCGAGCCGCGGCCGGGGGCGGCCGAACGGCTGGCCGCCAGCCAGATCGCGCGCATGAAGCCCGACGGCTACACGCTCTATCTGATGACGGGCGGGCAAGCTGTCGTCTCCGCGACCGATCGGACGCTGAGCTACGATCTTCTGAAGGACTTCGACTTCATCTCGATCGTCACGCGTTTTCCCTTCGTCCTCACCGTGGCGCCGGAGTCGCGCTTCAAAACGCTTCAGGACTACATCGCAGAGGGCAAGCGCGAGCCGGGCAAGGTGACCTACGGCACGTCGGGCGTGGGATCGACGCTCCACATGGCGATGGAGCTGATCCTCGAGAAGACCGGCGCGAAGATGACCCACGTTCCCTACAAGGGCGGCATCGGGCAGCCTTTCAACGACCTCGTGGGAGGGCGGCTCGACATGCATGTCGTGACCTTCTCCAACGCGCAGCCGCTCATGAAGACCGACAAGCTGCGGGCGCTCGCCGTGACCTCGAAGGAACGGCATCCGGGTTTCCCCAACGTGCCGACGGTCGCGGAGACGATCGTGCCGGACTACGACATCGTATCGTGGCTGGGCTTCACCGCGCCGGCCGGTTTGCCGCCCGCCATCCGCGACCGCCTCTACGAGGCATTCAAGCAGGCTATGGCGCGGCCCGAGGTGAAGGCCAAGCTGGAGGAACTGGGCAACGACACGCGAGTCACAAGTCCGGCCGAGTTCCGGGCGCGGGTCGAAGCCGACATGGCTCGCTGGCGGCCGCTCGCGCACGTCGTCAGCCAGTCCTAGAGTCAGATCGAGCGTTCGCAGGAGAGAGGCGTCATGAGCAAGTACGGAATCGGCCAACCGGTGTTGCGTTTCGAGGATCCACGCCTGTTGCGCGGACAGGGCCGCTTCATCAACGACGTCAACCTGCACGGCCAGACCTACGCCGTGTTCGTGCGCTCGCCGCATGCGCACGCGAAGATCCGCTCGATCGACACGAAGGCGGCGGCCGCCGCACCCGGCGTACTCGCCGTCTATACCGGCCACGACGTGGCTGCTGACGGGCTCGGCATGCCCAAGGCAAACATGCCGAGGAAGCGGCCCGACGGTAAGCCGATGTTCGCGCCACAGCGCCCGCCGTTGATCACCGACCGCGTCCGCTATGTCGGCGACCCGGTAGCTATGGTCGTTGCCGAAACGCTCGCCGAGGCCAAGGACGCCGCCGAACTCGTAGAGATCGACTACGAGCCGATCCGCTCGGTGACGCTGACGGAGGACACGGTGAAGCCGGGCGCACCGGCGGTCTGGGACGATTGCCCCGACAACATTTCCAACTTCATCGAGCGCGGCAACAAGGCCGCGACCGAAGAGGCGATCAGGGGCGCGGCGAAGGTCATCAAGCGGCGATATGTCATCACGCGCGTACATGCCCAGTACATGGAGCCACGCGGCACGCTGGGCGTCTACGACCAGGGCGAAGACCGCATGACGCTCTACGCCGACGTGCAGTATCCCCATCGCGTGCGCAACATGCTGGCGCAGAACGTGTTCAAGGTGCCCGAGAGCAAGATGCGGGTCATCTCGGGCGATGTCGGCGGCGGCTTCGGCACCAAGGGCTGGCAGTATATCGAGCATCGCCTGACCCTGTGGGCGGCGCGCAAGCTGCTGCGGCCGGTGAAATGGTGCTGCGAGCGGTCCGAGGCGGTGATGGCCGACGAGCATGGCCGCGACAATATCGGCGAGATCGAGCTGGCGCTCGATGCCGAGAACAGGTTCGTGGCGCTGCGTCTCAACATGCTGGCCAACATCGGTGCCTATGTCGGCTCCGACCGCAACCTGCTGTCGCCGTTCGGCATGATCGGCACGGTGCTCGGCGTCTATCTGATTCCGAAAGCCTACATCAACGTGGTGGGCGTTCTCTCCAACACCAACCCGACCGCGCCCTATCGTGGGGCGGGGCGGCCGGAGGCCATCTACCTGATCGAGCGGCTGATCGACGATGCGGCGCGGGAGCTGGGGGTCGATCGCGTCGAGCTGCGGCGCAAGAACATGCTCGACGATTCGGCACTGCCGTATCAGAGCCCGGTCGGGCCGTTCTACGACTGCGGCGAGTTCCACAAGAACATGGACATGGCCCTGAAGCTCGCCGATGTGGCGGGCTATGCCGCCCGTGCCGACGAGTCGAGGAAGCGCGGCAAGCTGCGCGGGCTTGGCATCATCAATGCCATCGAGCAGGCGGCCGGCACGGCGCAGCCGGAATATGCCGAGATCCGCTTCAATCCGGCCGGCACGGCGGCGCTGCTGATGGGTACGAAGGCCCAAGGGCAGGGCCACGAGACCATGTTCAAGCAGATCCTGAACGAGCGGCTGGGCATTGATCCGCACGACGTGCAGTTCATCGACGGGGACACCGATCGCGTCGCCTTCGGCATGGGCACGAACGGTTCGCGTTCGACGGTGCTGGGCGGCTCGGCGCTGTTCATGGCGGCCGGGAAGGTGATCGAGAAGGGCAAGCGGCTGGCGAGCCATCTCCTCGAAGCGGGCGAGCAGGACATCGAGTTCGCCGACGGTATCTTCAAGGTGAAGGGCACCGACAAGACGGTCACGCTGAAGGCGGTGGCGATGGCGGCCTTCAATCCGACCAAGTGGCCGAAGAGCGGCTTCGAGGGCGGCCTCTACGAGAACGCGACCTATCTCGGCGAGAAGGACACCTATCCCAACGGCTGCCACATCTGCGAAGTCGAGGTCGATCCAGACACGGGCGAGGTCCGGCTCGACCGCTATGCTGTCGTTGACGATGTCGGCACGGTGATGAACCCGACCGGACTCAAGGGCCAGATCCACGGCGGCGTGGCGCAGGGCGTCGGCCAGATCCTCGGTGAACAGGTGATCTGGGATCGTGAGAGCGGCCAGCTGCTGACCGCGAGCTTCCTCGACTACACGATGCCGCGCGCCGACACGATGTGCAGCGTCGAGGTCAAGTCCAACCCCGTGCCGACCAAGTACAATCCGCTGGGCGCCAAGGGCGCGGGCGAGGCGGGCACGGTGGGCGCGATGCCCGTCGTGATGAACGCCGTGATCGACGCGCTCGCGCCCCTGGGTGTCCGGGACATGGTGATGCCGGCCACGGCGGAGAATGTCTGGCGCGCCATCCAGACGGCGAAGGGAGCATAGGTCCATGGGCCAGATCGTCGGCGCGGCCGTCGTTTCGCACCATCCCGGCCTGGTGCAGCCGAAGGAGATCCGGGTCCAGCGCGGCAACGGCCGCGACTCCGACCTGATCGAAGGCTTCGATCGCGTGCGCGCGAAGATCGACGCGGTGAAGCCCGACACGTTCGTGCTGTTCGACACGCACTGGCTCACCACGTCGCTGCATCTCGTGGCGGGCGCCGCGCACTACAAGGGCAGCTACACGTCCGACGAACTGCCATTCGCGATGACGCGCTTTCCCTACGACCATGCCGGTGCGCCCGCGCTCGCCGCCGAGGTCGAGAAGGTGGCGCAGGAGAAGAAGGTCGCGGCGCGCAACGTGGTCGAGGAGACGCTGCCGCTGCACTATCCGACCCTGAACGTCATCCACTATCTCGGTCGCGGCGAGAAGGTGCTGAGCGTCGGCACCTGCCAGACCGCGCGCTTCAAGCATTTCCTGGAAATGGGCGAGGTCGTCGGCGAGGCGATCCGTCGGTCCGACGCGCGCGTCGTGCTGCTGGCCTCCGGGGCGATGAGCCACAAGTTCTACGACCTCGACCATGTCCCGCCCAATCCGCGTGTCTGGCATCCCGACAATGTCTCCGATCCGAAGAACCGTGCGCTCGACATGGAGGTGCTGGAACTCTGGAAGCTGGGGCGGCACGACATCGTGCTCGACCGCTTCCCGGAGCTGGAAGCGGCCAAGTACGAGGGGCGGGGGGCGCACTACGCGCAGATGATGGGGGCACTGGGCGGCAGGGATTGCCGTGCCCGCGGCACGCAGCTTTCGGAATACGAGAACGCGGCCGGCACCGGCAACGTGCATGTCTGGTTCGATCTTCAGTAAGGGGAGTTGTTGAGATGAGCGTACTCGAGGGACCGCGCAAGGAAGTCCGTCACGTCATGAAGGACGGCAGCGCCTATTGGGTCGAATTCAAGGACGGCAAGATCGTCTTCGCCGACGGCCGCACCGCCGAGGAGAAGGACGTCGTCCACCTGCCGCCGTGCAATCCGACCAAGATCCTGTGCGTCCACGTGAACTACATCTCGCGCTATTACGAGTTCAACAACACGCACACGCCGCCCAAGACGCCGACCTACTTCCAGAAGCCGCTGACCGCGCTCAACGCCCACAAGGGCGAGCTGGTGAAGCCCAAGGGCTACAAGTACGTGAACTACGAAGGCGAGATGGCCGTGGTTTTCTCGAAGGTCACGAAGAACGTGACACGCGAGGAGGCCTGGGACTGCATCGCCGGCTTCGCGCCGGCCAACGATTTCGGCTGCCATGATTTCCGCGACACCGATGCGGGCTCGATGTTGCGCGTGAAGGGCATGGACGGGTTCTGCCCGATCGGCCCCGGCCTCGTCTCCGGCGTCGATGTGCGCCAGTCGACGCTGCGCAGCTACAAGAACGGCAAGATGGTGCAGGAGGGCGCGGTCAGCGAGCAGATATTCGACTGCGGCTACCTGATCGCCGACCTGGCGCGCCACATCACCTTCCTGCCGGGCGACATCCTGCTGACCGGCACGCCCGCCAATTCCCGGCCACTCGAGGCCGGCGACACGATCGACATCGAGGTCACGGGCGTCGGCCGTCTCTCCAACACCGTCGTCGAGACACCGGCGCCGCGCGCCTCCGAAGGCTTCCCGCCCAGCCCCGACAGCGATGGCGTGCGCAAGGTGGCGCTCGGCAACGAGGAGCGCCTGCCGGACAAGTTCAAGACGAAGTAGGTGACGGTCTCAGGGGCTGGCGTGGCCCAGGAAACGGTCGGGCGGCCGGTCGCCCCATTGCGACTGGAAGCCTTCCTCGGCGCTGAGCAGGTTGCCACCATTGGCTGCGTTCAGCCGGTCGGTATCCGCCCAGCGTTCGTGGACGCGGCCCCATGGATCGCACCAGTAGTCGTAGACCTGGCTGCCCAGCAGGTGGCGGCCGATGCCCCACATATGGTCGTACTTGCCCAGACGCTTGATGTACTCGTGATCCTGGAAGACGCAGTCGATGTCCTGCACCTCGTAGGACACATGATTCAAACCGGCCCGCGTGTTGTGATTGCAGAAGAAGACGTGATGATCGACATAGGCATCGCCGCGGTCGAGTCGGTTGAACGAGCCGATGATGTTGTCCTTTTCGCCGACATAGACGTCGTCGGAGCGGATCATGCCCAGCGTTTCGCGAAACCACGCAACGGTCTCGGTCACCTTGGGCGACGAGAGCACGCCATGGCCGATGCGCTGGATCGATGTGGGCGACTTGCCGAGGCGCATCACGCGGCCCACGCGGCGTCCCGGTTCGCGAGCCGTGTTGTGCTCGTCGCGGGCGACCTTGATCGGCTCGACGCGCTTCTGCCCGGCGACCACTTCGATCTGGTAGCCGTTGGGTTCGGTCAGTCGCACGCGCTTGCCGCCACCGGGCTCGTCGATCGTCTCGATTGCCGAAGCGCCCGGCAGCTTCGCGAGCCGCCTGAGGTCGTCCTCGTCGGCCGCGTGATAGGCGAAGCCGATGAACTTCGTGCCGCCCTTGTGCGTGACATGCAGGTGATGATGATCATCGGTGCCACGCATATAGAGCGCGTCGGGCGTGCGCTCGGACCGGACCAGGCCGAAATGGGTGAGGAACTCCTCCATCTGGTCGAGATCGGGCGCCTCCATCCGGGGCCAGGCAAATTCCGCAGCCTTGATTACGGCCATTGTTTCCTCCGCTCTTTGGAGGAACGCTAGACCCGCCGTGCGAGGCTGAAAAGCGGGAAACGGTGACCGCGGTCGCCGTCGAGAGAATTTTCGAAGAGGGAGAGAAGAAGTGAAGCTATGCTATTTCAATGACTATCGCCTGGGCGTCATCAAGGGCGACCAGGTCGTCGACGTGACGGATGCCGTGAAGGACATCCCGCACCTCGATTCGCGGGACCTGATCATCGGCCTGATCGCCAAATGGGATTCCTACAAGGCCAAGGTCGAGAAGGCCGCCGCCGACGGCAAGGGCGTGCCGGTGTCCGGCGTGAAGCTGCGTCCGCCGGTGCCGAAGCCCGGCAACATCGTCTGCATGGCGGTGAACTACATGGAAGACGGCACGCTGCCCGAGAAGCCGGCCATCAACGCCTTTCACAAGGCGGCGACCGCGGTGATCGGTGACGGCGACACGATGGTGTTGCCGGATGCGCCGGCCACGATCTTCGAGGGCGAGGCGGAGATGGCGCTGGTGATCGGCAAGCGCGCCACGCGGGCGACGCAGGCCGACGCCTTCAAGTACATCTTCGGCTATACCTGCTTCATCGACGGCTCCGCCCGCGGCCTGCCGCCGCCGGGCAACGTCTTCTTCCAGATGAAGTCACGCGACACGTTCGCGCCGATCGGCCCCTGCATCGTCACGGCCGACGAGATCGCCGACCCGCAGAACCTGAACATCACGCTGACCAACAACGGCGAGGTCATGCAGAAGTTCAACACCTCCGACATGGCGCATCACATCCCGCGCATCATCGAATGGGTGAGCTCCATCCACACGCTGGAGCCGGGCGACATCGTCGCCACCGGCACCAATCATCGCGGCCTCCACTCGTTCATGGACGGAGACAAGATCGAACTGACGGTCGAGAAAATCGGCACGTTGAAGTTCGGCGTGAAGGACGAGCTGAAGCGCACCTGGGCCCGCACGACGCGCCTGCAGCACAAGGAGAAGGGCGGCGAGGGTCCGCACACGCCGCAGCTCACGGGCAAGTACGCGAAGTAGCGCGAAGCCTCTTTCACCTCCCCCGTCTTGCGGGGGAGGCCGCGAAGGGGAAGGCAAGACGAAGGATCCCTCACTGCGTTCGGGATGACACTATTGCTTGGGTTAGCGCAGTGCGCCGATGCAAATGAGGTGTCATCCCGAACGCAGTGAGGGATCCTTATTCATGGGCACTTCAATCGAGACATTAAGGAAAGGGCGTCGCGGTTTCCCGCGACGCCCCTTCGAGACAGCAGGCTGCTACCTGCTTAGTGGGTGAGGGCCGCCTGGCCGTTGCCGGCCTGGACGGGGATCGCGCGGGGCTTCTTCTCCTCCGGGATCTCGCGCTGCAGGTCGATCGTCAGCAGGCCGTTGGCGAGCTTCGCACCCGTGACCTTCACATGGTCGGCGAGCTGGAAGCGGCGCTCGAAGTTGCGACCGGCAATGCCACGATAGAGATACTGCTTCTCGTCCTGGCCTTCGGTCGGTGCGGCCTGGCCGGTGACCAGGAGCTCGTTCTCCTTCTGGGTCACGTTCAGCTCGGCTTCGGCGAAGCCCGCGACCGCCATCACGATCCGGTAGGCATTATCGCCGGCCTTCTCGATGTTGTACGGGGGATAGCCGTTGGCGCCGGACTGGCTGGCCACCGAGTCGAGCAGGTCGAAGACCCGGTCGAAGCCGACGGTGGCGCGATAGAACGGGGAATAGTCGACGGTACGCATTTGATCATCCTCTCTTGAGCGATGTTGGATGTCCCCGCCCCGGATGGGCGCGGGGAACGACGGTGATTTGGGGTGGGAAGGGGCGGCTTCAAGGGCGATAAAAATTTCCTTCTGCTGCCCTTGAACGGCAGGAATTGCTCCCTTCGGAACAACCTTCGGAAATTCACTTCGTGGTGGATATGCGAGGAATCGCCAGATCAAAGGCGGGTGCCAGCATGTCCAAATTCCTCCCCAAGTCCGAAACCTCCCCCTGGGTTTTCTCGATCTCCCAGGCAATCGGCATGCTCGCGCTCAACGTGGTGCTGCGCGCGGCCGTATCATGAAGCATCTGCCGCTCTTCTTCGATCTGGCCGGCCGCAAGGTCGTGGTGATCGGCGAGGGGCCGAAGGCGGATCTGCGCGTAAAGCTGGCCCGGTCGGCGGGCGCCGACGTGCAACGGCTCGACCCTGGGTCGATCGCATCTGATGACTTCCAGGGAGCCGTTGCGGCCTTCGTGGCGACTGCCGACGAGGCGACCGACACGGCAGCCCAGCGTCTCGCCAAGGCAGCCGGCGTGCCGGTGAACGTGGCCGACCGTCCCGCGCTTTGCGACTTCATCATGCCGGCCATCGTCGACCGCGACGGAGTCGTGGTGGCGATCTCGACAGGCGGCGCGTCGCCCACGCTGGCGAGCGTATTGCGCGGCCGGATCGAGGCGGCGCTGCCGGAGCGTATTGGAACGCTGGCGAGCCTGGCCACGGCCTTTCGCGGGCAGGTGAATGCACTGATCGCCGATCCCGCTCGCCGCCGCGCTTTCTTGCGCCGCCTGGTCGAGGGGCCGGCGGCGCGTCTCGCGCTGGCCGGCGACGAGGCCGGCGCGCGTCGCGTGGTCCTGGGTGATCTCGATGCCGCGCGTCGCCAGAATGTTTCCGCCGGCATCGCCCATATCGTGGGCGCCGGTCCCGGCGATCCCGATCTCCTCACGCTCAAGGCCGCGCAGCTCCTGCAGGAGGCCGATGCCATCCTGCATGACGACCTCGTGCCGCCCGCGGTGCTGAACCGTGCGCGCCGCGACGCCGAGATCGTCTCCGTCGGCAAGCGCAAGGGCCGCCCGAGCTGGGCTCAGGCCGACATCGATGCCGAACTGGTGCGCCGCGTACGCGCCGGCCAGACGGTGGTGCGCCTGAAGGCAGGCGATCCGTTCGTGTTCGGCCGCGGCGGCGAGGAAGTCGATGCGCTGCGGGCCGCCGGCCTGGCCTATACGATCGTGCCCGGCATCACCGCGGCGCTGGGCTGCGCGGCCTCGGCCGGCATCCCGCTCACCCATCGCCATCATGCCTCTGCCCTGACCTTCGTGAGCGGCCACGGCGCCGTCGGCAGCAGGCCCGTGGCATGGCCGGCGCTCGCCGCCCAGGGGCATACGCTTGCGATCTACATGGGCGCGACCGAAGCGCCCGCGGTGCGCGATCGCCTGCTGGAGGCGGGGGCCGATCCGGCCACCCCGGTTGCCGTCATCGAGAACGGCACGCGCGCCGATCAGATCGTTTCCACGGGCCGGATCGCCGATCTGGCGCGGCTCGCGGCCGCCCACGTCCAAGGCGGCGGACCCAGCCTCATCATCGTGGGGGACGTCGCGGCCTATGCCGTCGCGGTCGAGACCCCGCCGCTTGCAAAGGTGTCCTGATGGCCAAGAATCTCACCGGCGACCTCCAGGTCGCATCCGCCAACCGCCTGGTCGACGGCATCGTCGTCTGGCTGGACGATGCGGGCCAGTGGACGGGCCGGCTGGAAAACGCCGCCGTTGCCCGGGACAAGCGCAATGCGGAGATCCTGCTCGAGCGCGCGCGAGCCGAGGCCATCAGCGTGATCGACCCGTTCCTCGTGGCGGTGACCGAAGACGATGACGGCACGATCGAGCCGCTCTCCCTGCGCGAGAAGATTCGCGCTTCGGGCCTCACCTTCGACGCCATCGCCGCCGACGCGGTGCGTTATGCCTGATACCCATTTCTACCGGTACGACGAGTACGACCGCACGCTCGTCTCCGAGCGCGTCGATCAGTTCCGCGACCAGGTGCGCCGCCGATTGGCCGGCGAGCTGACGGAGGAGCAGTTCAAGCCGCTGCGCCTTCACAACGGGCTCTACCTGCAGCTCCATGCCTACATGCTGCGGATCGCCATTCCCTACGGCACGCTGTCCTCGCGCCAGCTTCGCAAGCTCGCCGACATCTCGCGCAAGTACGATCGCGGCTACGGTCACTTCACGACGCGCCAGAACCTGCAGCTCAACTGGATCAGGCTCGAGGATGCGCCGGACGCCCTGGCGGCGCTGGCCGAAGTCGACATGCATGCGATGCAGACGTCCGGCAACTGCATCCGCAACGTGACGGCCGATCACTACGCCGGCGCTGCGATCGACGAGATCGAGGATCCGCGCATCTGGGCCGAGATCGTGCGCCAGTGGTCGACGCTTCATCCCGAGTTCACCTTCCTGCCGCGCAAGTTCAAGATCGCCATCACCGGCTCGCCGAACGATCGCGCGGCCGTGCGCGTGCACGACATCGGCCTGCGCCTGTGGCGGAACGAGCAGGGCGAGGTGGGCTTCGAGGTGATCGTGGGCGGCGGCCTCGGCCGAACCCCGATGATTGGCAAGACCCTGCGCGAGTTCCTGCCGAAGAGCGAACTGCTCGCCTACCTCCAGGCGACCCTCCGCGTCTACAACCGCTATGGCCGGCGGGACAATCTTTACAAGGCGCGCATCAAGATCCTGGTGCACGAAGTCGGCGTCGAGAAGATGCGCGAAGAGGTCGAGGCCGAATACGCCGCGATGCGCGACGGTGCGCTGGCATTGCCGGCCGAGACGATCGAGGCGATCGCGCGCCAATTCGCGCCGCCGGACCTGCCGGCGCGGCCCGCGATTTCAGGCCCAGTCGAAGCACAGCGTCTCACCGATCCGGACTTCGCGCTCTGGCTCAAGTCCAACGTCGCGCCGCATCGAGTGCCGGGCTACGCCATCGTGACCGCGTCGCTGAAGCCGGCCGGCGCCCCGCCGGGCGATGCCAGCGCCACGCAGATGGACGGCGTCGCCGATATCGCCGAGGCCTACAGCCAGGCGGAATTGCGGGTCAGCCACGAACAGAACCTGATCTTCCCCCATGTCGCGGTCGAGGACCTGCCTGAGGTCTATCGTTCGCTGCAGACGCTGGGCTTCGCCGAAGCCAACGTCGGCAAGATCACCGACATCATCGCCTGCCCGGGCCTCGACTATTGCGCGCTGGCCAATGCGCGCTCGATCCCCGTGGCGCAGCGAATCTCGGACCATTTCGCAAGCCTCGCGCGGCAGCACGACATTGGCGATCTCAAGATCAAGATCTCGGGCTGCATCAACGCCTGCGGCCATCACCATGTCGGCCATATCGGCATCCTCGGCGTCGATAAGAACGGCGTCGAGCTCTATCAGATCAGCCTCGGCGGCGACGTCGACTTCGGCAGGACGGCGATCGGAACGATCCTTGGACCGGCCGTCACCGCCGACAGGGTGGTCGAGGCGGTCGACGAGCTTGTCGACACCTATCTCGACGCCCGCCAGGAAGGCGAGCGTTTCGTCGATACCTACCGGCGCATCGGCGCCCAGCCCTTCAAGGAGAGAGTCTATGCCGCTGTTTAGCGAAGAAGGCCTGCCCGCGTCCTACGTCGCCCTGCCGTTCGGCGAATGGCAGTCGCGCCCCGAATGGCCGGCGGTCTCGCTGGCCAACACCGATCCGGTCGAGGACCTCGCGCCGCATGTCGGCCGCCTGCGCCTGATCGTGCTCGACTTCCCGAAGTTCAGCGACGGCCGCGCCTACAGCCAGGCCCGCCTGCTGCGAGGCCGCCTTGGCTATCGCGGCGAACTGCGCGCGACGGGCGGCGTACTGCAGGACCAGATCGGGTTCATGCTGCGCTGCGGCTTCGACTCGTTCGAGAGCGAGCAGAAGGGCTTCGGCGAGGCGCTCGCCAGGGCGCGGACCCTGTTCAGCGTGGTCTATCAGCCGGCCGAAGATGACCAGGTTCCGGCGGCGCTTCGCAGGCTCGAGCGCGAAAGCGCCGTTCTCTGATCAGGTCTCGCCTTCCGGCTGGTCCTCGAGCCACTTCAGGGCTTCTTCCGGCGAACTGAAGATCTTTGCCTGGCCGGTGAACTTGCCGAGATTGACGAATCGCCGGGCAAGATCGGCGCCATTGCCGGGTCTTGGCACCAACGCCAGCGGTCCCCGCTGGGCGAGGCTCGCATAGGCGGCGGCACGGGCCGCGAGAGACATGACGTCCTCGTCGGTATAGGTCCCATCGCCCTGGCTGCCGTCGAAAAGCTTGCGGTAGGTAAGGGCGTCCTGCGCCACGACGGTATCGGTGAAGTCCTCGATGTCCTTCAGCGTGATGACCCCCAGAACACGGGCGTGGACGAAGCGCTTGGCGTGGTCGATCGTGTACTCGATGGGCATGGGCAGACTTTAAGCAAAGCCCGCGGCGCCCGTCGAGCCGCTTGGCGGTTCGCTCAACCCCGGATAGGCTCCTTCCTACAGCCGGGAATACACCGGCGGGAGGAAGCGACATGATCAAGGGAGCAACGGGCGCCGTGCTGGCGCTCGTGCTGGGCTGGTGCGCGTTCGCGATGCCGGCCTCAGCACAAATCTTCGTGAACATCCGCTCGCAGGATGCACCCAAGTACGACCCGCACAACAATACGTCGAGCGGCATGGGGCATCCCATGTTCATGATGGGCGACACGCTGGTCGCGCTCGACTGGGACTTGAAGAAGGTCCATCCGCTGCTCGCCAAGTCGTGGACGATTTCCGACGACCGGCTCACCTACACGTTCGCGCTGCGTGACGACGTCACGTTCTGCAGCGGCAAGAAGTTCACCGCCGCCGACGTCATCTATTCCTTCACCCGGCTGGCCGATCCCTCGGCGCGCTGGCCCTTCTACTGGCGGCTGGGCGAGATCGACAGCCTGACCGCGCCCGACCCGTACACGCTCGTCTACAAGCTGAAGCGGCCGCATTCCGAACTGCTGGTCGATCTCGCGAACTTCGCCGCGACGATCATCAACAAGGACAATGTCGAGGCTCTCGGCGCCGATTTCGGCGTCAAGGGCTTCGACGGTACCGGGCCGCTCTGCTGGGAAAGCTGGCAGCCGCGCAAGGAACTCGTGCTGAAGCGCCACGATGCCTACAAGTGGGGGCCGACCGGGGTCTATGCCAACAAGGGCCCGGTGAAGTACGAGAAGATGATCTGGCGCATCGTGCCGGAGGAAACGACCCGCATCGCCACGATGCTCTCGGGCCAGGCCGATTTCTGTCACTGGAACCCGTTGCAGGCGATCGAGAGCTTGAAGAAGGCGCCCAATCTCACCGTCTACGAGCCGACCGCCGATTTCGCGATGTTCTACTGGGGCCTGAAGAGCACGCGCGAGAACATGCAGGACAAGCGCGTCCGCCAGGCGCTCGCCCATCTCGTCGACCGCGAGGAGATCAACAAGGCGATCTTCTTCGGCCAGGCCGAGACGGCACGGTCGCTGGTCCATCCCAAGGCGCTCGACTTCGAGCCGGCGACGCTCGACGTGCTGACCAAGCGGGATCCAGAGCGATCGAAGAAGCTGCTCGACGAAGCCGGCTGGACGATGGGAGCCGACGGCTTCCGCCACAAGGACGGCAAGAAGCTCGAACTGCTGATGTACTCCTACACGGTGGGACAGAATCCCAAGCTGTCGGAGGTGCTGCAGGGCGCCGCCCGCACGGTGGGCATCGACATCAAGATCCAGACCTGGGACCCCACGGTCTTCTTCCAGAAGATCGCCCAGCAGGACTACGACATCTGGACCCTGTCGGTGCCCTACACCTCGGCCGGCGACCAGATGTATCTCTACTATCATTCCAAGAACCGGCCGGTTCCCAATCGGATGATGTGGAACGACGCGGAGACCGATCGCCTTCTCGATGCCGGTCGCACGGCGACGAACGACGCCGACCGCGAGAAGTTCTTCAAGGAGGTCCAGCGCCGCGTTCATGACGAGGCGCTGATGATCCCGGCGGCACATTCGAGGCTCTTCCTGGTCGCCAAGAAGAGCATCAAGAACGTACGCTCGCACGGGATCTACAGTGCCGCCCTCTACAAGGGGCTGGACGTCCAGCCCTGACTTCGGGATCGTGGGCGCATGACCACGATCTACGGAATCAAGAACTGCGACACGATGAAGAAGGCGCGCGCCTGGCTCGACAAGAAGGGCGTCGCCTACGATTTCCACGACTACAAGGCGGCCGGCATCGATCGCGGCCGCCTCGAAGGATGGGCGAAGAAAGTCGGTTGGGAGACGCTGCTGAACCGCGCCGGCACGACCTTCCGCAAGCTGCCTGACAAGGACAAGGAAGGGCTGACCGAAGCCAGGGCGATCGCCCTGATGATCGCCCAGCCCTCGATGATCAAGCGGCCGGTGCTGGAGGCGGGCGGCAAGCTGCTGGTCGGCTTCAAGCCCGAGCGGTACGAGACGCTCGCCCAGTCTTAGGTCGTCCCGACGACCGGCTTGCAGGCGAGGGCGATGCGCTCGATGTGGCGGTGGTCCGTGCCGCAGCAGCCGCCCAGCACGTTCAACTGCGGATGCGCCTGCACGAGGTCGCGATACTGGCCTCCCAACTCGACCGGATCGCCGGCGTCGAGATCGGGCAAGTCGTTCAGTTCCTGGTGGCTGCGGCGCGAGGCATTGGCGCGAAGCCCGCGGATGCGCTGCGTCCAGGCCTCGCCCGATCCCAGTACACCCTCGAAGTGGGTGGGGTGGGCACAATTGACCATGTAGTAGGCGGGACCGTTCGCGGTCGCCTCGTCGACCAGCCTGATCGCCTGCGCCAGCGTCTGCCCGGTCGGCAATCGACCATCGGTCTCCAGCGTAAAGGAGAGCGCCAGAGGCATCCCAACTTTTTGTGCCGCCCGCGCGATGCCGATGGCCTCATTCGTATTGGTCATGGTGATGGCGGTCACCATGTCGGCGCCGGCCTCGGCAAAGGCCGAGACCTGCATCGCGTGATAGCTCTCTGCGGCGTCCTCCGGCATGACCTCGCCCGCAACGTAGCCGTCGCCGCGGGGGCCGATGCAGCCGCTGACCACCATCGGCGAGGTCGGGGTCTCGTGGACCTTGCGCAGCTCATGCATGAGCCCGATCGCCTCGGCGTTCAGCGCGGCGACGTCCGTGGCCGAGTAGCCTAGCCTGGCGCCCCAGTCGGCGCTCGCTCGCCAGGTCGGGCTCTCAAGGATGAAGCCGGTGCCATGCGCGCGGGCGATCTCGATGTAGCGCTCGTAATACCGGGTCAGGAGTGGACGGGTCTTCGGATCCCGCAGGAGCGGAAAGGCGGCGAACAAGCGAAGGTCCAGCCCGTCGTGGAAGATCAGGCAGGTTTCGATGCCGCCATCGGTCAGGAAGAGGGTGCCGGCGGCCTGGGGCAGGCTGTCGCGATACTTGCCAGCCGAATTCATCTCGCTTCCTCTCGATGACGGAACAAACGGAAATTTAAATCGTTATAATTCAGCTAGATAACGGACGTTGTTGACTTTTGACGCGAGATTAATAAAGATCGGCTTATAAATCATTAGATCGACAAGAAAATTGATTTCTCGCGACCGATCAGGTCGTGCCTCCTCTTTATTCGAGGTCTGAAATGAAAATCGCTGCCGTTGCTGTCCTCGCTCTACCCTTGGCCCTCTCGGTTTCCGCTTGCGGCGACACCTGGGGCGAACGCGCCGTCACCGGTGGCGGCATTGGCGCCGGTACCGGCCTTGCGGTCGGCGCAATTGCCGGCTGGCCGCTTGTGGCGCCTGTCCTCGTGGGCACGGCGGTCGGCGCCGGCATCGGCGCCGCCACGACGCCGAAGAAGTAGCGTCAACCCAGCAGCAGCTTGAGCTTGCGCTCGAAGACGCGAAGGACGTCTTCGAGCGTATCGCCGTGCGCGAGCTTGCGCGGGCCGTTGTAGACGATGTAGCCGCTGCCGCTACCGCCCCCTGGCACCTTGGCGATCGCGAACAGCGGCTGCTCCGCGGTATGTCGGAAGATGGAGAAAACGGCCATGCCGGGCCGGAAATCGATGGCGTAGTCGCGCCATTCGCCCGAAGCCACACGCATGCTGTAGACACCCAGGAGCCGCGACAGTTCCCGCTTGTCGAATGAGACAATCCGGCGTCGGGCGCGCTGATCGGCCAAACGGTACAAGTTGTTCATGCCACCGTGACTTCGAACATGTCAGTCGTGTGAATACTTGCAGAACCGCCGGTGGGGGTAAAGCGTCGCCCCGACCCCATTCCGTTGTTTGCCAAAGCGAGGGCAGGGGGCTATGAACCGCCGCTGAAGCTGTTGATATTTCGCGATATTCCGGGAGCACTCTGTGTCCGACTCCGCCGCGTTCCATGAAATCGACGAAGCCGTCCGCAAGGACGAGATGAAGGAATGGTGGAGCCGTTACGGGACCTGGGTCGTTGCCGGTGCCGTCGTCGTCGTCGTGGCCGTGACGGGCTTCGTCGGCTGGCGGCAATACGATCAGTCCCAGCGTGCCGCGGCCAGTGCCGCCTATTCGGCCGCGCTGGCGCAGATCGCGACGGATCCGGCGGCGGCGCGCGCCGAACTCGAGAAGCAGGGCGCGAACGCTCTCCAACCGTACCGCTCGCTCGCGGCCCTCGCGGCAGCCCAGCTTCTGCCGACTCTGGAGGAGCAGGTGACCGCGCTCGCGACCGTGGCGCCGAAGCTGTCGGCTTCCGAACTCAGCGACCTCGCGATGGTGATCGCGGCCTACAAGAGCATCGACACCCCCAAGGCCGAGGAGATGGTCGGCAAGCTCGAACCCCTCGCGGGACCGGATCGTCCGTTCCGTCTGAGCGTGCGCGAGCTCCAGGCGATGCTGGCCGCCCGCAAGGGCGACACCAAGCGCGCGAAGGAACTGTGGAACGAGATCGCCAAGGATCCCGCCGTACCCCAGGGCACGTCCCAGCGGGTCTCGGCGATGCTCAATCTCCACGGCGGCGCGGAGGCGAAGTAGTCCGATGTCGAGCGTAATGCGTGTGGCCAATCCCCGTCTTCTTCTCGCTGCCGTCCTGATGGTGAGCGCCCTCTCGGGTTGCGATATCTTCGACAAGAAGAAAACCCCGCTCCCGGGCGAACGGATTTCCGTGCTGGGCGACCGGAAGGATCTCGAACCCGACAGCGACGTGGCGGGCCTGCAGGTCGTCTTGCCGCCGCCGACGGTCAACGAGTCCTGGCCGCAGTCGGGAGGCTTCCCGAACAACGCCATGCACAACCTGGCGATCAGCGACTCGCCCCAGGTCATCTGGACGGCGGACGTCGGCTCGGGCAGCAGCGGGACGCGCATTCTCACCACGCCTCCCGTCGTCGCCGAGGGCAAGGTGTTCGCCAAGGACGCCCAGGGCACGGTCTCGGCTTTCAACGCCGACACCGGCGCCTTGCTGTGGCGGGTTTCGCTTTCGCCGGAGAAAGCCCGCGACTCCGACGAGTTCGGCGGCGGTCTTGCCTACTATGGCGGCCGGCTCTTCGTGACGACCGGCTTTGCCATGGTCTATTCGCTCGATCCGGCGACCGGCAAGGAGGACTGGAACTCGACCGTCAGCGCACCGGTGCGGGGCTCGCCGCTGGTGTTCGGCGACCGCGTCTTCGTCATCGCCATCGACAACAAGCTGCATGCGCTTGCCGCCTCCGATGGCTCCGATCTCTGGCAGTTCGCCGGCCTCCAGGAAACGGCCGGGTATGTCGGTGGCAATAGTCCGGCCGGCTCCGGCGACTATGTCGTCGCGCCCTTTACCTCGGGTGAGCTGGTGGCGCTGCGTATCGACAATGGACGCCCCGTCTGGAACGAATCGCTGATCGGTGCGCGAGCCGACATCCGTGCCTTCGGCAACCTCGCCGACATTCGCGGGCGGCCGGTGATCGACCGCGGCCTCGTGATCGCGATGGGCTCGGCCGGGCAGGTCGCCGGTATCGATCTCCGCTCGGGTCAGCGTCAGTGGGACCGCAACATCGGTGGCAGCCAGACGCCGTGGACGGCGGGGCGCTTCGTCTTCCTGATGACCGGCAATGCCGACATCGTGGCCATGGTCCGGGACACCGGCAAGGTCCGCTGGGTCACGCCGCTCACGCGCTACGAGGACGCGAAGGCCCGCACGCCTGTTCTGTGGGGCGGTCCGGTGCTGGCGGGAGATCGCCTGCTGCTTACCAGCTCGCTGGGCGACCTGCTGGCCATCTCGCCCTACACGGGCGAGGTGCTGGGCAAGATCAATGTGCGCGACCGGGTGCGCCTCGGTCCCGTCATCGCGAACCGGACGATCTATGTCCTGACCGATTCCGGGCGACTCGTTGCCCTCCGCTGATCAGAGCCCCCCGGCCCAGGGCTTGCGCCGGGTCGCCATCGTCGGGCGACCCAACGTCGGAAAATCCACGCTGTTCAACCGCCTGGTCGGCCGCCGCCGCGCCATCGTGGACGACACGCCGGGGGTGACGCGCGACATTCGCGAGCAGCCCGCGCAACTGGGCGATCTCGCGTTCATGCTGCTCGACACGGCGGGCTGGGAGACAGCCGGCGGCGAGGCGCTCGAGGCGCGCATGCGCCGCTTCACCGAGCGTGCCATCGAAGGCGCGGATGTCGTCCTGTTCCTGATCGACGCGCGCGCAGGCATCCTGCCGCTCGACGAGAGCTTCGCGAGCTGGCTGCGCAAGCGCTCGGCGAAGGTGATCCTGGTCGCCAACAAGTGCGAGGGACGCGCCGGGCAGCAGGGGCTGGCCGAGGCGCACGGTCTCGGGCTGGGCGAGCCGATCCCGGTCTCGGCCGAACATGGCGAAGGATTGAGCGACCTCCACGAGGCCCTGGGCCGTCACATCGAGCCGATGCCCGACGAGGACGAGGAGGCGGATGCCGAGGCGGTGGACCCCGATCTCGACGACGTGCCGGAAGGCCGGCCGCTGCTGCTGGCCATCGTCGGCCGCCCCAATGTCGGCAAGTCGACCCTGCTGAACCGACTGGTCGGGGAGGAGCGTGTCCTCACCGGACCAGAGGCCGGCATCACACGCGACTCGATTCGCGTCGAATGGGAGTGGAAAGGCCGTCCGGTACGCCTGGTCGACACCGCGGGAATGCGCCGCCGCAGCCGGATCGAGGCCAAACTCGAGGCCGCTTCGGTGGCCGATTCGCTCGACACGATCCGGCTCGCCGACGTGGTGGTGGTCGTGCTCGACGCGGCCGACATGGCCGAGAAGCAGGATCTCAACATCGCCGGCTGGGTGATCGAGGAGGGCCGGGCGCTCGTCATCGCGGTCAACAAGACCGACCTCCTGGCCGACGACCAGTCCGGCTCCGCGAAGCAGTGGCGCAAGCTGCGCGATCGCCTCGAAAGTTCGTTCGCGCAGGTCAAGGACGTGGCCATCGTCGGCTTCTCGGCGCTGACCGGCCGCGGCGTCGACCGGCTGCTGCCAAAAGTGTTCGAGACCTACGAAATCTGGAACAAGCGGGTCACGACGCCCAAGCTCAACCGGTGGCTGCGCGAGATGGAGACCCTCCATCCGCCCCCGCTGGCCAGCAACGGCCGCCGCATCCGGCTGCGCTTCATGACCCAGATCAAGCGCCGGCCGCCCACCTTCATCCTGTCGGTCAGCCAGCCGGACGAGCTGGGCAACGACTATCTGCGGTTCCTGACGAACCGGCTGCGCGACGATTTCGACATGCCGGGCGTGCCGATCCGGCTCAGCATGCGCAAGCCCAAGAACCCCTACGAGGGGCGTCGCAAGCCCCAGCGGTAGCCCGTGGGCTGCGCCGAAGGTGTCCATCGGGGCCGCATCGCGGCCGGTGGCCGAGACGCGTCTTGCCCGCGACCGACCTGCTGCCCTACGCTTGTTTCCAACAAAGCCCAATAACGAGCTGCAGCGCAGCCGCCGACGGGATGAAGGGGTAACTACTATGGATGTCCAATACATAGCGCCGAAGACGCTGGATGAGGCGATTCAGGCGTTTGCCGCCGCGGCGGGCTCGGCCCGGATCCTGGCCGGTGGCACCGACCTTCTGGTCCAGATGCGCAACGGGGTCGTCTCGCCAGGCACGATCGTCGACATCAAGAAGATCGGCGAACTCACTTCGATCGAGGAAACCAACGACGGCGGCTTCCGCATCGGCGCCGCTGTCTCGGGCATGGTGCTGCGCGAGCATCCGAAGCTCAGCAAGGTCTGGCCGGGCGTGGTCGAGGCCGCCAACCTGATCGGCTCCACCCAGGTCCAGGGCCGGGCCACGGCGGGCGGCAACCTGTGCAACGGCTCGCCGGCCGGTGACAGCGTGCCGGCCATGGTCGCGGCAGGGGCCACCGTCACAATCCAGGGACCGAAAGGCCGCCGTGAGCTGGCGGTCGAGAAGGTGCCGAAGGGACCGGGTCGGCTGAATCTCGAAGCCGGCGAGATCGTCGTTTGCTTCAACCTGCCGGCGCGGGGCAAGGGATCGAGCGACGCTTACCTGCGCATGATCCCGCGGACCGAGATGGACATCGCCGTCGTGGGCTGCGGCGTCAGCCTGACGATGGACAAGGGCACCTGCACCGCCGCGCGCGTCGGCCTCGGCGCCGTCGCGCCGACCGTGCTGCTGGTCGAGGACGCGGCCAAGGCGCTCATCGGGTCGAAGCTCGACGAAGCGGCGCTGGCCAAGGCCGCCGCAGCATGCAGCGCCGCCTGCCGTCCCATCGACGACAAGCGCGGCACCATCGCCTACCGCACCAAGGTCGCCGGCGTCCTGCTGAAGCGCACCGCACTCATTGCCGCCGAACGCGCGGGAGGAAAGTAAGACCATGGCCAAGCTTCACGTTTCCACCACGATCAACGGCGAACCGCAGGAGTTCCTGTGCGACGCCGAGCAGAGCATGCTCGACGTGCTGCGCGGACCGCTCGGCCTGACCGGCGCCAAGGAAGGCTGCGGCACCGGCGACTGCGGTGCCTGCACCGTGACCCTGAACGGACGGATCGTCTGTTCCTGTCTGATGCTGGCGGCCGAGGCCGAGGGCCAGAAGATCGGCACCATCGAAGGCATGGCCGGCGAGGAGCTGCATCCGCTGCAGCAGAAGTTCCTCGAATCGGCGGCACTCCAGTGCGGCATCTGCACGCCGGGCGTCCTCATGGCCGCCAAGGCGCTGCTCGAGCGCAATCCCGATCCGACCGAGCACGAAGTCCGCTTCTGGCTGGCCGGCAACCTGTGCCGCTGCACCGGTTACGACAAGATCATCCGCGCCGTGATGGATACCGCCGCCGACATGAGGGCCGCCCGATGAGCACGAAGACTCCCGAGACCGCCAACGACAACAAATGGATCGGCAAGCGCACCATCCGCCCCGACGGTGCCGACAAGGTGACAGGCCGCGCCGCCTATGCCGCCGACACGACGATGCCCGGCATGATCTGGGGCAAGGTGCTGCGCAGCCCGCATCCGCATGCGCGCATCAAGTCGATCGACACCAGCAAGGCCGAAGCCCATCCCGGCGTGAAGGCCGTGATGACGGCCAAGGACATCGTCAACTTCCCGCTCGATAAGTCCGTCATGCTCGGCATCCAGGACATGCGCTGGATGTGCCGCAACGTCATGGCGCGCGAGAAGGCGCTGTTTGCCGGTCATCCGGTGGCGGCGGTCGCGGCGACCACCGAGAAGATCGCCGCGGAAGCCTGCAAGCTGATCGAGGTCGAGTACGAGGTGCTGCCGTTCGTGATCGACGTCGAGGAGGCGATGAAGCCCGACGCACCGATCCTGCACGACTTCATCAAGTTCAAGGACAAGCCGTCGAATATCGCCGGTACGCTGGAACACAAGCTGGGTGACATCGGCGAGGGCTTCGCCAAGGCCGACGTCGTCATCGAGCGCAGCTTCCGCACCCAGCCGGTGCACCAGGGCTATATCGAGCCGCATGCCTGCCTGGTCAGCGTCTCCGACGGCAAGGCCACGATCTGGAGCTCCAGCCAGGGCCAGTTCATGGTCCGCGCCATGTGCGCCTATCTGACCGGCCTGCCGCAGAACGACATCCGCGCCATCCCCGCCGAGATCGGTGGCGGCTTCGGCGGCAAGACCATCATCTACCTCGAGCCGCTGGCCCTGATCCTGGCCAAGAAGTCCGGCCGTCCGGTGAAGATGACGATGACGCGCGGCGAGGTGTTCCATGCCTCGGGGCCGACCTCGGGCTCCTTCAGCACGGTCAAGCTGGGCGCGACCAAGGACGGCAAGCTGGTGGCCGCGCAGGGCACCTTCTGCCTGCAGGCCGGCGCACTGCCGGGCTCGCCGATTCGCGGCGCCGCCGGTTGCGCCTTCGCGCCCTACGACATCCCGAACGTCCATTCGTTCGGCTACGACGTGGTGTCCAACCGCTCCAAGGTCGCGGCCTATCGCGCGCCCGGCGCACCGATCGGCGCCTATGGCGTCGAGTGCGTCATGGACGAGCTTGCCGAAGCGCTGAAGATGGATCCGCTGGATTTCCGTCTGAAGAATGCCGCCAGGCAGGGCACCAAGGCCGCGCACGGCCCGGTCTACCCGCGCATCGGCTTCGTCGAGACCATCGAGGAAGCGAAGAAGCACGCGCATTACACAACGCCGCTGCCCAAGTCGAAGAAGGGCATGTTGTACGGTCGCGGCGTGGCCTCGGGCTTCTGGTTCAATGCCGGCGGCGAGTCGAGCGCCCAGGTGAACGTCAACGAAGACGGCACCGTCGTCGTGATCACCGGCCATCCCGACATCGGCGGCTCGCGCGCCTCGACGGCCAACATCACCGCCGAGATCCTGGGCATCGACTACAAGAAGGTCTCGGTGCTGATCGGCGACACCAGCGTCATCGGCTTCAGCAACCTGACGGGTGGCAGCCGCGTGACCTACGCGTCGGCCATGGTCGTCACGCAGTCGACGGAGCGGGTCATCGGCCAGCTTCGCGAGCGCGCGGCCAAGATCTGGAAGATCGACCCCGATGCGGTCGTCTGGGAGAACGGCGAGGCCCGGCCGGCCGGCGACAATGCCGGCAAGTTCGAGCCGCTCAGCCTCGGCCAGATCGCCGCGCAGGCCAGCGCCACCGGCGGTCCGATCGGCGCCGGCCAGCAGCTCAACACGACGGGCGCCGAGGGCGGCTTCGCCACGCACGTCTGCGACGTCGAGGTCGATCCCGATCTCGGCATCGTGCGGGTGCTGCGCTACACGGCCTTCCAGGACGTCGGCCGCGCCATCCATCCGAGCTACGTCGAAGGCCAGATCCAGGGCGGCGCCGCCCAGGGTATCGGCTGGGCGCTGAGCGAGGAGTACATCTTCAACAAGGACGGCAAGCTCGATAACCCGAGCTTCCTCGACTACCGCATGCCGGTCAGCTCCGACCTGCCGATGCTCGATTCGGTGATCCTCGAGATTCCGAACCCGAAGCATCCCCAGGGCGTGCGCGGCGTCGGTGAGGTGCCGCTGGTGCCGCCGCTCGGCGCGATCTCGAACGCGGTCTACAACGCGCTCGGCCGCCGCTTCTACAGCCTGCCGATGTCGCCGCCGAAGATCATGGCGACGATGGACATGGCCGCCGATTAGAAACCTTCCGAGCAAAATGGAAGCGCCTCCCCATTCAAATGGGGAGGCGTCGACGACTTACGTCGACGGAGGGGTCATGAGTCTGGCGACGCCCATGACCCCATCGCCCCGCATGACGGGGCACTTCCCCCTCTGAAGGGGGAAGCAATGGCGCTTCAGTTCACGCTGGCGCGCTGCCGGACCGCTTCGTCGCCGGCGATCCACTCGCCGTGCAGGGTGCAGCTCGGCAGCGCGAGTTGGATCAGCGACTCGGCGTGCGCTTCGGGCGGGATCTGCAGGGACTCGTCTTCTCCCGGAAAGGCCTCGCGCCGCATGAAGGTGCGGGTCGGGCCGGGATTGAAGAGATTGACCTTCAGCGGCGTATGCGCGACTTCGGCGGCATAGATGCCGACCATCATGTCCAGCGCCGCCTTGCTGGCGGCATAGGCGCCCCAGTAGGGCTGGATATGCCGGGACGCGCCCGAGGTGACGAAGATGGCCCGGCCGGCGTCGGAACGGCGCAGGAGCGGGTCCATCGAGCGGATGAAGCGCCAGTTGGCGGTGACGTTCACCGCCATCACCTGCTCGAATATCTTGGGCTCGAAATGACCCATCGGCGAGAGGGTGCCCAGAACGCCCGCATTGCCGAGCAGGATGTCGAGGCGCCCGAATCGCTCGTAGAGCGCCAGGCCCAGCCGGTCGATTCCCGGGCCGTCGGTGACGTCGAGGGGCACCAGTGTGGCCGAGCCGCCGACCGCCTTGATCCGGTCGTCGACCTCTTCGAGCCCGCCCACGGTGCGCGCGACCAGCACGCAATGCGCGCCTTCCGCGCCGTAGGCCACGGCGGTCGCGGCTCCGAGACCGCGCGACGCGCCGGTGATCAGCGCGACGCGTCCGGCGAGACGGCCGATTTTGTCTTCGGTCATGGCGCGAGCCTCAGGCCGATTCGACGAGGAGGGAGAGTTGCCGATCCTCGACGCCGAGCGCGTCGTCGAGATCAATCGGGTAGTCGCCGGTGAAGCAGGCGTCGCAGAAAGCGGGGGAGGCCGCGTCGCGTCCCGGCAGGCCCATGGCGCGGTACAGGCCGTCGATCGAGACGAAGGCCAGCGAATCCACGCCGATGAACTTGGCCATGCCCGCCACGTCGTAGCGCGAGGCCAGCAGCTTGTCCTTGTCGGGTGTATCGATGCCGTAGAAGCAGGGATCGGTGGTCGGCGGCGCCGCGATGCGCATGTGCACTTCCTTGGCACCGGCGTTGCGCACCATCTCGACGATCTTCATCGAGGTCGTGCCGCGGACGATCGAATCGTCGACCAGGATCACGCGCTTGCCCTCGATGTGGGCGCGGTTGGCGTTGTGCTTCAGGCGCACGCCGAGATGGCGGATGTGGTCGGCCGGCTCGATGAAGGTGCGGCCGACATAGTGATTGCGGATGATGCCGAGTTCGAACGGCAGGCCCGACTGGGCGGCGTAGCCGATCGCGGCGGGCACGCCGGAGTCCGGCACCGGGACGACGACGTCGGCGTCGACAGGGCTCTCCTTGGCGAGTTCCATGCCAATGCGCTTGCGCGCGTCATAGACGCCGATGCCCTCGACCTTCGAATCGGGGCGAGCGAAATAGATGTGCTCGAACACGCAGAAGCGGCGCTGCTGCTTGGCAAACGGCCGGATCGAGCGAAGCCCGTTGCCGTCGGCGATCACGATCTCGCCGGGCTCGACGTCGCGCACGAACCGGGCGCCGATGATGTCCAGCGCGCAGCTCTCGGATGTGAAGATCCAGGCATCGTCCAGCTTGCCGATGACCAGCGGGCGAACACCCATCGGGTCGCGGACACCGATCAGCGCCTCGTTGGTCAGCAGCAGGAGCGAGTAGGCGCCCTTCACACGACCGAGCGCGTCGATCAGCCGGTCGACGACGGTCGAGTAGTTGGAGCGCGCGATCAGATGATTGATGACTTCGGTGTCGGTCGTCGACTGGAACAGGCAGCCGATGCGAACCAGCTCCTTGCGCAACAGGTAGGCGTTGGTGAGGTTGCCGTTGTGCGCCAGGGCCAGGCCGCCGAAGTCGAAATCGGCGAAGATGGGCTGAATGTTGCGGTCCGAGGATCCGCCGGTCGTGGCATAGCGGTTGTGGCCGATCGCGGAATAGCCGACCAGCTTTTCCATCACGGACTGGGCGCCGAAGATGTCCCCGACCAGGCCGGCGGCGCGATGATTGTGGAAGTGACGGCCGTCGAAGGTGACGATACCGGAGGCTTCCTGGCCACGATGCTGCAGGGCATGCAGACCCAGCGCGCTGTGCGCGGCGGCATCCGACGTCCCGTAGATGCCGAACAACGCACATTCCTCGTGAAACTTGTCGAGGTCGTCGTCGTCGGAGCGTTTCGGGGTGCTAAGCACGGCGGGGTTATAGCTGGGGTGTCGCCCCGACGCCATCAAGTATAACTCACTGCGGCGGTTTGGTTTCCCCGGCGGCCGGCGGCGGCGAGGCTGGGGCCGCATTCGGTGGCGTCGACGTGGCGGGCACGGGGCGCGTCGAGGGGGCAATGACGCCGCTTTCCATGCCTGGCCGCTGCAGCCGGGTGCGGAATCCGGTGGGGAGATACGGCTCCACGAAGCTCGCCATCTCCCGGATCATGGGGAAACTCGCCGCTCCCTCGACCGCGGGCGGCAGCTGCCGGGGACCGAGGTAGCCGTAAAACAGGAAGGCCGTTCCCATGGCCACCCAGGCGCAGAGCACACCGAAGCCTGCACCCAGGATCTTGTCGGGCTTGCCGAGCGGGCTGCTGCGGATCGAGCGGGACAGGACGCTGGTCAGCATGATCAAAACGATCAGGGCGGCCACGAACACCGCCAGCATCGAGACGAAATAGGCCAGTTCGGTGCTGCCGACGAGCTTCTCGACCTCGGGCTGGACGACCGCGGAGAAGCGCCAGGCAACCCAGCCCGCCCCGATCCAGGAGGCGATGAACAGGACGGCATGGGCGAAGCCCGTGGACATGCCGATCACGGCCCCGAAGACGGCCACGGCAATCACGGCGACGTCGAAAACGGTAATTCCCAGTTGCTCCATCGACCCCGTTCTCTCTGTCCCTAATCCTGATCCTGGTCGCGCCTGCGATCCGAAGAGCCTTCGCGGCGGCCCCTTTTTAGTGGCCGATCGGCCGGTTGGAAACGCGCAACAAGGTCCGATAGATGCTCAATTTCGTCAATGGCGATGCCCTCCGGGGGCCGCGGGGCCGGGCCGGAGCCTCCTCGGACCTGCGGTATCAGGGCGCTGCGGAAGCCGAGCTTGGCCGCCTCGCGCAGGCGGGCCTCGCGCTGCCCGACCGGCCGGACCTCGCCGCCAAGACCGATTTCCCCGAAAACCACCATGTCGCCCGGCACCTGCTCGTCGGCGAGCGACGAGATGACGGCCGCCGCCACCGCGAGATCGGCTGCGGGCTCGCCGATCCGCAGGCCCCCTGCGACGTTCAGGTAAACGTCGTTGGCGCCGACCGTGACGCCGCAGCGCGCCTCGAGCACGGCCAGGACCATCGCGAGACGGTTGGAATCCCAGCCGACCACCGCGCGGCGTGGGGTCGCGAGGGAGGAGGGGCTGACCAGTGCCTGGATCTCGACCAGGAGGGGCCGCGTGCCCTCGATGCCGGCGAAGACACAGGTGCCGGAGACATGGCCCCGCCGGTCCGCCAGGAACAGGGCGGACGGGTTGGCGACGTCGGCCAGGCCACGGTCGGACATCTCGAACACACCGATCTCGTCGGTCGGTCCGAAGCGGTTCTTCACGGTCCGGAGGATCCGGAACTGGTGGCCGCGCTCGCCCTCGAAATAGAGCACCGTATCGACCATGTGCTCGAGCACGCGCGGGCCCGCGATGGCGCCGTCCTTGGTGACGTGCCCGACCAGCAGGACGGCGATGCCGCGCCGCTTGGCGAGTTCGACCAGCGCCTGCGCCGAGGCGCGGACCTGGGTCACGGTGCCGGGGGTGGAATCGACCGTGTCGAGCCACATCGTCTGGATCGAATCGATGACCGCGACCTTGGGGGCTTCAGGCCTTTCCAGCGATGCCACGATGTCGCGCACGGACGTGGCCGCGACGAGCTGGACGGGCGCATCCGCCAGGCCGAGCCGCTCGGCGCGCAGGCGGACCTGGTCGACCGCCTCTTCGCCGGAAATGTAGGCGCAGGTGGTATTCTGCTTCGCGAGAGCGGCCGCCATCTGAAGCAGCAGGGTCGACTTGCCGATGCCCGGATCGCCACCAATCAACAGGGCCGACCCCACGACAAGCCCGCCGCCGCAGACACGGTCGAACTCGTTGATGCCGCTCTTCAGGCGGGGTGGCTGCGGAGTCGAGCCGGTCAGGCCCGTGAATTCGAGCAACCGGCCGCGGCCGCCGCGCGCCAGTCCGCCGCCGGCGGGACCCGGCGCGGGAGCCGATTCCTCGACGATCGTGTTCCACTCGCCGCAGGATTCGCAGCGTCCGCTCCACTTGGTGGTGACGGCCCCGCAGGACTGGCAGACGTAGCGCTTGAGCGGCCGCGCCACGCTCAGAGCTTCCGGACCTGCATCCGGATCGGACCCTCGGCCCGGCCGTGGATGAACTGGTCGACATGGGCATTGCCCGAACGGTCGATGTCGGCGACCGGGCCCTGCCAGATCAGCTTGCCTTCGTAGAGCATGCCGATGCGATGGCCGATCTTGCGCGCACTGGCCATGTCGTGGGTGATCGACACGGCGGTCGCGCCGAGATCGCTGACGCACTTCACGATCAGGTCGTTGATGACGTCGGCCATGATCGGATCGAGCCCGGTGGTCGGCTCGTCGAAGAAGATGATCTCGGGCTCGCGGGCGATGGCCCGGGCGAGCGCCACGCGCTTCTGCATGCCCCCGGAAAGTTCGGAGGGGAAGAGATCGCCGATTTCCGGTCCAAGCCCGACCGCGCCCAGCTTGGCGATGGCGACTTCACGGGCCTTGGCAGGCGGCATCCCGTCGCTCTGGATGGGACCGAAGGCGACGTTTTCCCAGACGCGCAGCGAGTCGAACAGGGCGCCGCCCTGGAACAGCATGCCGAACTTGCGCATGACGCGCGCCCGATCGCGACTGGAAAGGTCGGCCGTCTCCTCGCCGTCCACCTTGATCGAGCCGCTGTCGGGACGCATCAGGCCCAGGATGCATTTCAGCAGCACCGACTTTCCGGTACCCGAGCCGCCGATCACCACCATCGATTCGCCCGGCGCCACGTCGAGATCGATTCCCTGCAACACTTTCTTGGGGCCGAAGGCCTTGGTGACACCGCGCAACGAGATCTTGGGGGATGCCATGGGCGGGGCCGATCAGCGCGCGAAGAAGGCTTCGGTGATGAAGTAGTTGAACGTCAGGATCAGGATCGAGGCCGAGACCACCGCGCTGGTGGTCGCCATGCCGACGCCCTGGGCGCCGCCGCGCGACGTGTAGCCGTGGTAGCAGCCCATCAGGGTGATCAGGAAGCCGAACACGGCCGCCTTCACCAGTCCGGAGAACACGTCCTGGAACTGGAGGAAATCCATCGTATTGCGCAGGTAGGCCGCGTCGTTGAAGTCGAGCTTGTAGACGCCCACCAGGAAGCCCCCGAGCACGCCGATGATGTCGGCAATCAGCACCAGGAAGGGCAGCGTGATGATGCCCGCAATGAGGCGTGGCACGACCAGATACTTGAACGGATCGGTCGACAGCGTGGTCAGCGCGTCGATCTGCTCGGTGACGCGCATGGTACCGATCTCGGCTGCCATCGCGGCGCCGACGCGGCCGGCGACCATCAGACCGGCCAGGACCGGGCCAAGTTCGCGGGTCAGGGAGACGACGACAACATTGGGGATGGCGCTCTCGGCAGAGAAGCGCGCAAAACCGGTGTAGCTCTGCAACGCCAGCACCATGCCGGTGAAGATCGCCGTCAGGCCGACCACCGGCAGCGAGTAGTAGCCAATCTCCATGATCTGCCGAAGGATCTGCTGGCGATAATAGGGCGGCTGCAAACCTTGCCGGATCGCCTGGAAGGCAAAGGCCGAGACGCTGCCGATCGACGCCAGGAAGGCCAGCGTCATCCGGCCGAGGACCGTGAACAGCGGGATGCTCACGGCGTTTCTCCTGTTTCCTCGACCGCCGCATCGGCGTAGCCGTCGACATAGGCACGGTGATAGCGCCGGCCGAGCGCCGTCATGACTTCGTAGGCGTTGGTCCGCGCGTGATCGGCGAGGTCGTCCGGCGTGAGATGAGGCCCCAGCACCTCGACCATCGCGCCGGGTTGGCACTCGGCTTCCGGCACATCGGTCACGTCGATGGTCACGAGGTCCATGGAGATGCGGCCGATCACAGGCACGTTGCGTCCGGCGAGATGGACCTGGGTGCGGTTGATGAGGTTACGGAAATAGCCGTCCGCATACCCCAGCGCAATCGTGGCGATCCGGCTGGGCCGCGCCGAGCGCCAGGCGCCGCCATAACCCACGGTCTGGAACGCATCGATGCGACGGGTCTGCAGGATATGCGCCCGCAGCGTCACGACGCTCAGCATGGGGTTGGCCTGACCGGGCAGGGGATTGATGCCGTAGAGCGCGGCACCCGGGCGCAGCAGGTCGAAGTGGAAATCAGGCCCGAGGAAAATGCCCGATGAATTTGCGAGCGAGGTCGGCGCGCCCGGCATTGCGCGCACGAAGTTGCGGAAACGGGAAAGCTGCTCGCCGTTGATCGGGTTCGACGTTTCTTCGGATGCGACGAGGTGGCTCATGATCAGGGCCAGCCGCAGGCCGCGCAGCCGGCCGCGCTCGTTGATCAGGACCTGCGCATCCTCCGCGCTGAAACCAAGCCGGTGAAGACCGGTGTCGAGATGGACCACCGCGTCGAGGGTCTGGTTGAAGCGCTGGGCGGCCGCCCGCCAGGCGTTGAGTTGGCCCAGGTGATTGAGAACCGGGACGAGCCGGTGTGCCACGAAATCGCCCTCGGTGCCCGGAAGCAGGCCGTTCAGCACATAGATCGGCGATTCCGGCAGAACCCGGCGCAGCGCGATGCCCTCGTCTATGTGCGCCACGAAGAACTGACGGCAGCCTTCCGCCGCCAGCCGTGGGCCGACCACGGCTGCCCCGGTACCATAGGCATCGGCCTTCAGGACCGCGGCGCAGTCGATCGGCCGGCCGGTCGCACGCCCGGCATCGCGCAAGCCACGCCAGTTGGCTGCGATCGCACCGAGGTCGATCGAAAGGATCGCGCCGGCGCGTCGCGCGGCTTCGTCGTCGGCTGGAATTGACACGCGGCGACCTTAGAACGCGGAGACCGGCTCGTCAGCAACGCCATCGAGGTTGCCGAACTTGGTGAACTGCCCCTCGAACGAAAGTCGCACGATGCCCGTGGGACCGTGGCGCTGCTTGGCCACGATGACCTCGGCCTTGCCGTAGGTTTCCTCGCAGCGTTGCTTCCAGGCGTCGTGGCGCTCGTTGAACTTCTGGTCGCTCTCCTCGGCGCGCCGCGCCGGCTCGGTGCGGGTCAGGTAGTATTCCTCGCGATAGACGAACATGACGACGTCGGCATCCTGTTCGATCGATCCCGATTCGCGAAGGTCGGCGAGCTGCGGACGCTTGTCCTCGCGCTGTTCGACCGCGCGGGAGAGCTGCGACAGGGCAACCACAGGCACGTCCAGTTCCTTGGCGAGCGTCTTCAGGCCGCGGGTGATTTCCGAGACCTCCTGCACGCGGTTCTCCTGCCGGCTCTTTCCCGATGGATTGAGGAGCTGGAGATAGTCGACGATGATCAGGCCGAGACCATGTGTCCGCTTCAGCCGGCGAGCGCGCGTGCGCAGCGCGGCAATCGACAAAGCGGGCGTGTCGTCGATGAAGAAATTGAGATGCTCGAGTTCGTGGCTGACGTTCATCACCCGGTCGAACTCAGTGCTGTTCATCTCGCCCTTGCGGATTTTCTCCGATGAGAGCTCCGCCTGTTCCGACAACATGCGGGTGGCGAGCTGCTCGGCCGACATTTCGAGCGAGAAGAAGCCGACGACGGCGCCGTCCACCGCCTTGGGATGTCCGTCGACGATCTCCTCCCGATAGGCCTTCGCCGCATTGAAGGCGATGTTGGTCGCCAGTGCGGTCTTTCCCATGGACGGACGACCGGCGAGGATCAGCAGGTCGGACCTGTGCAGGCCGCCCAGAAGCTGGTCGAGGTTGAACAGGCCGGTGGCCACGCCGGTGAGCTTGCCCTCGCGATGAAACGCCGCCTCGGCGGCCGTCATGGCCTCGGTGAGGGCCATGCGGAACGGCTTGAAGCCGCCCTCGGTCTGGCCGGTCGTGGCAAGGTCGTAGAGCTTCTTCTCGGCGACTTCGATTTGCTGCAGCGCCGTCTCGTCCACGTCGCCCGAGAAGGCGCCATTCACGACGTTCTCGCCGAGATCGATGAGCTGACGCCGCAGAAACAGGTCATGCACCGCCCGGCCGAACGCGGCGGCGTCGATCACGTGGACGGACGCGGCCGCCAGTCGCGCGAGGTATGCCGCGCCGCCGGCTTCCTTCATCGCCGGATCCTGCTCGACATAGGTCTTGAGCGTGACGGCGCTGACAACCTGTCCGCGCTCGATCAGGCGCGTCAGCGAATCGAAGAGCTTGCCGTGCAGGGGGTCCGCGAAATGCTCCGGGCGCAAAAACTCAGCGACGCGCTGGTAGGCGGCATTGTTCACCAGAATCGCGCCCAGCAACGCCTGTTCCGCCTCGAAATTGTGAGGCGGCTCGCGCAGGCGGACATCGTCTGCGCCGGGCAGGCGGGTGACGTTCGTGGACTCTTTCAGCGGCTCCATCACATTGTCTTTGCCCAAGATGGGAGGGGGCACCAGCGCAAAGAGTCGGGGAAAAAGATATCCCGAGCTTAACGAGGATAGCTCTCTATTCCGCCGCCATGGAGCCTGCCACGTTCCGCAGGCGTTCTCCAGATGCCATGTAATCGCGCGTGAGCGGCACGGCATCCTGCCGGCGAGCGATCTGAATCTGGAAAACCATCTGGTTCATGTACCGGAACGCCACCTCGCAGCCGGCCAGGTAGAACTCCCACATCCGGCAGAAGCGATCGTCGTAACCGGCGAGCTGCTTGATCTGCTCCCGGTTGGCGAGGAATCGCTCCCTCCAGATCCGCAGGGTCTCTGCGTAGTGGAGGCGCAGCACCTCGATGTCGGTCACCCACAGGCCGGCCTTCTCGATGGCCGCAAGGACTTCCGAGAGCGCGGGTGAATAGCCGCCGGGGAATATGTACTTGCGCAGCCAGGTGTTGGTGCCGCCCGGCGGCTCCATGCGCCCGATCGAGTGCAGCAGCATGACGCCGTCCTCGGTCAGCAGGTCCTTCACCTTCCGGAAGTACTCGAGATAGTGGGCCGATCCGACATGCTCGAACATGCCCACAGACACGATGCGGTCGTAACGCCCGGACTCCTCGCGATAATCCAGCAGCTTGAACCGGACCTTCTCGGTCACGCCTTTCTCGATCGTGCGGCGACTCGAAACGGTGTGTTGCTCGCGCGAGAGCGTGACTCCCGTGACGTCGACGTCGAACGTGCCGGCAAGAAAAAGCCCCATGCCGCCCCAGCCCGAGCCGATGTCCAGCACCTTCTGGCCGGGCTTCAACACCAGCTTCGCCGCGATATGCCGTTTCTTGTTCTCCTGCGCGATCTCCAATGATTCATCGTTCGTCCTGAAGTAGGCGCAGGAGTACTGCCGATCACGGTCGAGGAAGAAATCGTAGAGTTCGTCGCGCAGATCATAGTGATGCGCCACGTTCTTCTGGGCCTTGCCGACGGGATTGTACTGTTCCAGCAGGCGCAGCCAGCGCTGCAGTGCGTAGGACCAGCGCATCAACGGTGCCGCTTCGACGGCGGCGATATTGCGCCCGAGAAGATCGAGCAGATCGTAGAGACCGCCTTCCTCGACCGTCAGCCGTCCGTCCATGTAGGCTTCGCCCAGGGCGAGCCGTGGGCGCAGGGCGATCCGGACGCCGGTCCATCGATCGTGAATGCGCATTGTGACGGCAGGGCCGGGGGCGGCACCCCGGATGCGATGCGACCGACCGGTCTCATCGATGATGGTCAGTTGGCCTGCGCCCACCACGCGGGCAAGAACCTGCGCCAGCAACACGAAAGGCAACTCCCGCTTGTCGCTGGCGGCGATTCTACCCCCAACTGCAAATTCCAGGCAAAGGGCAGATCAATCAAAATTAACTAAGTGCGGATGTTAATAAATTGCATTTGCATTGCGAAGCCTCAGATCGAGTGATATCGGCGAGTGAGATTTACTTGCAGTGGAGGAAGACGTGAACAGACGTGCGCTCGTGAAGGCCGGCCTGGCATTCGGATCCGGTATATTCATTGCCCGGCGTGCCTGGGCGCAGGGCGGTACGCTGAACCTTTATTCGGCGCGCCACTACAACACGGACGAGGCGCTGTACGGCAACTTCGCGGACCTGACGGGCGTGAAGATCAACCGCGTCGATGCCGAACCCGATCCGCTCATCCAGCGTCTGCGCACCGAGGGCGACAAGAGCCCGTGCGATGTTCTCATCACCACCGACGCGGGCCGCATCGAGCGGGCGCGTGAGATGGGCCTGCTTCAGCCGGTCAACTCGGCGGTCCTGGCGAAGGCGGTGCCCGCGCACCTGCGCGATCCCGACAACAACTGGTTCGGCTTCTCCAAGCGCGCCCGCGTGATCTTCTACAACAAGGAGAAGGTGACGGCGGCGGATGCGCCCAAGACCTACGAGGCGCTGGCCGACCCCAAGTGGAAGGGCCAGATCCTGATTCGCCCGTCGGGCCACATCTACAATCAGTCGCTGGTGGGTTCGCTGCTGGCCGCGCTCGGCCCCGAGAAGACCGAGGCCTGGGCCAAGGGCGTCGCGGCGAACCTCGCGCGTCCGCCGCGCGGCGGCGACACCGACCAGCTCAAGGGGGCGGCGGCCGGCGAGGCGATGCTCGCCGTGTCCAACACCTACTACTACGTCAACCTGCTGCGCTCGAAGAAGCCGGAGGACCGCGAGGTCGCGGCCAAGCTCGGCGTGGTGTTCCCGGACCAGGCGGGCCGCGGCACGCATGTGAACATCAGCGGCGGCGCCGTAGCCAAGCACGCGCCGAACAAGGAAGCCGCCGTGAAGTTCCTGGAGTACCTCGTGTCGCCGCCGGCGCAGAAATACTTCGCGGAAGGCAATTCGGAGTTCCCGGTGGTGTCCGGCGTCGAGCTGTCACCGGAGCTGAAGTCGCTCGGCACCTTCAAGGAAGATCAGCTCAATGCCCGGGTGTTCGCACAGAACAACGCCGAGGCGCTGAAGATCATGGACCGGGCGGGCTGGAAATAGGCCGCCCGCCGGCCGGCGATCCTGCGGCCACGGCACGGCTGAGCAGGATCACCGGCACCAGCGAGACGAGTACGATCACGATCGCGCCGACGGCCGCCTGTGCAAGGCGTTCGTCGGACGCGAAGCGGAAGACGCCGATCGCCAGCGTGTCGAAGTTGAACGGGCGGATCAGCAGCGTCGCCGGCAATTCCTTAAGCACTTCCACGAACGCGACGATCCCGGCCGTAAGGGCCGGCGCGCGCAGCATGGGCAGGTGGATATAGCGCAGCACCTGGTTGGGACCCGCACCCAGCACGCGCGCGCTCGCGTCCATCGCGGGATCGATCGCAGCCAGACCCGGCGCGACGTTGGCCATGCCGACCGCGAGGAAGCGCACCGTATAGGCCAGCAGAAGCGCGAAGGCGGTACCGCTCAGCAGCAGACCGGTCGGCATGCCGAACAATCCGCGCGACAGAAAATCGATGCCATGGTCCGCAACGGTCAGCGGCAGGAGCACGCCGACGGCGATGACGGCGCCCGGAATCGCATAGCCCAGCGAGGCGAATTCGATCGTGCGGTTGAGTGCGCGCCGGCGCACCAGGCGGCCGGCGTAGCTCAGGAACAGCGCCAATCCGACGATGATGAGAGCCGCCAGGGACGCAAGGATCAGGCTGTTGACGGCATCCCCGAGGAAGCGATGATCCGCCACGACCGAGCCCGACCGCACCGCGAGCTGTGCCAGGTGAAGCGTCGGCAGCACGAAGCCCAGCAGCACGGGCAGGGCGCAGGCGAGAAGGGCGGCCGCCGCGCGGCCGGGAGGAAGGGTCGCCGGTTCGGCGCGATGGCGGAGGTTGGAGGCGATGGCGAAGCTGGCGCGACCGCGGGAATGCCGTTCCAGCAGGATCAGCCCGATTGCGATGGCGATCAGCACGAACGAGATCTGCGCCGCGCCCTCGCGATTTCCCATGCCGTACCAGGTCCGGTAGATCGCCGTCGTGAAAGTATGGACGCCGTAATATTGGACGGTGCCGAAATCGGCGAGCGTCTCCAGCAGGGCGAGCGCCGCGCCGGCCGCGATGGCCGGCCGGGCCAGCGGCAGGCCGATGCGCAGGAAGGTTCGCCATGGGCCGTTGCCCAGGATGCGGCTGGCTTCGAGCAGCGCCTGTGATTGCGTCAGGAATGCCGCGCGGGCGGCGAGATAGACATAAGGGTACAGGACCAGCGTGAACAGGAACGCGACGCCCGCTGCCGAGCCGAGATCGGGGAACCAGTAATCGGTGCGCGTCCATCCGGTCGCGCCGCGCAGTCCGCTCTGGAGCGGTCCGGCGAATGCCATCAGGTCGGCGTAGGCGTAGCCGATGATGTAGGTCGGCATCACGAGGGGCAGCAGCAGCGCCCATTGCAGGATGCCGACGCCCGGGAAACGGCACATCGTGACCAGCCACGCGGTCCCGGTGCCGAGGACGACTGTTCCGACGCCGACGCCCAGCAGCAGGATGATTGTGTTGCCGAGTATGTCCGAAAGTTGGGTCTCTGCGAGGTGACGCCAGAGGTCGAGCTGGTCGGTGAACAGGCTGGAGCCGATGCCGAGCAGCGGCAGCGCCACCACGGCCGCAACGAAGAATGCGCCCAGCCGCCAGATCACGGATGCACCAAAAGAAAACGCATGCCATCGCCGGGCGATGACATGCGTTCGAAGAGGTGCGCGGTGCCTGACGGCACGCGTTTACTTCTGGTCGGCCGGCGCTTCCTCGGCCGCAGCCTCGGCGGTCTCGCCCTCGGCGGCTTCGGCAGCCTTGGCCTCGAACAGCGCGGCGGCCTGGTCGGCCGCACGCTGCGCGGCTTCCGCCGCTTCCATCTGCGCGCGCTCGGTCTCGGCGACGAGCCTGCCGCCCTTGGCGAGGAACTCGGCCTCGTCGGCGGAGCGGGCAACCAGCACCGAGATCTCGACCACGACTTCCGGATGGAGGTGGATCTTGATCTTGTGCTCGCCCAGCGCCTTGATCGGCTTGTCCAGTTCGACCTGGCTGCGCTCGATCTTGACGTTCTGGGTGGCGGCGCCTTCCGCGATGTCGCGCGAAGTCACCGAACCGTAGAGCTGCAGGGCTTCGGACGCCTGGCGGATGATGATGACCTTGAGGTCGCTCATCTTCGCGCCGACGGCTTCGGCTTCCTGGCGGCGCTCGAGGTTCTGGGCCTCGAGGACCTTACGCTGCGATTCGAAGTAGGTGATGTTGTCCTTGGTCGCGCGCAGCGCCTTCTTCTGCGGCAGGAGGAAGTTGCGGGCGAAGCCGGGCTTCACCTTCACAACGTCGCCCATCTGGCCGAGCTTCGGCACGCGTTCGAGCAGGATGACGTTCATCGGCATGATTGCGTCTCCCGATTAGGCGATGAGGTAGGGCAGGAGCGCCAGGAAGCGGGCGCGCTTGATCGCCTGGGCGAGTTCGCGCTGCTTCTTGGACGAGACCGCCGAGATGCGGCTCGGGACGATCTTGCCGCGTTCGGAGACGAAGCGCTGCAGAAGGCGCACGTCCTTGTAGTCGATCTTCGGGGCGTTGGCGCCGGAGAACGGGCAGCTCTTGCGGCGGCGGGTGAACGGACGACGCTGGGCGCTCATGCTTCTTCTCCCGTTTCAATGACCGGGGCGGGACCGCCTTCGTCGCCGAAGCGCGGACGTTCGCGACGCGGCGGGCGATCGCCCCAGCGGTCGCCACGGTCGCCGCCCGGACGGTCGGACTTCTCGGCGCTGCGCACCATGACGGCCGACGGGCCTTCCTCGAGTTCATCGACGCGCACGGTCATGTAGCGGATGATGTCTTCGTTGATCGACATCGTGCGCTCCAGCTCCTTCACCGCCGCCGCGGGGGCGTCGATGTTGAGCAGGGTGTAGTGACCCTTGCGGTTCTTCTTGATGCGGTAGGTCAGCGAACGCAGGCCCCAGTACTCCTTCTTGGAGACGGTGCCGCCCAGGCTGGTGACCAGTTCGGCGAACTGGGTGGTCAGAGCCTCCACCTGCGTCGTCGCGACGTCCTGACGCGCAATGAAGACATTCTCGTAGAGTGCCATGTAGATTCGGCTCCTTATGGCTGTTAGCGACCCGGAGTTCCGAGGAACCGACCGGATCTAGCCGACCCATCGCGGAATGCATCGGGGCGGCAAGGAGATCGGGGCCGATTCAGGCCCCGAAGAGGGGCGGTTATACAGGCCGGCGCCCCGAAATCAAGGCAATACCGGTGCGGCTTGACTGCGTGCGGCACCCCGGTATGACTGCCGCAATTCAAGCCGAAATCAGGGGAAAACGCGCATGAGTCGGGCTTTTGTCTTTCCGGGACAGGGATCGCAGGCCGTCGGCATGGGAGCCGACCTCGCCGGCGCCTTCGCCACTGCCCGGGAAGTATTCGGGGAAGTCGACGAGGCGCTGAAGCAGAATCTGTCCAAATTGATGCGGGAGGGGCCCGAAAGCGACCTCGTCCTGACCGAGAACGCCCAGCCGGCCCTGATGGCCGTCAGCGTCGCGGTCGCCCGGATCCTGGAGAAGGACGGCGGCAAGCCGCTGTCTTCCTTGGCCGCGTACGTCGCAGGCCACTCGCTGGGTGAGTATTCGGCGCTTGCCGCGGCCGGGGCCCTGACGCTGTCGGACGCCGCACGCCTCCTGAAGCTGCGCGGCCAGTCGATGCAGAAGGCCGTGCCGGTCGGCGTCGGCGCCATGGCGGCGCTGCTCGGCATCGAACTGGAGCCCGCGCAGGAAGCCTGCAAGGAAGCGGCCCAGGGCGAGGTCGTCGCGGTCGCCAACGACAATGGCGGGGGCCAGGTCGTGGTCAGCGGCCACAAGGAAGCGGTCGAGCGCACCATCGAGGCAGCCAAGGCCAGGGGCTGCAAGCGCGGCATGCTGCTGCCGGTGAGCGCGCCTTTCCATTGCCCGCTGATGCAGCCGGCCGCCGACGCGATGAAGGTCGCGCTCGAAGGCGTGACCCTGATGCCGCCGCGCGTGCCGCTCATCTCCAACGTGCTGGCGTCGGAAGTGAGCGATCCTGACTCGATCAAGCAGCGGCTGGTGGAACAGGTCACCGGTCTCGTACGTTGGCGCGAAAGCGTGCAATACATGAAATCGCGAGACGTCGAGGTTCTGGTCGAATGCGGTACCGGCAAGGTCCTGTCGGGCCTCGTGAAGCGTATCGACAAGGACATGACGGGCATGGCGCTCAACACGCCGGCCGACATCGAAGCCTTCCTGAAGACGGTGTGAGGAGAAAGCCATGTTCGACCTGACCGGCAAGGCGGCTCTCGTCACGGGTGCATCAGGTGGTATCGGCGGCGCGATCGCGCGCGCACTCCACAAGCAGGGAGCGACGGTGACGCTCTCGGGCACGCGCGCCGAAGCGCTGGAGCAGCTCAAGGCGGCGCTCGGCGAACGTGCCCACGTCGTCACCGCGAAGATGGACGATGCGGCCGATATCGACCGGCTGGCCAAGGAGTCCGAGGCCGCGATGGGCGGCAAGCTCGACATCCTGGTGAACAATGCCGGCATCACGCGCGACAACATTTCCATGCGCATGAAGGACGAGGAGTGGGAGAAGGTCCTGCTGGTGAATCTCACCGGCACCTTCCGTCTCACCCGCGCGGCGATGCGCGGAATGATGAAGCGGCGTTTCGGCAGGGTCATCAACATCACCTCGATCGTCGGCGTCACCGGCAATCCCGGCCAGGCCAACTATGCGGCCGCCAAGGCAGGCCTGATCGGCATGTCGAAGTCGCTGGCGCAGGAACTTGCGTCGCGTGGCATCACGGTGAACTGCCTCGCGCCGGGCTTCATCGCCACGCCGATGACCGATGTGCTGACCGACGACCAGAAGAAGACCATCCTGGGTCGCGTTCCCGCGGATCGCCTCGGCACGCCCGAGGAGATCGCGGCCGGTGTCGTCTATCTCGCCAGCGACGAGGCGGCCTATGTCACGGGTCAGACCCTGCACATCAACGGCGGGATGGCGATGATCTGAGGGTAAAGGCTGCAAGTGCCTGATTTTGTGGGCTTTTCGGACCTAGCCAATGGCCCGGAAGCTATGTTAATAGCGCGGCATCCGCCGAACCCCCTTCGGCGACCGGGATTTTTGGATACACGGGAAGGACAAGACAATGAGCGATATTGCCGAGCGCGTTAAGAAGATCGTCGTTGAGCATCTCGGCGTCGAGGCCGCTCAGGTCAAGGAAGAGGCCAAGTTCATCGACGACCTCGGCGCGGACAGCCTCGACACGGTCGAGCTGGTGATGGCGTTCGAGGAAGAATTCGGCATCGAGATTCCGGACGACGCCGCCGAGAAGATCCAGACCGTCGGCGACGCCATCGGCTTCATCAAGGGCAACGCGAAGTCCTGATCTTCACCGGTTCCTGCAAGAGGGAAGTCGGAAGATGAGGCGAGTCGTCGTAACCGGCATGGGTATGGTGACGCCGTTGGGTGACGGCGTCGACACGAACTGGCGTCGCCTCATGGCGGCGGAATCGGGCATCCGCCCGATCCAGGCTTTCGATACATCCGATCTCGCGACCAGGATCGCGGGCGAGGTCCCCCAGGGTGACAAGGCAAACGGCCACTTCAACGTGGACGATTACCTCGCGCCCAAGGAGCAGCGGAAGCTGGACAAGTTCATCGTGTTCGGGATCGCGGCCGCCCAGCAGGCGGTCGAGGATTCCGGCTGGATGCCGCAGGACGAGGAAGGTCTGACCCGGACCGGCGTCATGATCGGCTCCGGTATCGGTGGCCTGCAGACCATCTACGAGACTTCGCTGGTGCTGAAGGAGCGCGGGCCGCGTCGCGTCAGCCCGTTCTTCATTCCGTCGGCGCTGATCAACCTGGTCTCGGGCCAGGTCTCGATCAAGTACGGCTTCAAGGGACCGAACCATGCGGTCGTCACCGCCTGCGCCACCGGTGCGCATGCGATCGGCGACGCTGCGCGTCTGATCCAGTTCGAGGATGCGGATGTCATGGTGGCGGGCGGCGCCGAAGCCGCGATCTGCCGCATCGGCATCGCGGGCTTCAACGCCTGCAAGGCGCTGTCGACCGACTTCAACGACACGCCGACCCAGGCTTCGCGTCCGTGGGACAAGAAGCGCGACGGCTTCGTGATGGGCGAGGGCGCCGGCTGCGTCGTGCTCGAAGAGTACGAACATGCCAAGAAGCGCGGCGCGAAGATCTATGCGGAAATCCTCGGCTACGGCCTGTCGGGCGATGCCTATCACATCACCGCCCCGTCCGAGGACGGCGACGGTGCGATGCGTGCCATGAAGGCGGCGCTGAAGCGTGCCGGCCTCGGGACGGACCAGATCGACTACGTGAACGCCCATGGCACGTCGACCATGGCGGACGTCATCGAGCTTGGTGCGGTCAAGCGGACCTTTGGCGCCGATGCCTACAAACTGTCGATGTCCTCGACCAAGTCGGCAACCGGCCATCTGCTGGGTGCTGCGGGAGCGATCGAGGCGATCTATGCGATCAAGTCGCTCAATGAGCAGGCGGTTCCGCCGACGCTCAATCTCGACGAACCGGACGAGGGCTGCGACATCGACCTCGTTCCGAAGCAGGCGAAGCAGCGCAAGGTTCGCTACGCGCTCAGCAATTCGTTCGGATTTGGCGGCACCAACGCGGCCCTGATCGTCGGGCCGGTCTGATCTTTATCTTGGGGAGCTGAGTCATGCTCAGCTACTTCCGCTGGGTTCTGTTCTTCATCGCGTTGTTCGCCACACTCATGGGCGGGTCGATCTATGTCGGCCACGTGATCCTCACCGCCCAGGGGCCGCTCGACAAGACCAAGAACGTCGTGATCCCGCGCGGCGCCGGGCCGACGACCATGGCCAGGCTCCTCGAGGAGGAGGGCGTCATCGCCCATCCGCGCCTGTTCCGAGTGGCCCTGATGATCGATCCGTCGCCCAAGCCCATCAAGGCGGGCGAGTACGAAGTGCCGGCCCATACTTCCATGCAGGCGCTGGTGGAACTGCTGCAATCGGGCAAGGTCGTGCAGCGCCGCCTCACCATTCCCGAAGGCATGACGACGCCCGAGGTGCTGGAACTGGTGCGCAAGACCGAGGCGCTCACCGGGGACATCACGCTCGACGTGAAAGAGGGCGACCTCCTGCCCGAGACCTACTTCTATTCGCGCGACGATACCCGCGACGGGCTTCTGTTGCGTATGAAGGAGGCGATGGAGAAGACTCTGGACGAGGCCTGGCGCAAGCGTGCCGCCGGCCTGCCGCTCGCCAACAAGCGCGAGGCGCTGATCCTGGCGTCGATGATCGAGAAGGAAACGGCGGTGCCGGCGGAACGCACCCGGGTCGCGGCGGTCTTCATCAACCGTTTGCGCCGGCGCATGAAACTCGAGAGCGATCCCACCACCATCTACGGCCTGACCGAAGGCAAGGCGCCGCTAGGGCGTGACCTGACGCGCGCCGACCTGCAGTCGAACACCCCGTTCAACACCTACGTGATCGCCGCACTGCCGCGCGGGCCCATCTGCAATCCCGGACGCGCCTCGATCGTCGCGGCGACCAATCCGGCGCGCGACCGTTCGCTCTTCTTCGTCGCCGACGGTCAGGGCGGGCACGCCTTCGCCACCACGCTCCCCGAGCACAATCGCAACGTCGAGCGCTGGCGCCAGATTCAGCGCGAGAAGGCGGAATCGCAGACACAGCCGCAAACGCCGGCGCCCCAGGCGCCGACCACCCGGCAATAGGTCATGCCGGCGCTTCTTCTGGCGCTGCTGTCCTTCGCTGCAATCGCCCTGGCCATTGCCTGGCTCCTGCGTGCCAATCCGTCGTCGCTGGCGCGCGTGATGCGCGTTATCATGGTTGTGCTGGGCGGCATCGGCGTCGGCGCCATGCTCATCTTCGGGCTGCGTTTCCTGCCCGGTCTCCTGCCCGAACTGATGGGACTGGCGGGGATCGTAATCACCGCGCTGATCGCGCGGGCGGTCCGTAACCGGCCGTCCGGCGGCTTTAGTGCGCCGGGTACCGGGCAGCGCACCGAAGTGAACACGGCTTTCCTGAAGGCATGGATCGATCACGCGAGCGGCGATGTCGGCGGTACGGTTCTGACCGGCCGCTTTGCCGGACGCACTCTGGACGCGCTGACCGACGCGGATCTGCTCGACTTGCGGACCGAATGCGCCGCGGACGCCGATTCGCTGCGGGTTCTCGAAGCCTATCTCGACCGGCGCCTCGGGGTGGACTGGCGGAACGCGCGAAGTGCGCCGCCGCCACGCGGCTCCCGCTCGGACATGAGCCGCGAGGAAGCGCTGGCAGTGCTGGGCCTCCCCGAGGGCGCGACCGGTGAGGAGATCAAGGCGGCCCATCGGCGGCTGATCCAGCGCATGCATCCCGACGTCGGGGGCTCGGCCGAGCTCGCCTCTCGGATCAACCGGGCCAAGGACGTATTGCTCGGTGGATGATCTTGCCACTGCGCGCGCCGCCATGGCATCTAGCACGCCTGCGGATCATCTCGCCTTGATCCTGTCAAATCATTGATTTTTATATACAATCCCGGTGCTGAACGAGGTCGATGAGCATGGCGCAGCGAGTCAGAAAAGCCGTCCTTCCGGTTGCCGGTCTGGGAACGAGATTCCTGCCCGCGACCAAGGCCATGCCCAAGGAGATGCTGACGGTCGTCGATCGGCCACTCATCCAGTACGCGGTGCAGGAGTGCCTGGCCGCCGGCATCGAGGAGTTCGTCTTCGTGTCCGGGCGCAACAAGGGCGCGCTCGAAGACCACTTCGATCATGCCTACGAACTGGAGGCGACGCTCGAACAGCGCAAGAAAGCGCCGGAGTTGAAGCAGACGCAGGACGCCACGATCAAGCCGGGCAATGCGATCTTCACGCGCCAGCAGAAGCCGCTGGGTCTCGGGCACGCCGTGTGGTGCGCGCGTCACTGGATCGGGCAGGAGCCCTTCGCCGTCCTGTTGCCGGACGAATTGACCATCGACGAGCCGAGCTGCATCGGCCAACTCGTGCAGGCGCACGAGAAGACCGGCGGCAGCGTCGTTGCCGTGATGGACGTGCCCCGCGAGCAGACCAAGAGCTACGGCATCGCGGCCGTGAAGAACGAGAACGGCAACCTCTCCGAGATCACCGGGATGGTCGAGAAGCCCAAGCCCGAGGAAGCGCCGTCGACCCTGGCGCTGATCGGCCGCTACGTGCTGATGCCCGAAGTGTTCGAGCATCTCGACCGGCACGAGACCGGGGCCGGCGGCGAGATCCAGCTCACGGACGCAATGGCGAAGATGATCGGTCGTTCGCCGTTCCATGCCTTGCGCTATGCCGGCCAGCGCTACGATTGCGGCAGCCGTATCGGCTTCCTGGAAGCCAATGTCGCGGTGGCGTTGCACCGCGCCGATACCGCTGCGGATACGCGGGCTCTTCTCGGTCGTCTGCTGAAGGCCTGATCGCATGCGCATCGCCATGATCGGTTCGGGCTATGTCGGGCTGGTATCGGGAGCCTGCTTCGCGCAGTTCGGGCACGACGTGGTGTGTGTCGACAAGGAAGCCGCGAAGATCGAGCGGCTCCGGAAGGGCGAGATCCCGATCTACGAACCGGGCCTCGACCGGTTGGTGGCGGACAATGTGCGTTCCGGACGCCTTACGTTCAGCACGCACCTGCCGGACGCCGTGGGCAACGCCGACGCAGTGTTCATTGCCGTCGGCACGCCCACACGGCGCGGCGACGGGCATGCCGATCTGTCCTACGTCTATGCCGCGGCGGCCGAGATTGCCCAGGCAATCACCGGCTATACCGTGATCGTGACCAAGTCGACCGTTCCGGTCGGGACCGGCCGGGAAGTCGCCCGCATCATCCGCGAATCGCGGCCCGCGGCCGAGTTCGACGTGGCCTCCAATCCGGAGTTCCTGCGCGAGGGCGCGGCGATCGAGGATTTCATGAAGCCGGATCGCGTCGTGATCGGTGTCGAGAGCCAGCGCGCACGCGACGTGATGTCCGCGGTCTACCGGCCGCTCAACCTGATCCAGACGCCGATGGTGTTCACCAACATCGAGACGGCCGAAGTCACCAAGTACGCGGGCAACGCCTTTCTCGCGACCAAGATCACCTTCATCAACGAGATTGCCGACTTGTGCGAGAAGGTCGGCGCCGACGTGCACGACGTGGCCCGCGGTATCGGTCTCGACGGCCGGATCGGGCGCAAGTTCCTGCATCCCGGCCCCGGCTTCGGCGGCTCCTGCTTCCCGAAGGACACGCTGGCGCTTGCCTACACGGCGCGCGAGGCCAACGCGCCGCAGACGATCGTCGAGCAGGTGATCCAGGTAAACAACGGTCGCAAGAAGCGGATGGCTCGGAAGGTCATCGATTTCTGCGGCGGTTCGGTCGCGGGACTGACCATCGGCGTGCTGGGTCTGACGTTCAAGCCGAACACCGACGACATGCGCGATGCGCCGTCGCTCGATATCGTGCCCGCGCTGCAGGCGGCCGGCGCGCGGATCGTGGCGTTCGATCCCGAGGGCATGGAAGAGGCTGGGCGCCTGATGAAGGATGTGACCTTCACCAGGACGGCCTACGAGGCGGCGACGGGCGCCGACGTCCTGGTCGTCATCACCGAATGGCATGAGTTCCGCGGCCTCGACCCGCGCCGCATCAAGGACCTGATGCGCCATCCGCGCATCGTCGACCTGCGCAACATCTTCGATCCTGTCGAAATGCGTGCGCTTGGTTTCACCTACGAGGGCATCGGCCGGCCGGCCCCGCGTTCCTGAATTTTCCCACCTGAGTTTCCCGACGGCTTTTTCCGGAGTCCAATCCATGAGCCACAAGTTCGATCCCAGCATCCTGCGTGAGTACGACATCCGCGGCATCGTGGGCGGTACCGTCCATGTCGCCGACGCCCGCGCGATCGGGCGCACGCTGGGGACGCTCGTGCGGCGCAAGGGCGGCAAGAAGGTCGCGCTGGGCTATGACGGGCGCCTGAGCTCTCCCGAACTCGCCGCGGCCTGCATCGAGGGGCTGACGGCCGCCGGCATCGACGTGCTGGACATCGGCTTGGCGGCAACGCCTATGCTGTATTTCGCCGTCTACCATCTCGAAGCCGACGGCGGCATCCAGATCACGGGGTCGCATAACCCGCCGGACTACAATGGCTTCAAGATGATGATGGGCAAGAAGTCTTTCTTTGGCGCCGACATCCAGACCCTGGGCGCGATGGCGGGCAAGGGCGACTGGGAGACGGGGCAGGGCAAGGTCGAGAAGCGGCCGATCCTCGCCGACTATGCCGCCCGGCTGCTGCGCGACGTGAAGCCCGGCAAGAAGCTCAAGGTCGCCTGGGACACTGGCAATGGCGCGGTCGGCGTTTCGATCCGTTCCGTGGTCGACAAGCTCGAGGGCGAGCATTTCGTGCTGAACGAGAAGGTCGACGGCACCTTCCCGTCGCACCATCCTGATCCGACCGTGCCGAAGAACCTCGAGCAGCTCATTGCCGAGGTGAAGAAACAGGGTTGTGACCTGGGCATCGCCTTCGACGGCGATGGCGACCGCATCGGCGCCGTCGACGGCAAGGGCCGCATCCTGTGGGGCGACCAGCTCCTCGTCCTGTGGGCGCGCGACGTGCTGAAGACCAATCCGGGCGCCACCATCATCGCCGATGTGAAGGCGAGCCAGGTGCTGTTCGACGAGATCGCCAAGGCCGGCGGCAAGCCGATGATGTTCAAGACCGGTCATTCGCTGATCAAGAGCAAGATGGCCGAGGTCGGCGCGCCGCTCGCCGGCGAGATGAGCGGTCATGTCTTCTTCGCCGACACTTTCTACGGTTTCGACGACGCGCTCTATTGCGGCCTGCGCCTGCTCAACATCGTCGCCAACTCCAAGGAGAGCCTGGCGGACATGCGCGACGGGCTGCCCCAGCCGGTCAATACGCCCGAGCTGCGCTTCGACTGCCCGGACGACGAGAAGTTCGGCGTCGTGGAAAAGGTGAAGGCGCGCCTGCAGAAGGACGGCGCCAAGTTCTCCGACATCGACGGCGTGCGGGTCAGTACCAGTGACGGGTGGTGGCTCCTGCGGGCATCGAACACGCAGCCCGTGCTCGTGGCGCGCTGCGAGGCGGCCGACGATGCGGGCCTGGAGCGGCTCATGGTCGACCTCAAGTCGGCGCTGGCCGCGTGCGGTGTCGAGCTGCCGGATGACGCCGGCTCGGGCCACCACTGATGCGCTTCTACTTCTACGGCACGTTGCTCGATCGCGACGTGATGGCCCTGGTGCTGGGACGGCGGTTGCCGCCCCAGGCCTATACGCAAGCGAGTCTGCCGGGGCATGCGCGGCGCCGGGTGCAGGGCGCGAGCTATCCCATCGTCATCGCCGATCCATGCGGCGAGGTGCCGGGTGCGATCGTCGGCGGCCTCAGCGCACGCGATGTCGCGCACCTCGCGGCCTACGAAGGGTCCGGCTATCGCGTCGTGCCGCTCAGGGTGAAAGTGCAGGGCAGGATGACCGAGGTGTCGGTCTTCGAGCCGATCCAGACCCGGCTGAAGCCCAGCCGCGAACTGTGGGACCTGACGCTATGGCAGCGCCGTCACAAGCGGTCCTTCGTGGAACGGCTCAGGAAAGCGATCAGCGTGCACCCGGCGTATTCCACGCCGTGACCTGCAGGGCCGAGCAGTAGATCTTCCGCTTTTCCAGCCGCTTGCAGCCTTCGGTCGCCTGTTCCTGGGACAGGTTGATCAGGCGCGCGCGATGGAAGACGCGGTTGGCCATCTGGACTTCGTCGACGATGGCCGAGGCCGAGCGGGCATTGGGGAGCGCGGCGGTAGCACGCTCGAGCGCAGCCTGAGCCGCCTGCGGCTCGCTGAACGAACCGACCTGGATGACCCAGCTGCCAAGCGCCGGCGTGTCCGACATGGCGGGAGCGGGCGCCGGTGCGGGAGGCGCGGCGGCAAATGCGGTCTGCGCGGCCTGTGGCGCAGCCGGCGCGGGCGGCACGAAGCCGGCATATTTCGGACTGACCTGCTGCGGAGCGGCCTGGGGCGGGCGATAGGCTTCCGCGAAGCTGCTGCCGGGATCGAACTGGGCGGCCGTGTAGCGGGCCGACGGCGGCTTGCGCTGCGAGGTCCAGGGCGAGAGCTGCATGGCGGCGGCCAGGGAGAAGCCCCGATCCATCAGGGCTGCCATCGTCCGGTCGCGCTGGGCGGCGCTGGTGCCGCCCATGACGACGCCGATCAGCCGACGATTGTCGCGCACGGCCGACATCACGAGGTTGAAGCCGGACGCATTCGTATAGCCGGTCTTCAGGCCGTCGGCGCCTTCGTAGTTGCCGAGCATGCGGTTGTGGTTTTCCAGCGTACGTCCGCGATAGGCGTAACTCTGGACCGAGAAGATCGCATAGTAGTGCGGGTAGTCGCGCAGCAGCGCATTGGCGAGTTTGGACAGATCGCGCGCCGTCGTGACCTGCTCGCTGTTCGGCAGGCCCGAGGCGTTGCGGAACACCGTCGACGTCATGCCGAGCTGGCGCGCCTTCTGCGTCATCAGCCGGGCGAACGCCTCTTCGCTGCCGCCGAGTGCCTCGGCCAGCAGCACGGCGGCATCGTTGGCCGAACGCGTGACCAGGGCCATCGTCGCATCGCGCACGTTCACCGTACCGCCCGGCGTCATGCCCATCTTGGTCGGCGGGGCATTGAGCGCGTTGACCGAAACCTGCAACCCGTCGCCCAGCGACAGTCGGCCCGAGTCCAGGGCCGAGAAGGTGAGGTAGATCGTCATCAGCTTCGTCAGGGAGGCGGGATGACGCAGCTCGTCGGGTCGGTCCGAGGCCAACTCGCGTCCACTCGTGGCGTCCACGATCAGGTAGGAGTCGCGGGCGTTGACGCCGGGATTTGGAACCCAGGACGAGGATGTCTGGCGCGAAGAGGCCTTGGCGCGGGCCTTAGCGGGCGGTGCGGCCCGCTTGACCGACGTCGACTGGGCGTCGACCGGTGCAGGCGCGACGGTTGCGCCGATGAACACGACACCGGCGACAAACCAGGAGAGGCTGACCGCAATTCGCCTTAAAGGGAAAATCATTGCGAATACGCCACACGCAAAATTCTGATTCTTGTGCTCAGCCAATAGGTTATGAGCAATTCCTGCCACTCTACTAAAGTTCGATGAGATCTGCAACGCTGGACGTGCCGCTCTGCTGCCCCAGTTGGTCCGGATGATGCAGGCCCACTTAATGGAGGTCCGATGAAGGCTTTTTTGGCGATGCTGGCCGCCCTGGGCGCGATTGCCGCAAGCCCCGCGATGGCACAGCGGCCCGACCGCAACGTCGAAAAGCCGATCGTCCGTAGCTTCCACTGGTTCGACTTCGTGGCGGCCAACGAGATCCGGGCCGCCTGCGTCCCGGGCGGCCGCAACCGTCTGCGCCTGATCTACAATGCCCTCTGGGAGGAACAGGTCCGCGCATACGACATCTTCCTGCAGCCCGACGGCACGGCCGGGATGAACATCGGTGTCCTCGAGGGACAGGGCAACGTCACGACGGGGATCACCAACATGCTGATCTCGAACCCGTCGGACATATTTGCCCCCTGGAGCATGAAGGGCGGACAACGACTCCTGAGCGCGGACGAGACCCGCGAACTCATCGGGTTGCTGGAGCAGAGCCACGCCTTCGGTCCGCCACGCGACGGCCTGCGGTTGCCGGACAACGATTTCTGGTGGACCGTTGCCTCCTGTCGCAACGGGGTCTGGGGCTTTCAGGCCTACCACTATCCGACCGACGGCTTCGCGAACGTGAAGTTTTCCGCCAGGCTGTTCTCCTGGGACAGGGTGCCGATCCCGGTCAACCCGCCCCGCAGGCTCGAGCCCGCGGAACTGCGCCGCGACATTAACGCCCCCGTCCACCGTGCCCGCGCCGACCGCTGGATGCTGGTGGTCGGAAAGGACGGGTTGCGACCGAGGTAGCGGAATCCTTTGGGCTCCCTATATAATTCAAGAGTGGCTTGGCTTCGGAGTGTGGCGAGGACGATGGACTTTCTGCGTAGCGCAGGCGATTGGCGGTCAGGCGGCCCGAACGAGCCGCCGGGGACGCCGCCGGGCGGACCGCCTCGGCGTGACGACGGCGAGGGCGGAGACGATGGCCGTACCGGCGCGCTCACGCTGACGCGGACCCGCACCAAGAAGCCCTCCATGTACAAGGTGCTGATGCTGAACGACGACTACACGCCGATGGAGTTCGTGGTCGACGTTCTGCAGAACATCTTCCAGAAGAATCGCGAAGAGGCGACCGAGGTCATGCTTCACGTTCACCAGAAGGGCGTGGGAGTCTGCGGTGTCTACACCTACGAGATCGCGGAGACGAAGGTGACCCAGACGGTCGACTATGCCCGCAAGAACCAGCACCCTCTCCAGTGCACCTTGGAGAAAGAGTAACGGCGACCAAGCTTAGTTTGTTTTTCCTGTCGAGGTGGTCCGATGTCCATGTTGTCCAAGAACCTCGAGAAGTCCCTGCATCGCGCCTTCGGGCTGGCAGGCGAGCGTCGGCATGAATATGCGACGCTGGAGCATCTGTTGCTCGCCATGACGGAGGACGAGGACGCGGTACCCGTTCTCAAGGCCTGCGGGGTCGATATCGACAGGCTGCGCCACGACCTCGAAACCTTCGTCGACAACCGCCTCAAGGGCATCATCACCCAGAATGCGAGCGAGCCGCTGCCGACCGCCGGGTTCCAGCGCGTCGTCCAGCGCGCGGCAGTCCACGTGCAGTCGTCGGGCCGCAACGAAGTGACCGGCGCCAACGTGCTGGTCGCGCTGTTCTCCGAGCGCGACAGCCATGCCGTCTCGTTCCTCGAGAACCAGGGCATGACGCGCCTCGACGCCGTCGACTACATCAGCCACGGCAAGGCCAAGGTACCGGGCCGCGCGCGCACGCGCCGCGTCACCGGCTCCGAAGAGGAGACGGGCGCCGGCGGCGAAGGTGCTGCCAAGCAAGGCACGGAGGCGCTGGCCGCCTATTGCGTCGATCTCAACCAGAAGGCGCGCGAGGGTCGTGTCGATCCGCTGATCGGCCGCGAACACGAGGTCGAGCGGACCATCCAGGTCCTGTGCCGACGCACCAAGAACAACCCGCTCTATGTGGGCGAACCGGGCGTCGGCAAGACCGCGATCGCCGAAGGCCTCGCGCGCAAGATCGTCGACGGCGAAGTGCCCGAGGTCCTCAAGGAAGCGATCATCTACTCGCTCGACATGGGTGCGCTGCTGGCCGGCACGCGCTATCGCGGCGACTTCGAGGAGCGGCTGAAGGCCGTCCTGGGCGAGCTCAAGAAGAAGCCCAACTCGGTCCTCTTCATCGACGAGATCCACACGATCATCGGCGCCGGCGCGACGTCGGGCGGCTCGATGGATGCCTCGAACCTGCTGAAGCCCTCGCTCCAGTCCGGCGAGCTGCGCTGCATCGGCTCGACGACCTACAAGGAATACCGCAACTACTTCGAGAAGGACCGGGCGCTGGTCCGCCGCTTCCAGAAGATCGACGTGCCGGAGCCCACGATCGCCGACGCCGTCGAGATCATGCGCGGCCTCAAGCCGGTCTACGAGAAGCATCATCACGTGACCTTCAGCGACGACGCCATCAAGGCCGCGGTCGAGCTTTCGGCGCGCTACATCCACGACCGCAAGCTGCCGGACAAGGCGATCGACGTGATCGACGAGGTCGGTGCGGCCCAGATGCTGCAGTCGCCCGACAAGCGCAAGACGATGATCGAGGTGTCCGACATCGAGGATATCGTCGCCAAGATCGCCCGCATCCCCCCGAAGGCTGTCTCCAAGGACGACACCGCGTTGCTGCGGACCATCGACCGCGACCTGAAGACGGTCGTGTTCGGCCAGGATCACGCGATCGACCAGCTCGCCGCGTCGATCAAGCTCGCGCGCGCGGGCCTGCGTTCGCCGGAGAAGCCGATCGGCAGCTATCTGCTGGCCGGCCCGACCGGTGTCGGCAAGACCGAGGTGACGCGCCAGCTCGCACGCCTGCTCGGCCTCGAGGTCATCCGCTTCGACATGTCGGAATACATGGAGCGGCACAGCGTCTCGCGCCTGATCGGCGCCCCGCCGGGCTATGTCGGCTTCGACCAGGGCGGCCTGCTCACCGACAAGGTGAACCAGCATCCGCATTGCGTCGTGCTGTTCGACGAGATCGAGAAGGCACATCCGGACGTGTTCAATGTCCTGCTGCAGGTGATGGACTACGGCAAGCTCACCGACCACAACGGCCGGACGGTGGATTTCCGCAACGTCATCCTCTGCATGACGACCAATGCCGGCGCCGCCGACATCGCCAAGCCGGCACTCGGCTTCGGGCGCGAGCAGCGGCACGACGAGGACAACGAGGCGATCAATCGCATGTTCGCTCCGGAGTTCCGCAACCGTCTCGACGCGATCATCAAGTTCGCCAGCCTGGGTCCGGAATCGATGGGCAGGGTGGTCGACAAGTTCGTGGCCGAGCTCGAGGTCCAGCTCGCCGACCGCAAGGTCTTCATCGAGCTGACCGACGGCGCACGCCGCTGGCTGGCGGAGAAGGGCTACGACAAGCTGTTCGGCGCCCGTCCGCTCGCCCGCGTCATCCAGGAATACGTGAAGAAGCCGCTCGCGGAAGAAGTGCTGTTCGGCAAGCTGTCCGACGGTGGCACGGTCCGCGTCGACGTCGATGGGCTCGGCGATGCCGCCAAGCTCGCCTTCACCTACCTGCCGCCTGAGCGCGGGGCGCTGCCGCCGGCCAGCCAGGAACCGGTGCTCGCCGAATAGTGAGTGCGTTCAAGCCCCTTTGGGTCGCCCTGCGCGCCGCGGTGCTTGCCACCGCGGTGTTCTGGGTGGCGCTGTTCATCGTCGACAAGATCGGCTGGCAGGCGCCGCTGGGGCTCACTGAACAACTGGTGTTCTTCGTGGTTTTCTTCTTCGGGGTGTTGATGGCCAAATAGGCCGTCAGCCCTCGTTTTCCTTCCGGAAGGGCGAATACTGCGCCAGCCCTTCGATCTCCTGCTCAACGGCCCGGCGTTCGCGCTTCAGGTACTCGTCGACGGCATGGCGAAAGCTCGCATCCACGATCCAGTGCGCCGAATAAGTCCGGACCGGCAGATAGCCGCGCTGGATCTTGTGGTCTCCCTGCGCGCCGGCCTCGACGCGCTGCAGCCCGTGGGCGATCGCGTAGTCGATGGCCTGGTAGTAGCAGGCCTCGAAATGCAGGAAGGCATGGCTTTCGAGACAGCCCCAGTAGCGGCCGTAGAGCGTGTCGTCGCCCTTGAGGTTCAGCGCCCCGCCCACCGGCCGTCCGTCGGCTTCGGCCATCACCAGAACGACCTTGTCGGCCATCGTCGCGCCCAGGATGTCGAAGAAGGCGCGCGTGAGATAGGGCGTGCCCCACTTGCGGCCGCCGGTGTCCATGTAGAAGGCGAAGAAGGCATCCCAGTGCTCGGGACGGATCTCGTCGCCGCTCAGCGTGTGGATGGCAATGCCTTCGCGCTTCACCGCCTCGCGCTCCTTGCGGATCGCTTTGCGCTTGCGCGACGACAGGGCCGCGAGGAAATCGTCGAAGGTGCGGTAGCCCTCGTTGCTCCAGTGATACTGCTGGCCGAGCCGCAGCAGCCAGCCGCGTGCGCCGAAGCGCTTCCAGTCGTCCTCGGAGCAGAATGTGGCGTGGACCGAGCTGATGTTGTTGTCGTCGGCGATCTTGGCCAGCATGTCGATCAGCGCATCGCGTACCGCATCGGCCAGCGGACCGGGCCGGGCGAAGAGGCGAGGACCGGGCACGGGCGTGAAGGGCACGGCGACTTGGAGCTTCGGGTAATAGCGGCCGCCGGCGCGTTCGAGAGCCTGCGCCCAGCCATGGTCGAACACATATTCGCCCTGGGAATGGCTCTTCACATAGACCGGCGCCGCGCCCTGCAGCGTGCCGTCGTCCGACTCCGCCAGCAGGTATTGTGGTTGCCAGCCGGTGCGGCGTCCGACCGACTTCGAGTCTTCAAGCGCCTTCAGGAAGCGATGGCTGAGGAACGGATTGCCCGCAGATCCCGGGGCGAGGGCGCAGGCATCCCATTGGTCGGCGTCGACCGCGGCGAGCGAATCGACGACGCGCAGACCGATTGTCGGGGCATCATCCGGCATGGGCCCAGCATAGCGCGAATCATGCCAGCACGATGGCTATTCGCTCCCGCGATTCTACTCGGCAGGCTTGTGCGTGCGGGCGACCTCGTCTGGCGAACGGCTGAAACGCGCCTTGGCCCAGAGGCTCAGCCGGTCGATGTAGACCAGCACGACCGGCACCACGACCAGGGTCAGCAGCGTCGAGCTGATCAGGCCGCCGATGACGGCATGCGCCATCGGGGCGCGCTGGGTGGCGCCTTCGCCGAGGCCCAGCGCCAGCGGCATCATGCCGAACACCATGGCCAGCGTGGTCATCAGGATGGGGCGCAGGCGGATCGAGCCGGCCTCGAGCAGGGCCTCGTTGACCGGCGTGCCGCGCTCCCGCGACTGATTGAAGAAGTCGACCAGCAGGATGGCGTTCTTGGTGACCAGGCCCATCAGCATGATGAAGCCGATGGCCGAGAAGATGTTGAGCGTCGTGCCGGCGATCAGCAGACCCAGGAACACGCCGATCAGCGACATCGGCAGCGACATCATGATGGCGATGGGCTGCAGGAAGCTGCCGAACTGCGAGGCGAGGATCAGGTAGATCAGGATGACGGCCATCAGCAGCGCCTGGCCGGCATAGGCGGCGCTCTCGGCCATGTCCTTGGTCGAGCCGCCGAACACGAAGCGGTAGCCGGGCGGCAGCTTGATCTCGGTCAGGATCTTCTGCAGGTCGCCCGAAACCTCGCCGGCCGACCGGCCATGGACGTTGGCTGTAATCTGGACCTCGCGATTGAGGTCGCGGCGGTTGATCTGCGAGGCGCCCACATCGGTCACGACATCGGCGATCTGCGCGATATGGACCATGCGCGGAAGGCCATTGGGCTCCGTGCCGGCGGTGAACCAGACGCGATGCAGGTCCGCGACGCCGGTGCGGTCTTCGGTCGGCAGGCGGACCATGACCATGTAGTTCTCGCCGTCGGGTGCCCGCCACAGGCTGGTCTCGTCCCCGGCGAAAAGGGGACGCAGCGACTGCGCAACGGCGGCGCTGCCAAGGCCGAGGTCGGACGCCGCGTCGCGGCGCAGGCGCACCGACAGGATCGGCTTGGCGGCCTTGAGGTTGCGGTCGAGGTCGACGAGGCCGCGGATGTCGGCGGCGCGCTTCATGACCTCCTGCGACAGGGCGTCGAGCGTGTTGGTGTCGGGGCCCTGCAGCGAAAGCTGGAGCTGCTTCTGGACGCCGCCGCCGGGCCCGCCGGGGATGTTGATGGAGACGAGGATGCCGGGAATGCTGGCCAGGCGCTCGCGGATCGGCTGGGCAAGCTGGTCGGGGGAGCGCTTGCGGTCCTTCAGCGGCTTCAGCTTCAGATAGAGGCTGCCCTGGTTCTTGCCGTTGGCGTAGCCGGTGTTGACTGTGCCGTAGGTGTATTCGATCTCGGGGAACTCGCGCAGCGCGGCGTCGACCTGGCGCAGCTTGGCCTCGGTGTATTCCAGCGAGGAGCCGACCGGCGTCTCGATGCTCACGACCTGTTCGCCGAGGTCGGCCTGCGGTACGAACTCGAAGCCGATGTATTTCGGCAGGGCGAAGCTGCCGACGAAGGTACCCAGCGCGATCAGCAGGGTGAACTTGGGCCAGCGCAGCGCCCAGCCCAGGACCACGCGATAGACGCCGTTGGCCTTCTCCTGCGCGCCGTTGACGATGCGGGCGAAGCGGCCATTGCCGTGGGCCTGCGGATCGTACCAGACCGACGACAGCATCGGGTCGAGCGTGAAGGACACGAATAGCGAGATCAGCACGGCGGCCGAGACCATGACGCCGAACTGGAAGAAGAAGCGGCCGATGATGCCGCCCATGAAGGCCACCGGCAGGAACACCGCCACGATGCAGAAGGTGGTGGCGAGCACGGCCAGGCCGATCTCGTTGGTCCCGTCGATGGCGGCTTGGCGATGCGTCTTGCCGAAGCCGATGTGGCGCATGATGTTCTCGCGCACCACGATGGCGTCGTCGATCAGGATGCCGATCGCGAGGCTCAGCGCCATCAGGGTCAGCACGTTGAGCGTGAAGCCGAAGGCAGCCATCACCATGAACGCGCCGAACACCGAGATCGGCAAGGCGAGGCCGGTGATGACGGTGCTGCGCCAGGAATGCAGGAACAGGAAGACGATGGCGATGGTCAGCAGGCCGCCTTCGACCATCGTCTGCTGGACGTTGTCGACCGAGTTCTGGATGCCGCGCGAGCTGTCGCGGACGATCTCCAGCTTCACGTCCTGGGGCAGGGACGATTGCAGCTCGGCCACGGCGCGACGGACGCCGCGCGCCACCTCGATCGTGTTGGATCCCTGGGTCTTGACCACGTCGATGGCGAGCGCCCGCTCGCCGTTCAGCATGGCGAGGTTCTCCAGCTCCTGCTGGCCGTCGACCACGTTGGCGACCTGGCGCAGATAGACGGGGGCCTGGCCGCGGCGGGCCACAATCAGGTCGGCGAAATCGCCCGGTTCGGCGACGCGGCCCGTGACCTCGATCACGCGGTCGTCGTTGCCGCGCTGGACGTTACCGGCGGGGAAGTTCTGATTCTCGTCCTTGATCGCCCGCATGATGTCGTTCACGCCGACGCGAAGGGCGTGCATGCGGCCGGGATCGAGTTCGATATTGATCTGGCGCTTGAGGCCGCCGGCGATGGTCGCGCGGCCGACGTCGCGAACGGTCTGCAGGCGCTTGATGATGATCTGGTCGGCCAGGGTCGTCAGGTCGCGGACCGAACGGACGTCGGAGCGCACGGCGATCGACACGATCGGCTGGTCGTCCGGATTGAAGCGCTGGATCAGCGGTTCCTTGATCTCGGGCCGGAAGGAAGCCCGGACCATCTGGACCTTCTCGCGGACGTCCTGCATGGCGATGGCCGAGGGCACCGACAGCTCGAACTCGGCGATGACGATCGAACGGCCCTCGAGCGAGCGCGAGGTCAGCGTCTTGATACCGGCGATGGCGTTGACCGATTCCTCGATCTTGCGGCTGATCTCGCTCTCGACCGTCTCGGGCGACGCGCCAGGATAGTCGGTCGTGACCACGACGATGGGGAAATCGACGTTGGGGAACTGGTCGATGCCGAGCTGGCGATAGGAGAACAGGCCCATCACCAGCAATGCCACCATCATCATGGTGGCGAAGACCGGATTGTCGACCGCGATCTGGGTGAGCTTCATGGTCGGCGGGTCCTAGCGGGTCTCGACGATCTTGACCGGCTGGCCGGCCTGCAGGCCAGGCAGGGGGGCCGAAACCACCGTCATGCCCGATTCCAGCCCTTTCACCTCGACCAGTTCGCCGCGCGACCAGGTACGCACGGCTCCGACCGGCTTGCGTACCAGCACGCCGTTTTCGACTGCCAGGACATAGTCGCCCTGGTCGTCCTTGCGCATCGCCGCTGCGGGCACCGCCAGGGCGTGGCCCTTCTCCTGCACGGTAACGCTGCCGGTGCCGAACAGGCCGCCGCGCAGCGCCTCGTGACGGTCGGTGATCTCGACATAGACGGGGATCGAGCGCGAGCCGGCCTGCGTGGTCGGGCTGATGCGGGTGATCTTGCCGCTGAAGACGCGGTCGCCGAAGCCTTCGAGAGTCACGTTGGCGATCTGCCCGACTTTCATGCGGATCACGTCGGCTGCCGGCATCTGGGCCGCGATCTCAACGTGACTGGTGTCGAGCAGCGCCAGGATCTTGCCGTCGATCGGCAGCGACTCACCCTGGTTGGCAATGCGTTCGCCGACCACACCGTCGAACGGCGCCTTCACCTCGGCATCGGCGAAGTTCTTGCGGGCGACTTCGAGCTGGGCCTCGGCGACCGAGACCATGGAGGCGCGGTTCTCCGCCGTTGCGCGCGCCTGGTCGGCGGCCGATTGCGAGACGATGTTGCGGTTGGCGAGCGTCTCCTTGTCGGAGCGGTCGCGTGCGGTCCAGCGCGCGTCGGCGCGGGCGGCCTCGAGGGCCGACTGCCGCTCGTTCAATTTGGCCTGCAGCTCGGTGGTCTCGAAGCGGGCGAGGACCTGGCCTTCCGTAACGCGGTCGCCCTCGCGGACGAGCACTTCGGCGAGGCGGCCGGCGACGCGGCCCTTAACGATGGTCTGGTCGATCGGCTGGGTGGTACCGGTGAATCGGACGACGTCGAGCAGGCCGCGCGGCTTGATCGTGTGGACCTCGGCCGGGATCAGTTCCAACGGGCGCTCGGCTGGCTTCGTCGCGACCGTACCGCTACCGGCCGTGGAGGTGTCCTTGCCATTCTTCCATGCGTAGGCGCCGCCGCCCAGCACCAGCACGGCGCCGATGACAACGAGGAACATCTTGCCCTTGGTCTTCATGACCGTAGTCCTTTGATGACGAAATCGAGGTAGGCGGCGTAGTACTGGTCGCTGTCGACCTTGCCGGGGTCGAAAGGCGCCAGCGAACGCTTCCATACGGAGAACATGGCGAGCGGCTGGACGACGATGATGGCCGTGGCCTCGAGGTCGGCGAGGGGACGGAACTCGCCGCTGTCCACGCCACGGCGCAGCGTGCGGGCGAAGAGATCGCGGCCGCGGACGTCGAAGCTCGTGCAGTAGAAGCGCGCCACGTCGGGGAAGTTGCCGGCCTCCGCCAGGATCAGCTTCACGACGCCACCGGCCGGGCTTTCCTCGAAGGCGCGGAAGCCGGCGACCAGCTGGCGCAGCAGCTCCTCGCTCGTGCCCTCGAACTGGTCGATCATCTCGGTCGCCACGGCCAGGGGGCCGGCGATGGCTTCGGTGATGACCGCCTTGAAGAGCTCTTCCTTGTTCTTGAAGTAGAGGTAGGGGAGGCCCTTGCTGACCGAGGCGGCCTTGGCGACGTCTTCCAGCTTGGTCGCCGCGAAGCCGCGCGTGACGAACAGGTCCAGCGCAGCCCGGGCGATTTCGGACGCACGATCTTCCGGCCGCCGAACCCGGTTCAGAGGAGCAGCAACGGTATTGACTGACCGGTCAGTATCCATGTTCCGCCATGTAGTGCGGAAACCGGACCGCTTCAAGCCGGAAAGAAAAAAGTCCGGCAGACCTGAGGCCGCCGGACGCTTTGGTAGTTTCGCCTTTCCGCCTCCGTAAACGAAGGCGTCGGATCGGCTTTATGCTCGTCTTCTATTAGGTGGCCTCCGGTGGGGCCCCCAACAGGGGGCGCCCACACGGAAGCCGAAAGGCGTTGGTTAGAGGGGTCAAAGTGAACTTTGACCTACGCCCTTTCCTGATTACTGCTTCTTCTTCTTAGCAGCCTTCTTCTTCGCAGCCTTTTTCTTAGCAGCCATAACTGTCTCCTATGGTTAGCTATGAGGTCCCCAACCGTGAGGCCCCCGGGGTACGCTGGTACGCTACGCCACGCATGCTCAACTGCAGCCAGTGGTGCCGCCGCAGGTCGTGCATTTGAGGCACGTCCCGTTGCGGACCATGGTGAAGTTGCCGCATTCCGGACAGGCATCCCCTTCGAATCCCTTGAGCTTCGCCACGAGGGCTTGTCCCAGGGGTGAGGGGGAGGCTTCTCCGACCGCGACGCCGACGGCGGCCGCCTTGGCGATGTGCGCCGAAGCGACGGCTGGTCCGTCCGTCAGTCCATGGGGCAGGGCGGCGCCTGCGATCGCCTCGTGGGCGATCGCGACATTGCCGGCAGTCCTGCCGTTCAACACGTAGAGATTGCTGCGCACATAACCGACGCTGGCGATGCGGCTCACGGCCGCCGCCGCGGCATGCGCGGCATCGGTACCCGGAGCGGGCAGTTCGCCCTGGACTTCCCCGCGGCCGACTCCGTCCGGACGAAGGTCCGCCTGTTCGACATGCGCGAGGTCGTTGCGCCCGAGGTAGGAAATGGCGAGTTCGCGGAAGATATAGTCGAGCACCGAGGTCGACATCTTGATCGCGTCGTTGCCTTCGACCATTCCCGACGGCTCGAAGCGCGTGAAGGTGTACGCCTCCACGAACTCCTCGAGCGGCACCCCGTACTGCAGACCGATCGAAATCGCGATGGCGAAGTTGTTCATCAGGCTGCGGAACGCCGCGCCTTCCTTGTGCATGTCGACGAAGATCTCGCCGACGCGGCCGTCTTCGTACTCGCCGGTCCGCAGGTAGACCTTGTGGCCGCCTACGTTGGCCTTCTGCGTGTAACCCTTGCGGCGCTGCGGCAGGCGCTCGCGGCCGGCGCGGACTTCGCGCTCCACAATGCGCTCGACGATCCGTTCGGCAATGATCGGCGCGCGCGCAGCGGGTGAGAGGTCGGCAAGATCGTCATTGGCCGCGATGTCGTCGCCGAGGGCCATGGCAGACAGCGGCTGCGACAGCTTGGAGCCGTCACGATAGAGAGCGTTTGCTTTCAAGCCGAGCTTCCAGGACATCTCGTAGGCCTTGCGGCAATCCTCGACCGTCGCTGCGTTGGGCATGTTGACGGTCTTGGAGATGGCGCCCGTTACGAAGGGTTGTGCTGCAGCCATCATGCGTATGTGACTCTCTGCAGACAAGCAGCGCTTGCCATCTCGTCCACAGGGATTCGCACAATCGAACACGGAAAGATGCTCACGCTTGAGATCGGGAGCGCTCTCGATACTCATGGTGCCGCACGCGTGGATGTTCGCGGCCGCAATGTCACTGCGAGAGAAGCCGAGGTTCGAGAGGATATCGAGCTTCGGATCCGACAGTGCCTGTTCGTCGAGGCCGAGCACCTCACGGCAGAACGCCTCGCCCAGCGTGTAGCGCGAGAAGGCGAAGCGGATATCGAACGCGGTCGCGATCGCCTGGTCGATCCGCGCCAACGTTTCGGCATCGAAGCCGCGTAGCGCCAGGCTCTCATGGTTGATGGCAGGCGCCGATGCGAGCGAACCGTGTCCGACGGCATGGTCGACGATGCGCCGGATCGCCGGCTCGTCATAGCCCAGGGTGCGCAGCGCCTGCGGCACAGTCTGGTTGATGATCTTGAAATAGCCGCCGCCGGCCAGTTTCTTGAACTTCACCAGGGCGAAATCGGGCTCGATGCCGGTCGTATCGCAGTCCATCACCAGGCCGATCGTGCCGGTGGGGGCGATGACGGAAACCTGTGCGTTGCGATAGCCGTGGCGTTCGCCCAGCGCCAGTGCCCGGTCCCAGACGCGGCGGGCCGCTGCGATGAGCCTCGAATCGCTGCAGTTCGCGGCGTCCAGGGCCTGCGGGGCGATGGACAGGCCCTCATAGGCCTCGCCCGATCCGAAAGCTGCACGACGATGGTTGCGGATAACCCGCAGCATGGGTTCGCGGTTGGCGGCGAAGCCCGCGAACGCGCCCATCAGGCCAGCCATCTCGGCAGACGTCGCATAGGCGGTGCCGGTCATGATGGCGGTGAGGGCACCCGCGATCGCGCGGCCCTGGGCGCTGTCGTAGCCGAGGCCCGAAGCCATCAGCAGCGCGCCGAGATTGGCGTAACCGAGACCCAGCGTACGGTACTGGTAGGAGAGCTCCGCGATCCGGCGCGACGGGTACTGCGCCATCATCACCGAGATCTCGAGCACGACGGTCCAGAGACGGCTGGCATGTTCCAGCGCCTCGACATCGATCGAGCCGTCGTCCCGTCGGAACCGCATGAGGTTCAGCGAGGCGAGATTGCACGCCGTGTCGTCGAGGAACATGTACTCAGAGCATGGGTTCGAGGCGTTGATGCGTCCCGACTCCGGGCAGGTGTGCCAGTCGTTGATCGTCGTGTCGTACTGCACGCCCGGATCGGCCGAATTCCACGCGGCCTCGGCCACCTGATCCCAGAGAAGGCGGGCGCCGATCGTCCTGGAGACCTTGCCTGTCGTCCGCTCGGTCAGTGCCCATTGCCGGTCTTCCTCGACCGCACGCAGGAAGGCGTCCGTGACCCGCACGGAGTTGTTGGCGTTCTGTCCGGAAACCGAGGCGTAGGCTTCCGACTCCCAGTCCGTGTCGAAGGTCGGGAATTCGATGTGCCTGTAGCCCTGGCGCGCAAACTGGATGACGCGCTGGATGTAGTTTTCCGGCAGTTCGGCCTGACGGGCGGCCACGATCTCGCGCCGCAGCTTCGGGTTCCGGCGTGGATCGAACGCGGCGTCGCCCTCGGCCTCACCCTCGAGGCAGGCCTGCATCACGGCGTTGAGATGGCGGTTCGCGAGCTTCGACCCCGCGACCAGGGCGGCGACCTTCTGTTCCTCGAGCGACTTCCAGGAGATGAACTCCTCGATGTCGGGATGGTCGATGTCGACGGTCACCATCTTGGCGGCGCGACGGGTCGTGCCGCCCGACTTGATGGCGCCGGCTGCCCGATCGCCGATCTTGAGGAAAGACATCAGGCCGGAGGAGGAGCCGCCGCCGGAAAGCCTTTCGCCCGCGCCGCGGACCTTGGAAAAATTCGAACCGGTACCGGACCCGTACTTGAAAAGACGCGCCTCGCGGATCCACAGATCCATGATGCCGCCTTCATTCACCAGATCGTCGGATACACTCTGGATGAAGCAGGCGTGCGGCTGCGGACGTTCGTAAGCCGACGCGGACGGATGGGCCTGGCCATCCTCGTGATCGACGAACCAGTGGCCCTGGCCCGGACCATCGATACCGTACGCCCAGTGCAGGCCGGTGTTGAACCATTGCGGCGAATTGGGCGCGCAGATCTGGGCCGCGAGCATGAAGCACTGCTCGTCGTAGAAGGAGCGCGCATCCTCCTCACTGTCGAAGTAGCCGCCCTTCCATCCCCAATACGCCCAGGCGCCGGCCATGCGATGGAAAACCTGACGCGAGCTGGTCTCGCCGCCGAAGCGCTCCGCTTCGGGGAGCGCCGCGAGCGCGGCTTCGTCCGGAACGGACCGCCACAGGAATTCCGGCAGGTCGTCGTCGCGGACGCGGATCAGGCGGGCGGGAACTCCGGCGCGGCGGAAGTATTTCTGGGCGAGGACATCGGACGCGACCTGGGACCAATCGGCCGGCACGTCGACATTCTTCAGTTGGAATACGATCGAGCCGTCGGGGTTGCGAATTTCCGAGTCGGCAGCACGAAACGCCATTCCCGCGAATGGCGATTTTCCTGCTTGTGTGTACCGACGCTCGAAGCGCATCGACGATCCCCCGTGCCCTTTCCCGCCTTTTGGTTCCCTGTCGCGGGGGCTGTTCGATCCATGTCGAACACGCACATATGGGCACGCGATGATAGTAAATTACAAAATCTTGTGTGCGCAACTACATTTTGTAGACCACCATGTTGATGATACTAGATGATGCAAGCGCGCAACAGATCGTCGAATCGCTCGGTCGTCGGGGCGTCGAGCGACAGGAGTAGAGCGTCGTTCGCGTCGCGTTGCACGCGATGGAGCGCCCGCGTACAAGCGGCGCAGTCACTTCAAACGTGGTTGGTTCATGATCATCGGCACCTGGCTCTTCACCAAGATGCGCGGCGAACTCGTCGGCACGGATGCTGAGGGCAACCGCTACTTCCAGGACAAGCGCGTGATTGCGGGTACGCGTCGCAAGCGCTGGGTTATGTACAACGGCGTCGCGGAAGCATCGCGCATTCCGCCCGAATGGCACGGTTGGCTGCATTACATGCTGGCCGAGCCGCCGCCTGCCGGTGGACTGCCGCGCATGGCCTGGCAGAAGGAGCATCAGCCCAACCTCACGGGCACCGCTCATGCCTACCGGCCTCCGGGTCACACGCTGTCGGCGGGCGAGAAGCCCAAGCCTTCGTATGAGGCGTGGCGTCCAGGCTGACGCTGCAGGCAGCGGGGGAGACGCGCGTGGGCCGCAATATTGTCGAGACGATCGTGGGCGCGCTGGTGCTGGTGGTGGCCGGCCTGTTCGTCTTCTACGCTTTCTCGAAATCGGATCGTACCGGACCTGACGGCTACGAACTCGTGGCCCGCTTCGGCCGCATCGACGGATTGAAGCGCGGCGCGGACGTGACGCTGAGCGGCGTCAAGGTGGGCAGCGTCACCGGCTTCAGTCTCGATCCCAAGACCTATCAGGCAGTGGTGCGCCTCGCGGTGGCGGCGAACGTCAATCTGCCGGCCGATACGCATGCCAAGATCGTGAGCGAGTCGCTACTGGGAGGCATGGTCGTCGTGCTGGAACCGGGCAACGACAAGCAGATGCTGAAGAGTGGCGGCGAGATCGAGCATACCCAGGATTCGATCCCGCTCACGGAACTGATCGCCAAATTCATGTTCGGCAGCACGGGAAGCAAGTGATGGGCACCCAGTCCCCGAAGGAGCCGCCGGTCTGGCGACAGCCGGACGGTAAGCCTGTGTCGTGCCTCGAAAAGATCAAAGTCCTGAACCAGAACATCCAGGAGATCGAAACCCTCTGCGCCGACGCGCTGGAGGACGGAGTCCTGATGGGATGCGATGCGACTCAGATCAAGCAGGCGCTTCACGAATTGATCGACGGGCTGACGACACCCCACGCGAAGGGGTGAGCATGCGTGCGCTGCTCGTTTTCGCCGTGCTGGCGGCCTGTATCGGTGTCGCGTCGGCGCAAACGCCCCAGCAGCAGCAGCAACAGCCGCCGCGTCCTGGCAATGCCAACCTCCGGCCCGTGCCGGACGGCCCCGGTATTCGGTCGGCGGTGTTGCAGGGCCTCGACAAGGTGACGGCCAGAACCCAGCGCTTCTATGTACCGGTCGGCAAGTCGACGCGTTTCGGCACGCTCGAGATCACCGTGGGCGATTGTCTGGTGAACGTGCCGGAAGCTCCGCCGGAATCGGTGGCCTATCTCACCATCGTCGATCACAAGCCCGGGCAGGCGGAGGAAAGGCTCTTCTCCGGCTGGATGTTCGCTTCGACGCCGTCCCTGTCGGCGCTCGACCACGGCGTTTACGATGTGCGCGTGCTCTCCTGCACGATGGCGCAGGGATCCTCGCCGCCCAGCTCGCGCTGAAACGTCGCCGGCTGGTCGATCGCGTCGGCCAGCAGCTGCTTGAAGGAATCGCGCGGGATCTCGACCGCCCCGAAGCTGCGCAGATGCTCGGTCATGAACTGGCAGTCGAGCAGCTTGAACCCACCGCGGATCAGTCGCGCCACCAGATGGACGAGAGCCACCTTCGAGGCGTCGCGCTCGCGGCTGAACATGCTTTCGCCGAAGAAGGCGGCGCCCACCGAGACGCCGTACAGGCCGCCGACCAGCCTTCCGTCGACGCGGCATTCCAGGCTGTGGGCGTGGCCGCGCGCATGAAGTTCCGAGTAGAGAGCGACGATGGGCTCGTTGATCCAGCTCTCGGGATGGCCGGGCCGCGGCTCGGCGCAGGCGCGCACCGTCTCCGCAAAGCCTGTATCGGCTGAAATCTCGAAATGGCCGCTGCGCACGGTGCGCGCGAGGCGATGCGACAAATGAAATCCGTCGAGCGGGAGTACCGCGCGCATCCGCGGGTCGAGCCAGTAGAGCTTCGGATCGTCGCGGCTTTCCCCCATGGGAAAGACGCCGATACGGTAGGCCTGGAGCAGGAGGTCGGGCGTGATCTCCAGCATCGGGGCGCTACTTCTTCAGGCCGACCAGCTTCTCCAGCCAGTGGATGTCGTAGTCGCCGTCGATGAAGGCCTGCTCGCCGATGATGCGGCGATGCAGCGGAATCGTCGTGTCGATGCCGCCGACGACGAACTCCTCGAGCGAGCGGCGCAGGCGCATCAGGCATTCGTTGCGACTGCTGCCGTTCACGATCAGCTTGGCGACCATCGAATCGTAATAGGGCGGGATCGAGTAGCCGGCGTAGAGGCCGGAATCGACGCGAACGCCCAGGCCGCCCGGCGCATGGTAGTCGGTGACGAGGCCCGGGCAGGGTACGAAGGTCTCGGGATTCTCGGCGTTGATCCGGCACTCGATGGCGTGGCCCTGGATCACGATGTCCTTCTGCGTGAGGCCGAGAGGCGCACCCGAGGCGATGCGAATCTGTTCGCGCACCAGGTCGATGCCGGTCACCGCCTCGGTGATCGGATGCTCGACCTGCAGGCGAGTGTTCATTTCGATGAAGTAGAACTCGCCGTCCTGGAACAGGAACTCCATCGTGCCGGCGCCGCGGTACTTGAGCTTGCGGACGGCATCGGCCGCCAGTTCGCCGATCATGTTGCGTTGTTCGGCGTTCAGCGCGGGCGAGGGCGCTTCCTCGAGAACCTTCTGGTGGCGGCGCTGCAGCGAGCAGTCACGCTCGCCGAGATGGATGCCGGCGCCGAGACCGTCGCCCAGCACCTGGATCTCGATGTGGCGCGGCCGGCCGAGATACTTCTCGACATAGACCGAGTCGTTGTTGAAGGCGGCCTTGGCTTCGGCGCGGGCCAGCGAGAAGGCTTCGGCCGCCGCTTCTGCATCCCCGACGACCTTCATGCCGCGTCCGCCGCCGCCGGCCACGGCCTTGATCAGGACCGGCCAACCGATCTTTTCGCCGAGTTCGACGACCTCTTCGACCGATTCGACCGGGCCCGGCGAGCCCGGCACCAGCGGGAGGCCGAGTTCCATCGCTGTCTGCTTGGCCACGATCTTGTCGCCCATCATCGAGATGTGCTGTGGCGTCGGACCGATGAACGTGAAGCCGTGCGCCTCGACCGCTTCGGCGAAGCGGGCATTCTCCGACAGGAAACCGTAACCCGGATGGATGGCGTCGGCGCCGGCGATCGTGGCGGCGGAGAGGATCGCGGGGATGTTGAGGTAGCTCTCGCGGGCCGGCGGCGGGCCGATGCACACCGATTCGTCGGCCAGGCGCACATGCATGGCGTCGCTGTCGGCCGTCGAATGGACCGCGACGGTCTGGATGCCCATCTCGCGGCAGGCGCGGTGGATACGGAGCGCGATCTCGCCGCGGTTGGCGATGAGGACCTTGTCGAACATCGGCACGGAGGTCCTTACTCGACGATCATCAGCGGTTCGCCGAACTCCACCGGCCGGGCGTTCTCGATCAGCACCTGCACGAGCGTACCGGCCTTGGGCGCCTTGATCGGGTTGAACGTCTTCATCGCCTCGATGATCAGCAGCGTCTGGCCGGCCGTGACCTTGTCGCCCACGGACACGAAGTTGGGCTTGCCCGGTTCGGGCGCCAGATAGGCTGTCCCGACCATCGGCGACTTCACCGCGCCAGGATGCTTCGAGAGATCGCTCGCGGCGGCGGGGGCCGCGCCGGCTGCAGCGACGGGAGCGGCCATCGCGGCGGGGGCCGCGGCCATCACCATCGGCGCCTGCGCGACAGGCGCGGTCGGACGGGCGACGCGGATGCGCCGCTCACCGTCGGCCAGCTCGATCTCGCCGAGTTTGGTTTCCTCGAGGATCGCGGCCAGCTTGCGCACGAACTCGGTATCCAGCTCGAACTTTGACATGGAGAAACGCTCCCGATGTTGGTCAGCGTGCCAGCAGGCGCGCCAGCGCCTGGAGGGCAAGGAGATAGCCTTGAGTGCCGAGACCCGCGATCACGCCGACCGCGGCCGGGCTGATGTACGAATGATGGCGGAAGCTCTCACGCTTGTAGATGTTGGAAAGGTGGACCTCGATGGCCGGCAGCTCGGCCGCGTTCAGTGCGTCGAGCAGGGCCACCGACGTGTGGGTGTAGGCGCCGGCATTGATGACGATGCCGGAATTGGCCTCGCGCGCCGCCTGGATACGGTCGACGAGCACGCCTTCGTGGTTGCTCTGGGCAAACTCCACCGCGAGGCCGAGGCGCTTGGCCTCGACGCGGCACATGGATTCGACGTCCGCGAGGGTTTCACGGCCGTAGATCTCGGGCTGACGCTTGCCCAGCATGTTGAGGTTTGGCCCGTTGAGCACCAGCACCGGCTTGGCAGCCGATGGGCGCCGGGCGGCCTTTGCGGCCAATCCTGCCTCCCAGATTCACCAGAGGCGGGCGTTATAGCATGGGGAGTCGGGCCGACAAGGCGGGCTCAGGGGCCGTTTCTCAACAGTTTGGCGTGGGCGAACAGCCTGTCACACAAGCTGTTGAGAGCCTGTCGCTCCTCCGCAGACAGGGGCTGATAGAGGTCGGCCTCGTATTTCAAGGCCAACGGGACGATCTGCGCATGAACCGTGCGGCCTTTTTCAGTCAGGCGCAGCGACGCCCGGCGGCGATCGTCCAGATCGGTGGCCCGCTCGACCAGGCCGCGCTTCATCAGGCTGGCGACCGCCCGGCTGACGGCTACCTTGTCCATGACGATGCGCTGACCCACATCGGAGGCGGTGAGGGGCGCGAAGCGTCCCAGCGCCGCCATCACCCGCCACTGGGTGACACTCAACTCGAAGGGGCCGGCGTAAAGGTCGTGCAGCGATTCGCTGACGAGCTGGGCCAGCACGGACAGCCGGTAGGGTAGGAATTTCTCCAGTTCGAGGGCTTGCGCTTCGGTCGGCATAATAGTTACATTTGAAACTAATTCAGCCGGGAGGTCAAACATGGCGAGCGTCACCGACCGCAACGTTGTGGAGATCGACGACATCAACCCGATGGGCACCGACGGGTTCGAGTTCGTCGAATACACCGCCCCCGATCCCGAAGCGCTGGGCGCCCTGTTCGAGAGCATGGGCTTCACCAGGGTGGCGAAGCATCGCTCAAAGGATGTCTCGCTCTACCGCCAGGGCGACGTGAACTTCATCGTCAACGCCGAGAAGGAGAGCTTCGCGCAGGGCTTCGCGCGCGTGCACGGACCCAGCGTCTGCGCCATCGCGCTGCGCGTGAAGAACGCGGGCGCCGCCTACAAGCGGGCACTGTCCCTGGGCGCGTGGGGCGTCGAGGGAAAGGTCGGGCCGATGGAACTCAATATTCCGGCCATCAAGGGGATCGGCGATTCGCTGCTCTATCTCGTGGATCGATACGGCGAGCGCGGCTCGATCTACGATGTCGACTTCGACTGGCTGCCCGGCGTCGAGCGAAACCCGAAGGGCGTGGGCCTCACCTATATCGACCACCTGACGCACAACGTGCATCGCGGCCGCATGGCCGAGTGGGCCGATTTCTACGAGCGGCTCTTCAATTTCCGCGAGATCCGCTACTTCGACATCGAGGGCAAGCTCACCGGCCTCAAGTCCAAGGCAATGACCAGCCCGTGCGGCAAGATCCGCATCCCGATCAACGAAAGCTCCGACGACAAGTCGCAGATCCAGGAATATCTGTCCGCCTATCACGGCGAGGGCATCCAGCACATTGCCCTAGGCACCGGCGATATCTACGAGACGGTCGAGACGCTGAAGACCAAGGGCGTGCCGTTCCAGGACGTGCCCGACACCTACTATGAGCAGGTAGATGCAAGGCTGCCTGGGCATGGCGAAAACCTCCAGCGGATGGCCGCCGACCGCATCCTGATCGACGGGGCCCCGACACAGGGCGGCGGCCTGCTGCTGCAGATCTTCACGCAGACGGTGATCGGCCCGATCTTCTTCGAGATCATCCAGCGCCGCGGCAACGAGGGCTTCGGCGAGGGTAATTTCCGCGCGCTGTTCGAATCGATCGAACTCGACCAGATCCGCCGCGGCGTGTTGAAGGCATAGTCATTTCCCTCCCCTGTCATCAGGGGAGGTGCCCCGCTCATAGTGGGGCGGAGGGGGCATGAGCGTCGCTCCGGCGCTGATGACCCCTCCGTCGGCTTAAGACGCCGACACCTCCCCATTTGAATGGGGAGGAAACAGGAGAGGGAGGAAACCATGGCCAAGAACTGGATTCCGCTGCGCCAGGTCGAGGGTACCGCCTCGCGCCAGGCCCATGTGCGGCTGCCCGAGGGCACCTACGAGCGCGAGATCAGCAAGGAAGGCTTCTTTGGGCCTTCCGCCCAATTCCATCACAAGCACAAGCCGACCGACTGGGTGGAATTCGACGGACCGATCCGGCCGCGGGCGCTCGACCTCAACAAGCTGGCGAAGGCGCACCCCAATCCCTGGGATGCCGAACTCGTGATGGGCAACAACCACCTGCAGATGCGCTATTGGCGTCTGGAGAAGGCGATGCCCGACCTCGCGCGCAACAGCGACGGCGACCAGCTCTTGTTCATCCACGAAGGCAACGGTGCGCTGTACTGCGATTACGGTCATCTCGATTATGCCGAGGGCGACTATCTCGTGATCCCGCGCGGCACGATGTGGCGCCTGGAACCGGCCAACCCCACGGTATCGCTGATGATCGAGGCGACCAACGATCACTTCACCCTGCCCGAGAAGGGCCTGGTCGGGCGTCACGCGATCTTCGATCCGGCGATGCTGGATACCCCCCGGATCGACGACGCCTTCCGCGCCCAGCAGGATGAGCGTACCTGGAAGGTATCGGTGAAGCGGCGCAATGCGCTCTCGACCGTGACCTTCCCGTTCAATCCGCTCGACGCGATCGGCTGGCACGGCGACCTCAGCGTCGTGCGCATCAACTGGCGCGACCTGCGGCCGCTGATGAGCCATCGCTTCCATCTGCCGCCGTCGGCTCATACGACCTGGGCCACCGGCCGCTTCGTCGTCTGCACCTTCGTGCCGCGCCCGCTCGAAAGCGATCCGGAAGCGTTGCGCCTGCCGTTCTTCCACAACAACGACGATTTCGAGGAAGTGATCTTCTATCACAAGGGCAGTTTCTTCAGCCGCGACAATATCCATCCAGGGATGATGACGGTGCACCCCACCGGCTTCACCCATGGTCCGCATCCCAAGGCGTTCAATGCGGCAACCAAGGGCGGCAAGACCGAGACCGACGAAGTCGCGGTGATGATCGACACGCGCGATGCGATCGATGTCGCGGCGATGCCTGCGGGTGTGGAATTCGAGGGTTACGTGAAGTCCTGGCGGCCGCCGGACATGAAGCAGGCAGCGGAGTAGGGAAGCAAACAATGAAGCTGGGATCGCTCAAGGAAGGCGGCCGCGACGGCACGCTGATCGTCGTGAACCGCGACCTGACGCGTGGCGTGCGCGCCACGACCGTGGCGCCGACGATGCAGAAGGCGCTCGACGACTGGGCCACGAACTCGCCCAAGCTGCGGGCGCTGGCCGAGCAACTCGAGGACGACAAGGCGGTCGGCTCGTTCGAACTGGATACGGCCGCGCTGGCTGCGCCGCTGCCGCGCGCCTATCAGTGGGCCGACGGCTCGGCCTATGTCGTGCACGTGGAACTGGTGCGCAAGGCGCGCGGCGTGGAGATGCCGCCGTCCTTCTGGACCGACCCGCTGATGTACCAGGGCGGCTCCGATTCCTTCATAGGGCCCAACGACGAGATCGAGATGGCAGACGAGGCATGGGGCATCGATTTCGAGGGCGAGATCGGCGTGATGGTCGACGACGTGCCGATGGGCATCTCGCCGGAGGCCGCCCGCAAGCACATCAAGCTGGTGACGATCCTGAACGACATCTCGTTGCGCAATGTGATCGTCGGCGAACTCGCCAAGGGCTTTGGCTTCTTCCATGGCAAGCCCGCCACGGCCTTCGCGCCTGTCGCGGTTACGCCGGACGAGCTGGGCGACGACTGGAACGGGGCCCGGCTCGACCGGCCGCTGATCTCCACGCTGAACGGCAAGGAATTCGGCCATCCGAATGCCGCCACCGACCTCACCTTCGATTTCGGCCAGCTCATCGCGCACGCGGCGCGCACACGGCATCTCGAAGCGGGGACGATCGTCGGCTCGGGTACGGTCGCGAACCGCGATTCGGCCGTCGGCTGCTCCTGCATCGCCGAGCGCCGCGTGCGCGAGACGATCGAGGGCGGCAAGCCGGTGACGCCGTTCATGAGCTTCGGCGACCATATCCGGATCGAGATGTTCGATCGTGCCGGCAAGTCGATCTTCGGAGCCATCGACCAGAAGGTCGTGCGCTACACGCCGCCAGCGTAAGCCGTGCTAGAGTGGCCGCGGAGGCGGTCATGAAGCTCATCGGCTATTTTCGGTCCTCGGCGGCGTTTCGCGTCCGCATTGCCCTGAATCTCAAGGGCATTGCGGTCGTGCATGCGTCGCGGCACCTGCGCAAGGGCGAGCAATCCTCTTCCGACTACGCCGCGATCAACCCGCAGAAGCTGGTGCCGGCGCTGGTACTCGACGATGGGCAGGTGCTGACCCAGTCGCTGGCGATCATGGAATATCTCGAGGAGACGCATCCCGAGCCGCCGCTGCTGCCGAAGGATCCGGTCGGTCGCGCGCGGGTGCGGTCGCTGTCGCTGATCGTGAGCGCCGACATCCATCCGATCCAGAACCTTCGTGTGATGGCCTATCTGCGCCAGAAGTTCGAGCAGACCGAGGAAAGCGCCTTCACCTGGTCGCGCCACTGGATCGAGACCGGCTTCGACGCCTACGAGGCCACGTTGAAGCAGGGTGGCACCGGCACGTTCAGCCATGGCGACCGGCCGACGATGGCCGACATGTGCCTCGTACCGCAGGTCTTCAACGCTGCCCGCTTCAAGGTCGACATGAACCGCTATCCGATCATCCGGCGCATCCACGAAACCTGCATGCGGCTTCCGGCGTTCGATGCGGCCCAACCCTCTCGCCAGCCGGACGCCGAACCGTGAGGAAATCCTTTGTCGCCATCGGCGCCGTCCTCGTCCTGATCGGGGTGGGCGCGGCATCCCTTCCGTTCGCCGAGAGCTTCGCCGCGACCAGGTTGAGGGCGGCCCTCGAACGGAGTGGCTTGAAGGCGGAGACGGTCAAGGTGGGCCTGCTGGATCGCAGCATCAGGTTGCACGGTGTTTCCGGCGGTGCCCACGGCGAATTGCAGATCGCTGAGTGGGAAGCCGCCGGCCTCGCCTGGCCGCTGGGCGAGCTTGTCCGGGGAAGGGTACCGCTCGGTGGATTGAGTTGGGGCGATCCGCTCCAGGTGGCGCGGTTTCACATGCGCAATTTCCGTCTGGCCACGCCCGATACCGGCGACTCGTGGGCGATCGGCGAACTGACGGCCGTGAACTTCGACCTGCCTCGCTACGACGCCATCTATGACGGCCCGTTCCGCAACGAGGTGATGCTTGCGCGTCTGCTCGGTGCCCTGTCGGTCGAACGGTTCGAGCAGAGCGATGTGAGCCATGTGACTTTCGAGCAGACGAGCTATTCCGCGTCGCGCCTCTCCGTTGCCGGCTATCGCCGCGGGCTCGTCACTTCCGTCGAGATCAAGGACTTCCAGGTGAAGCCGGCCGGTGCCCGTATGGCCGGCCTCACGATCGCCGACATTGCCGCGCGCGACGTCGATGTGCGCCGGCCGATCGCCGTGGGGTCGTCGCTCGACTGGGAGCCGGGCACGCCGATCGGGCGGATTCCCATTGCCCAGGGCCGGATGACCGGTTTCGGCGGCGATCTCATGTCCCGTTACGGCATGTCCCTGGGAAGCGTCTCGACCGAGACGGTAGCCGAAGGATCGGAGACAAGCCGCTCGCGCCTGAGGATCGAGGACTTCGTGCTCGCCCCGTCATTACGCAGTGTCGAGGCGCTGGGCATGCGCATGGTCCTTCAGTCGATGAACCTCAAGGATGTTCGATTGGGCTTCGACTGCAGCAGCGTCGAGGATCGCGCCCGTCATGTTGTGACGGTCGAGGATTGCAAGCTGAGCGGCCCCGAACTGGCAGACGTCTCGTTTGCCGCTCGGGTGGTGGATACCGACGACGAATTCTGGCGCGCGCTCGACGAGGCCGATTTCTTCGCGTTGCTGGGGACAAAGGCGGCACTCAAGTCGGCCAAACTCGTCGTCGCCGACAAAAGCCTGCTGCAGCGGAGCCTGCAGGCGAAGTCGCGACTGAGCGGCCAGCCGGCGGCGGCCGAACGGGCGGCGCTGGCGGCCGAGATCCGGCGCTACCAGCCGCCCGGGGTCCTGATCACGCAGGACATGTCCAAGCTGCTCGATTCGATCGCCCGCTTCGTCGAGCAGGGCGGCACCCTGACCGTCGAGGCCGCGCCGCAGCCGGCGCTGGGCCTCGAGAAGATCGACTATCTGCTGAAGCCGGGCGCCGATCTCGTGAACGCGCTCGGCCTCACCGCGACGGTTTCCCGCTAGTTCTTGCGGGCATCGGCGATCAGTGCCTTGAGCGACTCGGCGTCGACGGCGCCCGGGACGAACTGCTTGCCGATCACGAAAGCCGGCGTGCCGCGCACGCCCAGCGCGCCGGCCAGGGCCATGTTGCGGTCGATGGTCTGCTTCAGCTTCGGATCTTCCATGTCCTTCTCGAGCCGCGCGACGTCGATGCCAACCGAAGCGGCGACGGCGAGGATCTTTTCGCGGTCAAGCTTGCCGTTGAACTCCATCAGCGCGCTGTGGAGATCCTTGTGTTTGCCCTGCTTCATCGAAGCCAGCGCTGCCAGGGCGGCGATCCTCGAAGCCTCGCCGAGGATCGGCAGGTCCTTGTAGATGATCTTCACCTTGCCATCGGCGCCCGTGACCGATTTCACGGCCTGGTAGGCGCGCTTGCAGTAGGGGCACTGATAGTCGTTGAACTCCACGATCGTGACGTCGCCGGCCGGATTGCCTCCGATCGGGCTTTCGGGATCGCGGAACAACTCGGCCTCGTTCTGGCCGATTGCCTTGATGGCCACGGAATCGCGCTGACTGTCCTGCTTGCGCTCCAGTTCCTGCATCGCCTCGACCAGGACCTCCGGATTGGCCATCAGATAGGCCCGGATGCTCTTGCCGAGATCGGCCGGGACTGCGGCCACATCGGCTGCAGCTGATGATTCCGGCGGAGCGGTGATCTTGGGGAGTGCGGTCCGTGTCGCGACCGCCGCGCCAATCACGATCAGGCCGACGAGGGTCGCCAGAAGAAGGGAACGCATTCTGTTGTTCTCCAGGGCCGGCTACTTGCGTGGCCGGCTGTTGATGTAGGCCTTGAGGTCCTGTGCGCGTTGCCAGGCCGGAGTGCCCGCAGTGAGCTGGCGCGCCGCAGCCTCGGCATGGGTCTGAGCCTCACTCCGCTGCCCCCGGAGGGCCGCCATTTCCGCCCGGGCAAGCGACGTCATACCCGGATCGTTGAGTTTGGAATAGCCCGACGCCATGAGGCGCCAGAGTTCGAAGTTTCCCGACTCCTGCTGCATCGCGAGATCGAGATTGCGCATGGCTTCGCGGTCGTTGCCGGGGCTGTTGACGTCGAGCAGGGCGCGCGCGAGGTCGATCTTCAGGATCGCTGCGGATGGGGCAAGCTGGACGGCGCGGCGATAGGAGGCCAGGGATTCGGCGGCGCGGCCATTCTCGTAGAGCATCTGGCCCCGCACTTCGTGGAAGTACGGATCGTTGGGATATTCCTTGAGAAGGCCGTCGATCGTCAGCAGTGCCGATCCGAGGGCGCCCTTGCGATAGAGCGCGATGGCCCGTGCGTAACGGGCGGGCACGGACCGGTCGGCTTCGCTGTAGCGCTGCAGCGCGGCGTCCGGGGCGACGAAGCCGTACAGCTTGGCCACCATGCGCTGGTGCAGCATGAGGAATTGCGGCGTATCGGGCGTGTTGGCGTAGGGCGAGTTGGCCGCAGCCTGCTCGAAAGCCGAAATGCGCTCCGGCGTCAGGGGATGGGTCGTGAGGTATGGATCGCGCCGGTTGATCGCCAGCTTCTCTTCCCGCTGCAGGTAGCGCAGGAACTCGATCGTGCCCTTGGGAGACTGACCGGTACGTTGCAGGTAGGTGATCGCCGCCTGATCGGCCGCGCTTTCCTGGGTCTGGGTATATTTCAGGAACGACATGAGCGAGCCGGGTGCCATCGGTCGTCCGGTTCCGCCGCTGTGACCGCCGCCGCCACCCGCGGCTCCGCCCACGGCGCCTCCTGCCATGGCCCCGCCGGCCAGGATCGTCTCCAGGATCTGCATGGTCGACAGGCTGCGCAGTTCTTCCTGCATGCGTGCAAGATGACCGCCGGCGATATGGCCACTTTCATGAGCCATAACGCCGATCAACTGGTTCGGCCGCTCCGTGCGCATGATCAGGCCGGTGTTGATGAAGATGCGCTGCCCGCCCGCCACGAAGGCATTGAGCGAGCCATCCTGGACGAGCATGATCTCGACACCGTTCGGATCGAGGCCTGCGGCCTTCCAGATCGGAATGGTGAACGTCCGGATCGTGCTCTCGATCTCGGCGTCGCGGATCAGATTGAGACGTTGACCTTGCTGAGCCGTCGCGGCACGAAACGGCGCCAGCGCGAAGAGCGTCAGACAGAAGAGGGTGGCGATGCGTTTGAACAAGGTCGGCACGGGGCTGAAGCAGGCTAGGAACGGGTGGTGGCCGCGTCAATTATTCAACGCAGCCCTGGCTGGCGTCTTTCTGCTGACGGGTTGTGGCTTTAGTGAGACGGACCGGCGGAGCGACCAGGAAGAGAATGCCACCAATCCGGGAGGCCTCGCACCCAACCGCCGGCCTCTGTCGCGCGTAACGAAGAGCACCTCGTTCGCCGCCGTCACCGCGGAGGAGGGGCGCGCCGCGGAGGTCGGGCGCGACATTCTCCTGGCAGGGGGGAACGCGACCGATGCGGCGGTCGCCATGTATTTTGCACTCGCAGTGACTTTGCCGTCGGCGGCGTCGCTCGGCGCGTCGGGCGCCTGCGTCGTTCACAACGAGAAGACCAAGAAAGCCGAAGCGTTCGTATTCCCGCCGATCGCGGCACCGGGCGCGGTGAAGGGGACACCGTTTTCCGTTCCTGTCGGGGTGCGGGCCATCACCCTGATGCACGTCCGCCATGGGCAGTTGCGCTGGGAGCAGACCGTCTCTCCGGCCGAGCGACTCGCACGGTTCGGCTTCCCTGTCTCGCGTGCGCTCGCTCGCGACCTGCAGGCGGGCGGTTCGCTTCTGGGTTCGGATGCCGAGGCGCGCCGGATTTTCGGTTCGGTCGGCGAGGGTACTCCATTGATGCAGCCCGAGCTTGCGACGGTTCTCGGCGGAATCCGGCAGCGCGGTGGCGCGGAATTCTTCCAGGGCGCGCTGGCCCGGACCTTTTCCGAGCAGATCTCGCAGGCGGGCGGCAGCCTGCCGGTGGATACGCTGCGGAACGCTGTTCCCATTTCCTCGGCGCCCCAGTCGGTGAGCCAGTATCGCAGCCGGGTGTACGTCGCGCCGTCACCGGCCGCCGGGGCGGCCGCGCTGGCAGGATGGAACGGTGCGCCGCCGGCTGGCGGAGCGCCTGCCGATTCGGGAGGTTTTGCGGGGTTCGCCGCGGTCGATTCGAAGGGCGGAGCAGCCGCCTGCGAACTGTCGATGGGACAATTGTTCGGAGCGCGCGTGGTGGTTCCCGGCAGCGGCATCTTGCTCGGCTCGCCGAACCCGGAGGCCGCTTCGGTCAGCCCGCTGATCATTGCCAATCCCGGTAACGGCGAGTTCACATTCGCCGGCGCCGGCGGCGGCGGCCCGGGTGCGGCGCAGGCGGTGGGCTTCGTCGCCCGTGAAGTGATCGACAACGGCAAGAACCTTGGCGCGGTGCTCGCGGGCCGGCGTGCGCAGGGCGGCTTCGTCAATGCCATCGCCTGCCCGTCGGGGTTGCGCGGCAAACCGGAGGCCTGCTCGACGGGAGCCGATCCTGCGGGCGCGGGCCTGTCGACGCTCGCAAACGAATAGCGCCAGATGTCGGGCAAGCTCTCCCGCCGCTCCGGCGGCGTCGACCCGTTCATCGTCATGGACGTGATGGCGGCGGCCGCGGAGAAGGAAGCGGCAGGCGACGTCGTGATCCATCTCGAGGTCGGGCAACCCAGCACGCCGGCACCGAAGGCCGCGCTGGCGGCCGCGCACGCGGCGCTCGATGCCGACCGGCTCGGTTACGTCGCGGCGCTCGGCATGCCGGCGCTGCGGGAACGCATCGCGCGCCATTATCGCGAAACCTACGGCGCCGACGTGTCTGCCGAGCGCGTCGTGGTCACGACCGGATCGTCGGGCGGCTTTCCGTTGGCTTTCCTGGCGAGCTTCGACGCCGGCGATCGCGTGGCTCTCGCGGCACCGGGCTATCCGGCCTATCGCAACATCCTCGCCGCGCTCAATCTCGAGGCGGTCGACCTGCCGACGTCGGCGGCCGACCGCTTCCAGCCGACCGTCGCGGCGCTGGAGAAGGCCGGTCGCCTCGACGGGCTGATCGTGGCGAGCCCGTCGAACCCGACCGGCACGATGGTGACCCGCGACGAGTTGAAGGCGCTGGCCGACTGGTGCAACAGTAACGGCGTGCGGCTGATCTCCGACGAGATCTATCACGGCATCGTGTACGAGGGCGAAACACACTCGGCGGCCGAGGTGTCGGACACTGCGATCGTCGTGAACAGCTTCTCCAAATACTTCTCGATGACGGGCTGGCGGGTGGGCTGGCTGGTCGTGCCGGCCGACATGGTGCGATCGATCGAGCGGCTGACGCAAAACTTCTTCATCTCCGTGCCGACGCTCAGCCAGCATGCCGCGCTGGCGGCCTTCGACTGCCGGGAAGAACTCGGCGGGCACGTGAAGCGCTATCGCGCCAACCGCGATCTCCTGATGGCCGGCCTGCCGGCCGCCGGACTCGACCGGCTCACGCCCGCGCAGGGCGCCTTCTACATCTATGCCGACGTCTCGCATCTCACCAACGACAGCCGGGAGTTCTGCAGCCGCATGCTGCGGGAGGCCGGCGTTGCGACGACGCCCGGGGTCGACTTCGACCGGGCGAGGGGCGCTGGCACCTTGCGCATCTCGTTCGCAGGCTCGACCGCGGAGATGGAGGAGGCGGTTCGCCGTCTCAAGCAATGGAGGCGGGGGTGAAGGTTCTGGCCGTTGCCGCTCTGGTCGCGCTCTTCCCGGTCGCGACCCTTGCGCGCGGCGGTCCGAGCTTCGATTGCGCCAAGGCGTCCAACGCGTCCGAACGCGCGGTTTGCAAGTCCCCGGATCTGGCGAAGGCCGATCGGGAAATGGCCGGACTCTACGCGGCGCTGGCAGCCAAGGTCATGGGGCCGGCCAGGGACAGTCTCGAGAAGGGCCAGGTCCGCTGGATCGTCGGTCGAAACCGCGCCTGCCAGCCGAACGAAGATCCCGATGCGATCGATCGTTGCCTCACGACGCGGTATGCCGACCGTATCGACGAGCTCAAGGCTTTCGCCGCCGGCCCTTATCCGTTCGTGGAGCGGCAAGGGATCGAGAAGACGGGCAAGGTCGGCAAGGTGAAATTCGCGCTCGACCTTCAGTATCCCCGTTTCGCCGGGAATACGGCGGACTTCTCGGCCCTCAACCGCTCCTATGCCGATTCGGCGGCGAAAGCCGCCCGGGAGACGACTCCCGGCGCCGATGCCGGCGTCGATCGCGAAGAGCAGTGGGAGGCGGTGCAGAGCTACGCGCTCCATCGGCCGGGACCCGATGCGATCACCGTTGCACTGACCTTCTGGGCCTATACCGGCGGTGCTCATGGCTACGGAAGCTTGAGTTGCATGCTGGTCGACCTGCGCACCGGCAAGTCCGTGCCGCCGGCCGGCGTCTTCGCCGAGGGCTCGCCCTGGCTGAAGGAAGTCGTCGGCATCGTCGCCGCCGACCTCAAGAAGCAGTTCGTCGAGAATCCCGGCTTCGAGGACGCGCTGGAGCCGCGGAAGCTCACCAAGACGGTGAACAGCGCCGACCGCTTCTGCTGGCAGGCCGACAGGCTGCAGGTCTACTTCAACCAGTACGAGGTCGGCCCCTATTCGTCGGGCGCCTACTCGGTCGACATTCCCTACAGCCGGCTGAAGCCGCTGCTGCGCGCCGGCGGCCTGGTCGCTCGCTGAACGCTGCCTAATGCAGCTTGCGCCGGTCACGCGCTCCGACCGGGGTGCCGCCGGGAGTCGCGCGTTCGGTCGCGACGGCCGGCACAGGGCCGGAATGATGGCTCGCCATGTGCCAGCCATCGGCCATGCGGACGTAGAGATTGCTCGCCATGAGCTGGCCGTTGGGCAGGATTTCGCGGCAGGTGACCAGCGCGAGGCCCGGGCGGCCGAGCACCCATTCTTCGGTGCAGCGCACCCGGGGCGCCTCGGGGTGTTTCATGATGGCCCGCCAGCTCGCCATGATCTCCGCCCGGTCGTAGAGCGCCTGTTGCCCGGGATGCAGGCAGATGACCGGGCCGGTCGGCGCCCAGATGAGGTCCATGGCGGCCGCGTCTCGATCGTTGAACGCCCGGTAGAAGGCGCGGTTGGCGGCGAGGACGGCGTCGCGCTCGTCATCGTCGAATTCTGCCAAAAGCGGCGGCAGGCGTGGGGCACGGCGGGGCATTCGACCCTCGAAACTCACGGGTTGCGCGTTACAGGATTAGCCGACACAGATGAGGCATCCAACCATCGAGATCATGATGTCCATCCCCAAGCTCGAATTCCCGCCATTCCATTTGCCCCCCGAGGCCGAGGCCTTGCGGGGCGAGGTCCGCGCGTTCCTCAAGGAAACGCTGCCCAAGATCAAATCCGAGGATCGTTTCGCGAGCTGGAACACGCCGTCTCCTGAGTTCAGCAAGGCGCTGGGCGCGAAGGGCTGGCTCGGCATCACTTGGCCGAAGCAGTATGGCGGCGCGGAACGGACCTTTCTCGACCGCCTGGTCGTGACCGAGGAGCTTCTCGGCAACAGCGCGCCGGCGGGGTCCCATTGGGTGGCCGACCGCCAGTCTGGTCCGCTGCTCCTCAAGTTCGGCACCGAGCAGCAGCGTCAGGCGATCCTGCCGCGCATCGTTCGAGGCGAATGCTATTTCAGCATCGGCATGTCCGAGCCCGATTCGGGATCGGACCTCGCCTCGGTCCGTACCCGCGCCGAGCCCGTACCCGGCGGTTTTCGCGTGAACGGCACCAAGGTCTGGACCTCGGGCGCGCATCGCAACCACTACTGCATCACGCTGGTCCGCACGTCGGGACAGCATGGCGACCGTCACAAGGGGCTGAGCCAGCTCCTGGTCGATCTCAAGACCCCGGGCGTGACCATCCGCCCGATCATCAATCTCGCCGGCCGTCATGACTGGAACGAGGTGACCTTCTCCGACGCCTTTATCCCCGAGGATTGCCTGATCGGCAACGAGGGCGACGGATGGCTGCAGGTCACGAGCGAGCTCGCTTTCGAGCGCTCGGGCCCCGAACGCTTCATGCAGAACGTCTACGTGCTGCGCGAACTGGTGCGCGTGCTCGGCCGCCAGCCGGCCAAGCGGGCGAGCGCGATCCTCGGCCGTCTGATCGCGCGCCTGTGGACCCTGCGCCAGATGTCGACGGCCGTTGCCGGCATGATGCAGGGCGGCAAGTCGCCGGCCATCGAGGCGTCGCTCGTGAAGGATCTCGGCACGATCTACCAGCAGGACCTGCCGGAGATCGCGCGCACGCTGGCAGAATCCGATGCCACCACCGAGGACGATCTCGCCGACTTCCTCGACGTCGCCCAGTACGCAACAATGATGGCACCGAGCTACACCATCCAGGGCGGCACCACCCAGGTCCTGCGCGGCATCGTCGCCCGCGGCCTCGGTCTGCGCTGAAGGAGGACGATCATGGACCGCGATACCCGTGACATGCTGCTGGAGACGGCGACCCGCTTCTTCGCCGAGCGCTCTGCCAAGGACGTCGTCAACAGCGTCGAGAAGGGCGTGTGGCCCGCCGATCTCTGGAAGGAGATCGAGGAAATGGGCCTGCCGCTGATCGCCGTGCCGGAGGATCTGGAAGGCGTGGGTGGCACGCTGGCCGACCTGATGGCGCTGCTGCGCGTGGCCGGCGAACATGCCGTGCCTGTGCCTGTCGCCGAGACGGCGCTCGCCAACCTTCTCATTGCCGCTGCCGGCGGCAAGCCTGCCATGGGCCCCTCGACGCTGGCGCTCGGCGATCTGTCCCTTCAGGGTGGACGCGTGAGCGGCAAGGTCGCGCGCGTGCCGTTTGCCGGTGTCGCCGAACGCTTCGTCTCGATCGTGACGGCGGGCGGCAAGTCCACGCTGGTCGTGGTCCCGCGCGACGCGGCCACCATCGAGGACACGCCGAGCCATGCCGGCGAGCCCTATGGTTCGGTGTCGTTCGACGGCGCCACGCCGGAATTCTCCGCGGCCTCCACGATCAGCGCCGACCGCGCGTTCGAACTCGCGGCCCTCGCCCGTTCGATGCAGATGGCGGGCGCGGCCGACAAGGTGCTGGCGACGGCGACCGAATACTGCAAGCAGCGCGTGCAGTTCGGTCGGCCGATCTCGACCTTCCAGGCGGTCCAGCACATGCTGGCGGAACTCGCGAGCTACGTCGCCGCGACCATCGCAGCGGCAGAGGCGGCCTCGCGTGATGCCGACGAGGGCGGCCTCGCCGACGGTGGCAGCTTCTCGATCGCCGCGGCCAAGACCCAGTGCTCCGACTTCGCGCACCGCATCGCCGCCATCTCGCACCAGTCGATGGGCGCGATGGGCTTCACCCACGAGCACATCCTGCATCACTACACGCGCAGGCTCTGGGTGTGGCGCCGCGACTTTGGCAGCGAAAGCTTCTGGGGCGAGAAGATCGGCCAATCCTTCGCCAAGGCCGGCAAGGACGCGCTGTGGCCGTCACTCACCGAGAGTCGCTACGCCGCGTAAGAGGACTATTGCGCCTCTCGCTCCCGGACCGGCGGCGAAGTGCAGTGTCGCCGCTTTGCGATTTGGGTCGACCTTCGTTATATTCAGTGAGATATATCGGGGCCTCGCAAAGGGAGATCGCATGCCGGGCACCCGTCGGTCATTCGCGTTGGCACTCGGCGCAGCCGCTTTCCTCGTCGCGTCGGGCGGGATGGCGACGCAGGCGTTCGCGCAGGGCAAGGACGTCGTCGTCCTCGCCGCTGCCAGCCTCAAGAACGCGCTGGACGAGGCCTCGGCCGACTGGACCAGGAAGACCGGCAAGACGACCAGGATCTCCTATGCCGCCAGCTCGGCACTGGCCAGGCAGGTCGAGGGCGGTATTCCGGCTGACATCTTCATCTCGGCCGACGTGCCGTGGATGGACTATGTCGCCGAGCGCAAGCTCATCAAGCCGGCCAGCCGCTCGGACTATCTCGGCAACCAGATCGTCCTGATCGCGAGCAAGGATTCCAGGATCGATCTCAAGATCGACAAGGGCTTCAACCTGCGTGGCGCGCTGGGCAGTGACGGCCGCCTCGCCATGGGCAGCGTTGAGGCGGTGCCGGCCGGCAAGTACGGCAAGGCGGCGCTGGAATATCTCGGCGTGTGGCCGTCGGTCGCCGACCGCGTGGCGCAGGCCGAAAACGTCCGCATGGCGCTGACCCTGGTCTCGCGCGGCGAGGCGCCGCTCGGCATCGTCTACAAGACCGATGCCGCCTCCGATCCGTCCGTGCGCATCGTCGGTGCTTTCCCGGCCGATTCGCATCCGGCGATCATCTATCCGATGGCGCTGCTGTCGAGCTCGACCAACCCGGACGCGCAGGCATTCGCCGACTACCTGAAGACGCCGGCCGCCAGGCCGTTCTTCGAGAAGCAGGGCTTTACCGTATTCAAATAGCGGAGGGTCGACTCTGACAATTCGCTATATCCGACCGGGTATAAAAACAGTGGAGAAAACGATTCTCGAACAGGCTCCGCGGATTCCTAGAGCGGTTTGACGGCCGGCGGCGTGAGCAGGCGGGAGAGCGCGCGAATTTCCGGCGAGGAGGCGCCATAGGCGCGGCGCTCCATCTCACGATAGAGGCGCACGATGTCGTTGCCGGTCTCGGTCACCGATGCACCGCCGCCGCCGCCGCCGCCCGTCTGGGCGGCGACCACGGGATCCCGGAACATCTGGTTCATCTCGTCGACGAGCAGCCAGGCCTGGCGGTAGGACATGGCGAGCGCCCGGCCGGCGGCCGAGATCGAGCCGGTCTCGTTGATCAGTTCGAGCAATCGGACTTTGCCCGGCCCGATCGAGCGTTCGCCGCCGAAATCGATCCGGAGGTGCAAGGAGGTCTTTTCAGACCGCCTGGCCGCTGTTCTGGCTGGTCCGCGTCCCATGCTTGAGATTATGCGGCGGCGCCGCGCGCAAGGCCAGACAGCTACCGCAGCGCGGCGATCAGCACATTGGCGACGTCCGCTGCCTGCAGCCGGATATCCGGAATCGCCACGATTTCGGTGTACCGGCCGCGCGTGGGAGGGCCGAGGACGTAGAGTCGGTCCGACGGTGCGCCGTCCTGTCCGATCAAGGCTTCGTCGACCGCGACGTCGAGGCCCTGGTTGAGCGGGTCGGGTCGCAGCTTGCCGTCCTGCACCAGTTGCGCATGCAGCGGTACATGCACATCGACCTCGTTGCGCGGACCGCGGCAGTCGACCACGCGATCGAAGCTGCGCTTCTCCCGGAAATCCGAACCGCGCCGGACGATCGTGACCTCGACCCTGTCGTCCGTCGTCTGTCCGATCTCGACGCGACCGGAGACGATCGAAAGCTGTCCGCGCGCCTTGGCGGCATCGATCTGCTCACCGATCTGCGGCGCGACGCGATGGCGATGGATGTCCCACCATGGCCGCAGATGACGCAGGAAGCGCTTGCGCTGATCGAGATCGAGCGCATGCCAGAGCTCGTTGTTGTGCGGTCGCAGGAGTTGCATCAGGCCCGGCCAGCCGAGGCCGGCGCGCAGCTTCGCGCGGAATCGGTTCGTTCGCTGCGACAGGCTGCCGGCGAAGAGATCACTCGTATCGGCCTCGGGCGTGGGAATCGGCGCGGCGGGATGCCGATGCGGCACCAACCCGCGGCGGGACAGGGCGACGATCGGGCCTTTGTGGCCCTGTTCCAGCAGCGAGAGCAGCACGTCGATCATCGTCAGGCTGGTGCCGATCAGCAGGATCGATCCTTCGGGCGCGAGTCCGGCGATCGCCTCGTCTCGCCAGGGATTGCCATGATAGGCGCCGGAATCCATCGACGGCGGGCGATGGCCGGTCGCCAGCACGGCCTTGCGGGCGCGGAGCGGAGACTGGCCTTCGATGTCGAGTTCGACGCCGTCCTGCCGGTCGCGGATGGCGACGACGTCCCCGGCAATCACCCGAAGACGACCGTCGGAGCGCTCGATCGACTCGGCAAGCAGGGCCTGCAGGTACTGGCCGTAGATTGCGCGGGGAACGAAATCGGCGCGGCCATAGCCGCGATCGCCGTGCGCCAGCCATTGCACGAAATGGTCCGGCTCATCGGCCAGGGCCGTCATGTCGCTGGCACGGACATTGAGAAGGTGATGCAGGCAGTGGGTCGAATAGGCGACGCCTCGTGCCAAATGGGGTCCGCGCTCGATGAGGGCGACGCGGAGCCGGCTCTTGCGGACGAGCTGGGCGGCAAGCAACACGCCGCTGGCGCCGCCGCCGACGATTGCGATGTCGACGGGCGAAGATGACGGTTCGGAATGCTGCATTGCCGAAGTATGGCAGATGCGCCGCCGCGGATGCCAGTCATCGAAGTGCGACGCCTCGGCGCTGCCAGGTCAAGGCGATCTGGATCAGCAGCGTCCGGCCCCGTTACCATGCCTGGTACGTCGTTCACGAAGGACGCTCGGGAGGGATCATGCAGCACACGAAGTTCGGCCGAACCGGCCTGCGCGTCTCGAAACTCTGCCTCGGCACGATGACCTTCGGGCTGCAATGCGATGCGGTTCAGAGCAACGACATCCTCGACGCCGCCGCGGCCGGCGGCATCGACTTCCTCGACACAGCCAACGTCTATCCGCTGGGCGGCATGCGCGACACGGTGGGCCGCACCGAGCAGATCGTCGGCAACTGGCTAAAGGGCAAGCGCCATCACTACATCGTGGCGACCAAGTGCGGCGGCGTCATGGGGCGTCATCCCTGGGAGCAGGGCACGTCGCGCAAGCATGTGCTGGAGGCGATCGAGGCGTCGCTGAGGCGGCTCGGCACCGACTATGTCGACCTCTATCAGCTTCATCGCCACGATCCGGCCACGCCACTCGACGAAACGATGGATGCGCTCGACACGGTCGTGCGGCAGGGCAAGGCGCGCTATGTCGGCGTTTCCAACTGGCCCGCGCACAAGGTGGCGCGCGGGATCGGCCGCGCCGAGGTGAAGAACACGGTCCGCATCGATTCGGTACAGCCGCGCTACAATCTGTTGTTCCGCAGCTTCGAACGCGACCTGCTGCCGTTGTGCGAGGAGGAGGGGATCGCGGTGATTCCCTACAATCCGCTGGCCGGTGGTCTTCTCACGGGCAAGTACAATGGCGAAGTGCCGCCGCCGCAAGGCTCGCGCTTCCAGCTCGGCACGGCGGGCGCCCGCTACCAGGAGCGCTATTGGCACCAGCGCGAGTTCGAGACCATCGAGGCGATCCGCGGCGTCGCCGCCGAGGCGGGCATGAGCATGGCCGTGATGGCGATGCGCTGGACGCTTTCGAATCCGGCGATCACGGCGCCGATCATCGGCGCGTCGAAGCCCGAGCAGCTTGCCGACAGTTTCGCCGCGGCCGAGCAGGGGCCGCTGCCCAAGGACCTCAAGGCCATACTCGACCAGCTCACCCACGAATGGCGCGCCGTCGATGCCGAGCGTTGATATTGGGGGGCAGGCTACTCCGGCTCGATGCCGGCGACCTTCATCATCTCGCGATAGAGCGCGATCTCGGCGACCATGATGCGGCGCATCTCCTCGGGCGTGCACGGCGCGATTTCCGAGCCGCCCTGGGCCTGCCGCTCGACATAGGCCGGATCGGTGATGGCCTTGAGCATGGCCTCGCGCAGCTTCGCCATGACGGGTTGCGGCACGCCGCGCGGCATCAGGATGCCGGTCCAGGTCATCAGCTCGAAGTCGGGAATGCCCTGTTCGATCAGCGTCGGAATCTCGGGCGTCAGCGGATAGCGGCCGCGGCTGCCGACGCCAAGGCAACGCACCGTCCCGGCCTTGACCTGCGGCAGGCTGGTGACCGGATCGGCGAAGCACATCTGCACGTGGCCGGCCATCGTGTCCTGCAGGGCGGCGGGCGTGCTCTTGTAGGGCACGTGCAGCATGTCGATGCCGGCCTTGGCCTTGAGCAACTCGCCCGAGATGCGCGTCGAGGCGCTGCCCGAGCCGAAGTTGATCTTGCCCGGTTGCCGCTTGCATAGCGCCACGAACTCGCCGGCCGTCTTCGCCTCGACCTTCGCGTTCACGATCATGAACACCGGCGCGCGGCCGATGATGGTGACCGGATCGAAGTCTCGCAGCGGGTCGTAGGGTAGGGACTTCATCAGCGCGACGTTCGACGCCGCGGCGGTGTTGGAGCAGACGAAGATGGTCTGGCCGTCGGGCTTGGCCTTGGCGGCGACTTCGGCGGCAATGGCGCCATTGGCCCCCGGCTTGTTCTCGACGACAGCCGGAACACCGAAGGCCCTGTTCAGGCCCTCGGCGACGTTGCGGGCGCTCTGGTCGGTGGCCGAGCCCGGACCGAACGGCACGATGATGCGAAACGGGCCGTTCGGAAAAGTATCCGCCTTCGCCACGCTGCCGAAGGGCAGCGCGGCAGCACCGGCGATCAGGGAACGGCGGTGCATGTTGTCCGTCCCGCCTAGCGGCGCCACCAGCCGCGCTTGGGCTTCTCCGGCGGCGCGTCGATCACGGGGACCGGCGGCGGCGCAGGAGCGGGCTCCGGTTCCGGGATCACGATCGGCTGCGGTGCCGACGCGACCACCGGCGGGGCCGGGGGAGGCGGCGGCGGAGCGGCTTCGACGTTCACCGGTGCACCCGGATCGAAGGGCGCGCGCTCAACCGGCATGTGCTCGACCGGCATGGCTTCGAGCGGAGTCGGCGGCGAGGCCGGCGGCTCGTGAGCGCCATTCGGCTCGCTCGTGTCATGACCGTTCTCGGCGCGTTCCCCGCGCTGGGAATCGGCCTGATCTTCGCTGGCACGACCGTCCGCTGCCTGGCCTTCGCCCTGCAGCGGCTCGCCTTCGTCGTTCTCGCGACGGCGGCGGCGGCCACCGCGGCGGCCGCGTCGGCGGCGGCCGTTGCGATCGTCGCCGTTGCGCTCGCCTTCCGGACGATCTCCCTCGGCGCCGTCATCATCGGCGCGGGCGGCATCGGAATCACCTTCGGGCGCATCGCCTTCGGCATCTTCCTCGGCGGCACCGTTGAGGCGTGGCTCGTCGCCCTCGCCGGTCTCGCCGGCAGCATGCGGCTGGTCAGACCCTTCGCCGTCCTCGCGACGACCGCCGCGACGGCGACGACGACGGCGGCGACGGCCACGACCCTCGCCACCTTCCTCATCCGAGCCACGCTCTTCGCCGGGCTCGTCGCCCTCGCGAGCCTCGACGCTCTCGCCTTCGTCGGACGAAGCCTCGTCGCTGGAAGCTTCCTCGTAGCTGGCGCGCGCCAGTTCCGGAGCCGGGCGGTTCTCGTTGCGATGGTCGTCGCGGCGCGTGCGCACGCGCTCGATCTCGCAATCGGCGGCGTGGAGTTCCTCGTCGGCCTCGACGATGACCGTGAAGCCGTAGCGCTGCTCGATCTCGGACAGCGAATGGCGCTTCTGGTTGAGCAGGTAGAGCGCGACGTTCGGCGGAACGCTGACCGCGATCTCGCTGGCGCGGCGCCGCACGCCTTCCTCCTCGATCGCGCGCAGCGCATGGAGCGAAGCGGATTCGAGCGAGCGGATGCGGCCGGTGCCGGCGCAGTGCGGACAGACCTCGGTCGAGTGCTCCAGCAGGCTGGGACGCAGCCGCTGGCGCGACATCTCGAGCAGGCCGAACGCGGAGATGCGTCCGATCTGGATGCGCGCGCGATCGGTGCGCATCGAGTCCTTCACCTTGTGCTCGACCTGGCGCTGGTGACGCGTCTCCTCCATGTCGATGAAGTCGATCACGATCAGGCCGGCGAGATCGCGCAGGCGGACCTGGCGGGCGATCTCCTCGGCGGCCTCGATGTTGGTGCGCAGCGCCGTCTCCTCGATGTTCCGTTCCTTGGTGGAACGGCCCGAGTTGACGTCGATGGCGACCAGCGCCTCGGTCGGATTGATGACGATGTAGCCGCCAGAGCGGAGCTGCACCGTCGGTGAATGCATGGCGTCGAACTGGCTCTCCACCTGGTAGCGGTGGAAGAGGGGGATCGGCTCCTTGTAGAGCTCGACCTTGTTCGCCTGGTGCGGCACCAGCTGGCGCATGAACTCGGCGGCGCCCTGGAAGCCCGCCTCGCCCTCGACGAGGACCTGCGCGATGTCGGTGTCGTAGATGTCGCGCAGCGAGCGCTTGATGAGATCGCCTTCCTCGTAGATCAGTGCCGGCGCCGTCGAGCGCATGGTGATCTCGCGGATCGAATCCCACAGGCGCGACAGGTATTCGTAGTCGCGCTTGATGTCGATGTTGGAGCGCTCCAGCCCTGCGGTGCGCAGGATCACGCCCATGCCCTGCGGCACGTCGAGGTCGCTCAGCATCTCCTTCATCCGCTTGCGATCGGCGGGGTTGGAGATCTTGCGCGATATGCCGCCGCCACGACCGGCGTTGGGCATCAGAACGCAGTAGCGGCCGGCCAGCGAGAGGTAGGTGGTGAGGGCCGCGCCCTTGTTGCCGCGCTCTTCCTTGACGACCTGCACCAGCAGGATCTGCCGGCGCTTGATGACTTCCTGGATCTTGTACTGGCGGATCGGGTTGCGGCGACGGCGCTCGCGCGTTTCGCGCTCCTCGACGACCTCGTCGCCACCCAGCGTCTCGACCGTGACGTCGGGCTGCGGTGCCTCGGCCGGATCGCTCGAACCCTCACCGGCCGCTTCGACGGGCTGTTCTGTGCCTTCAGCGGCCGCGACGGTCTCGCCTTCGGCTGCGGGTTCGGAGGCCGGGGCGGCTTCCGCCGTCTCCACGGGGGCCGTCTCTACAGCCGTTTCAGAGGGGGCAGGCTCGACGTGAACCGGTCCATCGAGGCGCTCGACCGGAATTTCCGCGGGCTGGGCCTGCGATTCCGGCTCGCTGGTGGTCGTTTCGACCGCGACGGTTTCCGTTACGGCCGTTTCGGCGGATGCCGCCTCGAAACCGGGCGCCTCTGGGCCGGGCTCACCCGCGACCGCATCGGTCGGGGCATCGGCGGCAGGGACCGCTTCCGCGGCGACCGATTCGCGGGCCTCTTCGATGTCGGTGCGGTCGACGCGATTGCGCCGGCGCGGCTCGTCCTCTTCAGCCTCGGCGTGCAGGCGATGCTGTTCGGCGATCAGCCGTTCGCGGTCAGCGACGGGGATCTGATAGTAGTCGGGGTGGATTTCCGAAAAGGCCAGGAAGCCGTGCCGGTTGCCGCCATACTCGACGAACGCCGCCTGGAGCGACGGTTCGATGCGGATGACTTTCGCGAGATATATGTTGCCCTTCAGGGGCTTGCGGCTCGCGGTTTCGAAGTCGAATTCTTCAAGTCTCGTTCCATCGACCACAACGACCCGTGTCTCTTCCGGGTGACTTGCGTCGATGAGCATACGCCTTGCCATGGGCTCGCTCCGAGGCGTCCGATCCCTACCGGTGCGAGCGACCGGCGGCCATGTCGCCTCCGTCGTGCGAGGGGAGCGGTGCGTCATCGACCCGCCGAACGGCCAACTCCGGCCAAGACGGGGAAGCTTCACGCCGCCGGACCACGACTGGGTCCTGCCAACCTCGAGTTTCCTGATAGCCACCGCCTGCCTGACAGTCTCTCCGCAGACCGGCCGCGCCCCCATTTCTGCAAAGGCGCGAGCCCAGCCTGGCTCGGAAACTGCCGTCGGAGCGCGACCCTAAGGCGCGCTACGAACGACGGCGACTGCTCGCGGAACGCAACATACGGGGTTGCGAACGGGCCTACAATCAAAAGATTGTGTCGCTTGAATTTGATCTTTTAAGGCATTGAAAATATTTGGAATTACAGTCTATTTTCTGATATTGGTTTAACAATATTCAAATAATTTTCATCCCTCTTTGACCCTTGGCGTTCGCCATGTCCGATTTCCGCCGCCGTCATTTGCTCGCCGTTCTGGCTGGCGTGAGTGTGCTTGGAATGGGGGCAGGGGGCGCACTGGCGGCACCGTCGAAGCGCCAGAAATCGGTCAAGAAGCCGACGCCGACCGTGCCGATGTCCCGGCCGAAACTGGTGTTTCTCGACCCCGGGCATGGCGGCCGCGATCCGGGTGCCTTGGGCAGCCGGGGGACCCAGGAGAAGAGCGTCGTTCTCGCGATCGCGCGGGACCTGCAGCGCGAACTGCTGGCCGGCAACCGTTACAGGGTCCTGCTGTCGCGGAACACGGACAGTTATGTCGCTTTACGTGAACGTGTCGCTCGCGCCCAGGCGGCCAAGGCCGATCTCTTCCTTTCGCTCCATGCGGATGCGCACAGCGACAACGATGTGCGTGGCGCATCGGTGTACACATTGTCGGAAGAGGCGACGGACCGCGAAGCGGCTGCACTGGCCGCTCGGGAAAACCGTGCCGGCATGGTCGTCTCGGGCATGAGGCTGTCCGATCAGCCTGACAATGTGGCCCAGACTCTCGTGGCCATGAGCCAGCGGGGGACTGTGAACGACTCCCGCCGTCTCGCGGACACGGTCGTCGCCACCTTCGCCCGCAACGGCGTAAGGCTGTTGCCGCGCACCCACAGGCAGGCAGGCTTCGCCGTGCTGACCTCCCCCGACATTCCGGCCGCGCTGGTGGAGCTGGGCTATCTCTCCAATGCGCAGGACGAGAAACTTCTGACCGTCCGCCAGCACCAGTTGGCCCTTGCCCGGGCGCTGCGGGCATCCGTGGATGCCTATTTCGGCGCCACAAGAAAGGCATAAGTCCGGGGCATTCTGGGACATTGAAGGCCCCTTGGGTGCCGCGTAGAAAGTGACCGTGCTCAACTTCATCAAGATCAGCCTGGCGTTCGCCACTGCCGCCCTCATTGTCGGTACCGGAACCGTTGCAGGCCTTTTCTGGCATTTCAGTCACGGGCTGCCCGATCACAAGCAGCTGGCCGACTACCAGCCGGCGACGCTGACCCGGCTCTATGCCGCCGACGGCAAGCTGCTTGCCGAATACGCCCGCGAGAAGCGCGTGTTCGTTCCGGTCGCTGCCATGCCCAAGCGCGTGCTCGAGGCCTTCGTCGCGGCCGAGGACCAGCGCTTCTTCACCCATCCCGGCATCGACTTCATCGGCGTGGTGCGCGCCATGATCGCCAATGTCGCCAACCCGGGAAAACGCCCAGAGGGCGCGTCCGGCCTGACGCAGCAGGTCGCGAAGAACTTCCTCCTCACCAACCAGGCGACACTCTCGCGCAAGATCCGCGAGGCCATTCTCGCGTTCCGGATCGAGGAGACCTACTCCAAGGAACGCATCCTCGAACTGTACCTGAACGAGATCTATCTCGGCTCGGGCAACTACGGCGTGGCGCAGGCGGCGCTCAACTACTTCGACCGCTCGCTGGATGAGCTCTCGCTGTCGGAAATCGCCTACCTCGCGGCTCTGCCGAAGGCGCCGAACCGCTACAACATCGTGCGCAACGAGAAGGAAGCCTACGCCCGGCGCGACTATGTGCTTCATCGCATGATGGAGGACGGCTACATCACGGCCGCCGAAGCGCAGGCCGCCAGGGCCGAGAAGCTCCAGTATCGCCGCCGCAGCACCACCGAAGTGGCGCAGGCCGACTTCTTCGCCGAGGAGGTGCGCCGCAATCTGATGGCCGCCTATGGCGAGAAGGGGCTTTACGAAGGCGGCCTGACCGTCAGCACGACGCTCGATCCGGCCATCCAGAACGTCGCCGACAACGCATTGCGCGACGGGCTGATCGCCTACGACCGCCGTCACGGCTGGCGCGGCGCTTACGCCAAGATCCCCGACATGAGCGTTTGGGAGGAAGAGTTCGCCCGCATTGCCCAGCGTCGTCCGCTCGCTGGCCCGCCGGCGTGGCAGCTTGCCGTCGTGAACAAGGTCGATGCGCAGTCGATCCAGATCGTCGGCCTCCCGGACGGCGAGGGCACCGTGCCCTTCGCCGAGATGAGCTGGGCGCGCCCGACCCTGCAGAACCAGACTCTGGGCGCCGCGCCACGCGGCCCGCGCGACGTCGTTGCCGTGGGCGACGTCATCGTCGTCGAGAAGGTCGAGAAGCCCGCCGGCGCCAATGCCAAACCCTATCCGCCGAAGACCTACGCCCTGCGCCAGGTGCCCAATGTCGAGGGCGGTGTGGTGGTGATGGACACCCAGACCGGCCGCGTTCTCGCGATGTCGGGCGGCTGGTCCTATGGTCGCAGCCAGTTCAATCGCGCCGTCCAGGCCGCGCGGCAGCCGGGCTCCGCCTTCAAGCCGTTCGTCTATCTGGCGGCGATGGACGCGGGCTTCACGCCGGCCTCGATCGTGCTCGATGCGCCCTTCGTCTACGATCCCGGCCATGGCCAGCCGCTGTGGACGCCGAAGAACTACGGCGGCGACATGCTGGGACCGACCACGGTGCGCCGCGGCCTCGAACTGTCGCGCAACCTGATGACGGTTCGCATGGCCCAGCAGATCGGCATGAAGCGCGTCGTCGACGTCGCCAAGGAATTCGGCGTCACGGACGGCATGGGCGCCTATCTGCCGATGGCGCTCGGTGCCGGCGAAACGACGCTGCTCCGCATGACGATGGCCTACGCGATGCTGGCCAACGGTGCCCTCGAGATAACGCCGTCGCTGGTCGATCGCGTGCAGGACCGCAATGGCAAGACGGTCTATCGCCACGAGCCGCGCGCCTGCCGCGGCTGCGGCGAGACGGCGGGCAACGCCAGGCCGGCTGCGCCCGAACTGATCGATTCGCGCAAACCGTTCCACGATCCCGCGGCAGTCTACCAGGTCGTCAGCATGATGCAGGGCGTGACGACCCGCGGCACCGCCGGCCGTTTGGGCGCGCTCGGCCGTCCGATCGCCGGCAAGACCGGCACGACGAACGACGCCCACGACAACTGGTTCCTGGGCTCCACGCCCGACATCACCATCGGCGTCTATATCGGGTTCGACGAACCGCGCACGCTGGGTTCGCAGGAAACCGGCGGCAGCAACGCGGTGCCGATCTATGAGGCGATCGCCAAGGAGATCTTCAAGGGCAAGCCGCCGACACCGTTCCGCGTGCCACCGGGCCTGCGCATGGTCCGCTTCAGCTACGAGGGTGGCACGATTGACGAAGTGTTCAAGCCGAACACCGAGCCGGGATCGGAGGGCTACATGGTCACACCGCTTGACGGATCGGCCCCTTATTCCGCTATAGACCCCACGCAGGGCCCGCAGCAGGCGGGCAGCCCCCGGCGTCCGGGTCTCTCGGGCACCGGCGAGACCTATTAGTCAGTTTGAAACGGATTCGTGATGCGCGCCGAAGCCCAAGCGATGGTGAACGAGATCGAGGAGTCGCTCGAACTCCTCAGGAGGCGTCTTTGACTACGACCGTGCGGTCGTCCGTCTCGATGAGCTGAACGCGCGCGCCGAGGATCCGGCGCTGTGGAACGACCCCAAGGAAGCCGAGAAGGTGATGCGAGAGCGCACCAAGCTCGAAGCGGCGATCGGTGCGATCAAGCGCCTGCGCGCGGCGGTCGACGACAATGTCGGTTTGATCGAGATGGCCGAGGCCGAGAAGGACGAGGCGACCATCGCCGAGTGCGAGAAGGCGCTGCGCGAGGCTACGGGCGAGGCCAGGGCGGCGCGTCTCGAGACGCTGCTGTCGGGTGAGGCCGATGCCAACAACGCCTATATCGAGATCAACGCCGGCGCCGGCGGCACCGAGGCCCAGGACTGGGCCGAGATGCTGGCGCGCATGTACACGCGCTGGGCCGAGCGCCGCGGCTTCAAGGTGAGCTGGCTCGAGGAGAGCGCCGGTGAAGAGGCGGGCATCAAGTCCTGCGCCTACAAGGTCGAGGGGCCCAACGCCTATGGCTGGCTGAAGACCGAGAGCGGCGTGCACCGGCTGGTGCGCATCTCGCCGTTCGACGGCAATGCGCGGCGCCAGACCTCGTTCGCCTCGGTCTGGGTCTATCCCGAGGTCGACGACAACATCGAGATCGAGCTGATCGACAAGGACCTGCGTGTCGATACCTATCGCGCCTCGGGCGCGGGCGGGCAGCACGTCAACAAGACGGACTCGGCGGTGCGCATCACCCATCTGCCGACCGGCATTGCCGTCGCCGTGCAGCAGGAGCGCTCGCAGCACCAGAACCGCGCCAAGGCGATCCAGATGCTGAAGGCGCGCCTCTACGAGGTCGAGCTGCAGAAGCGCGAGGCCGAGCGTCTCGAGGCCGAGGCCAGCAAGACCGACATCGGCTGGGGTCACCAGATCCGCTCCTACGTGTTGCAGCCCTACCAGATGGTGAAGGACCTGCGCACCAACGTGGAGCGCTCGGACCCGCAGAAGGTGCTGGACGGCGACCTCGACGAATTCATGGCCGCCTCGCTTGCCGCCCGCGTGGGCGAGGGCAAGGAAGCCGCCTAGAGACCGGGAGCCGGGTATGTGGTTCGTGTTCGAAGCCGAGTATGAGATCGAGGATCGCCGCGCCAACTGGAACAAGCCGGTGCGGGACACGATCGCCTGGCACGGTCCCTTCGCCACCGAGAAGGAGGCCGACGAGGTCGCGCTCGCCCGGATGTGGGCCAAGATCGACCTCTACGCCCACAAGGCGCGCACCGTCGACATGACGGCGAAGGACTGACTTCCAAGAACGTTGACCCGTTACCCGCGACAACGGTCAGCCTCCTTTTGTCATCCTGAGCGCAGCGAAGGATCTCGCGCCAGCCACGGAACCCTCTGGCCGAAACGTCAGGTCCTTCGCGTTGCTTGGGACGACAGTTTGCGGCTGGTCCGTCGATTGCATCTCCGCCGGGGTCAATGGCGGAGAGGCACAACTTGGCTGTACGGCAATTCCATCTCGGCTGGTTCCTCGGCAACAGTTTCGGCGTTCACGGCTGGAACCAGCCCTGGTCGGGCGTCGATGCGCGCGAGTGGGCGCAGCCCGATCTTCACATCGAACTGGCCAGGGCGCTGGAACGTGCCTGCTTCGACTGCCTGCTGCTCGAGGACTCGCTGTTCGTGCCCGACAACTACGGCGGCTCGATGGATTTCTATCTCGAGCGGGCCCTGCGCGCGCCGAAGAACGATCCGCTGCCGCTGGTGCCGCTGATTGCCCAGGCCACGAAGCATCTCGGTATCGTGCCGACCATCTCGACCAGCTTCTATCCGCCCTATCTGCTCGCGCGCCTGATCGCGACGCTCGACCTGATGTCGAAGGGCCGTGTCGGCTGCAACTTCGTGACCTCGACGGCGGAGCGGGCCGCGCAGAACTTCGGCCTCGATGCGCATCTGGAACACGACCTACGCTACGAGATGGCCGACGAATTCGTGGACCTCGTGACGAAGCTCTGGTCGTCCTGGGACGCCGACGCAATCGTTGCCGACCGGGAGACCGGCATCTTCGTCGATCCCGCGAAGGTCCGCGCCATCGACTTCAAGGGACGGTTCTTCTCGTCCCGTGGCCCGCTCAATACCGCACAGCCGCCGCAGGGACGGCCGGTGCTGGTGCAGGCGGGCGGCTCGCCGCAAGGCAAGGCCTTCGCCGCCCGGCACATGGACGTCGTGGTCGCGGCGCTGGGTACGGTCGCGGAGATGAAGGCATTCCGCGACGACATGCGCACGCGTCTCGCCGCACAGGGCCGGGATCCCGACAGCTGCAAGGTGCTGTTCGTGGTGTCGCCGACGCTCGGCGAGACCAACGAGGAGGCGGAGGATCGCGCGGCGCGTCGACAGGCGCAGCGCGAGGCCGCGCCGGAAGTATCGCTGGCGATGATGGGCAGTCTGACGGACATCGACTTCTCGACCTTCGATCTCGATGCGCCGCTGGCCGAGCTCACGACCAACGGCCAGCAGGGAACATTGAAGCGCTTCCTGGCGCAGGGACGCACCCTGCGCGAAGTCGCGGCGAACTACCGTTTCGGATTCGAGGATGCCGTCGTCGGATCGGTCGAACGTGTCGCTGACGTGATGGAGGAGGCGATGGAGCAGGTGGGCGGCGACGGCTTCATGTTCAACGGGCCGCTCAGCCGTCGCTACGTCGCCGACGTTACCGATGGACTCGTGCCGGCGCTGCAGAAGCGCGGCCTCGTTCGCACTGCGTACGCGCACGCGCATTTTCGCGACAATCTGTTTGCATTCTGATCCTGTAAGGCCACTCTCGATCGAGGAATAGCTGGAGCCGCCTCATCGCCAGTCCTCTCTATGTCGCGCTCGGCGCCATGACGGTTCAGCAGACCTTCGCCACGCTGGGACGCTCGACCGTTCCGCTGATCGCTGCTGCCATCGTGGTCGATCTCGGCATCGAGGCCGCGCTGGTCGGCGTCTATCTCGCGATCGGCTCGGTCGCGGCCTTCCTGACGACCATCGGCTGCGGCGGCTTCATCCTGCGCTACGGCGCGGTGCGCATGACGCAGGTCGGCATGCTGGCGCTGGGCGTCGGCCTCGCCATTACCACTGCCGGCTGGCTGCCGCTCTTTGCGGCGGGCGCCTTCATCGGTGGGCTGGGGCAGGCGGTCTCGACACCCTCCAGCTCGCACCTGCTCGGGCGACTGGCGCCTCGGAACCTGGCGCCGCTGGTCTTCTCGATCAAGCAGTGCGGGGTGCCGGTCGGCCTGATGCTTGCAGGTGTCGTGGCGCCGGCACTGGTGGTCGAAGCGGGCTGGCGCGTGGCGCTGCTGGTCATCGCGCTGTCGTGCGTGCTCATCGTGCTGGCCCTGCAGCCGCTGCGCGCCAGTTTCGATGTCGATCGCAATCCCGCCCAGCCGCTTTCGCCGGCGGATATCCGTGCCAATCTGGTCGGCGTGCTGAAGGATCCGGCGCTGCGCATCATGTGCGTCGCGATGTTCAGCTTCGTCGGCCTCCAGTCGCTCTTCACCGGTTTCTTCGTGCTCTACCTGGTACGTGGCCTGGGTTACGACCTCGAGCGGGCGGGGCAGGTCTTTGCCATCGCCATTGTCGTGGCGGTGCCGGCGCGAATCGGCTGGGGCTGGCTCGCCTCGCGCTTTGTGGCGCCCGCGACGTTGCTGGCTCTCCTGGGGATCGGCATGGCCGCTGCCGCGGTCCTCACGGCCTCGATCTCTCCCGACTGGCCGACCTGGGCCGCGGCCCTCATTGCCACGGCGTTGAGCGTCACCGGCGTGAGTTGGCACGGCGTGCTGCTGGCCGAGGTGGCGCGCCTGTCGCCGGTCGGCCGCATCGGCGCGACCACGGGCGCCGTGCTGGCGTTCGGCGATGCCGGCGCACTCGTGCTGCCGCTGCTGTTCAGCGCGGCGCTGTCTCTCACGGGCGGTTACGCCACCGGCTTCCTCATCGGCGCGGCCCTGGCGCTCGGGGTCGGCCTGTTCGGCCTGTGGCGGCGGGTCAGCCGGCAGCGTTAGGCGCGACCATGGAGAACTGGCTGGCGAACCAGTTGGCGTACCAGCGCATCGCCCACGGGATCGGGATGATGAAGATGCACATCAGGGCCAGCAGGCATGCGTGGCCGAGGATCGACAGCCCCGTCGCGTTGAACGTGAAGCCGACGGTGCCGCTGGTGTTACGGCACATCCACTGGATCGTCGCCCTCAGGACCCAGGCCCAGCCGATGACGGTAAGAACGGAGACGATGAGCAGGATGTTCCATCCCAGCCAGGCCAGCGTCTCGCCATCGAACGAGACCTTGAGTTGGCCGTCTTCGGTGCGGAGGCTGGTGCAGAACCATCGCAGGACGGGCACGGTGAGCAGGATGGTAGCCAGCGTCACCGCGCCGCTCACGCCGGCGTGGTGGACATTGTGCAGCCATCCCAGCACGGCGAGCCCGATCAGGATGTACCAGATGTCGCTTGGCTGGCCCGCGAATCGGAGGCGCCGCCCATCGGGCAGGGAGACGTGCTCGGAGAGGAACCGGTAGAACCCCGTGACTGTCCACGGCGCCGGGATAATCAGGACTTGGCCGACCACATAGAGGAGCGCGCGCCCGAACAGGCCCCACACGGGAAAAGACGGGCGGAGCGGACCCGTCCGTGAAACGGCTGGCAGATGGCCTTCGGACTGCAAACTCATGCTGCTCTCCCGCATTGCCTTGGAGCCTAGCATCCCCGGGGCAGCTTCGGGCGTTACCCGATCATGCCCTCGACCGTGATCCGCTCCTACCGATACGACCGCCGGCGACGGGCGCTCGACATCGTGTTCCAGTCGCGCCGCCGCTACACCTATCTCGGCGTGCCGGAAGAGACCTACGACGCGATGAGGGCAGCATTCTCCAAAGGCGAATTCTTCAACCGGCATATCCGTGACCACTTTCCCTTCGAGCGCAACGGCGAAGAAGCGGTGGCTGGTCTTTCCTGACGCTTGGTGTAGCCTTCCCGGCAAAACGAGCGCCTGGGAGGGCAACGACCATGGACAACCGCAGGAAGACTCCGGCGAAGGTCGGACGGCGTCTCTTTATCGGCGGCACGGCTGCAGGCCTCGTCGCGGCGCCGGCCATCGCGTCGGCGCAGGCCGAATGGCCCAACAAGCAGATCCGCGTCGTCATCCCCTATCCGCCGGGCGGGCCGTCCGACGTCACGACACGCATCGTGCTGGAGCGCGCAGGTTCCTTGCTGGGACAGAGCATCCTGTTCGACAACAAGGCCGGCGCCAGCGGGGCGATCGGCGCCGAGCATGTCATCAAGAGCGCGCCGGCCGACGGCTACACCTTCCTGACCACGACCACGGCGATGGTCTGCATCACCGAGCATCTTCAACCGCTGCCCTACGATACGTCGAAGGACCTCGTGCCGGTGGCGCGCACGGCCACCTCGTGGATGGGCATGGGCATCAACCCGCAGGTGCCGGCAAACAACCTCCAGGAGTTCATCGCCTACGCCAAGGCCAACCCGGGCAAGATCAACTTCGGCTCGGCCGGGCTTGCCACCATCACCCAGCTCTACGGCGAGATCTTCAACATCGAGGCCGGGGTGAAGATGGTGCATGTGCCCTACAAGGGCAGCGCGCCGGCGACCAACGACCTGCTGGCCGGCCAGATTCAGGTGCAGTTCGATCCGACCACGCTTCCGCACATCGCTGCCGGTCGCCTGAAGTGCTTCGCCGTGCTGGGCGAGAAGCGCTGGCCGGGCAAGCCGGACGTGCCGACCCTCAAGGAGCAGGGCCTGGGCAAGATGGGCGGCGATGCCTGGTACGGCATCTTGGCCGCCAGGGGCACGCCGCAGATCGCCATCGACAGGATGGCTGCCGCGATCGGCGAGGCGGTCAAGGACCCGGCGCTGAACGAAAGGCTCGTGGCCAGCGGCAACTATTCGAGCTTCCAGGACACGAAGACCTTCCAGGCGACGATCGAGCGCGAGCGCGTGTCGTTCGGCGAGATCATCCGGAAGGCCGACATCAAGGTCTGAGACTATACTGGGCCGGTTGAGGAGAGTTGAAGATGACCAAGCCGGAAACCAGGACGTACGACCGCAGCGCCGAGGACCTCGGCAACATCGTGGCGCTGGAGCACGTCAATCTCGGGATCGCCGACCAGGGGCTGGCGACGGTCTTCTACATGAGCGGGCTCGGCCTCACGCGCGATCCCTACATGATGACCAGCATCGACAATATGTGGGTCAATGTCGGGCGCAGCCAGTTCCACCTGCCGACGATGGCCAAGGCCCAGCGCCTGCGCGGACGGGTCGGGCTCGTGATCCCCGACCGCGAGGCGCTGCTTCAACGGCTGGACCGCGTGAAAGGCATGCTGGGCGACACGCGCTTTGCCTTCGTGGAGCACGAGGACCATGTCGAGGCGACCTGCCCCTGGGGAAACCGGATCCTCTGCCACGATCCGTCATCGCGCTTCGACGGCATGGGGCTGGGCATGGCCTATGTCGAGTTCGACGTGCCAAGGGGAACGGCCAACGGCATTGCCCGCTTCTATCGCGACGTTTTCACGACCGGCGCGCGCGTCGAGGGGGCGGCGGCGCATGTTTCGGTCGGCATCGGCCAGGAGCTGATCTTCCGCGAGGGTGACGCCGCTGCCGAGGCCTATGACGGGCATCACATCCAGATGTACGTCGCGAACTTCTCCGGACCGCATGGAAGGCTGGTCGAGCGCGGCCTGCTGACCGAGGAAAGCAACCAGCACCAGTACCGCTTCCAGCAGATCGCCGATCCGGGCACCGGCAAGGCGCTGTTCGAGATCGAGCACGAGATCCGCAGCCTGCGGCATCCGCTCCATGCGCGGCCGCTGGTCAACCGCAATCCGCTGCAGACCAATCGTGCCTACGTCCCCGGCCGCGATGGCTGGGTGCCCGAACCGACGTTGCCGGAAATGGACGATCCGAGGGTCGAGATGCGGCGCAAGCGCTTCGAGGAAGCGACGCGCCGGGCAGCCGAGTGATGCTGGGCCTGATCTTGCGGATCGTGGGCTTCGGCCTGCTCGGCTTCGTCGTGACTCCCATCGTGGTCGGGATCACGGTTCTCATCCTCGCCTATAGTCTCGATTCTCGCTGTGGCACGCCGGGCGATTCGGGAGGCTGCGAGATGGGGGTAGCATCCATCGCCATCGCCTCGGCGCTGCCGGGCCTGGCGATGGGCATTGCCTTCGCGCTGTATCGGCATTTCCGGAAGAAGCGCGTGAAGCCGTGACGGTCGCCGACGCTTCGGCACTCGACAAGCTCAAGGCGCGTATCCAGGCGCTGCGGGCCAAGACCATCGACAACGGCTGCACCGAGGGCGAGGCCCTGGCGGCGGCGGCCAAGGTCGCGGAACTGCTCGATCGCTACGAGCTGTCGCTCACTGATGTCGAGATCCGCGAGACTCAATGCGAGGAGCGGGTCTACGAGACCCATCTCAGGAAGCGCATCCCGATCGACGAATGCATCGGCGCAATTGCGGCGTTCTGCGATTGCCGCGTGTGGCGCGAGAAGAACGCCGCCGGCGAGGCGCGCTACGTCTTCTTCGGCCTACCCGCCGACGTCGAGGTGGCGCACTACCTGACCGAGCTGATCGACGGCGCCGTGCGCGCCGAACTCGGCCGTTACAAGGTTTCGGCCGAGTACAAGCGCTTCATGCATCAGGAGCGGCACATGGCCAACGCGTCGTTCGCGCTGGGCATGTGCGCGTCCATCGCCGACCGGCTGGTGACGATGAAGGCGGAGCGGGACGGGGTGATACAGAGCAGCGGCCGCGGGCTGGTGGTGCTTAAGGCCGCCGTGGTCGATACCGAACTCGAGAGGCTCGGATTGAAGCTACGGACCGTGGAAGCGGGGCCAGGGCGCTTCATCTCCCCCGATGCCTACGATGCTGGTGGGGCGGCCGGCGAATCGGTCGCCCTCAATCCCGGCATCCGCCGCCGGTAACGCCCTGAATCAAGGATCCTTCGCTGCGCTCAGGATGACAAGAAGAGTGTCATCTCGAACGAAGTTAGGGTTCCCTTGCGCCCTCTCAGCCTGCCGCGGCGGCGCGGACCATGTCGGCGCACTTCTCGCCGATCATGATGGCAGGCGCGTTGGTGTTGCCGGCGACGATGGACGGCATGATCGAGGCATCGGCCACGCGCAGACCTGAGATGCCGTGGACCCGGAGCTGCGGATCGACCACGGCATCGACCTCGCGGCCCATGCGGCAGGTGCCGACCGGATGGAGGTTCGAGACGCCGCGGGCGCGGATGTCGGCCTTGAGGTCGGCGTCGCTGGTGATGCCGGCGCCGGGCAGGATTTCCTCGACGATGAACGGCTTCAGCGCCGGCTGGCTGGCGATCTCGCGGCAGATCCGCATGCCGTGAAGCAGGGCGTCGAAGTCCGAGGCGTTCTTCAGGAAGTTGAACCTGATCTCCGGCGCGGCCATCGGATCCGCCGACTTGAGGCGCACTGTGCCGCGTCCCGACGGCGTCAGATGCACGGGGCTGAGGCCAAACGCCGAGAAAGGCTGCGGGACGATGCCGGACTTGTTCCGGTCCTTGATCGCCCAGGCGAACATGTTGATCTGCAGGTCGGGCCGCTCCAGCCGCCTGTCGCTGCGCACCAGTGCGCCGACGAACAGTCCCATGCTGGCCAAGGGCCCGGTGCGGCCGAACGCGTACTGCGCTGCCGCCATCAGCCGGCGCGGCAGGCTGAGCGTCAGATCGTTCATGGTGACGGGCTGGCTGCAGCGATAGGCGATGTAGGTGTTGAAATGGTCGTGCAGATGGCTGCCGACGCCCGGCATGTCGCGCACGACCTCGATGCCATGCTGCTTCAGGTGATCGGCAGGCCCGAGCCCTGACAGCATCAGCAGTTGCGGCGAGCCATAGACGCCGCCCGAGACGATGACTTCGCGCTTCGCGCGGGCACGGACGAGGCCGCCCGGCGCGCGGTATTCGACGCCGGTGGCGCGGCCGTTCTCGATCAGCACTTTCGTCGCGTGCGCCGATGTGGCGACGGTTAGATTGCGCCGGCCCTTCGCGGGGCCGAGATAGGCGCGGGCCGAGGACCATCGGCGGGCCCGGTTGATGGTCGTCTGGTAGAAGCCGACGCCGTCCTGCGTGGCGCCGTTGAAATCGGGATTGGCGGGGATGCCCGCTTGCACGGCGGCATCGTGCATCGCGCGTGCCAAGGTCGGCTGCCAGCGATGGTCCTGCACCTTGAGCGGTCCGCCGGTGCCGTGGAATTCGTCGGCGCCGCGCTCCTGATCCTCGGCGCGCTTGAAGTAGGGCAGGACGGACTGATAGTCCCAGCCTTCGCAGCCGCGCTGGCGCCATTCGTCGTAATCCGCCGCGTTGCCGCGCATGTAAACCATGCCGTTGATCGAGCTCGTGCCGCCCAGCACCTTGCCGCGCGGCTGGTACATGATGCGGTTGTTGAGTTCGACTTCCGGCTCGCTGTCGAACATCCAGTTGACCTTCGGGTTGTTGAAGGTCTTGTGATAGCCGAGCGGCACGTGGATCCACGGATAGGTGTCGCGCGGTCCGGCTTCGAGCAGCAGCACGGAAAAGCGGCCGTCTTCGCTGAGACGCCCGGCGACGGCGCAACCGGCCGAGCCGGCGCCGGTCACGATGAAATCGTACGAAGCTTCGCCTTGCACGCCGTTTCCCCCGTTCGTTTCCGGGAGCGTAGCGCGCCCCCGTCAGCCGAGATAGGCCTTCACCAGCCGTTCGTCGGTGAGGAAGGACTGCCATTCGCCGGGGCCGATCTCGTGGACGATGCTGCCGACCGACATGACGTAGGCGCGGTCGGTGATCTCCGAGGCGATGCCGACATTCTGCTCGATCAGCAGCAGGCCCATGCCGCGCTCGCGCAGCGCCTTGATGACCAGCAGGATGTCCTTCACGACCTTGGGCGCGAGGCCGGTCGAGGGTTCGTCCATGATCAGCAGGTCGGGCTGCAGCAACAGCGCGCGGGCGATCGCCACCATCTGCTGCTGGCCGCCGCTCAACAGCTCGACCGGCGAGGCGAGACGCTCCTTCACGACGGGAAAGAGGGCCGTCACCTCGTCCCACGAGAAACGCATGTTCGCGCCGCGCACCTTGCGGCCCACGGTCTCGGCCAGGATCAGGTTCTCGCGCACCGACAGTTCGCCGAACAGGCGGCGGTTCTCCAGCACGACGGCCAGCCCGTGCCGGGCGAGGTCGTGGGCCGGCGTCGCGGTGATGTCGGTGCCGTTCTTCACGATGCGGCCGCCGCGGGCGCGCAGCAGGCCGCAGACGGTGCGGACCAGCGTGGTCTTGCCCGCGCCGTTGGCGCCGACCAGGGCCACGGCCTCGCCGTCGCCGACCTTGAGCGAGACGTCGCGCAGGACGGTGAGGGCGCCGTAGCCGGCGGAGACGGAGGTCACTTCCAGCACGGCTCAGACCCCGAGATATACTTCGCGGACCCGCGGGTCGCGCTGGATGGCGGCCATGTCGCCGCTGGCGATGATCTCGCCGAAATAGAGCGTGTGCACGGTGCGGGCCACGGTCATCAGGCCCATGTCGTGCGACACCAGCAGGACGGTGATGCCTTCCTCGTTCAGCCGCACGATCCAGTCGCGCAGGTCGTCGATCTCCTGGACGTTGAGGCCGGAAGAAGGTTCGTCGAGCAGCAGCAGACGCGGTTCGCCGACCACGGCGCGGGCGATCTCGAGGATGCGGCGCTGGCCGGCGGTCAGGCTGGCGGCCGGCAGGTCGCGCAACGCGGTGAGGCCGAAGCGCTCGCAGCCGGCCTCGGCGCGTTCGCGGATCTCGCGCATCTGGCCGCGCGATGCGGGCGTGCGCAGCAGGTCCTGCAGCATCGTGGTGCGCGTGAGCTTGGTGCAGCCGACCATGACGTTCTCCAGCACCGTCATCTGCTCGAAGACCTGGGGCGTCTGGAAAGTGCGGACGAGGCCGTTGAGGCCGCGCTGCTGGATCGTGTCGCGGCCCAGCGTGGCGCCGCGATAGATGACGGTGCCGGCCAGGGGGCGGATGTAGCCGGTCACGATGTTGAACAGCGTGGTCTTGCCCGAGCCGTTGGGGCCGATAAGACCGATGATGCCGCCTTCGGGTACGTCGAAGGTGACGGAGCGCAGCACGGAGAGGCCGCCGAACGAGTGGCCGACCTCCTTGAGGGCGAGAAGGGGCTCAGCCATGGCCATTACCCCGCTTGGCGAGCCGCGTCCGCAGCTTGCCGAACGCGCCGACCAGTCCTTCCGGCATCAGAACGACGACGGCGACGAGCGCCAGGCCGAACAGGATCTGGTGAATGTCGCCCAGCTTGCTCAGCAGCTCGGGCAGGAAGGTCACGAACAGCGCGCCGACGACGATGCCGGGGATCGAGGTGGCGCCGCCGATCACCGGGATCAGCAGGAAGCTGATGGAACGGTCGACGGTGAAGCTCTGCGTGCTGACGAAGGAGACGTGGTGGGCGAACAGGCTGCCGGCGAGGCTGCCGAACAGGGCGCAGACGACGAACACCTTGGTGCGCAGGGCCTGGAGGTCGATCGAGAGCGCGGCCGCCGCGGTGCTGGAATCGCGCATGGAGCGCAGCATCAGGCCGGTGCGGCTGTCGACGAGATTGTGCGCCACGGCCATGCAGGCGAAGGCCACGATCCAGACGAAGAAGTAATAACGTGAGGGCCGGTCGAGCAGGAAGCCGAACAGGTCGAGCTTGGGGATGCCGCCGATGCCCAGCGTGCCGCCGGTCAACCAGTCCCATTCAAAGAACAGCGCGCTGGCGATGGCGCTGAGCGCCAGCGTGCCCAGGGCGAGGAAGTAGCCGGTGAGGCGCAGGATCGGTCGGCCGATGACATAGGCCAGCGCCATGCTGACTACGGCGCCGACGAGGAAGCCCACGATGCTGGGAAGGCCCATCATCACCGTGCAGTAGGCGCTGGCATAGGCGCCGAGCCCGTAGAAGGTGGCCTGTGCCAGGTTGACGATGCCGCAATGGCCCAGCAGCAGGCCGATGCCGAGGCCGGCGACCGTATAGATGCCGGTGAAGACCAGCAGGTCGGCCATGTAGCGTGGCACGATGAAGGGCAGCGCGGCCCAGACGACGAGGCCGAGGGCGAGCCAGGGGAGGGTGCGCGGCTTCATGCGCTCAGCCTCCCCGCCGGCCGGCGCGGCCGAGGATGCCCTGGGGCATCAGGATCATGATGATGATCAACACGGAGAAGGCGACGACGTCCTTGTAGCTCGACGAGATGCCGATGATGGCAAGGGACTCGACCAGGCCCAGGGTGAGGCCGCCCACGGCCGCGCCCAGCGGGTTGGTGAGGCCGCCCAGCACGGCGGCGGCGAAACCCTTGAGGGTGAGGTTGAGCCCGAGCTGGTAATCGACGCCGATGAGCGGTGTCACGAGGATGCCGCCCAGCGCGCCCAGCAGGCCGCCGAGTACGAAAGTGAAAGTGCGCATGCGGCCGACATTGATGCCTGTGGTCGTCGCACCGTCGGGATCGATCGAGGCCGCCATCATCGACAGGCCGATCGTGGTGCGGTGATAGAAGGCGCGTAGCGCCAGGGTCGCGCCGATGCCGATGGCGATCAGCCACAGCGCATGGAACTGGATGACGGCGTCGAGGATGATCAGCACGCCCTCGCCGCCAAGCGGCGGCAGCAGGTGACCATCGCGGCCGATGAAGAACAGCACGCTGGCCGACAGGGTGAGGGCGAGGCCGATGGTCAGCAGCAGGAAGCTGTCCTCGCTCGCGTTCTTCCTGGCCATGTAACGCACGAAGGCGACCTCGATGAAGGCGCCGACCAGGGCACCCGCGATCGCGCCACCGGCGATGGCGGCGGCATAGGGCCAGCCTGTCTTGGTCAGCAGCAGCACGGTCGTCATGGCGCCGATGACCGCGAACTCGCCCTGCATGGCGTTGATCACGCGGCTGCCCTTGAAGATGGCGGAGAGGCCCATGCCGACGAGCGCGTAGACGATGCCGTTCGTCACGCCCGCGAAGATGGCCTGAAGGACCAGGCTCAATGTCATGAAGGAATGCTTCCGCGCAAAAGAAGGCGCGGCGCAGGAATCCGCTGGGGAGACCTGCGCCGCTGCTTGTCGCTACTGCGTGACGCGGAACGGCGTGCGCGTGTACTTGCCGCCGACCAGCTTCGAGAAGATGAAGCTCGAGATCGGAATGCCGGTCATGTCGTCGGCCGAGAAGTCGTAGTTGGCCAGAACGCCGGTATAGGGCGCCTTCATGGCCTCGCAGAGCTTCTCGCCCGTGGCGTCGGCGCCGGCCTTGTTGAGGGCCGCCGCGATGATCTGCGCCGCATCCCAGGCCGCTGCCTCGTAGTTCTTAGGAGTGGAGTTGTAGGCCGCCTTGTAGAGCTCGACGAAAGCCTTCTGGTGCGGCAGCGGATCCTCGCCGACCACGAACTCGGGGATCGCGATGTTGTCGGCAGCCGGTCCCATCGCGTTCACGTACTCGTAGGACGAGGAGCCGATCGCGGCGATCACCGGCTGGGTGATCTGGATCTGCTTGACGTTGCGGAAGGGCGTGGCCGAGGTGGCGATGATGAACACCGCCTCCGGCTGTGCCGCCTTGACCTTGGCCGCCTGCGTCGTGGTGTCGGTGGCGCCGATCTCGAACTTCTCGACCGCGACCAGCTTGATCCCGTACTTGTCGGCGAGCGGGCGCAACTCGGCCATCACGACGTTGCCGTAGCCCGCGTCGTGCAGCACGCCGACCTTGGTCGCCTTGATGCTCTTGGCATATTCGAGCAGCGCGGTGGCGTTCAGGCGCTGCGGCGGCAGCACGTGGGCCACGCACTTGCGGTCGCGCTCGACCGCCGGGCCGATGCCGGTGAAGGCGATCTGCGGGATCTTGTTGGCGTGCGTCACGCCACCGACGGCGACGGTGCTGGCCGTCAACGACGGGCCGAGCAGGGCCTGGACCTTCTGTCCGAAGATCAGGTCGTTGGCCTTGCTGAGCGCGGTGTCGGGATTGGAAGCATCGTCCTCGACGATGAACTTGATCGGCCGGCCCTTGATGCCGCCCTTGGCGTTGATGTCCTTCTCGGCCAGCAGCAGGCCGTTGCGCTCGGGCACGCCGAGGCCGGCGCCGGCGCCGGTGACGGAGACGATGGCGCCGATCTTGACCGGCTCACCCGAGGTCTGCGCCTGGACGGCGAAGGCCGATAGTCCGACCAGCGCCGTGGCGCCGGCCAGTTTTGCGATGAACGATGACAGTGACATTCTTCTTTCCTCCCACTCGTTGAACTTCTTTGTGGCCGTGGCTTCTGGTCAGAGCAGCGGCGGCGGCCCGGCCATGCCGAGCGCGTGTTGCCCGAACAATGCACCCTGAACGTCGGTCGAGAACATGACGTGTGCGTTGGCAGCATGCGCATCGCGGAACAGTCGCTGCATCGAACCGCTGAGGTAGAGACCGCTCGATCCCGCAACCCCCATCAGAATGTCGACCGCCTCGAGACAGAGGCGAGCCGAGAAGAAGGCGTCGCGCCGATAGCGCAGCTTGTCGTCGTGCGCGGCGTCGGCGCCCGAGCGGGCCACCGCCATCGCGTGCTCGCAGGCCCGGCGCATCAGGATCTCCGCCGTGTCGATGCGGGCGCTGGCTTCGGCGACCTTGATCTGCACGGCCTGGCTCGCGCCCACTGGCTGGCCCGTCGTCGTCGCGTTCCGCTTGCGCGCCGCGCCGACCACCGTCTCGTAGGCGCCCTGCGCGCAACCCAGCATCACACCCGACAGGACATAGGGGCCGAGCGCCAGCATGGGCAGGCGGAACAGCGGCGACGTGTTCACGGTCGAGCCGGCGTGCGGCTTGCCGTTCATCGTCCAGGCCGAGATCGTACGAACGTCCGGCACGAACAGATTCTTGATGGCGACGTCCTTCGAGCCGGTGCCCGCGAGACCGACGGCATGCCAGGTGTCGATGATCTCGTACTGCGAGCGATGGACCAGGCAGAAACGCTGGTCGACCGGAGGGCCGTCGTCGCGTTCGCGCACCATGAAAGCCAGCATGTTCCAGTCGGAATTGTCGACGCCGGAGGAGAGCGGCCAGCGGCCCGAGACCTCGTAGCCGCCCTCGACCTTGCGGCCGCGGCCGGCCGGGAAGGCGAGCGACGTGGCGATGAGGACATCGGGCGAGGCGTCCCAGATCTCGTCCTGCGCCTCGGGATGGAAGTAGCCCAGCATCCAGTGATGGCTGCCGAGATTGCCGAGGTTCCAGGCGGTCGACGGGCAGACGCGGGCGATCTCGGCGCACGTGTCCACGAGGATGCCAACATCGAGATCGGCGCCGCCGACTCGGGCCGGCTGGACCATGCGAAAGAGACCGGTGCGATGCAGGTCGCGCTCGGTGTCGTCGGGCAGGCGGCGCAGCTTTTCGCAGGCTTCGGCACGCGCGGCGATCGTCGGCACGAGCGTGCGAGCGCGATCGAGCATCTCCGCGTAGGTGACGCCGGCAAACGAGACCGGCTTGCTGGGCAACGTCGCCGACGGTGTCCAGTCGGCGGCCCGCTGGGTCCGCATATCGAATATTCCTCCCGGCACACTGCCGTTTCTTCTTGGCCGCAACGATGCTTGTGTCATGCCGTCAGGTCAAGTGACCTAATTTGTTGGTCGATTGACCAAGCTACGGACGACCACGATACTTCGCGGCAACGGAACAGCTCTCGGGAGGAGCGGAGATGGCGATCAAGGTGCTCGAACTTCATCACCAGGGCGTGCGTATCGACGCCGACGATAAGACGATCGAAGACCTCAAGAGTTTCTATACCGGCGTGCTCGGCCTCGAGCACGACACCGGCCGTCCGGAGATTCCGGGCATTCCCGGCATGTGGATCAACATCGGCGAGGTGGGCCAGATCCATCTGATCGGCGGCGACCTGCCCTCGCGCTTCGCCCAGGGGCCGGGCAAGGACCCGACTGCGCCGCACGTCGCCCTGGCGGTGGAGAACATCGTCGAGACCAAGGCCGAACTCGACCGGCTCGGCGCGAACTACTGGTCGCTCAAGGGCGCGACCGGCCCCGACGCCGAGCAGCTCTTTCTCAACGATCCGTGCGGTAACATGGTCGAGCTCCACCAGTTCGACAAATGCCGCTGCCGGTTGAAGAGCCGCGTGAAGCCAGCCTAACGCCTTTTTCCTTGAGTTGACGCACTTACCTCATCCTGAGGAGCACGCCGAAGGCGTGCGTCTCGAAGGATGGGCAACAGACGCGGTGCTCGCGCGCACCCTTCGAGACGCGCTCCTGCAGAGCGCTCCTCAGGGTGAGGTCTTCGTTGGAGTAGCCGACGCAATTCTAGGCTGTCTGAATGCCTCTAGCGTCCGACCGGCGCGGCGAGGCCGGCGCAGACGAACGGCACGATCTCGCGGATGGCGGTTTCCATGTCCGCGGGATCGCACCTTCCCTGGGAGATCGATTCCAGGCGGCCGGGCTGCAGCAGCGTCCAGACGTAGGCGCCCATCATGAAGTAGTAGCGCCAGTAGAGCGTCTTGGCCGGGATCTTCGGCAGGGCGCGCTGGATGGCCTCGACGTAGAGTGCATTGGTCTCGTCGTAGATGTCGGCGCGTACGATGCTCGCGGTGTCGTCGGGATCGGTGAAGAGGCGGGCGTGCATCTGCATCGAGGTGCGGTGCTGGCTGCCGGCGCGCGGCTCGGCCATCAGCAGCGGACGGACCAGCGCGTCGACCAGCACGTCGAGCGGGACGATGCCGCGCGGATAGCGGGCCTGGGCCTCCAGCAGCAACTGCCGCCGCCGTTCCGTGACCTCGGTGCCGTGCCGGGCGACGACCGCCTCGAAGATCGCGCGCTTGGACTCGAAGTAGTAGTGGAGCTGTCCCACATTCACGCGGGCCCGGCTGGCGATGGCGCGCGTGGTCGTGCCGCCATAGCCGACACGCCCGAAGAGTTCCTCCGCCACGTCCAGGATGCGTTCCGGCAGGTTGGGGCGGCTCGTCTTCCTGCGCCGCGGCGCGGCGGGTTTCGGCTTCTTCGCGATTGTCTTTCTCGCCACGACACATCCTGCTGGAAATAATGGGGCCTCTCATAAAGCGAAGCCCGGTCGTTTTCCATGGCGGCTGCAGCACCTTGCCCCTCCGTGCTAGAACGCAGGCATGAAAACCAAGCTCCTCGGCCGGACCGGCATCCACGTCTCGCAACTCTGCTTCGGCACCATGTCCTTCGGCGGCGACGCCGACGAGGCCACCTCGGCTTCGATGTACAAGGCGGTGCGCGACGCCGGCATCAACTTCTTCGACACGGCCAACGAGTACAACAAGGGCAAGTCCGAGGAGATCCTGGGCCGGCTGGCGAAGGATCATCGCAACGAGCTGGTGATCACCACCAAGTGCTTCAACAAGACCGGCCCCGACGTGAATGCCGGCGGCGCCAACCGCCGTCATGTCGTGCAGGCGGTCGAGGCGAGTCTGCGCCGCCTGCAGACCGACCGCATCGACGTGCTGTTCCTGCATCGCTACGACGCGGTGACGCCGATCGACGAGATGATGCGCGGCCTCGAGGACCTGGTGCGCTCGGGCAAGGTGATCTATCCGGCGGTCAGCAACTGGTCGGCGTGGCAGACCCAGCGCGCGGTCGACATCCAGGAGCGCAACAACTGGGCGCGCCTGCAGGTCATCCAGCCGATGTACAACCTCGTGAAGCGCCAGGCCGAGGTTGAACTGCTGCCGATGGCGGCGGCCAACGGGATCGGCGTCATTCCCTACAGCCCGGCAGCGGCGGGACTCCTTTCAGGCAAGTATTCCGGCGAGGCCACGGGACGGCTCAAGACCAACAAGATGTACGAGGCCCGCTACGGCGAGGAATGGGCCTTCGAGACCGCCGATAAGTTCGTGGCGTTGTGCAAGGCGAAGGGCCTGCACCCCGTCAGTGCGGCCATCGCTTGGGTGGGCGCGCACCCCGCGATCACCGCGCCCATCATCGGCGCGCGCAATCTCGAGCAGCTCAAGGCCTCCCTGGATTCGGTGAACGTGGCCATGACGCCCGAACTTCACGCCGAAATGGCTGACCTGTCGCGCACGCCGCCGCCGGCCACCGACCGGCTGGAAGAGCAGAAGGTCGTGAAGGCCTAACCCGGCTCCAGCCCCTTCGCACGGAAGAGCGCCTTGGCCTCGGCCGTGCGAAGGCTTTCGATCAGGGCCTTTGCCAGCTCGGGCTGCGTGCTGTCGGCCGGGATGCCGGCCACGAACACCGTGACCATGTGCAGGTCGCCGGGGAGGGGACCGACGATCTCGATGCCCGGGACGTGCAGCAGTTCCGGCATCTGCTGAACGGCGAGATCGACCTCGCCGGTTGGCAGGTAGGTGCCGGAATAGCCCGACGGCGGCGGGAACTTCGTCTTGGCGTTGATTTCCGCCGCGATGCCCATCCGCTCCAGCAGCTTCGCAAAGTAAATGCCGCTGGCGCCACCGGCTGCGGGATCGGTGTACGAGATCGCGCGCGCGCTCAGCAGCGTCCGCCTGAGCGACTCGGGGGTGGAGATGTCGGGTTTCGGCGTACCCGCTTTCACCGCGATGGCCGTGGCCGAACTGGCGATCACCACGTCCGATCCCGCGACGATGCCGCCGGAGGCGAGGAGCGTGTCGGTCACGGCCCGGTTGAGGATCAACGCGTCGGCCTTCTCGCCGGACTGAAGCCGCTTCAGGAGCAGCGGCGCGGTGGCCCAGGTGAAGTCGAGAGTGCAGCCATGGGCTCGCTCGAAGGCCGGCACGAGTTGTTCGACCACACCCTGGACGGCGATCGCGCTGAAGACCTTCACGTCGAAATCACCACTCGTCACCGTTCAGAGCGAGGGCCGCCGCAACGCGGCGGAACGATAGCGCAGTCAGGCATCTGCGGTGACGCTGGCGGTACTGCCGCAATGCTCACAGCGCAGACTGTCCGCCAGGCGCAGGCCGCGACAGCCCGGACAAACCCCGAGGTCGAACCGGGTGGATCGCGGGGATGCACCTTCTTTCGGCGTCGGCGGCGCCGCGAACAGGTCGCGCAGGACGTCCCGCCATCTCATGGCTGAGCGCGCTCCGCAGGGCCGCCTGGGCGGTCGCAGACGTCGATCCACTCGGCATCCACAAGGAGTGCCATACGGTCCGGCGCGATACGGACCGCCGAGTTCGTCGAGCCCGCGGCCGGCACGACCTCGTCGAACGCCCGCAGTGAGACGTCGCAGTAGACGGGAAGGGGCGTCGCAAGGCCGAAGGGGCAGACGCCGCCCACTGGATGGCCGGTGAGCGCCACAACCTCGTCTGCGCTCAGCATGCGCGGCTTGCCGCCCAGCACGTCCTTGATCTTGCGATTGTTCAGCCGGGCGTCGCCCGACGTCACGATCAGCAGTGTGCGGTCCTTGATGCGCAGCGAGAGGGTCTTGGCGATCTGCGCGGGCACGACACCGTGGCCGCGCGCCGCCATCTCGACGGTGGCGGTGCTGGCTTCGAGTTCCAGGACCTCCAGGTCCGGCGCGCTTCGGGCGAGGAACGTACGTACGGCTTCGACGGTCATGGAAGCGAAACGTCCCTCACTTCGTTCGCCATGACAACTCCATTGGGATGAGCGCCATGTGGACCCGTACCGCATGGTGGGTGGCAGCCCCGAATTTCGATGACAAATGGCACGGTGGCGGTACCGTCCGCCAAATCATCACGGGAGAAGCGCATGCCGACGATCGACGCCCAGGTTCACTGCTATGAGCGCAATCACCCGGGCCGCCCGTGGACTGCCGTGCTAGCAGGACCGCCCGAGGTCACGGCCGAGGACATGATCAAGGCGATGGATGCCGTCGGAGTCGACGGCGCGCTGCTGGTTTCCGTCTACACGATGTATCGCTGGGACGAGAGCTATGCGGTCGGCGTCCAGAAGGCCCATCCCGGCCGCTTCGGCGTCATCAAGCCGGTCAATGCCAACGATCCCAAGGTCGAGGGCACGATCGCCGATTGGGCGGCGATGGATGGCACGGTCGCCATCCGCATCATGTTCACGCCGGAGATTTCGACAGATGCCGCCGATCCCGGCATCAACCGCGTGCTCGCGGCCGCGGCCAAGCACGACCTGCCGGTCAACCTGATGGCGCGGGGGCGCCTGCCGCAGGTCGGCGAACTGGCGAAGCGCAATCCCAACACCACGCTGGTCATCGACCATCTCGGCCTCGAACAGCCGATGGCGCCGCCGCCTCCGAAGGACCCCTGGCACGAACTGCCGCTGCTGCTGGACCTGGCCAAGAATCCGAACGTTGTCGTGAAGATCACCGGCGCCTGCACGCTCAGCCACGAGAAGTTCCCCTACAAGGACATCTGGGATCCACTGGGCCGCATCTTCGATGCCTTCACGTTGGATCGCTGCATGTGGGGCACCGACTGGACCCGCGCCGTGGCACTGCTGACCTACAAGGAGGGCGTCGATGCCTTCCGCGTCACCGATCGCCTGTCCGACAGCGATCGCGCGACCCTGATGGGTGGTTCGCTGCAGAAGATCTACGGCTGGTCGCCGGCCAAGAAGTAACGCGAACGCAGCTCAGGGAAGGGCCCGGTCGCCCTTCCCGAGGGGCCGCTGCATCAGGATCGAATCCACCCAGCGGCCGAACTTGAAGCCGACGGCGTCGAGCTTGCCGATCTGGCGAAAGCCCTGGCTGCCGTGCAGGCCGATCGAGCCGGCGTTTGCGCTGTCGCCGATGACGGCCAGCATCTGACGCCACGGACCTTTCTCGCAGCGCTTGATCAGGGTCGACAGCAGTTCCCGGCCGATGCCGTGGCCCGCAAGCCCATCGCGGACATAGACCGAATCCTCGATCGTGTGGCGATAGGCCGGGCGCGGACGATAGGCGGAGGCATAGCTGTAACCCACGACGCGGCCGTCCATCTCGGCCACCAGATAGGGCAGGCCGAGCTTCAGCACGGCGTCACGGCGGCCGATCATCTCCGCGATTGTAGGCGCGACCTCCTCGAAACTAGCCAGCCCGTGCTGCACATGGTGGGCATAGATTTCCTGCACGAAGCGCATGTCGCCTTCGCGGGCGTCGCGAACGTCGACGGCCGTCCTCATCATCGTTCCTCCTGAAAGAACCTGCTCGCGCGACAGGCCGATGTCGGACAAGAGACGGTCGTCGAGGTTGCGCATTGCTTCCTGCTGGCGCATTCGCGACCAGGGCGAACCGCCGATGTACCGTCCGATCTCCATGACCATGGCTCCGAGCCTGCTGCGAGTTGGCATGGGCGGAATCTGCGGCATGTGGAGACATAAGAGAAATCTTGTTATCTTATGAAAACCATAAGAGAAAATTTGCAATGCGCGGTCTCAATCTCGATCATGTCGCCGCCTTCACCGAAGTCGTGCGGCTGGGTTCGTTTTCAGCCGCGGCTTCACATCTCAACCTGACCCAGCCGGCGATCAGCCAGCAGATCGGCCAACTGGAGAAGCGGCTCGGCGTGCGCCTGCTGGAGCGCGTGGGGCGGCGCGCGATGCCGACGGCGGCCGGCAGCGAACTGCTCGACCACGCGGCCCGGGTCGACGGCGCCGTGGCGTCCCTGCTCGAAGGGCTGGCGCGGTTCACGAGCGGCGAGGTCGGGCGCGTGCGACTCGGCACCGGCGCCACGGCCGCGATCTTCCGCCTGCCGCCGATGCTGCGCAGCCTGCGCCGCAAGTTGCCCGAACTGGAGATCACGATCGCCACCGGCAACACCTCGGATGTGCTCAAGGCCGTGCAGGACAACGCTCTCGACATAGGGCTGGTGACGCTGCCGGCGGGCGGGCGAGGTCTGGAGGTAACGCCGGTGCTCGACGACGAGTTCGTGGCGGTGACGGCGCGCGATGGCGTGGCCCTGCCGCAACGGGTGACGCCGGCCGTCATGGCCACCCGGCCCGTCATCATGTTCGAGCCGGGTGGCCAGACACGCGTGATTGCCGATCAGTGGTTCTTCAATGGCGGCGTCGAACTCAAGCCCAAGATGGCGCTGGGGAGCGTCGAGGCGATCAAGCGGCTGGTGGAGGCGGGGCTGGGCTGCGGCATCCTGCCGGCGGTCGCGGTGCGCGAAGCGGGCGATCGCACCAACCTCGTGGTAAGACCGCTGTCACCGCGCCTCTATCGCAAGCTCGCAATCGTGATCCGGCGCGACAAGGTCCTGCATCTTGGCCTGCGCGAGACCATCCGCGCCTTGAAGGGCTTGGCCGATAAGGCCGCCTGATACCAGCCCCAACCTCATGCTGAGGAGCGCTTCGCAGAAGCGCGTCTCGAAGCATGGACACAAGCACCGAGTCCGTTTCCCACCCTTCGAGACGGCCGCTTTGCGGCCTCCTCAGGGTGAGGTGGTGGATTGAAGGGTGCTGAGGCTAAAGCGCCTTGAGCGCTTCCTGCACTTCCTCGACGTGTCCGGCGACCTTGACCTTACGCCAGATCCTGCGGACCACGCCTTCGCCGTCGATCAGGAAGGTGGCGCGGTCGATGCCCATGTACTTGCGGCCGTACAGGCTCTTCTCGATCCAGGTCTCGTACTTCTCGCAGACCTTGCCGTCCTCGTCGGAGACCAGCGGGAAGTTGAGTTCGTACTTGGCCTTGAACTTGTCGTGGCGCGCGACGCTGTCCTTCGAGACGCCGACCACCTGGGCCTTGAGCTTCTTGAAGGCGGCGGCGCCGTCGCGGAAACCGCAGGCCTCGGTCGTGCAGCCCGGCGTGTCGTCCTTCGGGTAGAAATAGAGGACCACCGGCTTGCCGCGCAGGTCGGAGAGCTTGAGCTTGCCGCCGCCGTCGGTGGCTGCGGTGAAATCGGGGGCCTTCTTGCCTTCTGCTACGCTCATTTCCTGCTCCTCGCTTGCCAACCTGCCGCCAGGGCCGGAGCCTCGACGATCCGCTCGTATATAGCACGTACTGTCTTCGACTCGGCCTCGATGCGCGCGCGCAGGGCCGCGAGGTCGGGTGCGCCCTCGGTGGCGGCGATCAGGCGCTGCTGGCCCTCCGGCGCCTTGCTCTCGTCGAACGCGGCCTCGTCGCCGTTCAGGGTGAGACGCAGCAGGCTCTGGACGTCCGACAGCAGCGTTCGCGTGGCGCAAAGCCTGTCGGCATCGGCCCGGTCGATCAGGCCGGCCTCCGCCATGCGGCGCAGCATCTCCGCCGGATGCGGGTCGAGGATCTCGGGATGGGCGCAGGCGTAGCGCAGCGCGAGGTACTGGGCGACGAAATCGATGTCGAACAGGCCGCCGGGCAGATGCTTGAAGTCCCACAGGCTCTTGGGCCGTGCGTGCTGGGCGATGCGGTCGCGCATGTCGGCGACGTCGCGGACCAGCGTCTGCGGATCGCGCGTGCGGCAGAGCGTGGCCCTCACGGTCGCGGTCAGGCGCTCGACCAGCGCCTGCGGTCCGTGAATCACGCGCATGCGCGTCAGGGCCATGTGCTCCCACGTCCAGGACGATTGCGCGTGATAGGTCTCGAATCCCTCAAGCGAATTGGCCAGTGGCCCTGAGCGGCCCGACGGCCGCAGACGCATGTCGACTTCGTAGAGCGCGCCTTCGTTGGTGTGCGCGGTCAGCGCCGTCACCATCTTCTGGCTGAGCCGCGTGTAGTACTGGATGGGCGAGAGAGGCCTGGGGCCGTCGGAGGCTTCCATACCGTCGGGAATGTCGTAGACGAAGATCAGGTCCAGGTCTGACGTGGCCGACATCTCGCGGCTGCCGAGTTTGCCCAGGCCCAGGATCGCGAGGCGCTGGCCGTCGAAGCCGCCATGGGTCTCGGCAAAGCGTTGTTCGACGCGTTCGCAGAGTGCGGAGATCGTCGCCGCGGCAATGTCCGAGTAGGCGAGGCCCGCATCGGCCGGCGTCGCGATCCGCTTGAGCTGCTGGACGCCCACCTGGAAGCGCCGGTCGTTGGCCCAGCGGCGGGCCAGGTCGAGGATGTCCTGCTCGTGCTCGACGCGGGCCAGGATGGCGGCGAGTTCGGCCGTCATGTCATCCGCCGGCGGCAGGGGACGGTAGAAATCCGGCGAGAGCACCGAATCGAGAAGCAGCGTCCGCCGTGCGAGGTGGGCCGCCAACCCCGGCGCGCTGCCCATGATGGTGGCCAGCAATCCGAGCAGGGCGGGATTGGCCTTGAACAATGAGAAAAGCTGAACGCCGGCCGGGAGGTTGCTGAGGAAGAGGTCGAAGTTCAGCAATGCCTGGTCGGGGGCGGCCGTGCCGCCCAGCTCCTTGAGCAGTCCCGGCATCAGTTCGGTGAGTAACTCGCGAGCGCGGGCCGTTGCGGTCGAGCGAAAGCGGCCATGGTGCCAGCGTCGCACGATGCCGGCCGCGGCGGATGGATCGCGGAAGCCCAGCGACTTCAGGGTCTCGAGCGTGCCCGGGTCGTCGTCGGTGCCGGTGAACACAAGGTTGCCCCCGGGCCCGGCGAGGCTCGGTGCCTCCTCGAAGAGATTGGCATAGTGGCTTTCGACGAGACGAAGCGTCTGGAGCAGCGCCTCCTCGAAAGCGGCCGGGGTGTCGTAGCCCAGGAAAGTCGAGATCGCGGCCACGCCCGCCTCGTCGGCCGGGATGGAATGGGTCTGACGATCGTCGATCATCTGGAGCCTATGCTCGACCCGCCGCAGGAAACCGTAGGCTTCGGTCAGCTCATCCGCGGCCTTCGCGGTGATGTGACCGGCGGCGGCCAATGCCCGGAGCGTATTGCAGGTGACGCGGCCCCGCAGCGAGGGATTGCGGCCGCCGAAGATGAGCTGCTGTGTCTGGGCGAAGAACTCGATCTCGCGGATGCCGCCACGACCGAGCTTCACGTTGTGGCCGAGGACCTTGATCGTGCCGCCACCGCGATGGGCGTCGATCTGGCGCTTGATCGAATGGATGTCGTGGATCGCCGCGAAATCGAGATGCTTGCGCCAGATGTAGGGCGTCATGCCGGCGACGAAGGCCGCGCCGACGGCTTCGTTGCCGGCGACAGGGTGTGCCTTGATCATGGCTGCACGTTCCCAGTTCTGGCCGACGCTCTCGTAATAGAGCTCGGCGGCCTGAACCGACATCGCGAGCGGTGTCGACCCGGGATCGGGCCGCAACCGGAGATCGGTGCGGAAGATGTAGCCGTCGGCTGCGGTCTCCGACATGAGCTGCACCAGCAGGCGGGCGGCTCGCACGAAATGGCGCGAAAGCTGCTCGTTTCCGGCCAGGGCCGGCGCGTCGCGGTCGTAGAGCAGGATGAGGTCGATGTCGCTCGAGTAGTTGAGCTCGCCGGCTCCCAGCTTGCCCATCCCCAGCACGGTGAAGGCAGCCGCCTGGGGATCGCCGCCGAGCGCGAGCTGCCCGTCGCGTTCGAGCTGGAGCAGGATGGAATCGGTGAGGGCGCGCAGGCACCGGGACGCGAAATCGCTCAGTTCGCCCGTGATGCGGTCGAGCGGCCAGGCGCCGGCAATGTCGGCGACCGCGACGCCCAGCGCCACGCGCCGCTTGAGGCGCCGGAGCCTGACGGCGATGTCGTCGGGCACGGCGCCGGCCGCCGAGTCCGCCTGCACCGAGGCGACCTCGGCCGTGAGGTCCGCCATCACGGCATCGGGTCCGCGACGCCATAGATCGGTCATAAAAACCGGGTTCTGTAGGGCTGTTTCTGCAAGATAGGGGCTGTTGCCGAACAGAGCGTCGAGCAGAGCGATGCCTGAAGCGTCCTCGGGTCGCGCGGCGCGTTCGTCCCAGCGCGCCCATGCCACGGCTTGCCGCTCAGGATCGTGCGGACGAGGAAGGCGGTCGGTCGAAAACCAAGACATTCAATGTGCCGGCGGGTAAATTCTCACAATCCGCGGCACGCTTGCCCAAGCGTGCCGTCATCGTCAAGGAACGGAAAGAGTCGAGTGTGGTCAGGCGGACCTACCGGTTAGTGGTACGTGTAACGGCCGGTGTCGTGCTTGCGCTGGCCGCGCTGCTCGTCGTGGCGTCGCTTCGGCTCATGGCCGGACCTGTTGACCTCGGATTCCTGAAACCCCGCATTGCCCGGCTGATCGATGTGCCGGGCAACGAGGTCCATCCCGACTTCGACCGGATTTCCTTCGAGTGGAGCGGCCTCAGCCGGCCCATCCGGCTGGCCTTCACCGGCCTGCGTTTCACCAACGACCAGAAGCAGGTGATCGCAACGGTGCCGGAAGCGGCACTGACCTTCGAGCCGCGCTCCTTCGTACAGGGCATGTTTCTGCCGACATCGATCGTCATCTCGCGGCCAGAGATCGAGGCGAACATCGCGCGCGAGGGCGGCATGTTCCAGCGCATCTTCACGTCGCAGGAAGGCGGCGCCCAGGGGGCGGCGGTGTCGATCCTCGTCGACCAGCTGCTCGCCGAGCCGAATTACAAGTCGCTGATCGGCCAGCTCGATTCGGTACTGATCGAGCGGGCGAACGTCGTTCTCCGGGACCTGAAGACGGGTCTCACCTGGACGGCGCCAAATGCCAATGCGCAACTGCGGCGCGACGCCGCCGGTGTCTTCATCACCGCCAATGCCCGCTTCGAGGGACACGGCGACCCGGTCGATCTCTCTCTGGCCGGCACTTACACGCGCGATCGCAGCCGCATCTCGCTGGAGGCCCGGATCGCGGGCTTCAAACCCTGGATCTTCGCCGATCTTTCCCCGGATCTGGCCATCCTGCGCGGGGTCGATATTGCCTTGGCGGGGCGGCTTCTGATCGACGGGACCGGTGATGGAGAGATCAGGAACGTCGCTGTCGACATCAGCGGCAACAACGGCAGCGTCACCCTGCCGGGTATCCTGCCGGCGACCCATCAGGTGCATGCCATGGCGGCGCAGTTCAGCGTCGACAATGTCGAGCACACCTCCAAGATCGAACGGGTCGATTTCGATTTCGGCGCCGCCAAGGTCGTGGTCACCGGCGCCGGGCGGCGCGCGGACGATCGACGCCATTTCGCTGGCCGTGCCGAAGTCAGGCAGATCCCCGTCGACAAGCTGGGCGACTACTGGCCGCTGGGCTTCGCCGAAGGAGGCCGGCAATGGTCGCTTGCCAACGTGAGCAACGGCACCGTCGACCTGGCGGCGGAGTTCGCCCTGAGTGCGCCCGTCGACCATATCTCGGACCTGAAGATCGACCGGATGGCGGCCTTCCTCGACTATGGCGGCCTGAGCGTGCGTTACATGCCGCACATGCCCGAGGTCAGGGACGTGTCCGGCAAGGCCCGGTACGAGGGCGGGGCGCTTCATTTCGACGTGAAGCGCGGCAACGCGGTCAACCTCACGGTCACCGATGGCACGATCGACCTGACGGGACTGGACAAGCCCTCGCCGCAGATGGCGGCGATCCGCCTGCCGATCACCGGCTCCGCCCAGGACGTCATCCGCTTCCTGGCACGCCCGAAGCTCGGCCTCCCCAAGGAAACCCTCTACGACTATCGCCGGCTGGGCGGCAACGCCGCGGTCGACGTGTCGCTGAGCTTTCCGCTGATCAACGCCCTGACCGTGGCGGAGATCGACATTGCGGCCGATGCACAGCTCACCTCGTTCTCGCTGAAGGACGTGCTGGGAGAAGTCGACCTCACGGACGCCACCGCGCGCGTGAAGTACGGCAATTCCGAACTGAGCGTGGTCGGGCAGGGCAAGCTCGACGGCAATACGGTCGATGTGACCTGGCGTGAAATGTTCGCGGCCAAGGCACCCTTCCGCCGGCGCTACGACGTGCGAGGGACGGTGCCGTCCTCGATCGTCGAGAAAGCGGGCTTCCCCTCGGTCGAGCCTTTCGTCGTCGGCCCGATCGGCACCATGCTCCATTACCAGGTGGCCCCCAACGGCACCGGCGAAGTCTCGGGACGGTTCGACATGAAGGCGGCGAAGCTCGCCGTCACGCCGCTGGCCTGGACCAAGGAGGCCGGCGTCGACGCGCTGGCGACCATGACGCTGAAGCTTGCAGCGGGCGGCAAGATCACCACCGCCGACTTCGACGCCCGTGCCGCGACCCTGCAGACCAAGGGACAGGTTCGTTTCGGCGCGGACAGCAGCGTCCAGCAGATCGCCCTGCAGCAGGTCAAGATCGGACTGACGGACATTGCGGTCGACTGGCGTCGCCATGCGGGCGGGATCGACATCTCGGTCCGGGGACCGTCGATCGAGATGCAGCGCGTTCGCGACATGATGAATGCCCGCAACGAGGCGGCGGCCCGCGAGCCAAAGGGGGCGGCCTCGGTTTCGCGGACGAGCACCAAGGCGAACGTTCAGATCCAGAATGTCGTCCTGAAGCGGGGATCGCTCGGCTATCTCAACGGCCGCCTGGAGTTCGTCGGCGACCGGGTGGCATCGGCCGATCTCACCATGGGCGGGGGCAGGGGGGCGACCTTGCGCATCGCACCGACGGCGCAGGGTCGGTCGCTTTCGTTCTATGTCGCCGATTTCGGCCAGCTGCTGAGCGAGGCCGGCTGGATCGACGGGCTGGTCGGCGGCTATGTCAGCATCGACGGGAAGTTCAACGACACCTGGGCCGATCCGCCGCTCGATGCGACGCTCAAGATGGGCCCCTACCGGCTCCAGCGCGTGATGACACGGCGCGACGTCGGCACGCTCAACTCCGCAATCGATGGACTGAACAGCGCGGGTAATGCCCTGCAGCAGTTCGACAGCCTGAGCGCGAACCTGGTCAAGACGGGCGACAAGATCCAGATCCGCAACGGGCGCACCAGCGGCCAGTCGATCGGCCTCACGACCCAGGGCACCATCGACATCGGACAGGACACCGCGCTGCTGAACGGTATCGTCGTGCCGGCATTCGCGCTGAACAACCTCCTGTCGAACGTGCCTCTCCTGGGACCGCTGCTGACGGGCGGAAAGGACGGCGGCCTGTTCGCAGTCTCCTACCAACTCCACGGCCCGTTCGACGATCTGAAGACCGACGTGAACATGATGTCTGCCGCGACGCCCGGCGCACTGCGCGATCTCTTCAGCTCGCAGCCCAATACGGGTGCCGCCCCCACGACACCGCCCTCGGGCGCCCAGGAGATGAAGCGGGTGCCCTGACGGGCAAGGATCCGCCATCGGCCGTGATCGTCAGGCGTGTTGCCTTGGGATGGCGTCGCTCGGCCATGGACCGTCACCAGCGCTGGATGGCGTTGGCTGCGAAGCCCGCCGTCGTGGTCGATGCTAGGGCTGGCCCAGAAGGCATTCTCGCCGATGTCGTGGACACCGCACAGTGAGGCGCGACCTAGCTCGGGGATCGGGAAGTCGTGGACTCCGAACGGGGGGCCCCGGGCAGTCCTGACTTTACGCCACCAGTTCGAGATTCTGCCGCGCTGCGGCTAAACCGAAGCGGCGCAGTGTTTTCAATATCTTTTCAAACGACCCGCTTGCTATTTCAACGTCCGGTTCATCAGTAACTCAAAGGCTCGCTTCTTACAGGAGAGACGCCTTTGAGATTGTTTGGTGGCAACGACGGTGGTGCCGCTCATCCTCCGATGCCGTCCCCGCTCGACGGCCTCGGCGACGACAACCCGCTGGGCCTGCAGGCCGACGAGATGGTCGCGCGCCATGGAGACAAAGCCAAAGCTGAGGCCGATTTTGCCGAGTTGAGTAAGCAAGCGACGCCCCATGCGGTCTTTTCCGGCCAGCATGCGGAATCGCAAACCGTTTTGAGACTGCCGGGCAAGGATATGTATGTCGGCTATCGTATCAACAAGGACGGCTTGCCAACGATAGACATAAACTCGCCGCACACGGGCTCCATAAGATTCCACTATAAGTAGAGAGAATTTCATGAATACGATTAAGTTCGACACTGAGCTGAAGGATTTCATCGCCGACTGCGAAGCCGGTCGCGCCGAAGATTGGTTGGGGCTCGCGGTGGTCGCGGATTTTGTCAGGCGTCGCTGTGATGTTGCCGACAACGACGAGGTAAAGCGGCTTTCTCTGAAGGTCGTCCGCATTCTGATGGAGCGTGGGTTCCGCGCCGGACAATTCGAGCGCTATGGAGATTCCAAGCTCATCCTGTGGCCGGACCAGTCGCCGGATGCCGTCGTCGCGCGAATCGACCAGGAGTGGGACACCGCTAAGGGCGACCCCAACATCAACGACATCTGCTGGTTTGAGTAAGGCAATGGCGGGGGACGACGCAGGCCATCAGATGCGTTTCCGTAAGCGAAGCGCGATGCCGCTCATCGGCTGTGGCGAGGTTGCTCCAGACCGTCCAACCCCTCCGGCCGCCGGTGCCGGGAAGCCAGGCCATGTCGATGTGAGTGGCGGCAGGAATGCCCTTCAGGCCCCGATGGGCCGCTGAACGGAGACGAGCAAGGCAAGCATCGAGACAGAAGGGCTGCCTTCGGCGGCACCGGCCGCGAACTTGTGGCTGGTCGACGAGCTCGAGGATGACATCCCGCTCGGCCGGCAGGTCAGGCCGGTGGATCGGGTCTCCGGAATCAGACGGCGCGGACCAGCACGTGCCGCTTGCGGCCGGCCGAGAGCTTCAGCGTTCCTTCGGAATCGAGATCGGCTTCGCCCACTGTCGCCGTGTCGCCGGCGATCGGCTTGTCGTTGAGCCGGCCGCCGCCGCCCTTGATGAGCTTGCGCGCCTCGTTCCTGCTGTCGGCCAGACCGGCCTCGTGCATCAGTTCGAACGCCGCGATCCCGGCCTTCAGCTTCGCGAGGGGCACTTCCACGGTCGGCAGCATGTCGGCCTTGGCACCCTCTTCAAAGGTCCGGCGCGCGGTCTCGGCAGCGCTATCGGCGGCCTGCTTGCCATGGGCGAGGGACGTGACCTCGGTCGCGAGGATCTTCTTCGCCTCGTTGATCTCCTGGCCCTGCAGCGCCTCGAGACGCGCGACCTCGGACAGTGGCAGGTCGGTGAAGATCTTCAGGAAGCGGCCGACGTCGGCATCCTCGGTGTTCCGCCAGTACTGCCAGAAATCGTACGGCGACAGGCGGTCGGGGTTGAGCCAGACGGCGCCGGCGGCGGTCTTGCCCATCTTGGCCCCCGACGACGTGGTGAGCAGCGGCGAGGTCAGCGCGAACAGTTCGGCGCCCTGCATGCGGCGGCCGAGGTCGGCGCCCATGACGATGTTGCCCCACTGGTCCGAGCCGCCCATCTGCACGATGCAGTTGTGGCGCTTGTGCAGTTCCACGAAGTCGTAGGACTGCAGGATCATGTAGTTGAACTCGAGGAAGGTCAGCGGCTGGTCACGCTCGAGCCGCAGTCGCACGGAGTCCATCGTCAGCATGCGGTTGACCGAGAAGTGGCGGCCGACGTCGCGCAGCAGCGGGATGTAGAGCAGGTCGTCCAGCCACTCGGCGTTGTTGGCCATCACCGCGTCGGTCGCGCCGGCGCCGAAAGTGAGGTAGTTGGCGAAGCTCTTCCTGATGCTCGCCATATTGTCGTCGATCTGCGCCGGCGTGAGGAGCTGCCGCGTCTCGTCTCGGCCCGAGGGATCGCCCACCTTGGTCGTGCCGCCGCCCATCAGCGCGATCGGCTTGTGACCGCTCTTCTGCCACCAGCGCAGCAGCATGATCTGCAGCAGGTGACCGACATGCAGGGAGTCGGCGGTGCAGTCGAAGCCGATATAGGCCGTGCGGACGCCGCTCGACAGCAGCTCGTCGAGGCGCGCGGTATCGCTGCACTGATGCACCATGCCGCGCTCGTGCACGATGCGCATGAAATCCGACTTGAAACCCGACATCTTCCGCTCGGTCCGTTGCTTGGCTGATTGTCCCTGAAGGCGCGGGGGGTGTAACACATTCCCCCCATGGCTTCATCTTTCCTGCGGGCCCTCGGCCTGATGAGCGGCACCTCGGTCGACGGTGTTGACGTGGCGCTGATCGAGACCGACGGCGAGCGCGTGGCCTCGTTCGGCCCGACCCTGACCCTGCCGTATCCCGACGACGCCCGTCGCATTGTACGTGCGGCGTTCGGTGCGACCGTCGAATCCGACGCGACGCTGCGGGCCGAACGGCTGGTCACCGCGCTGCATGTCGAGGCCGTACGCGCCTGGGCCGCCCAGAGCGGCATCGCGCCGGAGACGCTCGACCTCGTAGGCTTCCATGGCCAGACGATCACCCATCAGCCCGACCGGCGCTTCACCTGGCAAATCGGCGACGGCGCGGCGCTCGCGCAGGCGGTGGGCGTGCGCGTCGTGAGCGACCTGCGGTCAGCCGACGTGGCGGCCGGCGGGCAGGGCGCCCCACTGGTGCCGATCTATCACGCGGCCCTCGCCGCCGATCTGCCGCGTCCGCTCGCCGTCGTGAACATCGGCGGCGTGGGCAACGTCACCTGGATAGGCGCCGACGGGTCGCTGCTGGCCTTCGACACGGGGCCCGGCAACGCACCGATCGACGACTGGTGCGCCCGCCGCGCCGGCCAGCGCTACGACAAGGATGGCGCGCTGGCGGCGGCCGGAAAGGTCGATCGTGGCCGCGTGCTGCGCTTCGCCGAACACCGCTTCTTCGCGAAGGTGCCACCGAAGTCGCTCGACCGCGGTGACTTCAACGATGGCTGGGCCGATGGGCTGAGTGTCGCCGACGGCGCAGCCACCCTGACGCGCGGTACCGCTCGAGCCGTTGCACTGGCGGCACGGCACTTTCCCGAACCGGTATCGCAATGGGTGATCTGCGGAGGCGGTGCGCGCAATCCGACGCTGCTGCGTGCAATCGCCGAAGAGACGAGCGGCAATGTGGTCACGGCGGCGGATCTCGGATGGGACGGCGATGCGCTCGAAGCGCAGGCTTTCGCGTTCCTCGCCGTGCGTTCGCTGCGAGGCCTGCCGCTCACGTTTCCCGGAACCACCGGTGCGCCGCGTCCGATGACGGGCGGCCGGCTCAGCGAGCCCTGATCAGCGCGTGATCTAGGGCTCCTTGTTGCTCGTCGCGCGGCCCGGCGGATTGAGCAGGCTCTTGGCGACGTACTTGTCAACGTCGACCGCGAGCTTGTCGAGCGAGTCGTGGAAGAAGTGGTTGGCGCCCTTGATGGTGCGCGATTCGACCGTGATGCCCTTCTGCAGCGACAGCCGCGCCACGAGCTTCTGGATGTCGGCCTGCGGCACGACCTCGTCCTTTTCCGCGCCGACGATCAGGCCGGACGAGGGGCAGGGGGCGAGGAACGCGAAGTCGTAGGAGTTGGCCGGCGGGGCCACCGAAACGAAGCAGTCGATCTCGGGACGGCGCATCAGCAGTTGCATGCCGATCCACGCACCAAACGAGTAGCCGGCGATCCAGCACGACTTGGCGTCGGCATTCATGCCCTGCAGCCAGTCGAGTGCGGCCGCGGCGTCGGACAGTTCGCCCATGCCGTTGTCGAAGCGTCCCTGGCTGCGGCCGACGCCGCGCGTGTTGAAGCGCAGCACGGAGAAGCCGCGATTCACGAAGACGTGGAACAGCGAGAAGACGACCTTGTGGTTCATCGTCCCGCCATACTGCGGGTGCGGATGCAGGATCAGCGCGATCGGCGCGCGTTCTTCCTTGCTCTGGTGATAGCGACCCTCGAGGCGACCTTCAGGGCCGGTAAACATCACGTCAGGCATCGAGACTCCGGTTCTTCACCCTGATCGACACTCCGGTCGTAACCGATCTGGCGGTTGTTTCGTGGGGATTCTCTATACTTGACCAATCCGCTGGGATTAATTAAATCCGAGCGACGCAGTTGGTTTTTGCCCAGAGCCCCTGTCTGGGGCGCTGGCATATCGTAGTAACGCCTTGGTTTTCAAGAACTTTAGGCGTTTCCGTAGCGAAGACCGGCCGATTCCGGCCGTGAGGAGGATGCTGTGAAGCTCAGCACCAAGGGACGTTACGCCGTCATGGCGATGGTCGATCTGGCCCGGCACGCGCAGGCGAAGCCTGTTTCCCTGTCCGATATCGCCACGCGCCAGGAAATCTCCCTGTCATATCTCGAGCAGCTTTTCGCTCGCTTGCGCCGCGCCGGGCTGGTCAAGAGCGTGCGCGGTCCCGGTGGCGGCTATCGCCTGGCCCGGGGCTCCGCCGAAACCCGCGTTTCGGAGATCATCCTCGCGGTCGACGAGCCGATCAGCGCCACCCGCTGCACCGAGATGGGCGCCACCGGCTGCCGCGCCGACCGCAGCAAGTGCCTCACGCACGACCTGTGGGAGGAGCTCGGCAACCAGATCCACCTGTTCCTGAGTTCCGTCACCCTGCTCGACGTGCTGGAGCGCAGGCTTGCGTCTCGCCTGCTCGAGGCGCCGGCCGCGGCCAATTCCGACACGATGGCCGCGGCCAGCTAGTTCGCAGAGCTGCCGACTCATGTCCGCGCCCGCCTATCTGGATCACAACGCCACGAGCCCCCTGAGGCCGGTGGCGTTCGATGCCATGGTCGAGGCCTTGCGCGCGGGCGGAAACCCTTCGTCGGTCCATGGGGCGGGGCGCAAAGCGCGGGCGTTCGTGGACAAGGCGCGACGCGAGGTTGCCTCGCTCGCGGGAGCGTTGCCGACGGAGACGATCTTCACGTCGGGCGGCACGGAAGCCAACAATCTTGCCCTGTCAGGCGCTGGGCGCCGGCGGGTGCTGGTGTCGGCGATCGAGCATGACAGCGTGCGTCGTGCCGTGCCGAACGCCGAGATCCTGCTCGTCGACAGTGACGGTGTTCTGGACCTGGCCGCCCTCGACGCGACGCTCGCGGCCTCGTCCGTGCCGGCACTGTTGTCGGTGATGCTGGCCAACAACGAGACCGGCGTGCTGCAGCCGATCGCCGAGGTTGTGCGGCTCGCGCGTGCGGCTGGCGCGCTCGTTCACTGCGACGCCGTCCAGGGGGCCGGCAAGGTCCCGGTCGACCTACATGGTCTCGGTGTCGACTACCTCAGTCTCTCCGCCCACAAGCTCGGTGGTCCGACCGGCGTTGGCGCGCTCGTCGTGCGCAACGGCGCACCGTTCTGTCCGGACCGGCTCGGTGGAGGGCAGGAATCCAACCGCCGCGCCGGCACGGAGAACGTGGCGGGCATCGCGGGCTTCGGTGCTGCGGCAGAGGCTGCTCGCGGTGGTCTCGACGTCACGGGAATGCGCGATCAACTTGAACTTTCTCTCGTCCAGATCGCGCCCGGGGCAACGGTGTTCGGCGCAAGGGTGCCTCGTATAGTCAATACGACGTGCATTTCGATGCCTGGTGTTCCTGCCGAGACGCAAGTCATGGCGCTTGATCTTGCTGGTGTCTGCATTAGTGCGGGTGCGGCCTGTTCGTCGGGGAAGGTGCAGCGGTCGCCCGTTTTGACGGCGATGGGTGTGGCGGCGGAAGAAGCGAGCTGGGCGACGCGGATCAGCCTGGGCTGGAATACCGAGCCGGCCGATATCGAACGCTTGATCACCGCGTGGCAGAACCTATATATCCGAGTACGACAGTCGGATATTTCCCACACCCATTCTAGGGCCAGGGCAGCGTAGGAGTTTCAAGGGGTTAGCATGACAGCCATTACCCAAATCCGGCGCAACGACCAGCCGATCTACCTGGATTACCAGGCGACCACACCGATGGACCCCCGTGTCCTCGAGGCGATGATGCCGTATTTTACCCACAAGTTCGGCAATTCGGGTTCGCGCAGTCACGCCTATGGCTGGGAGGCCGAGGAGGGGACGGAGAAGGCGCGTGGCCAGGTCGCGAAGCTGATCGGCGCGGACGAGAAGGAAGTCATCTTCACGTCGGGCGCCACCGAGTCGAACAACCTCGCCATCCGCGGCGTGGCCGAGTTCTACAAGGACCGGAAGAACCACATCATCACGACGGTGACGGAGCACAAGTGCGTGCTCGATACCTGCCGCCATCTCGAGCAACAGGGCTTCGAGGTCACCTACCTGCCGGTCCGGCAGGACGGCCTGCTCGATCTCGACGTGCTGCGCGCGGCGATCACCGACAAGACGGTGCTGGTCTCTGTCATGGCCGTGAACAACGAGATCGGCGTCATCCAGCCGCTGGCCGAGATCGGCAAGATCTGCCGGGAGAAGAAGGTCTTCTTCCATACGGACGCGGCCCAGGCCGCGGGCAAGATCCCGCTCGACGTCGAGGCCCTGAACGTCGATCTGATGAGCATCTCGGGTCACAAGATCTATGGACCCAAGGGCATCGGTGCGCTCTACGTCCGCCGCAAGCCGCGCGTGCGCCTCGTGCCGATGATCGTGGGCGGCGGGCAGGAGCGCGGCTTCCGGTCCGGCACCCTGCCGACGCCGCTCTGCGTCGGCCTGGGCGAGGCGGCCGAAATCTGCATGAAGGAAATGGACGCCGAGGCCAAGCGGCTCAAGAAGCTGCAGGAGCGGATGCTGAACGGTCTGCGCGCCAAGCTGACGGACATCGTCGTCAACGGCGACCTCGAGCAGCGCATCCCGGGCAACCTCAACATCAGCTTCGCGTATGTGGAAGGCGAATCTCTGATGATGGGGATCAAGAACCTGGCGGTTTCCTCCGGTTCGGCCTGCACGTCCGCCTCGCTCGAGCCCAGCTACGTGCTGCGTGCGCTCGGTGTCGAGGAGGAAATGGCCCATACCTCGCTGCGCATCGGCCTCGGCCGCTTCACGACCGAGCACGAGATCGATACCGCGGTCGACGAACTCGTGCGCCACGTCACCAAGCTGCGCGAAATGAGCCCTCTCTGGGAAATGGCCCAGGAAGGAATCGATCTCAAGTCCATCGAGTGGGCCGCCCACTAGGGGTGCCGCTTCAAGGTTCGAGGAGAGTGTCATGGCCTACAGCGAAAAGCTGATCGATCACTACGAGAATCCCCGCAATATCGGCTCGCTCGACAAGACGGCCGAGGATGTCGGCACCGGCCTGGTCGGCGCGCCGGCCTGCGGCGACGTTATGAAACTGCAGATCAAGGTCGGCCCGGACGGGCTGATCGAGGACGCCAAGTTCAAGACGTTCGGCTGCGGTTCGGCGATCGCCTCCAGCTCGCTCGTGACCGAGTGGGTCAAGGGTAAGACGATCGACGAGGCCGAGACCATCAAGAACACCGACATCGCACGCCATCTGGCGCTGCCGCCGGTGAAGATCCACTGCTCCGTCCTTGCCGAGGATGCGATCAAGGCGGCCATCGCCGACTATCGCGCCAAGGCCACCAAGAAGGCCGAGTAGCTCACTTCGGAGCCAGCGTATGACCACGACCACCGAGACACCGAAGCCGGCAGCGCCCGCCGCGCCGCGTCCGCGCCGTCCCCGTCCGCAGCTCATGACGGTGACGCCGCTTGCCGCCGAGCGCGTGAAGGGGCTGATCGAGGGGCGTGGCAAGCCGACCGCGGGCATCCGCATCGGCGTGCGCACCAAGGGCTGCTCGGGCTTGAGCTACACGCTGGAGTTCGCCGACAAGCAGGAGCCGATGGACGAGGTCATCGAGGCCGGGGGCATCAAGCTTCTGGTCGACCCGAAGGCCTCGCTCTTCCTGATCGGGACCGAGATGGATTACGAGGAAGAGAAGCTGAAGTCGGGCTTCGTCTTCAAGAACCCGAACGAGAAGGGCCGCTGCGGCTGCGGCGAATCCTTCCACGTCTGAAGACCCGTCATGGATCATTTCGCGCGGCTGGGAGTGCCGGCGGCGCTGGACGTCGATGCCGCCGCGCTCGACCGTGCCTATTTCGCGCTCCAGCGGCAATGGCATCCCGACCGCTTCGTCTCCAGGCCTCCGGAGGAGCGGGCGAGGGCGTCTTCCGAAGCCGCCTCCCTGAATGAAGCCTATCGTACGCTGAAGGATCCACTTCGCCGCGCGTTCTACATGGCCGAGCGCGCCGGGGTGGAGATGCCGGGCGACGGCAAGACGATCGACGACCCGGAACTGTTGATGGAAGCCATGGAGGCGCGCGAGGCGCTGCACGAGGCGGGCACGCCCGAGGCAGTCGACGCGCTGGCCGCGGAAGCCCGTCAAAGCGTGCAGAAAGCGCTGGCCGGGCTGCCGAGTTTGTTCTTGGCAAACGACAGGGCCGCCATCAGAAAGGCGCTCCTTCGCCTGCGCTACCTCGACAAGTTCGCCGAGGAGGCGCGGGCACGACGCATGAATCTCGATCGGTCGAACGCATGACCCTGATGGAAATCCACGAGCCGGGCGAAACGCCGTTGCCGCATGCCGGCGAGGGCTCGCTGGCGGTCGGCATCGATCTCGGCACGACCAATTCCGTGGTCGCCATCGCCCGCGACGGCAAGCCGGCGGCGCTGCACGACGAGACCGGCAAGGCGCTGGTGCCGTCTGTCGTGGCCTATCCCGAGGCGGGTGGCGTGCTGGTCGGCGAAGATGCCCGTGCCGTCATGGCTGCCGAGCCGCGCAATGTCGTGGCCTCGATCAAGCGCCTGATGGGCCGAGGCGCCGCCGATCTTCATGCCGTGGCCGGCGTTCTGCCCTACGAGGTCGAGCCGGGTACCGGTGAGACCGACATGGTGAAGTTGCGGATCGGCGGCAAGGCGCGGTCGCCGGTGGAGATCTCGGCCGAGATCCTGAAGGCATTGCGCGCCCGCGCCGAGGCAGCGCTGGAGAAGCCGGTCGAAAGGGCGGTCATCACTGTCCCGGCCTATTTCGACGATGCGGCACGCACCGCGACCCGCGATGCCGCGCGCGTCGCAGGTCTCGAAGTGCTGCGGCTGGTGAACGAGCCGACCGCGGCGGCCCTGGCCTACGGTCTCGATAAGGGTTCCGAGGGTCTCTACGCGGTCTACGACCTGGGCGGCGGCACCTTCGACTTCTCATTGCTGCGCCTGGAGAAGGGCGTGTTCCAGGTCCTGGCCACGGGCGGAGACACCGCGCTCGGCGGCGACGATTTCGACCGCGCCATCGCCGAGCGCATGCTGGCGGAGCGCAAGCGCGACGGGCTTGCCGACCAGGTCGACGAGCCTGCGGTGAAGGCGGCACTCGCGCTGGCCCGGCACATGAAGGAACAGCTTTCCGATCGCGACCAGACATCGGGTCGACTCGAAATCGCCGGTACGCCGTCCTTCCATGCGCTGACGCGGGACGAGTTCGACGCGATGGTCGAGGCGCCTGTGGGTCGCACGCTCGACATCTCGCGCAACGTGCTGGCCGATGCCGGCATGGCCGCTTCCGACATCGAGGGGGTGGTGCTGGTCGGCGGCTCGACGCGCGTGCCGCTGGTGCGCACGAAGGTCGCCGGCATGATCGGCAAGCCGCCGCTCACCGACATCGATCCCGACGAGGTCGTGGCCCTGGGCGCCGCGCTGCAGGCCGAAGCCCTGACGGGCGGCGGCGACACGCTGCTGCTCGACGTGACGCCCCTGTCGCTCGGCCTGGAGACGATGGGCGGCATCGTCGAGAAGATCGTGCCGCGCAACACGCCGATCCCCGCGCAGCTCGCACAGGATTTCACGACCTATCAGGACGGTCAGGACGCCATGGCGATCCACGTCGTCCAGGGCGAGCGCGAGATGGTCGCGGATTGCCGCAGCCTGGCGCGCTTCGAACTCACCGGTATTCCGCCCATGACGGCGGGCGCGGCGCGCATCCGCGTGACCTTCGCCGTCGATGCCGACGGGCTGCTGACCGTCTCGGCGGAGGAGGGCACCACCGGCGTGGCGCAGCGGGTCGAAGTGAAGCCGTCCTATGGGCTGAGCCACGAGGACATGGCCGACATGCTGTACGACAGCATGGACAATGCCGAGGCCGACATGAACCTGCGCCTGTTGACCGAGGCGCGCGTCGAGGCGCGGCGGGGGCTGCTGGCGCTGGACGCGGCGCTCGCGAAAGACGGCAGCCTGCTGTCGAGCGAGGAACGCGCCGGTATCGATGCGGCGCGGGCACGGCTGGAAGCGGCGATGGCCGGCGAAAGCCGGGACGAGATCAATGCGGCGGCCGAGGCGCTCGAGGCGCTGTCCAAGCCCTTCGCGGAGCGGCGGATGGACCGCGGCATCCGCGAGGCGCTGTCGGGCCTGTCGGTAGGCGAACTTGAGAGCCGGGTCGGCGAGTAATCGGAGCGAGAGCCAAGAGATGCCGAAGATGACGTTCATTCTGAGGGACGGGACGCGCAAGGAAGTCGATGCGCCGCTCGGTCTCTCCGTGCTGGAGATCGCACACCGCAACCACGTCGACATCGAGGGAGCCTGCGAAGGTTCGCTCGCCTGCTCGACGTGCCACGTCGTGGTGGAGACCGGCTGGTTCGACAAGCTCGGCCCGGCCAGCGACGACGAGGAAGACATGCTCGACCTCGCCTTCGGCCTCACGCACACGTCGCGCCTGGGCTGCCAGATCCGCATGACCGAGGCGCTCGATGGGCTGGTGGTGAAGCTGCCAGCCGCCACGCGCAACATGATGGTCGACAAGTAGGAGAGGCCGATGGCCCGCAAGCTGCGCTGGACCGACGTTCAGGACATCGCGATCGAACTCGAGGAGCGCCATCCCGACGTCGACAACGTCAACCTGCGCTTCACCGACCTGCATCGCTGGGTGATGGAGCTGCCGGATTTCGAGGACGATGCCGCCCGCTCGAACGAGAAGATTCTCGAAGCCATTCAGGCCGCCTGGATCGACGAGCGGGATTAGTAATTTCCCTTTCCAGACGCCGTAATTTGGCCGGAAATATGGGCGACAAGCGAATGATCCGGGAGGGGTCCCCATCATGATCGCGACGAGAGTTCGTCCACTGCTGCTGCCGCTCGTGCTGGCCGCAGGGCTGGGCGCTTGTGCGTCCAATGCCGTCCAGCCCGGCATCGTGAGTTCGAGCGCGCCGATCGCGGGGACTCCCGTCGCGGGGCAACCGCCGGGCGCGCCAGCGCAGGTAGCCTACGCCGTGCCGATGGGCGCCGGCCGTGTCGTTTCCATACGCGAGGTCGGCCTGGCCGGCGCCGGCGGTCCCGGCAACGGCAACGGCGCGCTGATGGGCGGCCTGCTGGGTGCGGGTGTCGGAGCCACCATCGGCGGAATCACCAGCCAGACGGTGGGCGGTGGCGTCGTGGGCTTGCTGCTGGGTGCCGTGGGCGGCGCGATCGCCGGTACGATCGCAGACGGCCAGCGCAGTGGCGGCCGCGGCATCGAGGTGACGGTCCAGCGCGACGACGGGCAGAGCGTGACGGTGGCCCAGCGCGACGACGGGGACGTCCAGCTCGGCGACCGCGTACAGATCGTGCAGGATGGTCGGGGGGTGGCGAAGGTCGTTCGCGACACGGCGCGGAACCCGGACTGAAGCCTGTCGTTTGGTTTGATCGAGAGTGCGAAAGGTTTCCCTTTAGATGTACGGCAAGTGGTTCCTAGGCCTGTTGGTCCCCGCGGTTCTCGTCACCGGTCTCAGCGCCTGTAACGGCACCAGCGGCGGCGTCCAGCCCGGTGTCGTCAATGCCTCCTCGCAGGGCGCGAGCTATCGCGGCGAGAACGGACGCGTCGTTTCCATCCGTGAGGTCCCCGTGCGCGGCAGCCGCGGCTCGGGCATGAGCGACGGAACCCTGATCGGCGGCGGCCTGGGCGCGGCCGGCGGCGCGGTAGCCGGTGGGGCGATCACCAATTCGGTTGGCGGCGCGGTCGTTGGCGGTCTGCTGGGCGCGGTGGCGGGCGGAATCGCCGGCACCGCGATCGACCAGAATTCCACCCGCCGCGGCATCGAGGTGACCGTCCAGCGCGACGACGGCCAGCGCGTGACCGTGGCGCAGTACGACGACGGCGACGTCCAGATGGGCGACCGGGTCTCGATCGTCTACGACCGAAACGGCGTCGCCAAGGTCGTTCGCGACACGGGCTACCGCCGCGACTAGCCGGCCCCGGGCCGCGCTGGCGGCGGCAGGAGGCGAGGCCTATATAGGCCCCGACATGAGCCGCAATTCCCTCGGAATCGACAAGACGCCCGGCGACACCCGCGTGGTGGTCGCCATGTCGGGCGGCGTCGATTCGTCGGTAACGGCGGCCCTGCTCAAGGAGCAGGGCTACGATGTCGTGGGCGTCACCCTGCAGCTCTACGATCATGGTGTCGCGATCGGGAAGTCGGGCGCCTGCTGCGCCGGACAGGATATCCAGGACGCCCGTCAGGTGGCGGAGCGACTCGCGATCCCGCACTACGTTCTCGACTACGAGAGCCGCTTCCGTGCCGAGGTGATGGACTCCTTCGCCGATGCCTACGCGCGCGGCGAGACGCCGGTCCCGTGCATCGCCTGCAATCGCACGGTGAAGTTCCGCGACCTGCTGAAGACCGCGCGTGAGCTCGGCGCCGAGGCGCTGGCGACGGGTCACTATGTCCGGCGCGTGATGGGAGAGGCGGGGCCGGAACTGCATCGTGGCGCCGATCCCGCGCGCGACCAGAGCTACTTCCTGTTCGGCACGACGCGCGAGCAACTCGACTTCCTGCGCTTCCCGCTCGGCGACCTGCCCAAGAGCGAGACGCGGGCGCTCGCCAGCCGCTTCGATCTCACGGTTGCCGACAAGCCCGACAGTCAGGACATCTGCTTTGTGCCCAACGGCAACTATGCGTCGGTCGTCCAGAAGCTGCGGCCGGAGGCGGTGGAGCCCGGTGAGATCGTCGACATGATGGGCAAGGTGGTTGGCCGGCACGAGGGCATCGTGCGCTACACCGTCGGCCAGCGCCGCGGACTGGCGCTGGGAGGACGCGACGGCACCGACAACGATCCCCTTTATGTCGTACGCCTCGAGCCCGAGGCGCGCCGTGTCGTCGTGGGCCCGCGCGCCGCGCTGGGGCGCGACGCGATCACGCTGTACGACGTGAACTGGCTGGACGGTCTCCACACGGGCAGCCTGCCGGTGCAGGTCCGCGTGAGGTCGAGCCAGGCATTGCGGCCGGCCGAAATCGAACTGACGGGCGAGGGCGCGGTCGTGCGGTTCCCCGAGCCCGAGATCGGCGTGTCACCGGGGCAGGCCTGCGTGGTCTACGACCGGTCGACCGGCAGCCGCGTTCTGGGCGGCGGATTCATCCGGCGATCGACCTGACTCCGTCATCGCGGAGTAACGCGATCCCGCCATAAGGCCGCCATGTCACATGACGGCACCCAAAGACCCTTCTCGCGCCGCGACTCGCTGGCGGCGTTCCTTCTGGCTTTCTCGACGCCTCTCGCGGCACGGGCCGACGGCTATCCAAGCAAGCCGGTCCGGCTCGTCATTCCGTATCCTCCGGGCGGCGGTACCGACATCACCGGACGGGCAATGGCGCAGCGCCTTGCCGAAACACTGGGTCAGTCGGTCGTCATCGAGAACAAGCCGGGTGCCACCGGCATGATCGGTGCGGCCAGCGTCGCGAAGAGTTCGGCGGACGGTTACACCGTCCTCTTCGGCGCGGCGAGCGAGATGGCCATCAACGCCAGCCTGTTCAAGAACATGACCTACGATCCGCGCACGGACTTCGAGCCGGTGATGCTGGTCGCGACCTTTCCGCTGGTCTTCGTCGCGCCGGCATCGTCGTCACGGTCGCTTGCCGCGTTGATCGAGGCCGCAAAGGCGAAGCCGGATTCTGTGAGTTACGGATCGATCGGCAGCGGCAGCCCCCAGCACCTCGCCGCCGAGCTTCTCTCCAGCATGGCGCAGGTGAAACTGGTCCACATTCCCTACAAGGGATCGGGCCCGCTGGTGCAGGATGCGGTCGGCGGACATATCGACATGGCGGTGAGCAGCGTGCCGGCCGCCGTGCCGCTGGTTCGCTCGGGCAAGCTGCGCGCACTCGCGGTGACGTCGTCGCAGAGGTCCGATGCCTTGCCCGACGTGCCGACGATGGCCGAGCTGGGCTTCGCGGGCTACGAATTCAACACATGGGTCGGCGTTGCCGTGCCGAAAGGCACGCCGCGCGACATCGTGGATCGCCTGCGGAGCGGGCTGGTGGGGGCGCTGGCCGCTCCCGACGTGCAGGCAGCGCTTCGCGACCAGGGGGCGATGCCCGTCGGTTCGACGCCGGAGCAGTTCCGCCAATTCGTGCAGGACGAAGTGGCCAAGAGCGACCGCATCGTTTCGCAGGCAGGCATCAATCCGGAATGACGATTTTCCCGGGGCGGACATGGTCTATCATGGCCTGATGAACCCTCCGCGCCGCCGCCGGGCGATCCTGATCATCTGCGATGGCCTTGGCGCCGAATGGATCAGCGATGCGCGTACGCCGACGCTCGCGCGCCTGCTGGCAAGCCATCTTCGCGCCGGCGACCATCGTGCCGTTTTCCCGTCGGTGACGCGCGTTTCCGCCGCCTCGATCGCGACCGGCTGCTTCCCCGGACGCCATGGTCTGGAAGGCAACCAGATGGCGCTGGTCGAGGACGGGCGCATCGTCGTCCACAATGTCGGCGCACCGTCCTTCCGGCAGACCATGCGCCGCGTGACCGGCCGCACCTTGCGGGTGCCGACGATGGCGGAGCGGCTGGCGTCCTCGGGCGGCCAGGTCGCCTATTCGAACGTCTCGCCCGGCGCGGCCTATTTCCTCGATCCAGATCATTTCGGGACCGTCCTGCATCGGGCCGGCTCGTTCGGCCCGGACGGCGTCTCGCTCGCCGGCGACGCCCATCTCGACGTGAGCCACGACCTCGACGGCGACATCGAGATGACGCGGCGCTTCTGCGACGAGGTCGTTCCCGCGGACGGTTTCGGGCTGGCCATTCTCTGGCTCGCCAACCCCGATCTCACGCTGCACCACGATCCGCTGGGCTCGCCGGCGCATCTTCATGCGCTGCAGGTCACGGACGGGCTGGTGGCGAAGGTCATCGAGGCGGTGGAGGCGCACCAGGATCGCTTCGACACATTGCTCGTCGTCGGATCCGACCACGGACACGAAACGATCGCGCGCTCCGTGCATGTCGGCCAATGGCTGGCCGCGCAGGGGCTTGAAGCCGACCTGAAGGAGGGAAGGATCGGCGTCGCCTCGCAGGGCACCTCGGCGCTGATCTATGCCGCCGCGGAGACGAGGCGGGCGCTGGCCGACCTGCTGCCGGCGATGGCCCGGCAGCCCTGGGCCGGTTCGATCCTGACGGGCGATGCGCTGGCGGCCACCGGCCTCACCGGCGAGACGCTGTTCGCCGCCGTCGACACGACGCGGCACGACGAGCCGAACGACTTCGGCGTTCCGGGCACGCGCTGGCTGGTCGAGGATGGCGAAGGCACGCCGGATATCGGCTGCGGCCACCATGGCGGCCTGGGGCCGAGTGAAACCCGGCCGTTCCTGACCTTCATCCACCCGGATTTTGCCCCGGGCGAGGCCGGTCGCCCGACCAGTCTGGTCGATATCGCGCCCACCATCCTGGGTTTTCTCGGGATGCGCGCGGAAGGCATGGACGGCGCCCCGATTTCGAGCTGAAACGGGCACCCGCTTTTCTTGACAGGGAGCGGCCCCGCCGCTTAATAGCGCCCACCCGTGGCTGGGTAGCTCAGCTGGTTAGAGCACGGCACTCATAATGCCGGGGTCGGCGGTTCAAGTCCGCCCCCAGCTACCATTTCCCCGCCAACCTTCTGGGCTTGCCCGAGGTTGGCGGGGCAATGTTTCCCACAAGAGTGGGTTCGGTTCGTCCCAGGAAAACAGCGTCTTCTCGACCGGCCTATCGCGGCCCCTGGCTTGACGCACATCAAGGAAACATCCGGTCGCGTATCCGCATGATCGACGCGGGACGGCGCCGCTGGGCGACCGGCCGATTTCAGCGCACCGGATGAGGAAGCAATGAAAAGAGCCCTCGTGTTCATGTCGTTGCTGGTGTCGTTCCCCGCCGCCGCACAGAGCCTCGAGACCGGCAGCGCACTCGCAAAGCGCTGGTGCACGGGGTGCCACGTCGTCGAAGCCAGTCAGCGCCTGGCCACCGACAGCGCGCCGAGTTTTCGGGCGATCGCTGCTCGGCCCGATACGACGGCGGCCACCATCGACAGGTATCTGTCGCGAGGGCACACGCTGATGCCCGATTTCAGCCTGAGCACCCCCGAACGCAATGCCCTGGTGGCCTACATCCTGAGCCTGCGGTAGCACCTCGCGACGCGGGTTCGCCGGCGAACCGTCTTCCGGGCCGGATGCGGAGCCGGCCGGGGCTTTCATTTGCCCAGCGAGTGCGTCAATTTGGGATCATGGCCAACGGACAGACTCAACAGACCGACGTCATCATCGTAGGGGCGGGGCCGGTGGGCCTGTTCACCGTGTTCGAGTGCGGCATGGTCCGCCTCAACTGCCACGTCGTCGACGTGCTCGACGATGCCGGAGGACAGTGTACGGCGCTCTATCCCGAGAAGCCGATCTACGACATTCCGGGCTTTCCGCGCATCGAGGCGGCCGAGCTGATCGTCCGGCTCAAGGCCCAGGCCGCGGCGTTCCGCCCGGTCTATCACCTGGGCGAGCAGGTCCAGTCCCTGGAGCCGCGAACCGGCGGATTCTGGCGGCTGACGACGTCGAAGGGTACCGTGCTGCAGGCCAAGGCGGTGATCGTCGCCGCCGGTGTCGGCGCCTTCGGTCCCAACCGTCCGCCCTTGCCGGGCATCGAGGCCTACGAGGGCAAGAGCGTCTTCTATTACGTGACCCAGCGCGAGACCTTCCGGGGCAAGCGCATCGTGATCGCGGGCGGCGGCGACACCGCCGTCGACTGGGCGCTCTCCCTCGCGGAGATCGCCGGGCGGGTGTCGGTCATCCATCGCCGCGACCGTTTCCGCGCCGCGCCCGACAGTGAAGCTCGGCTCAAGGCATTGGCGAAGGAAGGCAAGATCGACCTCGTCGTGCCGTATCAGCTCCATGGGCTGGAGGGCGAGAATGGCCAGCTCACGGCGGTGACGGTGGCTACGCTCGACGGCCAGACGAAGCGCATCGAGGCGGACATCCTGCTGCCGTTCTTCGGCCTCTCGATGTCGCTGGGACCGATCGCCGACTGGGGGCTGGCGCTCGAGCGCAACCAGGTCGAGGTCGATCCCGCGACCGCGGCGACGAACAAGGCTGGCATCTTCGGCGTGGGCGACGTCGTCACTTATCCGGGCAAGCTGAAGCTGATCCTCACGGGCTTCGCAGAGGCCGCGATCGCGGCACGCTCGGCCTATGCGCTGATCCACCCCGAGACACCGCTGCACTTCGAATATTCGACGACCTCCGGCGTGCCCGACGCCTGATCGCCATTCCATTCGTGTCATCCCGAGCGCAGCGAGGGATCCTTGGCTGGCAGTGGGGAAGGATCCCTCGCTGTGCTCGGGATGACACGGTGTGGGCGTCGGCGCCTCACTATGTCGACTACGCCACCGCGGAGAGCTTGCGCAGGGCGGCAAGGCGCTTTGCGTAGGGTGGATCGTTCTCCGGTACCAGCGTGGGTGGGACGATGCTCTCGGCGAAGTGACAGGCGACGACCTGGCCCTCGGCGCCGCCGTCTTTCAGCGGCCGCAGCAGCGGCTCTTCCTGGCGGCAGCGGTCCTGGGCATGTGCGCAGCGCGTGTGGAAGCGGCAGCCCTTGGGCGGATTGAGCGGGCTCGGCACGTCGCCCGCGAGACGGATGCGCGCGCGCTGCGCCGTGGGGTCGGGCACCGGCACCGCCGACAGCAGAGCCTGCGTGTAGGGATGGCGCGGGCGGGCGAACAGGCTGCGCTTCGGTGCCAGTTCGACGATCTTGCCGAGGTACATGACGGCGACGCGGTCGGAGATGTGGCGCACGACCGCGAGGTCATGGGCGATGAAGATGTAGGAGAGGCCGAGCTTTCGCCTCAGGTCCTGCAGCAGGTTGATGACCTGCGCCTGGATCGAGACGTCGAGCGCCGATACCGGCTCGTCGCAGACGATCAGTTTGGGCTGCGAGGCGAGCGCGCGGGCGATGCCGATGCGCTGGCGCTGCCCGCCGGAGAATTCGTGCGGATAGCGCAGCGCGTGCCAGGCGGAGAGGCCGACTTCGCCCAGAAGCTCGTCGATGCGCTGGCGCAGTGCCGCGCCCGAGGCCAGCCCGTGCAGCTTTAGCGGCTCGGCCAGAGTCTCGCCCACGGTAAGGCGCGGGTTCAGCGAGGCGTAGGGATCCTGGAAGATGATCTGCATGTCGCGGCGCAATTCGCGCAAAGCGCCGCGGCCGAGGCCGCGCACGTCGCGGCCGGCGAAGCGGATCGTGCCTTCGGTCGCCTCGATCAGCCGCAGGACAAGTCGGCCGGTCGTCGACTTTCCGCAGCCGGACTCACCGACGAGGGCCAGCGTCTCGCCCGGCGCAACGTCGAAGGTGAGGCCGTCGACTGCGCGCACGGTGCCGACCGCGCTCTGGAACACGACGCCGCGCTTCACCGGAAAGTGCTTCGTGAGGCCCGAAACCGAAAGAAGGGGCTCCGTGCTCATGCGGCGGCCTCGGCGAGGGCGATGTCGAGCGGCGCTTTCCAGCAGGCCGAGCGGTGGCCCGGCGCGATCTCGCGCAAGACCGGCTGCTCGGCGCGGCACTGCGCATCGGCCAGCGGGCAGCGGGGGCTGAAGCGGCAACCGGGCGGTGGCGCATAGGGATTGGGCACGATGCCCTCGATGGCGGTGAGGCGTTCGTCGCCGTCGCTGCCCAGCCGCGGGATCGAGCCGAGCAGACCCAGCGTATAGGGATGCTGCGGATCGCTGAATAGCAGGCCGACCGGCGCTTCCTCGACGATGCGGCCGGCATACATGACGATCACGCGGTGGGCGAGTTCGGCCACGACGCCGAGATCGTGGGTGATCAGCATGATGGCGGCGCCGGTGCGATCGCGCAGGTCGCGCAGCAGGTCGAGGATCTGCGCCTGGATGGTGACGTCGAGCGCCGTCGTCGGTTCGTCGGCGATCAGCAGCTTCGGGTCGCAGGCCAGCGCCATGGCGATCATCACGCGCTGGCGCATGCCGCCGGAAAGCTGGTGCGGGTATTCATCGAGTCGCGTTTCGGGCGAGGGGATCTTCACCAGCCGCAGCATTTCCAGCGCGTGAGTCCGGGCCGCCGCGGCGGAGAGCGGGCGGTGCAGTTGGACGGCTTCGACGATCTGCTCCCCCACGGTCTGCACCGGGTTGAGACTGGTCATCGGCTCCTGGAAGATCATGGCGATGTCGTCGCCGCGCACGGCGCGCATGTCGCTTTCGGGCAGGTCGAGGAGGTTGCGGCCCTCGAGCCTGATCTCGCCGGCCGTGATCCTGCCGGGCGGGTTGGGGACCAGCCGCATGATCGACAGCGACGTTACCGACTTGCCGCAGCCCGATTCGCCCACGATACCCAGCGTCTCTCCCGGTGCGAGGGAGAAGCTGATGCCGTCGACGGCCGCGAACGAGCTGCCGCCGGAGCGGAACTCGGTGCGCAGACCCTTCACCTCCAGGAGCGCACTCTTGTCATCCCGAGGCCGCAGGCCGAGGGACCTTTCCTCTTGGTTCAAAGGTCCCTCGCTTCGCTCGGGATGACATCTCGCGTCATGGCTAAGTGACCGGACGCGACTGCGGCAGGCGATCGCGGGTGCCGTAGACCGGCGGGGCGAGCTGCTCGGCGGTGCGGCCGGCCCAGTCGCGCTGACTTACCGTCTCGAGCCGCTTGCGCTGGCCTTCGACCAGCCCGGCGGTCGCCGCCTCGACGTCGACCGTCAGGACCTTGCCATCCTTCACGACCTGCGTGCCGTCGACATAGACGTGGCGGATGGCGCGGTCGCCCGCCGAGTAGATCAGGCTGCGCACTGGCTCGTGCGCCGGCTGCATGTAGGGATGGCTCATGTCGACCAGCGAGAAGTCGGCCTTGCAGCCCGGCGCCAGCCGGCCGAGGTCGGGCCGGCGCAGCATCTTCGCGCCGCCGATCGTGGCCGCCTCGAAGGCGTGCCGCGTGGTGCCCATCTTGTAGTTCATGGTGATGGCGCGGGCGAGGTAACAGACCAGCCGCATCTCATCGAGCATGTTGTGCGGGAATGTGTCGGTACCGATGCCGACCGTGATGCCCGCGTCCATGTAGCGGCCGATCGAGTTCATCACCATGCCGCGCCGGGCGAAGACGGTCGGACAATGGGCCACCGACGCGCCGGAATCGCGCAACCGCTCGAAATCGTTGGCGTGCGGATAGTGGATCTGCGGATGGTCGTTCAGGAAGATGCCGTGGCCGATGATCAGGTCGGGCCCCAGAACGCCGATCGCGTCCAGCCATTCGATCGGCGTCTTGCCGTGGCGATGGACCATCTCGTGGAATTCGACGACGGCCTGGCAGGCATGGGTCTGCATCGGCAGGCCGCGCCGCTTGGCTTCCTGCAGCGCCTCCTTGAAGAAGCCCTCGCGGCACGTGTCGATCTGCGCCGGGCCGACCATGCCGGAGAGGCGGCCGCTGGGGTGCTTCGCCGCTTCGTCGAGCGTCTTCATCGAGGCCTCGAAGGCCTTCTCGCCGGCCTTCTCGTCCCAGGCATACTCGACCGTGTGGCCGTTCTTCGTGTACCAGACGCCCTGGCGCATCATCGGGCAGACCACGGCGCGAATGCCGGTGGCGGCGAGATCGTCAGACCAGCCGGGGCGGGCCATCGACAGGTCGGTGATGGTCGTGACGCCGCTCTTCAGCAACTCCGACACTGCGACCTTGGACGAGGGGCCGGCATCCTCCGGGTTCAGGCCGAACACCGTGAGGTACTCGTAGAGGGAACTCTGGCCGAGCTTGTCGCTGCCATATTCCTCGGTTAGGCCCTTGTTGGCCGGCTCTGAAAAGGGATGGCTGTGCACGTTGACGAGGCCGGGGATGGCCATCATCCCCTTGCCGTCGATGGTGATGTCGACCGGGCCCGTGTAGCCCGGTCCGACATGGGCGATCTCGTTGCCCTTGAACACGAGATCGGCATTTTCGAGATAGACGTGTCGCCCTTCGGCCTCGTCCCATCCGACGAGATGGTCGAGGCCGGCGATCTTTGTCGTCTTCATGGACGTTTCACTCCGCTTGCTTGCTGCCTGCTTGCTATTTGAAAGCGATGCCCAGGCCCTTGTAGAGGCCGCATCCGTAGTTGCCGTGCGCCTTGATCGGCTTGAGCTTCGATCCGGCGACCACGAACAGCGGTTCGTGGAACAGCGGGATCCAGACGAAGGCGTCATGCACCTTCTGCTGCACCGCCTGGTAGGAGGCCGTGCGCGTCGCTTCGTCGGTCGCGGTCGAACCCTTGTCGAGCAGCTCGTCGGTTTCCTTGTCCTTCCAGTTCATGCGGTTCGGCGTGGGCGTGTTGGCCGAGCGGAAGTAGAGGTTCAGCGCGTCGCCCGCGCTGACATAGGGGAAGCTCATGCCGAAGGCGTCGAACTCCTGCGTGGCGAGCTTGCCCCATGCCACGGTCGAGTCGAAGAGCTGGATCTGCAGGTCTACACCGACCTTGCGCAGGTCGCCCTGCACGGCCTCGGCGATCTCCTTGAAGGTGCCGGAAATGCCGTAGATCAGCGGCGCGAGCTTCTTGCCGTCCTTGTAGCGGAAGCCGTCGGCGCCCTTCTTCCAGCCGGCCTCGTCGAGGAGCTTTTCGGCTTCCTTGACGTTCTCGCCGTAAGCGTTCCTGTCGAGCTTCGCATTGAAGTCGAGGACGTTGGGCATGAGCATCGTCGAGGCCGGTTCGGCGAAGCCGAAGGTGACGGCTTCGGTGATCGCCTTCTGGTCCACGGCGAGGTTGAGCGCCCGGCGCACGCGCACGTCGCTGACCAGCTCCTTGTCGACCTTGAAGCCGATGAAGTAGGTCCAGAAGAAGTTCGCGGCCTTGGTCACCGAGAGGTTCTTGTTGGCCTGCAGTTCCTTGATCGACCAGTAGGGAACGTACTGGCTGGCATCGGCCTGGCCGGCCTGCAGTGCGGTGACGCGCGTGTTCTCCTCGGGGACCACCTTCCAGGTGACCTTGTCGACCTGGGCTTCCGTGTAGTCGTAGATCGGCGGGCCCCACTTGTAGCCCTTGTGCTTGGTCAGCACGGTCGAATCACGCGGCGTCCAGCTTTCGAAGCAGTAGGGACCGGTGCCGTCGAAGCCCTTCACGCCGAAGTCGGCGCCAAGCTGCTTGGCCTGGTCCACATTCAGGACCGTGTGGAAGTACTGCGTCATCTGGTAGAGCAGCTCGGAGAAGGGCTTCTTGAGCTTGTATTCGACCGTGACGTCGTCGGGCGCCGAGACCTTGTCCACGTCGCCCATGCGCCATTTCACGAGGCCCTTGGTCTCGGGATCGAGCCAGCGTTCGTAGGTGGCGACCACGTCCTTGGCGGTCATCTTCTTGCCGCTGCAGAAGGTGACGTCGTCGCGCAGCTTGAAGGTATAGGTGAGGCCGTCCGGCGAGACGGTCCAGCTCGTGGCGAGGCCCGGCTTCAACGTCTTCATGTCGAAGTCGAGATTCACCATCGTGTCGCCCATCATATAGATGACTTCGGCGCCCGACCGGGAGGTCGACTTGTGCGGATCGTAGCGATCGGTGTCGATCTCGCGCACGATCGTCACGTTCTTCTGCGCCATCGCCGGCGCCGCAAGGACCGTCATCGCCACCGCGGCCAATGCCGCCCACGTCAATTTCCTGTTCATGCCCACACCTCCTCTTTTCTCACCTTATTGCCGCAGCTTCGGATCGAGAGCGTCGCGCAATGCGTCGCCCAGCACGTTGAATGCCAGAACCACGAGGAAGATCGCCGCGCAGGGCAGGGTCGAGACATGCGGCGCGATCGACAGGAACTTGCGGCCGTCGGCGGCCATGCTGCCCAGTTCGGCGGTCGGCGGCTGGGCGCCGAGGCCGAGAAAAGACAGCGCCGCGCCCAGCAGGATCGCCTGGCCGAGCTGCAGCGTCATGTAGATCAGGATGGTCGGCCAGCAGTTGAGCGCGAGGTAGCGCCAGATCAGCGCGCCGTCGCCGAGGCCGACGGCGCGGCCGGCTTCCATGTATTCCTGCTGCATGATCGACTGCGCCGCGCCGCGCGCGATGCGGGCGATCGAGGGGATCGAGGCGATGCTCAGCGCGACGACCAGCGAGAAAAGCCCGGTGCCCATCACTGCCGCGATGGCGAGGCCAAACAGGATCGACGGGAAGGAGAGCAGCACGTCCACCAGGCGCATCAGCGGCTGGTCGAGGCGCTTGAAGTAGGCCGCGCTCAATCCGATCACGGCGCCAAGCCCGCCGCCCACCAGGACGGCGGCGATGCCGATGCCCAGAGTCGCGCGCAGGCCGAACAGGATGCGGCTCACCATATCGCGGCCCTGGTTGTCCGCACCGAGCAGGAAGTCGGGGCAGCGCGCGCCGCCGATCGGGCAGAGGCGCAGGCGCATGTTGGAGGCGTAGGGATCGAACGGCGCGATCCACGGCGCGAGGACCGCGGAGCCCACGATCACGATCAGGAACAGGGCCGCGATGGCGGCCGGCGGATCGCGCAGGATGCGGCGCCAGACGGCATTCTTGCGACGGATCGCGGCGATGGCGCGCTGGTCGGCTTCGCTTTGCAGGGGCAGGGCCGCGTCGGTCATCCGCGGGCAATCCTTGGATCGAGATAGGCGTAGAGAACGTCGACCGCGAGGTTGATGGCCATGAAGCCGACGGCGAGGATCAGGATGGCGCCCTGCGCCAGCGGAAAGTCGCTCGACGTGATGGCGCCGACGGCCATGCGGCCGACACCCGGCCAGGCGAACATGGTCTCGGTGACGATCGAGCCACCCAGCAGGAAGCCGATCTGCAGGCCGACCAGCGTCACCACGGGGATCATCGCGTTGCGCAAGGCGTGGCGCACCGTGACGCGCCAGTCGGACGCGCCCTTGGCGCGGGCAGTCCGCACATAGTCGGCGCCGAGTGTTTCGAGCAATGACGTACGCGTCATGCGCGCCACCGGACCGACGAAGACGGCGCCCAGCGTGACCGCGGGCAGGATGATGCTGAGGAAGCCGTCGGGCGTCCAGATCGGGCCGTTGCGCCCCTGGAAAGGCAGGAGCCCGGCGCCGCCGACATACTGGATCAGGAGCAGGCCGACCCAGAACACCGGCACCGACACGCCCATCACGGAGAGCGCCATGATGGCACGATCGATAAGGGTGCCGCGGCGGCGGGCCGCCAAGGTGCCGAGGGTGATGCCGAGCGGCACTGCCCAGATCAGGCAGGCCAGCATCAGCTCGACCGTCGGCCAGAGGGTGAGGGCGATCTCGTCGACCACGGCGCGGTTCGAGATCATCGAGCGGCCGAGATCGAGTTGGAAGACGCGGCCGAGATAGCGACCGAACTGGACCCAGAGCGGCTGGTTGAGGCCGAGGTCGTTACGGATCGCGTCGATCTCGGCCTTCGTTGCGGTCGGACCGGCGACGACGGTTGCCGGATCGGTGGGCACGACCTGCAGCAGCAGGAAGCCGATGAGCAGCACCCCCAGCAGCACCGGGAGCGAAATCATCAATCGGTGGGCGATATGGCGCGCCATTTCTTTCGAAACCTGCCCCCTTCGGGTAAGAACACTGGCCGACGCCGCGACGCTCGACAAGCGCCCGGCGGTGGCATGATCGCTGCAAGAAACGCGCCGAGGAGCGTCGTCCATGTCGACTGGCAAGCTGAACGAGCAGGCAAAAGGCGTCTACATCATCGCGGCAACGCCGTTCACCGACGAGGGCGCGGTCGATCTGCAGAGCGTAGACACGTTGACCGATTTTTATTTGGGGTGCGGCGTACATGGCTTCACCCTGCTCGGCATGATGGGCGAGGCGCACAAGCTCACCGCCGACGAATCGCTCTCGGTCGTCAATCGCGTGATCGGGCGGGCTCAGGGCCGGCAGGTGATCGTGGGCGTCAGCCACGCCGGTCTCGAGAATGTCCGCCGTCTCTCACACGAGGCGATGATCGCCGGCGCGTCGGGCGTGATGGTCGCACCGGCTCCGGGTCTCAAGGGCGACGAGGGGCTCTACAATTACTATGCGCAGGTCTTCCAGGCGCTTGGGCCCGACATTCCTGTCGTCTATCAGGACTACCCGCAGACCACCGGCGTGTTCATGCCGGTCAACGTGTTCGAGCGGCTGGTCGACGACTTTCCGCAACTCGTCATGCTGAAGCACGAGGATGCGCCGGGTCTCGCCAAGCTCACGAAGGTGCGCGAGGGCGAGAAGCAGGCCGGCCGCCGCCGCGTCTCGATTCTGGTCGGCAATGGCGGTCTCTATTATCCGCAGGAGATGCGCCGAGGCGCCGACGGCGCGATGACCGGTTTCGCGTGGCCCGAGATGCTGGTGCAGGTCTACGAGCTCTTTGCCAAGGGCAAGGCAGAGGAGGCGGAAGACCTGTTCGACGTCTACCTGCCGCTGGTGCGCCACGAGGTGCAGCCAGCGATCGGCCTCGCGCTGCGCAAGGAAGTGCTGTTCCGCCGCGGCGCCATCAAGAGTCCGAAGCAGCGCGCGCCGGGCTCGTCGCTCACGGCCACGGACAAGACCGAACTCGACGGCATGATCGCGCGCCTCGAACGGCGCCTGGCCGATTTGGGCCGCCTCGCCAAGGCGGCGGAGTAGGGAACATGGCTGAGTATGATTTGATCGTCCGCAACGCCCGCATCGTCACGGCCGAGCGCCAGACCGAGGGCGACATCGCCGTGAAGGGCGGGCAGGTCGTCGAGATCGGCCCCGACCTCAAGGGCAAGGGGACGCGCGAGATCGATGCCGGCGGCAAGTTCGTCCTGCCGGGTGGCGTCGACAGCCACTGCCACATCGAGCAGAAGTCGGGCATGGGCGTGATGTGCGCCGACGATTTCTACACCGGCACAGTCTCGGCTGCGTTCGGCGGCACCACCACGGTCATTCCCTTCGCCGCCCAGCATCGCGGCATGTCGCTGCGGCAGGTGGTGAACGACTATCACGAGGCCGCGACGCCCAAGGCGGTGATCGACTATGCCTTCCACCTGATCGTCACCGACCCGACGCCGCAGGCACTGGGCCAGGAACTGCCGGCGCTGATCAAGGACGGCTACACCTCGTTCAAGATCTACATGACCTACGATGCGATGAAGGTCAGCGACTACCAGATCCTCGACATCCTCTCCGTGGCGCGGCGCGACGGCGCGCTGGTCATGGTGCATGCCGAGAACCACGACATCATCCAGTGGCTGGCGCATCACTTGGTCGAGCAGGGACACGGCGCGCCGAAGTTCCACGCCATTGCCCATGCGCGCATCGCCGAGGCCGAGGCGACCAACCGCGCGATCTCGCTGGCACGTCTGGTCGATGCGCCGCTGTTGCTGGTTCACATGTCGGAGATCGAGGCGATCGAGACGCTTCGCCAGGCGCAGAAGAAGGGACTCAAGATCTTTGGCGAAACCTGCCCGCAATACATTGCGCTGACCGCCGATGACATGGACAAGCCCGGCGTCGAGGGCGCCATGTGGTGCTGCAGCCCGCCACCGCGCGATTCGGCGGCGCAGGAAGCGGTGTGGGCGGCGCTGAAGGACGGCACGTTCCAGACCTTCTCGTCCGACCATGCGCCCTACCAGTTCAATGCCGGCGGCAAGATCCCCAAGGGCGACAAGACCACCTTCAAGGAAATGGCCAACGGCGTGCCCGGTATCGAGATCCGGCTGCCGATGCTGTTCTCGGAGGGCGTCCAGAAGGGCCGCATCACCCTGCAACAGTTCGTGGCGCTCACGTCGGCCAATCACGCCAAGCTCTACGGCCTCTATCCGCGCAAGGGCACCATCGCCGTCGGCTCCGATGCCGACTTCGCCATCTGGGACGCCGACAAGGACGTGACGGTCAGCTGGAAGGACCTGCACGACAATGTCGGCTACACGCCCTACGAGGGCCGCCAGATCAAGGGGTGGCCGATCACCGTCGTGAGCCGCGGCAGGGTCGTGGTCGAGGACGGCAAGCTCAATGCCGAGCGGGGTTCCGGCCAGTTCCTGCCCTGCGCGTCACCCGATTCGTCCAAGCCGATCGGGCAGAGTGCGCCCGAGCTGCAGGCCATGTCGCGCTTCGGCCTGAAGCCGTTGTTTTAAGTTGCTGTCGCTATACGCACCTTGTCATCCCGAGCGTAGCGAAGGACCTTTGCTGACGTCTCGAAAGGTCCCTCGCTGCGCTCGGGATGACAACTTTACTTTCATCCAAGCCAAGAGCCGATAATGTCCCGTCGTCTGAAAGTCTCGTCCGCCCAGCTGGGTCCGATCCATCTCGCCGACAGCCGCGCGAGCGTGGTCAAGCGCATGATGGAGATGCTGAAGGAGGCCGACAGCCGCGGCTCCAAGTTCATCGTGTTCCCGGAGCTCGCGCTCACGACCTTCTTCCCGCGCTACTGGATGGAAGACCCCAACGAGGTCGAGAAATACTTCGAGAGCCAGATGCCGAGCCCGGACACGCTGCCGCTGTTCGAACTGGCGCGCGAGAAGGGGATCGGCTTTTACCTCGGCTATGCCGAGCGGACCGAGGAGGAGGGATCGACGCACCATTTCAACACGTCGATCCTCGTGGGACCGGACGGCCGGCTGATCGGCAAGTACCGCAAGGTCCATCTGCCCGGCCATGACGAGCATCGTCCGACGGTGCCGTACCAGCATCTCGAGAAGAAGTATTTCGAGGTCGGCAATCTCGGCTTCAACGTCTGGAAGATGTTCAAGGACGAGGTGATCGTCGGGCAATGCATCTGCAACGACCGTCGCTGGCCCGAGACCTTCCGCGTCATGGCGCTGAAGGGCGCCGAGATGGTGGTGCTGGGCTACAATACGCCGAGCGACAACGTCTATGCGCCGCACGAGCCGCCGTACCTACGTGTGTTCCACCACATGCTGTCGCTGCAGGCAGCTGCCTACCAGAACGGCATCTGGGTGGTCGCGACGGCCAAGGCCGGCAAGGAAGACGGGTTCTGGCTGCATGGCGGCTCGGTCATCGTCGCCCCGACCGGCGAGATCGTGGCCAAGGGCACGACCGAGGAAGACGAGGTCATCTCCTACGATTGCGATCTCGGCCTCGGCGAGTACATCCGCAACACCACGTTCAATTTCGCCAAGCACCGCCGCCCGGAGCACTACAAGCTGATCAGCGAGCGCACCGGCGTCAAAGTCGAACCGTCGAACTGAGGACAGAGAAATGCAATACGCTTCCGACGACCTGACGCCGCACGAGCGCTACAAGGTCCTGACCGCCTTCGTGCTGCCGCGGCCGATCGCCTGGGTGACGACCATGGGACCGACCGGCACGATCAACGCCGCGCCGTTCAGTTTCTTCAACGTCTTCGCCGAAGACCCGCCGCTTTGCATGTTCGCGATCAACAAGCGGCCGGACGGGCGCATCAAGGACACCTGGACCAACATCGAGCGTACGGGCGAATTCGTGGTCAACCTGACCGACGAGCCGCTGGCGCTCAAGATGCACGAATCGAGCGGCGACTTTCCGCCCAACGTCGGCGAGCCCGACTATCTCGGCCTGAAGCTCGCCCCGTCGGTCGACATCAAGACGCCGCGCCTGGCCGATGCGCCGTGGGCGATGGAATGCAAGACATGGCAGGTCATCAACGTGAAGGACGACCGGCAGCTCGTGATCGGCGAGGGGCTGCGCTTCCACATTCGCGACGAGCTGTGGGACGACAAGGCCAAGCGCGTCTACATGGACAAGTACCATCCGGTCGGCCGCATGTTCGCTGACCGCTACTGCCGCACCAACGACCGCATGGAGTTCCCTGCCGCGCCGGTCGTGAAGGCCGCGGCCGCCGAATGACGGGCCGCGCCCCTTAACCCGAGCAGTTGCGAGTGATCTTCTGACTTGGGAAGGATGCCTCGCTTACGCTCGGGATGACAACTACGACCAGTTCAGCCGGGAGCGCCCGATCGCCATCGAGACGGCGGCCTGGCTGGGCTCGACCACCGGCAGGCCGACATGGCGCTGCAGGCGATCGCGGTAGCGCGCCATGCCGGCGCAGCCCATGACCAGCACGTCGGCGCCGTCCTCGTCGCGCAGTTCGGCGGCGACCTCGGCCATGCGGCTGAAGGTGCGCGCCTCGTCGGCGAGCTCGACGACGCCGAGACCGATCGCGCGGTCGCCGGCCATGCGGTCGTTGAGGCCCATCTGGCCGACATAGCGCAGGTGGCGGGGGATCGACTTCTTCAGAATCGAGATGACGCCGAAGCGCTGACCCAGGGTAAGGGCGGTGAAGATGCCGCACTCGGCGATGCCGAGCACTGGTTTGGTCGTGAGCTCGCGCGCCGCATGCAGGCCGGGATCGGAGTAGCAGGCGATGACGAAAGCGGAGCAATCGTTGTCGCGCTTCTTCACCATGGCGCCGATGAGCGGGACGACCTGCTCAACATGGCCCTGGTTTTCGATGCCGGGCGGACCTTCCGGCAGCGTGACGCATTCGATGGACGGCCCACCGGCGATGCGCAGCGGTTCCATGGCGACGTCGATGCCGCGCGTGACGGCTTCGGTGGAGTTGGGATTTATGACGAGGATGCGGTCGGACATGGGCCAAGGATGGCCCCTAAATTGCTATTCAACAATGCCTGATCTAACGTCGCTGCCTGGGGATTTCATGGGAAGGAACGCACTGCAATGATTAATCGCCGTTTTGCCGCGATCGCGATCGCAGCCCTCATGTGCGCGAGCCCCGCGCTCGCCCAGGACAAGAAGCCGCCGCTGCGTACCGGCGTCGACGGCACCTTTGCGCCGCACGCCATGCCGAAGCTGGGCGGCGGCGTCGAAGGCTTCCAGATCGACGTCTTCACCGAGGCCGCCAAGCGCATGAAGCGCGACATCACGATCGATGCCGTGAGCTTCTCGACGCTGATCCCGGGCATGCAGTCCGGCCGCTACGACTTCATCGCTGCGCCGACGACCGTCACCAAGGAGCGTGCCGAGAACATGCTGTTCACGGCGGGCTACCTGTGGACTGCCTTCCAGTTCGGCATCAAGAAGGGCAGCGCGCCGATCAAGAGCTGGGCCGACCTCAAGGGCAAGGCCGTGGCCGTCAACAAGGGCACGCCCTACGAGACGCTCGCCAAGAAGATGGGCGAGGAGCACGGCTTCACCGTGCAGGTCTATGACACCCAGCCCGACGCGACGCAGGCCGTGCTCTCGGGCCGCGCCTACGCCACGCTCGGCGGCAACACCACGATCGTCTATGCGGCGTCCAAGAACCCGCAGTTCATCGCCGATCTCGAGCTTTCCGAAACGCGTGCCCATTGGGCGGCGCCCGTGCCCAAGGACAAGCCTGAGCTTCGCGCCGAGCTGCAGGATGCGCTCGACTGCATGAAGAAGGACGGCACGATGGCCAAGTTCTACGAGAAGTGGTTCAACAAGAAGCCGGCGGCCGACGATCTCGCGGTGGTGATCACGCCGGGTTACGGCGTGCCGGGCATGCCGGGTTACGATCCGACGCCGCATGAACTGAAGTGTAACTGACCTCTTCGGATGGCTTTGCCCACTTCGTCAGCGATCGTCGATGCGCGTGCGATCCACAAGCATTTCGGCACCCTTCACGTTCTGAAGGGTGTCGATCTGAAAGTGAACGAGCGCGAGCTGGTCTTCGTCATCGGCCCGTCGGGCTCCGGAAAGTCGACGCTGCTACGCTGCCTCAACCGGCTGGAGGAACCGTCCTCCGGCTCGATCATGGTCGACGGCATCGACATGCTCGACGCGCGCACCAACATCAACCATGCCCGCCGCCGCATCGGCATGGTGTTCCAGTCCTTCAATCTCTACCCGCACATGACGGCGCTGGGGAACGTCACGCTCGCGCTGCGCAAGGTGGCGGGCAAGAGCCGGGCCGAGGCCGAGGCGCTCGGCCACGCGGCGCTGAAGCGGGTAGGCCTGGCCGACCGCGCCGACCATACGCCGGGGCAACTCTCGGGTGGCCAGCAACAGCGCGTGGCCATCGCCCGTTCGATCGCCCTGGAGCCGCGCGTGATGCTGTTCGACGAGCCGACCAGCGCGCTCGATCCCGAACTCGTCGGCTCTGTGCTCGAGGTCATGCGCGACTTGCGCGAGAGCGGCATGACCATGATCGTCGTAAGCCACGAGATGGGCTTCGCGCGCAACGCCGCCGACCGGGTCGTGTTCATGGACGACGGGCTGATCGTGGAGCAGGGGCCGCCGGCCGCCATCTTCGAGACCCCGGCCCACGAACGCACGCGTGCCTTCATCGGCCAGATCCAGCGGCACTGAGGGCCGCACGGCATGAGCGGCTGGGATAAGTTCGTCGAAACCTTCTTCAATGCGAAGGTCATGTGGAAGTACCTGCCGGACATCCTGTCCGGCATGGTGGTGACCATCGAACTCGCGCTGCTGATCGTCGTGACGGGTCTGGGCGCCGGGCTGGCGCTTGCGCTGCTGCGCAGCCTCGCCATCCGGCCGCTCAACTGGCTGATCATCTTCGTCGTCGACCTGTTCCGCTCATTGCCGCCGCTGGTCATCATTGTCCTGATGTATTTCGGCCTGCCCTATGCGGGACCGGCGCCTTCGGGTTTCGTTTCGACCTGGCTGTCTCTCGCCTTCGTGCTGATGGCCTTCTCCGAGGAGATCTTCTGGGCCGGCATCACCTCGATCCCGAAGGGGCAGTGGGAAGCGTCGCGCTCGACCGGCCTGTCATTCGGCCAGACGCTGTTCAACGTCGTGCTGCCGCAGGCCTTCCGGCTCACCATTCCGCCGCTCACCAACCGCACCATCTCCATCACCAAGGGCACGGCGCTCGGCACCGTCGTGGCCGTCACCGAGATCCTGGGGCAGGCCAGCTCGGCCATGTCCAATTCCTACAATCCCTCGCCACTGATGATGGGCGCGGCGGCCTATATCGTCCTGTTCCTGCCTGTGGTCGTCGCTGCGCGCTGGATCGAAGCGAAGTTCGCGTGGAAGCGATGATCGAGGCCTTCTTCAACATCGAGATCATGAAGGCGGCCTGGCCGATCGTGCTGACAGGCCTCTGGAACACGATTCTGCTGTCGCTGATCGTGGTGCCGCTCGGCCTGCTGGGCGGCCTGATCCTGGCGCTGCTCGCCTCGATCAAGCATCCGCTGGTGCGTTGGCCGCTGATGGCCTGGGTCGATTTCTTCCGGGCTTTCCCGCCGCTGGTGCTGCTGGTCCTGCTGTTTGCGGGCCTGCCGTTCGCCGGGCTGGAACTGGGCGGCTTCGCCTGCGTGGCCATCGCCTTCTTCCTCAACACCGGCTCGTATTACGGCGAGATTTTCCGGGCCGGCATCGATTCCGTTCCGGCCGGCCAGGTCGAGGCGGCGCGCTCGACCGGTCTCAGCCGTATGCAGGCCATGCGCTACGTCGTGCTGCCCCAGGCGGTGCGCAACGTGATGCCCGACCTGCTGTCCAACACGCTGGAAGTGGTCAAGCTCACCTCGCTGGGCTCCGTCGTGGCGGTCCCCGAGCTGCTCTACGAGGCGCGGCAGGCCCAGAGCATCACCTACAACCCCACGCCGATCGTCATGGCGGCGGTCATCTACTTCCTGCTGCTGTGGCCGCTCGTGCGGTTGCTGAGCCGGCTCGAGAACCGCGCGCTGGCCAGCCGCCGTTGAGGCTCTGGCTCAGCGCTTGATGACGCAGTCGCGGTAAGTGATCGTCTGGTTGGTGCCTTCCTCGATGAAGGCCGTGTCGCCCTTGCTCCAGAAGACGAAAGTGCCGCTCGAATCGGCGTAGCGTGTGCCGGATGCGGAGAGCGTCTGGGGCAGGCTGAACTTGCGGCCGTCGCTCAGTTGCACCACGACGCGTCCGCCAGGGATGGGGCGGCCATCCGGGGCGACGGTCGACTTTCCGTCATAGTAGTCCGCCACGACCGTCTTGTTCTGCTGGCACTGGTACCGGACGGTGGACATCGGCGCGTCGGGTGGTGGTACCTTGAGCGCGGGACCGTCGCTGCAGGCGACGACAGAGGCGATCGGCAACAGCAGGGCGCCCAGGGTGAGAGAGCGGGTCATGATCGGATCTCCAGCCAGAAGCGGAAAGAGGCGGCACGGCTTCCTCAACGCCGCCAAAGGCCGGATGTTTCCGTGGCCGCTCAATCCCGGGCGAGTGCGATGATCAGCTCGCGCGTCTTTTCCCGTAGGCTCTTGCTGCGGATCTTGTAGTAGGCACGGACCAGCTCGAGTGTCTCGCGCTTGGTGTTTAGATCGGAGTCGGTGGGCTTCTCCGGAGCCCGCGGACGTCCGGGCTTTCGCTTTGCCGCCACGGCCGTCGCGCCCATTCCGTCGAAGAAGTGTTCGACCGGAACATCGAGGACTTTTGCAAACTCGAAGAGGCGGCTGGAGCTTATGCGATTGAAGCCGCGCTCGTACTTCTGCACCTGCTGGAAGGTCAGGCCTACGGCGTTTCCGAGATCGGTCTGGCTCATCCCGAGAAGAGCCCGGCGTTGCCGAAGTCGATTGCCGACATGAGTGTCTACTGGGTGAGAGCGTGCCACGAATACCTCCAATGCATAAGTAACATACCGCAGTACCGTCTTACACGCACCTTTCGAATGGTTATGGGGATTGATCGTTCAATTCGTTGTGCACAATCCGAAGTTCGCTGGTCGGACACACCTGAAAGCCGCGGTTGCCTCTCAGGTGCGGGATTCATACGCTGGTTCGAGGCGGCAAAGACCGCCCTAGGGAGGACGGATGATTGTCAGTCTCGTTCGCGCGGCGTGCAGCTGCCTGCTTGCGCTGGCCTTCGCCCAGTCGGCGGCCGCACAGGCCAACTGGCCGGACAAGTCGGTCAAGATCGTCGTCGGCTTCACGGCAGGCAGTTCGACGGACGTCACCGCCCGGATGTTCGCTCAGAAATTCACCGAGGCCTGGGGCCAACCGGTGATCGTCGAGAACGTCGCCGGCAATTCCGGCGCCATCGGTGTCGACCGCGTCGCCAAGGCGCCGCCCGATGGTTACACGCTCATGTGGTCGGGCAATGCGGCCATCACCATCCTGCCCTCCATGCAGGCTCTGCCGTTCGATCCGCTGAAGGATCTGACGCCGATTTCGACGTCGCTGGTGATGCCGTCGCTGTTCATGGTGAACAACGACCTGCCGGTGAAGTCGATTGCCGAGTTGATCGCTTATGCCAAGGCCAATCCCGGCAAGCTCTCCTATGGAACGCCGGGCATCGGCACGCCGCAGCACATCGCGGGCGAACTGTTCTGCTTTCTGGCCGGCATCAAGATGGAGCACATCCCCTATCGCGGCGCCAACATGGCGGATCTCATGAGCGGCGTGGTTCAGGTCGGCATCCAGAACGCCGGCGCCGCGATGCCTCTGGTGCGCGACGGTCGTGTGCGTGGCATTGCGGTCACCTCGCTGAAGCGAACCTCCAGCGCACCCGATCTACCCACGCTTGCTGAACAGGGTTTCCCCGGCTTCGAGGCAACGTCATGGTTCGCCCTGCTGGGGCCGGCGGGGCTGCCTGCCCCGATCGTCCAGAAGGTGCGGAGCGAATCGCTGAAGGTGCTGGCGGATCCCGAGATGCAGAAGAAGTTCAACGCCATGGGCCTCGACCTGGTGGGCAGCACCCCGGAGGAGACCCGCGCCGCGATCGCCGCCGACATCCCGAAGTGGGCGAAGGTGATCAAGGACGCGAACATCAAGACGGGGAACTAGCCTGGGCGGTGCCTGGACCTGCCGGATGAATTAGACTGGCCGACCATCAGCAGGGGACCGCTGCATGTCCGCCAGATCCGTCCTCAATGCGATCGCGCTCAGCGCGTGGCTCGTCGTCTCGATCTTGGTCTTCGTGACCGTGGCCTATGTAGGCTTGATCGGCGTGGGGGTGGTCGGACTGCTGATATGGCTGATCTGCAACTTGATCGAACTCGACGCGCCGGCGAGTGTGCTTCAGACCGCCGACTTTCTTGCCCGGCGAGAACAGCTCCGGGCGGGGCAGCGGGCGGAGGAGCATGCGGCTTCCATGGCCGACAGGCTCCTGTCGCTGCAATCGATCCGGTTCTACAGGTATCTCGGAGCGGCCCTGTCGGTGATCGGTATCGGCGGCTTCGCGCTCTTTCAGATCTAGCGGGCGAACACCTAGTATTCCTCGATGATCTGCCCGTTGGGGTGGATCGTGACCCGCTTCGGGACGCCCTGCGGCCTGGTCGGCACGGGATCGCGCGTGACCTTGGCCCGCCATGACCCGTCATTCTGCTGGTCCAGCCGCTGCACGCGATACCCCTGATTCTCGAGCCGGTCGCGGTTCAGCGAATAGGTGTTGGGTTGAGGCGGCGGCGGCGCCATGACGGGGGCCGGCGGCGCGACGGGCGGTGGCGGCAAGGCGCCCGGGGACATGGTGTCGGGCATACGACCGCCATTGCCGATCGATCCCGGCACAAGCTGGGCGGAGGCCGGGCCGGCGACGCCGACAAGGGCCAATCCCACTCCGAACGTCAGCAGCGTAATTCTCATCCGCTCCATATGGGGTGCGTGCCACGATCTTGCTAAGAGGGAGCCGGGGGGAAAAGAGCGTATGACCTTGAATAGCGTCGGAGCGCGCAAGCGCCTGTCCGACATCCTGCAGCAGGCGGGACACGGGGAATCGCTGACCAGGGTATTGGGGCCGGTCAGCATAGTTTTCATGGGAATCGGCGCCATCATCGGTGCCGGCATCTTCGTTCTGACGGGCACGGCCGCCGCCCTTTACGCCGGGCCGGCCGTGATCCTGTCCTTCGTGCTGGCCGGGATCGCCTGCGCCTTCGTGGGGCTCTGCTACGCCGAACTGGCGGCGATGATGCCCGTCGCCGGCAGCACCTACACCTACACCTACAGCAGCCTCGGGCAGCTTGCCGCGTGGCTGGTCGGCTGGAACCTGGTCCTGGAGTATTCGATCGGGGCGGCGGCCGTCGCGGTCGGCTGGTCGGGCTACTTCAACGGTACGCTGGCCTTCCTGGGGATCGCCATCTCGCCGCGCTTCGCGAACTCGACCGGTACGATCGTCACTCTTGCGGACGGCAGCAGCGCGGCGGCGATCGCCAATCTGCCGGCCGTGGCCATCGTGGTCCTGCTCACCGTGCTGCTGGTGCGGGGCACGCGCGAATCGGCACGCATCAACAATTTCATGGTTGCCCTGAAGCTGCTCGTCATCGTGGCGTTCATCGGCTTCGGCATTTTCCACGTCTCGACGGCCAACTGGCGGCCCTTCGTCCCGCCGAACGACGGCACGTTCGGCATCTTCGGATGGAGCGGCGTGCTGCACGGTGCTTCCGTGGTGTTCTTCACCTATATCGGCTTCGATGCCGTCTCGAACTGTGCCCAGGAGGCGAAGAGGCCGCAGCGGGATATGCCGATCGGCATCATCGGTGCGCTTTCCCTGTCGACGATCCTCTACATCCTCGTGGCCGCCGTGCTCGTCGGAATCGTTCCCTATCGCGAGCTGAACGTGGCTGCGCCGGTCGGGCTCGCCGCCGAGCGAATGGGGATCGGCTGGCTCGCGCTGGCGATCCAGCTCGGCGCGTTGATCGGCATCACGACCGCCATCCTCGTGCTCCTGTACGGCCAGTGCCGCATCTTCGCGGCGATGGCGCACGACGGTCTGATGCCGCCGGTCTTCAGCCGGATACATCCGAAGCTGCATACGCCGTGGATGACCCAGATCCTGATCGGGATCGTCGTCGCAGCGTTCGCCGCCGCGGCGCCGATCGAGACACTGAGCGAACTGGTGGGCGTGGGGACGCTCTTCTCGTTCGTGATGGTGTGTGCGTCGGTCCTCCGCCTGCGCAAACTCGAGCCGAACGCGCATCGGCCCTTTCGAATCCGCGGCATGCCCTGGGTGCCGATCCTCGGCATCCTGTCCTGCCTCGGCCTGATGGTCGGTCTGTCGCCGCTGACGTGGGCACGGTTGATCGTGTGGATCGCGCTCGGCCTGGCGATCTACTTCGCCTACGGCCGGTCGCGCGCCACGGACCGCCTGGGAGCCTAGCTTCAGCCCAACAAGGAGTGCCGCTTCCGCGTGAGCGGCACGACCACAACGCTGGCGCCGGGGCGGGCGATGGCTGCGGCCACCGCTGCCGTCACTTCCGCGCCGGTCTTCGCCAGCGTCGCCGGTGCCCCATACCCTTTAGCCAGGGCTTCGAGGTCGATGCCCGGAAGGTCGAGCCCCGGGACGTTCGGCGTCTGCTCCAGGTCAGCGAAGGACTTCAGGATCGCGTATTCGTGGTTCTGCAGGACCACGAAGACGACGTGCGCCTTCTGTTGGACGGCGGTGTAGAGCGCCTGCACGGAATACTGGAAGGAGCCGTCACCCATCAGGGCGATGACCGGGCGATTGCGGCCGCTGCTGCGCTCCGCGAGCGCGAGCCCAACGGCCGCCGGCATGTCCCAGCCCAGGCCGCCCGAGGCGAAGGTGTAGAAGCAGTCCGGCTTGTCGATGCGGAACTGGTCCTGCATCTCGGCGACGACGGAGGGCGCCTCCTCGACCAGCACGAAGTCGGCGGGGCAGGCCTTTCGCACGGCCGCCATGATCGCGTCGCCTGCCAGCGGCTGGGTATCCATGTCCGGCGTCTTGGGCGGAGCTCTCAACGGCGCCGGCACAGACGAGGTCCGCGTCTTCACCAGGGGCTGGATGGCGTCGAGAAACAGTTTGGCATCCGACACGAGGCTGTCGCCGACCGGCGCCTTGGACGACATGTTGGGATCGTCCGTGACCTGCAGCAGGTGCGTGCCCTTCGGCACATAATCACCGCCGACATAGGGGTAGTAGCGAAAGACTGGCGCCCCGATGACGATGACCAGGTCGTGGCCGATGAACTTCTTCCCGAGCGGCCCGATGGCGGCAGGCAAGGCGCCGGCATGGAGACGGTGTGTCTCGGGAAACGGCGTGCGTTCGGCGAAGGGGGCGGTCCACACCGGCACGCCCAGCGTCTCGGCGAAGCGGATGCCTTCCTGCCATGCCTGGCTTCGGGCGAGATCCGATCCAAAGACGATGACCGGGGACTTTGCCTCGTTGATGCGCTGGGCGAATTCGGCAAGGCGGACGGGGTCGGGGCCGATTCGCGTGGCGACGGTACGAAACGCATCGACCTCCGGCATCGGCTTGTCCCAGTCGTCGAGCGGCAGGGACAGGAACACCGGTCCACTCGGCTGCTGCATGGCCGTGGCGTAGGCGCGCATGAAGGCCGCCGGAATGTCCTCGGCGCGCGCGGGCTCGTAGGCCCATTTCACCCACGGTCGAGGGAGGGTCGTCGAGTCGATGTTGGTGAGGAGCGGTTCGAGCAGCAGCATCTCGCGGGTCTGCTGGCCGGCGGTGATGATCAGCGGTGTCTTGTTCTGATACGCCGTGACGATGCAGCCCAATGCATTGCCCATGCCGGCGCCGGTATGGACGTTGACGATGACCGGTTTGCGAAGACCCTGCGCGATTCCATCGGCGATGCCGACGACGCTGGCTTCCTGGAGGGCCATCACATAGTCGAAGTCCTCGGGGAAATTCTTGAGGAACGTCTCTTCGGTCGAGCCCGGATTTCCGACCACCGTCGTGACGCCGAGTTTGCGAAGCAGATCGAAAGTGACGTCCTTGACGGTGCGCATCGAAGCTTTCCTCACGGCGGGAACGGGCGGACCGTATCCTATAGACCGGCAGGCCCCTCGGGCCACCAGCAAACTGCCGCGTAGCTCCGGGCATGCGAACGGAGCGCCCCACGAGGGGTAGGGCGCTCCGCCGTTCCGCAGGGAAGTAGGGTGTGGCTCCTACTGCTCGCGGATGTTGCCCGTGGTGTCCAACGTGACGGCCACTTCGACGTTGTTGCGCATGGCCTTGCCGGTCCAATTACCGGCCGTGTCACGGGTCAGGGACTTGATGCCGTTGTAGCCCTTGGCCTCGATCTGCGCCTTTGCGGCGGCCTCCGCGGCGGTCGCATTCGACGACGTGGCCGGAAGGTTGGTATTCGGGTTGCTGGTCTGGCCGGGCATCGAGTTCATGTCGCGGCCGGCGGGCGTGCTGGGCTGCATGGTCTGCGCCCAGGCGGCGGCGCCGATGGCGGTGCTGGCGATCACGGCGAGGGTGACAAGCTTCTTCATGAGTATCCTCCATTGGGTTTTATCGAACTGCACCGGATGAACGCCGCCCTGCTCTCGGCTGTTGCATCGAAAAGCCGAAAGAGAGAATTCGGTAAGAGCCTTGATCCGGCCTCGAAACGGCCCGAATGCGCCGGAGAAAACGCTTGATGGAGTCCGCTCTTAGCCCGCTTGCCGTCGGCCATGCCGGGCTCTTCGCGGCGGCGTTTCTCGCGGCCACGATCTTTCCGTTTCAGTCTGAGCTGGTGCTGGTGGGCCTGCTGGTGGCGGAGCCATCCCACTGGCTGACGCTTCTCCTGGCCGCCAGCGTGGGCAACACGCTGGGCTCGATCGTGAACTGGATCCTCGGACGCTTCGTCGAGCGGTTCCGCGACCGCCGCTGGTTTCCGGTGAAACCCCGCGACTACGAGAGAGTCGAGCGCTGGTACGCAAGCTGGGGCGTGTGGTCGTTGCTGTTCGCATGGCTGCCGTTTGGCGGCGATGCACTGACCATCGTGGCGGGGGCCCTGCGCACGCCGCTGCCGCTCTTTGTCCTTCTGGTGGCCATCGGCAAGACCGCGCGCTACGCCGTCCTGGTCGCGGCGACGCTGGGCTGGATCGCCTAGCGACTGGGGCGTGGCACCGAAATTGCTTCTCCTTTCAGGGTTCCAAAGGGGCTGGGGAGGCACTCATGCAGTCATCATCGTTGCGCCGACGTACTGGACTGGCGGCTCTTGCACTGACGCTCTTCTCGGCAATGCCGGCCCTCGGCCAGGATAAGGTGCGGTTCCAGACCGACTGGATCCCGTCCGGCGAGCACGCGATGTACTATGGCGCCTGGAGCAAGGGGATCTACGCCAAGCACGGCATCGACATCACCATCACGCGCGGGTACGGCTCGGGCGACACCGTGACCAAGGTGGCCGCCGGGGCGGCCGATTTCGGCGTGGCCGACATCGCCGCGGTCATGACGGCGCGGGCGCGGACCAACGTGCCGATCAAGACGATCGCCGTGCTCTACAACGAATCTCCCCATTCGTTGTTCGTGCTGAAGAGTTCGGGCATCACCAACTTCAAGGGGCTGGAAGGCAAGAAGATCGGCATCACGCCGGGCAACAGCCATCGCTTCTACTTCCCGGAGGTCGCCAAGAAAGCGGGAACCGATCCCAACAAGCTGATCTGGACCAACATGGACGGCGCGGCGATGGCGGCCCAGCTCATCGCCAAGAACATCGACGCGGCGCCGTTCTATTCGATCCACTACTATTACATCAACAAGGCGGCGGTTAAGGCTGGCCAGGAGATCCTGCCTCTGCCCTTCGTCGAGGTCGGCTTCAAGATCTATGCCGCCACGCTCATCACCACCGACAAGATGGCCCAGGACAAGCCCGACCTGGTGAAGCGTTTCCTGGCCGCCAGCAAGGAGGCCTTCGAGTGGGCCGCAGCCAATCCCGAGGAAGCCTGCAAGCTGCACGTCGTGCGCTTTCCCGAGGTCGAGCTCGACGACTGCATGGGCAGCGTGAAGGCGGTGATGAAGTTCGTCTTCAACGACCACAGCAAGGAATTCGGCTGGGGCAAGGAAAGCCCGGAGCGGCTCAAGTTCTCCTGGGAGACCATCGCCACCGCCAACGAGTTGAAGTCCGACTTCGACTACAAGACCGCGATCGATACGAGCATGGTCGCCAAGTAGCGGAGCGGGCAAGTGATCTCGCTCAACCGGGTCACACGCATCTTCAACAGCCGTGACGGTGACCAGGTCACGGCGCTGCAGGACGTGTCGCTGGAGATCGGACGCAACGAGTTCATCACGCTGGTCGGTCCGTCGGGCTGCGGCAAGTCCACTCTGCTGCGCATCGTGGCGGGCCTGATCCTGCCGACGGCAGGGCGGGCTTCGATTGGAGGGGCGGCGATCACCGAACCGCGTTCGGAGACCGGAATCGTCTTCCAGGCGCCGACCCTGCTGCCCTGGGCCAGCGTGCTCGACAACGTGCTGTTTCCGCTGCGGATGATGCACCGCATCGATTCGACCAGTACCGACAAGGCGATGGCACTCCTGAAGCTGGTCGGGCTGGCCGGCTTCGAAAGCAAGTCGCCGCGCGAGCTGTCGGGCGGCATGCAGCAGCGTGTCGCGATCTGCCGCGCCCTGGTGCACGATCCCGACATTCTCCTGATGGATGAGCCGTTCGGGGCCCTCGACGCGCTCACGCGCGAGGAGATGACCATGGAGCTGCTGCGCATCTGGAGCGAGCGGCCCAAGACGGTGCTGTTCGTGACCCATTCGATCACCGAGGCCGTGGTGCTGGCGGATCGCGTGGTCGTGATGTCGCCGCGGCCCGGCCGCATCCAGGAGATCATCGAGATCGGTTTGCCGCGGCCGCGCAGCTTCGAGACCGAGGCCACGCCGGAATTCCACGAGGCCAGCCAGCACATCCGCCAACTCATCTTCGGAACACGCCATGTCGGTCCAGGCCGCGCCGCCGCTTGAAGAGCGGCAGAAGCCGCCCCGTCGCCGGAAGAAGAGTGCGGCCCTCTATGAGGTCGTGCTGCCGCTGATCGCCACGGCCGGCCTTTTTCTCCTGTGGGAAGCCGCCTGTCGGGCGTTCAAGATCCCGGGCTACCTGCTGCCGGCACCCAGCGAGATCTGGAAGGACACGCTGGCGATCGGACCCACGGTCGCCGGCCATACGATGGCGACGTTCAAGACCGTGATGCTGGGGTTCGTCGTGTCGATCCTGATCAGCCTGCCGCTGGCCGTGGTCCTGACCGCGTCGCCCGCGATCGCAGCGGCGGTCTATCCGTTCCTGGTGTGGACGCAATCGATACCGAAGGTGGCGCTGGCCCCCATCCTGGTCGTGCTTCTGGGCACCAACGAACTGCCACGCATCGTCATCACCGTGTTGGTGGCGTTCTTTCCGCTTGTGATCTCGGTTGCGACGGGGCTGCTCTCCGTGCCGCCGGAGCTGATAGAACTCAGCCGTGCCTGTCGTGCCTCGAAGCTCAGCGAATTGCTGCGAATCAGGCTGCCCTATGCGATCCCGTTCATCTTCGCCGGCCTCAAGGTCGCGATCTCGCTCGCCGTCGTGGGCGCGGTCGTGGCGGAGTTCGTCAATGCGGATGCGGGGCTGGGTTTCCTGATCCAGACCTCGACCGCGTTCTTCAAGGTGCCGGTCGCTTTCGGAGCGCTTATCATCCTGTCGGTGATGGGCGTCGTCCTGTTCCAGCTCGTGGTCGCGGCCGAACGGATATTCTTCCCGTGGTCGAGCAGCAACACGACACCGGGTGCCTGACCAGCCGCGCTAGGGGAGTGAGTAACATGGCGAAGAAGCCGAAAACGCCGATGACGGTGATCCGTGGCGGCAGCGTGGTCGACATCAAGGGCCATTCCGCGCCCAAGGCCGATATACTCGTGAAGGGCGATACGATCGTCGAGATCGGGCCCAAGGTCGCGGCCCCGGATTCCGCCACGGTGATTGATGCCAGCGGCAAGCTGCTGCATCCAGGGTTGATCAACGGGCATACCCACAGCCACGGCAACCTCGCCAAAGGCATGGTCGATCGCGTGACCCTCGAGCTGTTGCTTACGGCCGGCCCCTACATGAGCGGCGCCCGCACGCTGGAGGACAAGTACCTGTCGAGCCTGATCGGCGCGGCCGAGATGGTGATGAAGGGCTGCACGGCGGCCTACGATCTGGCGGCCGAGTTCCCGATGCCGACGGCGGAAGGGCTGGCGGCCATCGGTCAGGCCTACGCCGACGTGGGTATGCGCGCCATGCTCGCGCCGATGGTGGCCGATACGAGCTTCTTCCAGGCGATCCCGGGCCTGATGGACCAGCTGCCGCCGTCGTTGCAGAAGGAAGTCGAGGCCTATCAATTCTCGCCCTACAAGGCGAGCGTGAAGCAGATGAAAAAGGCGCTGCACGGCTGGAAGCTCGACGGGCAGGGCGTTCATCTCGCCGTCGCGCCGACCATCCCGCATCACTGCAGCAAGGAGTTCCTGCTGGCCTGCCTGAAGCTTGCCAGGGACTACGACACCGGCCTGCACACCCACGTATCGGAATCGAAGGTCCAGGTGATCGCGGGTTACAGGCTCTACGGGACGTCGCTCACCGCCTACATGGATTCGCTGGGCCTGGTCGGGCCTAAATTCACGGTGGCCCATGGCGTCTGGCTGGACGGCGACGACATGAAGCTGCTCGGGGACAAGGGTGCGTCGGTCTCGCACAATCCCGGCTCCAACATGGTGCTGGGCAACGGCATTGCCGACATGCGCGGCATGCTGGATGCCAAGGTCAACGTCGGCATCGGCACCGACGGCGCCAGCTGCTCCGACAACCAGAACATGTACGAGAACATGCGCCTGGCCTCGATGGTCTCGAAGGTGCAGGGGCCGGATAACCGCAAGTGGATCAGGACCGAGGAGGTCCTGCACGCGGCGACTGCCGGCAGCGCCCGGGCGCTCGGCCTGGGTGAAAAGATCGGGAAGATCGAGGTCGGCTACAAGGCCGATATCGTCTTCCTCGACCTCGGCCACATCAACTGGATCCCGTTCAACGATCCGACCAACCAGATCGTCCATACAGAGGACGGCTCGGCCGTCGAATCGGTGATGATCGCCGGACGCATGGTGCTGGAGGATCGCAAACTGCTGAACGTCGACATGGTGCAGCTCGCGCGGCTGGCCGAGAAGGCACGGGAGAGGCTCGACCGGGGCCGCAAGCCCGCCAAGGCGCTCTACGACAAGCTGGAAAAGGTCGTGAACACCTTCTGCCCGGGCCTGGCCAAGCAGCCGCTACATATCGACCGGTTCGGCGGCGGTCACCATCACGGCTACCACCACCATCATCACTAGTAGCCGAGGCGCCAACCGTTCTTCAGGTAGCCGTAGCGCACCAGGCGCACGGCTACGATGCCGTTCAGCGCGAATCCGCCGACCACCGTCACCAGCATCAGGATCATGCCTTCCATCGAGGCACTGAACAGATAGACGATGATTGTCAGCCCGAAGATCGCGCCTGCCGCGATCGCCGCCATGGCCAGCAAGTCAACCAGGGCCAGTAGGTAGAGCCCCTTGGTGAGGACGAACACCGGCCCGGAAAATGCCGCCCAGACATAGGACCACTGGTCGATAACCATGAAATCCTCGTTATCGGCCTTGTCGAAGCGGTACGTCGGAAACAGAGCGTCTACGATCACAGGTTTTATTCAACAATTGTAAGGGTTCGATTACAGCCGGAACCTATCATGAGCGATGCAAATGGGCCAGCGGCCGCCGGTGCTCAAGCCGCGGTAACGCCGATCAAAGTATCGTGCAACCAGAACATGGCGAAGTAGGCCATGGTACCGATCACGACGACCAGCAGGTCATTCAGCGACCAGCCCGCCGCAGGGGCACCGGGATCGCCTCGCCTTTTTACGGCGATTCGGTCGTAAACCGCCCAGGCCAGCAGTCCGCCGAAGAGAAGCATCGACCCCAGGTCGCCATTCACCAGAAGGTGCGACAGGGCCCAGGCCTTGACGGCGACCAGCATGGGATGCCGGAGCAACGATTTGATACGGCCCGTCGGCGCATAAGCCGCCGTCAGGGAGACGAAGGCAAACCACAACAGCAAGAGGGACAACGGATGGAAGAACGCGCGAGGCGGATCCCAGATCTGGATGTATCCACCGCTTCGATAGCGTCCGAAACCGATGACGATCAACACCAGGCCGACCGCAGCCAGGATCGAATAGAGGCCCTTGTAGCCCCCTTCGCCCAGACGCCCGATGGCGGCTGCTCGCGCGCCCCTCATGGTTGTAAAAGTATGAATGCCCAGGAAGAGCGCGAGACCAAGGATGAGCAGAGTCATGCGCCGTTTATAGCACGCAGAAGATTGCGTCGCGGCAGCAATTACCCTCCGGCTACTGGACCTGTGTCACGTTGCCTGTGCTGTCGACCGAGACCGCGACTTCCACGTCGTTCTTGGTGGCTTTGGCACGCCAGGATCCATCCGCATTGCGGGTAAGGTCCCTGATCTGCTTGTAACCGCTCGCCTCGATCTGTGTCCTCACGGACGATTCGCTTTCGGCGGTTCCCGGCATGCCGGCGGGCGGGGCGGCGGGCGTCGTGGACGTACCGGTCGTTGGCGGCATCTGGGCGGCGGCGACGGAAACGGAGGCAACGAGAGCCGCTGCCGCGATCAGGATGAGCTTCATCGTTCACTCCTTGCATTGAGGCTTTGCGAAACAATGCAAACAGGAGCCTGACGTTCCCTGCAGCGGGACGTATCCAGCGTCACCCGAGGTCTTCGGTGGAGACCTTCAAGCTGTAGTCGGGAGAGCAGCCGAGTACTCTCACGAATGTCTGGTCGATCAGCCGGGCGATGTCGGCCGGGTCGTTTCCGGAGGTCCCCACGGTGGCGAAGGCGTTGGCGTCCCAGTCGACCAGGTCGAGTGCGACGCTTTCCAGCGTATCGATGGCGCCGCTCAATTCTAAGCGGGTGAGGGGATCTTCCGCGAACGGATAGGGAGCCAGGTTGATCGTCTCGGCCATCACCTGGATGGAGACATCCATACCGTCCGCATTCACGGCCTCCAGCGTGCAGCAAAGCAGGCCGCCCTCGTTCTTGGCGCCATAGATGTCGGCGAGGGCTTCCCTGATCGTGCCCATCTGTCCTTCAGCCATTCACTTCTCCGATCTTTTGCCTCGAACGGGTCTGCCGGTGCGGCGGCTGACTTCAGGAGGCGTTTGGCCTGCGTCAGGTTGCCGTGAAGTAGTGCAGCGCCATTCCGACCAGGCCGGACGCGACGATCGGGTAGGCGGGATTGATCTTGGTCCGCCACAGCAGCAGGAAGACGACGAGCGAAATCACGCCGAAGAACAGGTCGGTGATCGCCCCTCTCCCCATGATGATCGCGCCGGCGAGGACGAGGCCCACGGCAACGGAACCGAGGCCGGCCTGAATGGCCGGCCGCCAGCGCCAGGTCGCCAGATGCGTCCAGAGACGGCCAATGAAAAAGGTGAGCAGGCCCGTCGGCAGGAAGAATGCGACCAACGCTACCAGCGCGCCCGGAATGTGGCCGACGACGACGCCGATCGAAGCGACCATCATCATGTTCGGTCCGGGCGCGAGCTGGCCCAGACTGTAGAAGTGCAGGAGCTCGGGAAAGGTCAGCCAGTGATAGGTATCGACCGTGAGTTCCTTCATTTCCGGGAAAGCGGCCATGCCGCCCCCCACGGTGAGGAGCGAGAGGTAGGCGAAGACGCCCGCGAGATCCCACAGGTTCTTCATGGGACGTCCTTGTCGCGCGGCCGGTGCCACCAGATGGCGACGATGCCGGCCACGATCAGCGCATAGGGCACCGGCACCTTGAAGAAGGCGACGGCCACGGCGGTGAGAACGACGAACACGTAATCGGCAAGGGTCTTGAGGGTCTTGGCGCCGAGCTGGACCAGCACGACGACGATCAGCCCCACCGCACCGGCCGCGATCCCGTGCAGGAAGGCCTTTGACCAGGGACCGTCGCCGCCGGCGCCATAGGCGAACCCCGCGGCGATCATCAGCGAAGCGCCCGGCAGGCACATGCCCAGCGTGGCGACGATGGCCCCCATGCCGCCACGCAGCCTGTCTCCCACCAGGATCGACATGTTGGTCGCATTGAGGCCGGGCAGGGTCTGGCTGATCGACAGCAGCTCGACGAAGCTGAGATCGTCCAGCCAGCGCTGGCGCACCACCAGACCGGTCCGCAGGTAGCCCACGACGCCGCCGCCCAGGCTGGTGGCGCCCATCACGAGGAATACCCAGAAGAGCTTTCCGAGCGAGGGCGGGGGCGGCGGTGGGGAAGTGTCTGCGACGCTCATTCGTGTGCTTGCGGCGGGTTGCCCTTCAGCCGGTAGACGGCGCCGGTCTTGGTCGTGGTGAGCGAGAGCCAGTCGGCGGCGACCTGCTGGAGCTCGAGGAAGAAGCGCTCGCAGTGGTTCAGCGCCTTGTGCTTGATGTCGTCGGGTCCGGTGAAGCGAAGCTGGAAGGCGAACTCGCCCACGAATGCGTGATGGTCGCCGCGTGCGCGCCACAGGCCGAGATTGGCCGTGGCCGCCGTGTGGTGGCCGAAGTCGAGCAGGCAAATGTCCTGCAGCAGTTCCTCGACGATGGTCTGGTTCACCAGCGACACGTCGTTCGGCCCGTCGCACTTGATCGTTCCCAGGGTCGGAAAGATCTGCGTCAGTTCGGGGAGGGACATGTTGCCCAGCGACGACATGACGACGCGGGCGGCCTGGGGAGCCTGACTGAGGCCAAATTCCACATTGTGCGAGAGAAGGCGCCGGAGGCCACCGATCCGCTCCTTGAGGGGCATGACCTCGAGCTTGAACTTGATCTTGTACTTGCCGTCGATATGCGGCCGCACGTCGAGGGCCTGGGCCTTCGCCATGTCATCGCTGCGATACTTGAAGACGATCTCTGGATCGCCGATGGGGAAGCCGTCCTCGTAGGCGATACGGCGCCGTACGATGAAGCTGTTGTTGTAGAGATGATAGCCGCCGGTATCGAGGAACAGAACCTCACGGACTTCCGGTCGCTGCTGAGACTTGGGGGTATGCTGGTAGCCCACGCCCGTCGTTGCCGCGGCCTGCTGGACCAGGGCCGCGAACTCCTTGAAGACGCGGGCGGAGGTGAAGCGATCTGGCTTCAGGATCAGCTTGCACTGCAGGTACTGGATCTCGTCGCACCGGCGGCCATCGGCATAGCTGCCGGTCTGGCGGTCGGCAAGCCACTGGGCGATCTGCCCGTCATCCTGATGTGAATGCATTTTTCCCCCTGCCAGTAGCGTAGCGCCGGCCTACCGCGCTGTCATCTGAGCCGAGACTGGCTGGTCCGCCCGGCCGTAGGTCTCGACCTTGCCGTCGGTGAAGCAGACGTAATAGCGGTCCGACATGGACCAAGGCGTCCGCATCCAGAAGTCCCTGAGCACCGTGTAGTAGGCGCAGTCCTTGCCCGGCGAATGCGTCGATCCGTCGGGCGGCCCCATAACCGTGCGGACCTGCTCGCGATCCATCCCGGCCTGAAGGCGTTCGACGTTGTCGCCGTGCACGCAACCGGCGAGCAGGGCGGTCGAAAGCAGGCATGCGACGTACTTCATGTCTTCCTCCTTGCGATTAGTCTGGCTGGGCCTCGCCGGCAACAATTGTCGGGCAGGCCGATGGCTGGCGCAATTCCGAACGATGCGCTAGGTCCGATGGATGCAAGATCACAACAGATTTGTCGCGCCCGGCTTCACCGCATCGTTGAGCGGCGCCACAGCCGGCCTGTCCGAAACCCCCATTTCCGAAGTGGCGATGACGGTGTTCGGCGATCCCGACGTCGTGCCGCTGTGGTTCGGCGAGAGCGACCTCGTGACCCCGGATTTCGTGCGCAATGCGGCCGCCGCCGGCCTGCAGGGCGGCGACACGTTCTATACGTGGCAACGCGGCATCCCCGAGCTGCGCCGTGCGCTATCGGCCTACACGGAGCGCCTCTATCGCATCAAGTGCCCGATCGAGCGCCTCACGGTCACGACCGGCGGCATGCAGGCGATCCTGCTGACCTGCCAGCTGCTGCTCGATCCGGGCGACAACATCGTCATCGTCTCGCCGATCTGGCCGAACATCACCTCGGCCACCAAACTGGTGGGCGGCGTGCCGAAATACGTAGCGCTCGACCGTACGCCATCGGGCGGATGGAAGCTCGACCTGCAGAAGGTCTTCGACTCGGTCGACGAGCGCACGCGCGCGATCTTCGTGAACTCGCCCGGCAATCCCACGGGCTGGACGATGACCACCGAGGAGCAGGCCGCCCTTCTGGACTTCGCCCGCAAGCGCGGTGTCTGGATCATGGCCGATGAGGTCTATGCCCGGCTGATCTACAGCAAGCGGCCGGACGGCCGGCAGGTGGCGCCTTCGTTCCTCGAGCTGGCTGGTCCCGACGATCCGGTGATCGTGCTCAACAGCTTCTCCAAGCCGTGGGCGATGACGGGCTGGCGGCTGGGCTGGCTCACCCACCCGGCGGCGCTGGGCGACCAGTTCGCCAAGCTGGTGCAGATCAACACATCGGGCGTGCCGGCTTTCCTGCAGAAGGGCGCCGTGGCGGCGCTGGAGCAGGGCGACGGCTTCGTCCACGAGATGGTCGAGCGCTGCCGCGCCGGTGGCGAGCTGGTATTCCAGCGCCTCTCCGCCTTGCCGAAGGTCAAGATCGCGCGGCCGGATGCGGCGTTCTACGCCTTCTTCTCGGTCGAGGGTGTCGACGATACGCTGGCGTTCTGCAAGACGATGGCAAAGCAGTACAAGGTCGGGCTTGCGCCCGGTGAAGCCTTCGGGCCGGGCGGGCAGGGCAACGTTCGCCTGTGCTTCGCGTCGAGCGCGGAGCGCCTCAGCAAGGGCCTCGATCGCATCGAAGCGGCGATCAAGGCGTTGTAGTTCGATTGCGGGGTGGCAAGAGCTTGTCATCCCGAGGCCAACGGCCGAGGGATCCTTGCTTTGGCGAAGGATCCCTCGCTACGCTCGGGATGACAAAGTGTCCGCAACTCCCTCCATCGCCGTCCAGCACCTGCGCAAGGTGTATGGCGAGATCGTCGCGGTCGACGATCTGAGCTTCTCGGTGCCGCGCGGCACCGTGCTCGGACTGCTGGGCGGCAACGGCGCCGGTAAGACCACGACCATCGCGATGCTGCTCGGCCTGCTCGAACCGACGGGCGGCAGCATAGAGATCCTGGGTATCGATATGCTGCGGCGACGCTATGCGGCGCTGCCGCGCATGAACTTCTCCTCACCCTATGTCGACCTGCCGCATCGGTTGACGGTGCGCCAGAACCTGCAGTTCTACGGCCAGCTCTACGGCGTGAAGGACCTCAAGCGCCGCATCGTCGAGATCGCCGAGCACATGCAGGTGGCGCCGTTCCTGGATCGGCCGGCGGGCAAGCTGTCGGCCGGCCAGAAGACGCGCGTGGCACTGGCCAAGGCGCTGATCAACAAGCCCGACGTGCTGCTGCTCGACGAGCCCACCGCGTCACTCGATCCCGATACGGCCGACTGGGTGCGCGGCTATCTCGAGAGCTACCAGCACGAGACCCATGCCACGATCCTGCTGGCCTCGCACAACATGGGCGAGGTCGAGCGGCTGTGCGACGACGTGATCCTGCTGCAGGCCGGCAAGGTCTTCGAACGCGGCAGCCCGCGCGAACTGCTGGAGCGGTTCGGCCGCGAGGACATGGAAGAGGTGTTCCTCGACATGGCACGCGGCCGCGGTCGTGGCCTCGACGCCCTCAAACCCGACGGAGGGAAGTCATGAGCGGCTCCCTGGGGCGCATCCACGCGCTCGTGCTGCGCCATATCTACCTCTGGCGCAGTTCGGTGATGCGCCTGGTGGATTCGATCTACTGGCCGGCCGTGCAGATGGTTATGTGGGGCTTCATGACCCAGTACCTGCTGCCGCAGGCCTCGTTCGTGGCGCAGGCGGCGGGCGTGCTGCTGTCGGGTCTGCTGCTGTGGGAGGTCGTCGTCCGCGGCAACCTCTCGCTGTCGATCGCCTTCCTGGAGGAGATCTGGTCGCGCAATCTCGGGCACCTTTTCGTAAGCCCGATCCGCTCCTGGGAGCTGGCCACCGGCATCATCATCGCGGCCTTGCTGCGGACCTTGCTCGGCATGATCCCGGTGTCGCTGCTGGCCTGGGCGTTCTTCGGCTACTCGATCTACACGCTGGGCCTGCCGTTGATCGCCTTCTTCGTGATCCTGCAGATGTTTTCCTGGTCGATCGGGCTGGCCATGTCGGGCCTCGTGATGCGGGTGGGACAGAGCGCGGAGAGCTTCGCCTGGGCGGCCGTCTTCGTGCTGATGCCGGTGAGCGGCGTCTACTATCCCGTTTCAGTCCTGCCGCACTGGCTGCAGGTCATCGCCTGGGGATTGCCGCCGGCCTACATCTTCGAGGGAATGCGCGCGATCATGGCGGACAAGACGGTGCATTGGGACATGCTCGCCGTCGCCTTCGGCCTCTCGGTCGTCTACCTGGTCGTGGGGTTTCAGGTCTTCCAATGGTTCTTCCGCTCTTCGCGTCGGGCGGGTTCACTCCTCGGTCAGGGTGAGTAGAATAGGGCCGTTTCCGGAGGTGAGTGATGTTCAAGTACGTATTGGTTCCCGCTCTTCTATCGCTCGCCGCCGCAGCGTGTTCGACCGTCGACAAGATGGCCAGTGAGCCGATCAAGCCGGCCAAGCCGGTGCCGGCCTGGTCCAGCGTCTACACCGTGCCCTACGACGCGATGGTGACCTGCCTCGCCGCGCCGGTTGCCAGCGGCTTCGTCGTGAACATCGAGCCGTCGTCGGCGCCGGGCACGACGTCGATCCTCTACGTGCCACAGAGCGCCCCGCAGGCGGAATCGCGTTACGTCGTGAGGCGGGTGCCGGACGGCACGATCCAGGTCGACTGGATCCGCGTCGGCTCCGTGGGCGGCCTCGACTGGCTGGACGTGCAGGCGCGCCAGCGTGCCAACCGTTGCGGCGGCGTCAGCTAGCTAACGGGCGTTGAGCACGGCGGTGCAGGCCGCCGGCAGCTTCGGCCGGTAGGGCTTGGGCGGAGTGGTCGGCGGCACGACGGGCGCCTTGCGAAACCACGAGTCCAGCGCTTCGCCGCAGCCGTCGTCGTTGGCGTAGTCGGCCTGCGGCTGGCACTGCGGGTTGCCGGGCGGGCAGTAGAGGCGGATGTGGAAGTGCGAGTCGTGCCCGTACCAGGGCACCACCTTGCGCAGCCACGAGCGATCGCCGCCGACCGTCTGGCAGAGCCGCTGCTTGATCCACTTGTTGACGAACATCCGGTCGAGGTTCGGCATCTGCGCGGCCGTCCGGAGCAGGAACACATGCTGTTCGTTGAAGACCGAATCGTCGATGCCGCTGTCGTCGGCGAGCACCAGGGAGCGCAGGCGCGGGTTCTCTCGGTCGGCCGGGACGCGCCGTGCGCCCGGTTGGCGCTCGAACCAGATGTCGGCGTCGAGCCCGATCTGGTGGCTGGCATGGCCGGACGGGGCGGGGCCGCCGCGCGGCTGGCCGATGTCGCCGATGTAGAGATGGGCCTGTCCGGCGGCCCGCATCTTCTCGGCCAGGGTCTTGATGAAGTCGATGGTGACCGGCTGGCCCCAGTAGCGGTTGCGGCTGACGCGGATGGCCTCGTATCCGGGGCCCTCCAGCGGCAGCGCCTGCGCGCCCTGCAGGCAGCCGGCGGTGTAGAAGCCGATCGATTGCGTCGGACCGGGCGACGGCGTCGTCACGGTGGCCCAGTCGTTGGCCCGGGCCGCACCCGTCAGGGAAAGGAGAACCGCGAGCAGCGGAACCAGGAAACGCATCATCTTGTTGGCACGATAGTCGCTCGCTAAGACTTTGCCCATGGCCGACTACGAGTTCCTCCGGATCGAACGGCACGGCGCCGTCACGTCACTGACACTGAACAGGCCGCAGCGGCGCAACGCGCTGACGCACCGCATGATGCTGGAACTGGAAGACGCTTTCGTCGGCGTAGGACAGGACGCCCAGTGCCGCGTGCTGGTGTTGCGGGGTGCGGGCGGGCATTTCTGCGCCGGAGGCGATCTCGACGCGATGGCCGATCTGCCGCCGGTGCCGGCCTCGGGGGCGGATCCGCTGGTGCCGGCCTATCGCCAGTTCGGCAACGCCCTGCTGGCGCTCGATGGACTGCCGCAGGCCACGGTCGCGGTCGTCGAAGGCTCGACGGTCGGCGCCGGCTTCGGCATGGCCTGCTGCTCGGACGCGGTGATCCTGCATCACAGCGCGCGCTTCGGAATCCCGGAGCCCAGGGTCGGCTTCATCCCTTCGCAGATCATCCCGTTCCTGGTGCGGCGGATGGGCGAGGGGCCGGTGCGCGATCTGGCCGTCAGGGGGCGCGTGATCGATGCCGTCGAGGCGCATCGCCTGGGAGTCGGGCGCTATCTCTGCGCCACCAGCGCCGAGGTCGAGACGACCCTGCAAGGTCTGCTCGACGATGTCCTGAAGATGGAACCCAAGGCGCTGGCGGTGGCCAAGCGGCTGGTGATGTCCTGCGCGACGAAGGAAGATCGTGTCGTGATGGACGAGGCGGCCGAAAGTCTGGTCGGCCTGCTGCGGCAGCCGGAGGCGGCCGAGGGCATCCGGCATTTCATGGCGAAGACCACGCCCTCATGGGCCAAGAGGTAGGCATGCGAAACCATCGCCACATCGAAGTGAGGCCGATCGCCGGCGCGCTGGGCGCGGAGATCCACGGTGTCGACATGTCGAAGGATCTGGAGGCCGAAATCGTGGCCGAGATGCGCCAGGCCCTGCTCGACCATCTCGTGATCTTCCTGCGCGACCAGACGGTGACGCCGCTCGAGCAACTCGCTTTCGCCCGCAAGTTCGGCGAGCCGATCGAGTATCCGCAGCTCAAGGGCCTGCCGGAATCGCAGATGATCACGCCGGTGGTGAAGCTCGAGCACGAGCGCAACAACTTCGGCGGCATCTGGCATTCGGACACGACCTATCTGCCGGTCCCGCCGATGGGCAGCATGCTGCTCGCGCGCGAGGTGCCGCCGTTCGGTGGCGACACGATGTTCGCCAATCAGTATCTCGCCTATGAAGCGCTCTCGGACGGGCTGAAGGCGACGCTCGACGGGCTGATCGGGGTGAGTTCCTCGGCCAAGGCCGACGTCACGAAGACTCGCGAGGACCGCATGAAGGCTGCGGGCGCCGAGCTCAAGGTGCTGACCGCCGAGCATCCGATTGTGCGCACCCATCCCGAGACCGGCCGCAAGGCGCTCTACACGTCCGACGCGCACACGGCGCACATCAAGGGCTGGACAGAGAAGGAGAGCCTGCCGCTGCTGCGCTTTCTGTGGGAGCATCAGACACGACCGGAGTTCACCTGCCGCTTCCGCTGGGAGGCCGGATCGCTCGCCTTCTGGGACAATCGCTGCGCGATGCACAATCCCATAAACGACTATCACGGCTTCCGGCGCGTCATGCACCGGATCACCCTGGCCGGCGACAAGCCGCGGTAACGGAGAAATACATGTCCGGACTGGGAGGCTTGCTGGCTGTCCTGCTGCTGGTCGCGGCCAACGGGTTCTTCGTCGCGGCCGAGTTTTCCCTCGTTGCCGTCCGCCGCAGCCGGGTGATCGAGCTGGCTGCATCGGGGCGGATGAATGCCCAGGCGCTGGTGCGCGCCCTCGACCGTCTGGATTCGAATCTCGCGGCGACACAGCTTGGTATCACCATCTCCTCCCTGGCCTTGGGCTGGATCGGCGAACCCGCCATCGCGCACTTGATCGAGAAGCCGCTCGCCGGGATCTGGGGCACGACGGCCGGCGTCAGTGCCTATGCCATCGCGGTCGTTATCTCGTTCGTCATCATCACGGCCCTGCATATCGTGCTGGGCGAACTTGCGCCGAAGAGCCTCGCGCTCCAGCGCAGCGAGGGCACCGCGCTCTGGGTGGTCCGCCCGCTCGGCCTGTTCCTGTGGCTGCTGCGGCCGGCGATCTACGTGCTGAATGGCGCAGGCAATCTCGTTCTGAGGATGTGCGGTCTGCGACCGGGGACGAGCGAGGAATCGCTGCACTCGCCGGGCGAACTGAAACTGCTGGTCGCCGCGAGCCAGGATGCCGGGCTGCTCCAGGATGCGCAGGAAGAGATCGTCGTGCGGGCGCTCGACATCGGCAACCGTCGGATCGGCGAGATCATGACACCGCGAACCGGCCTCGACTGGATCGACGTCGACGACTCACCCGAGGAAATCATGCGCACGGTTCGGGAGAGCCCCTACGAGCAGATGCTGGTCGGTCGCGGCAGCGTCGACAATCTGCTGGGAGCCGTCACCAAGACCGATCTGCTGAACCAGATCCTGCGCGGCGGCACGCTCGACCCGGCCGCGGCGGTCGGGGCGCCGCTGATGGTTCACGAAGCGATGCCCATCTTCAAGGTGCTGGAGCAATTCAAGCAGGCTCCGGTGCGGCTCGCCGTGGTGGTCGACGAATATGGCGGCATCGAAGGCATCGTCACCCAGGCCGATCTGCTGGAGGCGCTGGCGGGCGACATCCCGGAAATCCTGGGCGAGGGCCCCGACGTCGTGGAACGCGAGGACGGTTCGCTGCTGATCGACGGCATGGCGCCGGTGCACTCGACCCTCGACCGGCTGGGCCTTCGCGTCCCACCGCAGGTCACCACCAAGTTCCACACAATCGCCGGGTTCGCGCTGTCCCAGCTCGGTCATCTGCCGGTCGCGGGCGAGCGGTTCACCTATGAGGACTGGACCATCGAGGTCGTCGACATGGATGGAAGGCGCATCGACAAGCTGCTGGCGGTGAGGGCGCCGCAACTCGAACTCTGATGAAGCTTTTAGCGTGACGAGGTTGGGGTCATGGTGATGGTGCCGACGGCGCTGCGTGCCGTTTCGCCGCGGGTGCCGCCGATCTCGATGTAGGCGAGATTCTGCCAGCGATCGACGAAGTTGCGCGCCCACGGCGAGAGCATGTTGCCGGACTGGCCGAGCGGCGTGGCGAAGCGGCTGTTCTCCAGGTCGCTGAAATCGTAGATGCCGCGATAGCCGGCCCCGTGGACGGCATCGAACGGCCGGTTGCCGCGGAACGAGGGTGAGGCGCGGTTCAGAGTCTGGTTGCCGCCATCCGCCGGATAGCGGACGGAGGCGATGTTCCGCAGAAGCGGCACGCCGTCGAACAGCGGATGGCGATGCACGACATGATGCTCGCGGCCCCACTGCCACTTGGTCATATCGGAGCCGTTGCGGCGGGAGATCCAGTCGAGTGCGCGGTCGAGTGCCAGCGCGATCGCGTCCTCGCAGGTCTCGGTCTGCTTGGTGCCGCCGTCGTCGCACCAGCCCGGCTTGTCGCGGAGGACGCGCACCATCAGAGGGACGTCCGGCACGGGAAGCGAATTGTAGAGATCCTCGCCCAGTTCGTCGGCCAGGAGCCCGCGCTGCAGTTCGGCGATCCAGGCATCGTAGATCAATGGCTCCGGCCGTCCCGCGAGCATGAACATGTTCCAGCGACCGAGCAGATCGCGAGCCTGGGCGGCGCGGGCGTTGCGGGGCGCGCCCTTCAGCAGCCAGGGCAGCATCTCGGCGGCGTCCAGCGTCAGGTTGTCGGCCTGCATCACGATCATGCCGTAGACCGGATGACGCGGGACTTCGCCCAGGAGCTGGGCGGCGCGGCGCTGGCGGTAGGGCTCGGCCCAGTCCTTGCTGATCAAGTGGCGGTAGTCGTCCGGCACGAGGCGGCCGTTGGCGTTGACGATCAGGCCGGCCGGCGGATTGTAGGTGCGCGGCAGCTCGTCGAACGGCACGAAGCCCGCCCAGTCGTATTCCGACGTCCAGCCGGGCACCGGCATGGAGCCGTCCCCCTTTCGCCGGATCGGCACGCGCGCCGGCGAGATCAGGCCGATGTTCCCGGAAGTATCGGCATAGACCATGTTCTGCATCGGCGAGACGATGCGGCGCGTGGCTGCCAGGAACTCTTCCCAGTTCTGCGCTGAGCCCACACGGGCAAAACCTTCCGCCGACGTGTCGGCCCCATCGAGCGCCGTGGCCTGCAGCGCGAGCACGTGTCCCTGCGGCGTCAGGCCCTCGCTGCGGCGGACGAAGTCGTCGATCACCGGACCATGCCGCGTCTCGCGCACGCGCATCGTGACGGGCTCGCCCCAGGCGACCTTGATCGTCTCCTCGCGCACCGCGAAGGGGCGGGCGCCGTCGGGCGTGATGTAGCGGTTGGGATCGGTCGGATCGACGCGCTCGACGAAGATGTCCTGGCTGTCGAGATTGGTGGTGGTGAAGCCCCAGCCGATCGTGCCGTTGTGGCCGAGGACCACCGCCGGTGAACCGGGCGAGGTGGCGCCACGAATGTCGAAGCCCGGTCCGACCAGCCGGGCGAGATACCAGACGCCCGGAAAGGAGAAGCCCAGATGCGGGTCGTTGGCGAGCAGCGGCCGGCCCGATATGGCATGCGCCCCGGAGAGGACCCACTCGTTGGACGCCATGCGCTTGCGCGTGATTTCGTTGTCGGTCCCGCGGAAAATGCGATCGAGATCGATGTCCTTCACGGCCGACAGAACCATCGACAGGGTCGAGTCCTTGCTTTCGCCAGCCGGTTCGATCAGGAACTTGACGCCGTCTTCGCCGATTTTCTGCGAGAGCCGTAGCCGTAGCAGTTCGGCTCGCCAGTTGCCGTCGAGGCCGAGCGCCATCAGCTTTGCCCAGACCAGCGAATCGGCCGGCCGCCAGGGCTCGGGGCGATAACGCCCGCCGGACAGCAGCTTGATCAGCGTGAGCTCCAGGCCGAACTGCTGGTCGTCGTCGGCCAGCCAGGCATTGACGCCGGCGGCATAGGAGTCGAGCCGCGTGCGCATGGCGGGCGAGAGGGCATTCACGCTCTCCGACGCGCGGCGATAGACGCCGAGGCCGCGCATGGTGCGGTCGCTGTCGACGAGGCCGCTGCCCACCAGCGTCGGCGGCACGAGTTCCGCCAGCCGTCCCTGGCCGATGCGCCGCATCAGCTCCATCTGCCAGAAGCGGTCCTGGGCGTGGACGTAGCCCAGAGCGAAGGAGGCGTCCTCGATCGACCCCGCCGTGATGTGCGGCACGGCGTTCTTGTCGCGCATGATCTCGACCGGCGCTTTCAGGCCGACCAGGTCGAGCTGGCCGCTATAGCTCGGCAGAGCCCCGCGAACCTGGAAGTAGGTGCCGGCGAGGAGGATCGCGACCGCCAGCGCCGTGCCGACCAGGAGTTTTCCCAGGAAGGCTGCGACGCGAACCAACAGCCTCACCGGTTCAACCGCCCAGGTAGGTGAGGATGGCGTCGCGGTCGCTGTCGAGGTCGGGCGCGGCGCGGCGCGTCGTCGGGTCTGCGAAGGCCGACATCTTGAGCGGGTTGCCCGCCAGCTTCAGCGTGCCGCCGCTGCCGTCCGGCACGTCGACCAGCATGTTGCGCGCGGCAACCTGCGGATGGGCGATGGCCTGCGCGATGTTGTTGATCGGGCCGCACGGCACGCCGCCCTTGGACACGACGGCGATCCAGTGATCGGTCGTGTTCGTCCTCAGGACGGACTCGATCTCGTCCTTCAGCTTCTTCTGGCTCTTCTGGCGCAGCGCGTTCGACTTGTAGGCGGGATCGGTCGCCATGTCGGAGCGGCCGAGTGCCTCGCACATCTTGACGAACAGGCTGTCGTTGCCGGCGGCGATGATCATCGAGCCGTCGGACGTGGCGAAGGCCTCGAAGGGCGTGATGGTCGGGTGGCGCGCGCCGAGCGGGCCGGGGATTTCCTTCTCGACCGTGTAGCGCATGATCGCGTTCTCGAGCAGCGCGAGCTGGCAGTCGAACATCGCGATGTCGACCTTGGTGGACTCGCCGGTCTTGAGGCGGTGCACGATCGCGGCGTTGACGGCGACGGCCGTGTAGAGACCCGCGCCGATGTCGCCGATCGACATGCCGACGCGGCTCGGCGGCTGGCCCTCGTTGCCGGTGATGCTCATGATGCCGCCCTGGCCCTGCATCACCATGTCGTAGGCGGGATCCTTCGAGTTCGGGCCGGTATGACCGAAGCCCGAAGCCGAGGCATAGATGAGCTGCGGGTATTTGGCGTGCAGCGTCTCCCAGCCGTAGCCCAGCTTCTCCATCGTGCCGGGGCGGAAATTCTCGACCACCACGTCGGCCTTCTCGAGCAGCTTCTCGAAGATCTTGCGGTCGCCGTCGGCCTTGAGGTCGAGCGCGATGCTCTCCTTGCCGCGATTGACCGATGCGAAATAGGTCGACTTGCCCTTCACGAACGGGCCGTAGGCGCGGGCGTCGTCGCCGCCCTTGGGCGGTTCGACCTTGATCACCCTGGCGCCCATCTCGGCCATCAGGAGCGTGCAGTAGGGGCCCGCCAGGATGCGGGACAGGTCGATCACGAGAATGCCCGACAGCGGGCCCTTGGTATTCTGGGTCATGTCCGGTTCTTAGCCAGTGGATCGCCGCGAATCCAGCCACACATTGACCGCCGCCGCGGAGATGACGATCGCACCGCCAATCAAGGTGAGATCGTCCGGCTTTTCGCCATCGAACAGCCACACCCAGATCGGCCCGAGCACCAGTTCGAGCAGTCCCAGCAGCGAGGCCTGGGCCGCGGGAATCCGCTTCAGGCTCGCCATGTAGAGCAGCAGCCCGATCGCGAGCTGGCCGGGGCTCAGTGCAAAAAGCCAGGGAAGCTGTGCCCAGGTGACGTTTTCCGGGTGGGCAAAAGGCAGTGCCACCAGGCCCGAGATGAGACCGGCCAGCCAGATCGAGGGCGTCATGCCGATGTCGCGGCGGTGCCGCACGACGACATAGTTGCCGCTCATGCACAGGACCACGATCAGCGCGACGGCCATGCCGGCCAGCGCGCCGGGCTGCAGGGAGCCCGCGACGCTGATCGCGAGGCCGACGACAGCCGCTGCCATGGCGACGATCGTGTGACCATGCAGTGGCTCGCCGAGGAAGATGCGGGCGGCGAGCGCGGTGATGAACGGCGTTGCGCCGAACATGATCAGCACGTTGGCGACCGGCGCGAGGCCGAGCGCCAGGATGAAGCTCACAAAACTTCCGGCCAGCAGAACGGCGCTCAGCAGCAGCGCCGGGCCGCCGTTGCGCACGTCGATCATGACCTGGCGGCGCTGCCAGATCAGGAGCGGCAGCATGGTGATGACCAGCAGGGCGGAGCGCCAGAAGGACACGTCCCATGCGGGAAGGTCGATCCGCCGCACGATGACGCCGGCCGTGCTGAAAACGGCCGCTGCTACGACGGCGAACAGCACACCGAGGAGGGCGGAACTTGGCGGGGCGGTGGACGTTTTCATCGAAACGAAAATGTGAATACGGACCCGCCGTGCCCCCGTCCATCGATTCCCTCGATCTGCCACCCTTCAAGCCACGTTTTCCGTGGTGGGGCCCGGACCTCCAGACAATCGCCATCCGGCTGACGTCTGCGCGCGTCTGCGATCTCGCACCTCATAGCTGCGAGCGAATGGCCTTCCCGATGGCCGATCGGACCGGCGACATTCTGCTCGGCATGCTGGATCGCCCCGTGAAGCCAGTCGAAGGGCGTCCTCTCATCCTGTTGATCCACGGCCTGACCGGCAGCGAGAACAGCGCCTACATGCTGAACGCGGCGCGGCATCTGCTCGACAGCGGCTATCCGGTGTTGCGGCTCAACCTGCGCGGCTGCGGCCCGTCGCGGCCCTATTGCCGCGAGCATTATCATGTCGGTCGCACCGCTGATTTCCGGCGCATCCTCTCCCAGCTTCCCGAGGAACTCTCGGAAAACGGGGTCGTGGCGATTGGCTACTCGCTGGGCGGCGCCATGCTGCTGAAATATCTGGGTGAGGAGGGCTCGTTCTCGCCGCTGCTCGGCGCGGCCACCATTTGCGCGCCGATCGACCTCTCGCGCACCTGCAAGCACATGATGCGCGCACGCAACTGGCTCTATCACACCTATCTGCTGAACGACATGAAGGCCGAGGCGCTGGCGCCCGGTGCGCTGACGACGCCGGAAGAGCGCGAGATCATCAAGTCGGCGCGCAGCGTCTGGGACTACGACGACCGGTTCATCTCGCCGCGCTACGGCTTCCGCGGTGCCGAGGACTATTACGAGCTGTGCTCGCCGCTCACCTTCATGCCCGAGATCCGCGTGCCGACCATGGTCATCGCCTCGTGCGACGATCCGTGGATTCCGGTCGAGTACTACCGGGAGTTCAACTGGTCCGACAATCCGTCGCTCGTGCCGCTGATGCCGCCGGCGGGTGGCCATATCGGCTTCCACGCCCACGACAGCGCCCGACCCTGGTGCGATCTTGCGGTGGAGAAATTCATCGACCGGCTTGCTACCATGGAGGCGTGAGCCTCGATCTCCCGCCGTTCCGTCCGCGCTTCCCCTGGTGGGGCGCCGATCTCCAGACCCTCGCCAACTATCTGCGGCCGCCGCGGCGAGACCTCGCGCCGCATATGTCCCAGCGCCTGACGATAGACCTGCGTGACGGGACGGGTGACCGGCTGATCTGTACCCTCGACCGGCCGGCAGCGCCGAAACTGGAGACGCCGCTCACGATCCTGATCCACGGCCTGACCGGATCGCAGGAGAGCTTCTACATCTACAGCATGGCACGCCGGCTGCTCGATGACGGGCAACGAGTCCTGCGGATCAACCTGCGCGGCGCCGGCCCGTCGCGCGCCACCTGTCGCGGCCAATACTATGCCGGTCGCAGCCGGGACTTCCGCGCGCTGCTGGCGGCTCTCCCGGCGGACCTCACTCGCGATGGCACGAGGGCGGTCGGCTATTCGCTGGGCGGCGCCATGTTGCTCAAGTATCTCGGCGAGGAAGGCGAGGCTGCGCCGTTCCAGGCAGCCGCGACCGTCTGCGCGCCGATCGATCTGTCGGCGACCTGTCGCCGGATGCTGCAGGCGCGCAACGTCGTCTATCACCGCCACATCCTTCGCCTGATGAAGCGCGAGGCAACGGCAGAGGGCGCGGCGATCTCCACCGCCGAGCGCGCGGCGATTCTCGGTTCCCGGTCCGTTTGGGATTACGACGAGGTCTTCATCGCGCCGCGCCATGGTTTTGCCGGAGCCGAAGATTACTATGAGCGCTGCAAGCCCGTCGCGTTCATGGCCGGGATCCGCGTGCCGACGTTGATTCTCGCCGCCCTCGACGATCCCTGGATTCCCGGCGGGCTCTACAGCGGCTACGATTGGGCGGGAAACAAAGCACTCGTGCCGGCGTTGCCAGCGCAGGGCGGCCATGTCGGCTTCCATGGCGCCGGCAGCCCGCATCCCTGGAGCGACGAGGCGATCATGAGGTTCTTCGAACGTGGGTGAGACCGAGCCAATGGTGATGATCGTAGGCGTGGCCTGTTCGGCGGTCGCGCTCGTGCTGGCCTGGCGCGCCTATCGCGGCGCGGCGGAAGAGCAGGAGCGGCGCAAGCGCGAGCGGGAGGAGCGCGAACGCTCCGATCGGCGATAACTTCCGTCGTCCTGAGCGGAGTGAGCGAAGCGAACGTAGTCGAAGGGCGACGAGAATTATCCTAGCTCAGAACCAGCGGTTCGGCCGGCGGTCCGTCGCGCAACAGGGCCGGCAGCAGCGTGCCGAGGTCGAGCGGTTCGAAGCGTTCCGAGGAGCTCGCGATCTCGTCGGCGGTCCACCAGCGATGGCCGCGCGTCCAGCTCCGCTCCTTTTCGTCCAGGCCCGACATGTCGATTTCGGTGCGGTCGGTGCGGGCCAGAAAGAAGCGCTCCTTGTGAAGAACGTCCTTGCCGCGCCAGCTCATGCGGCGCTCGCGCGACCACACCCAGCGCGGCGTGTCGATCACCGGCAGTTTCGTCTCCTCGCCGGCCTCGCGCACGGCTGCCTCGGCATAGTCCTCGCCCGGATCGACCATGCCGCCGATCATCACCCAGAAGGGATCGAAGAAAGGCTTGGCCGGGTCGAAGACCTTGGGATCGTGGACGTTGAACAGGAACAGCCGGTCCTGCGGATCGAGCAGGACGAGCCGGGCCGACGGACGTTCGATCATTTCGACTTGAGGAGACGCGCCGCGTCGATGGCGCCGTAAGTCAGGATGCCGTCACAGCCCGCGCGCTTGAAGCCGGTCAGCGTCTCGATCAGCACCTTGTTCCAGTCGAGCCAGCCGCGGTCGGCAGCGCCCTTCAGCATCGCGTACTCGCCGCTCACCTGGTAGGCGTAGGTCGGCACGCCGAACGTGTCCTTCACGCGACGCACGATGTCGAGATAGGGGAGGCCGGGCTTCACCATGACCATATCGGCGCCTTCCTCGATGTCGAAGCCCACTTCACGAAGCGCCTCGTCGGAATTGGCGTAGTCCATCTGGTAGGTCTTCTTGTCGCCCTTGAGGGCGCCCGAGCTGCCGATGGCGTCGCGGAACGGGTTGTAGAAAGCCGAAGCGTACTTGGCGGCATACGACATGATCTGTTCGTGCTGGTAACCCCTGGCGTCGAGCGCGGCGCGGATGGCGCCGATGCGGCCGTCCATCATGTCCGAGGGCGCCTGGATGTCGGCGCCGGCCTCGGTCTGGACGATCGCCTGTTTGACCAACGCCTCGACCGATTCGTCGTTCAGGATGCGGCCGTCGCGCACGATGCCGTCATGGCCATCGCTGTTGAAGGGGTCGAGCGCGACGTCGCAGACGATGCCGATGTCGGGAACGGCCTTCTTCGCCGCCGTGATGGCGCGGCAGACGAGGTTGCCCGGATTGTAGGCCTCGCGCGCGTCGGGCGTCTTGGCCTTGGGATCGGTCTCGGGGAAGATCGCAATGGCGGGAATGCCGAGATCGCGAGCCTCCTTCGCAGCCTCTGCAAAGAGGTCGATCGAGAGGCGGTCGACGCCCGGCATGGAGGCGACCGGGGTGCGGGCGTTGGTGCCTTCCTGGACGAAGACCGGCCAGATCAGGTCGTCGACGGAGAGCCTGTGCTCGGCGACGAGGCGGCGGGACCATTCCTCGCCGCGATTGCGGCGCAGGCGGGTCGTGGGATAGCGGCCGAGGGTCGTGAAACGGGCGGACATGAGCCGCCTTATGGCGCGAACGGTGAAGGGCCGCAATGCGGCTCCTTTTCCTGCGGAAAGCCGTCGCCAGAGTTGATACGGTCCGGCCGATGGATTTCACGCTTTCAGAAGACCAGCAGGCGTTCCGCGACACCGCCCGGCAGTTCGCGGCCGATCGCATGCTGCCCCAGGCCGCGCGCTGGGACGCCGAGAAGATCTTTCCGGAAGAAGTGCTGCGCGAAGCGGCGGCACTCGGCTTCGGCGGCATCTACGTGCGCGACGACGTCGGTGGCAGCGGCCTCAGCCGGTTCGATGCGGCCCTGATCATGGAGGAGCTGTCGGCCGCCTGTCCCAGCACCGCGGCCTACATCTCCATCCATAACATGGCCGCCTGGATGATCGACGCTTTCGGCGACGACGATCAGCGCCGGCGTTTCCTTCCCAGGCTCTGCTCGATGGAGCATTTCGCGAGCTATTGCCTCACCGAGCCGGGCGCCGGCTCGGATGCGGCGGCGCTGTCGACGCGCGCCGAACTGCAGGGCGACCATTACGTCCTGAACGGCAGCAAGGCGTTCATCTCGGGCGGTGGCCGCAGCGACATCTACGTCGTGATGCTGCGCACCGGGAGCGGTGGGGCAAGCGGCGTCTCGACCCTGGTGGTCGAGGCGGGGACGCCCGGCCTGTCGTTCGGCAAGCAGGAGAACAAGCTCGGCTGGAACAGCCAGCCGACGGCGTCGGTGATCTTCGAGAACTGCAAGGTACCGGTCGCCAACCGGCTGGGACCCGAGGGGCACGGCTTCAAGATCGCGATGATGGGACTCGACGGCGGGCGCATCAACATCGGTGCCTGCTCGTTGGGCGGCGCGCGCGCCTGCCTGGAGACGGCGTCGCGCTATGTCGTGGAGCGCAAGCAGTTCGGCAAGCCGCTGGCCGACTTCCAGGCGACGCAGTTCAAGCTCGCCGACATGGCGACCGAACTTGACGCCGCGCGGCTCCTGATCTGGCGCGCGGCCTCTTTGCTGGACGCAAAGTCGCCCGAGGCGACGCAGGCCGCCGCCATGGGCAAGCGCTTCGCGACCGACACCGGCTTCCGGGTGGTCAACGACGCGCTGCAATTGCATGGCGGATACGGCTACTTGAAGGACTTCCCGCTGGAGCGCTATCTCCGCGACCTGCGCGTGCACCAGATCCTCGAAGGCACAAACGAGATCATGCGCGTGATCATATCGCGGAGGCTCTTGATGAGCTGACGCAGGCCGTGTCATCCCGAGCGTAGCGAGGGATCTTTCGCGGCAGTCCAAGGATCCCTCGCTACGCTCGGGATGACACCGAATTTGGAGTTTGAATTGTCCGAAGCTGAAATTCTGTTCGATGTGAAGGATGGGCTGGGCGTCATGACGCTCAACCGGCCCAAGGTCCTCAACTCGCTGTCGCACGGCATCATCCTCGAGATGGAGCGCGTGATGCCGGAGTGGGAGAAGGACCCATCCATCAAGGCGGTGGTGCTGCGCGGCGCGGGCGACCGGGCCTTCTCGGCCGGCGGCGACGTGGCGGGGCTATATCGCGAGATGCGCGACAATCCGTCGGGCACGCTGCGCCGCGACTTCTTCCGTGACGAGTACATCGTCAACCGCCGCATCTACCGCTACGCCAAGCCGTGGATCTCGCTGATCGACGGCATCAACATGGGCGGCGGCGTCGGCCTCTCGGCGCACGGCTCGCACTCGGTGGTGACCGAGAAGTACCTGTTCGCCATGCCGGAGACGACCATCGGCCTGTTTCCGGATGTCGGCGGCGGCTACTTCCTGACCCGCCTGCCGGGCGCGCTGGGCACCTTCCTGGCGCTCACCAGCTATCGCCTCAAGGCGGCCGATGCGGTGTGGGCAGGCATCGCCAATGCTTTCGTGCCGAGCGCGAAGATCGACGAGCTGCAGGCGGCGCTCGGCGCGGCCGATCTCTCCGGTCCGCGCGCCAACGAGAAGGTCGATGCCGTCATTGACCGGTTCAAGGCGGATGCCGGCGAACAGACGCTGCCGGCGCTGATGCCGGAGATCGACCGCTGCTTCTCGGCCGAGACGCTGCAGGAAATCGTGGCCAAGCTGAAGAAGTCGAATAGCGAGTTCGCGCAGAAGCAGCTCGCCGCGCTGCTGAAGCTGTCGCCGCTGTCGATGGCGATCACGCTGGCACAGCTCAAGGCCTGCGCCAACAAGTCGTTCGAGGACACGATGACGATCGAGTACCGGATGTCGCAGCGCTGCATGCAGAAGGGGCACGACTTCTTCGAAGGGGTGCGCGCGCTGCTGATCGACAAGGACCAGAAGCCGCAATGGAACCCGCCGACGATCGACGGCGTGACCGCGGCGATGGTCGACGAGCATTTCAGGCCGGTGTCGAACGACCTGTTCTTCGACTGAGGCGGCAACAACCCAAACGGAGGAAACCATGGCGAAGATCGCCTTCATCGGTCTCGGCAACATGGGCGGCCCGATGGCCGCCAACTTGGCCAAGGCGCAGCACCACGTCGTGGCGTTCGACCTGTCGGACGCCGCGGTGAGCGCGGCGGTGGAGAAGGGGGCGCATAAGGCTTCCTCCGCCGCCGAGGCCGTGAAGGGCGCCGAGATCGTCGTCACCATGCTGCCGGCCGGCAAGCATGTCCGCGAGGTCTACGAAAAGGACGTGCTGCCGAACGTTGCCAAGGGCACGCTGCTGATCGACTGCTCGACCATCGACGTGGAGAGTGCGCGCCATGTGGCGGCGCTCGCCGAGAAGGCCGGCATGGACATGGTCGATGCGCCGGTCTCCGGCGGCGTCGGTGGCGCCACCGCGGGCACGCTCACCTTCATGGTCGGTGGCAGCGAGGCGTCGTTCGCCAAGGCCAGGCCGATCCTGGAGAAGATGGGCAAGAACATCGTTCTCGCCGGCACCAGCGGCGGCGGCCAGGCGGCCAAGATCTGCAACAATATGATCCTGGGCATCTCGATGATCGCGGTCAGCGAGGCCTTCATGCTGGCCAAGCGGCTGGGCCTCGACGCGCAGAAGCTGTTCGACGTGGCCTCGACGGCGTCGGGCCAGTGCTGGTCGCTGACCAACTACTGCCCGGTGCCGGGTCCCGTGCCGGCCTCGCCCGCCAATCGCGACTATCAGCCGGGCTTTACGGCGGCCATGATGCTGAAGGACCTGATGCTCGCCCAGCAGGCGGCGAATGCCGCCGGGGCCAGCACGCCGCTCGGCGCGGAAGCTGCGCAACTGTTCAGCCTGTTCGTGAACTCGGGCAACGGCGGCAAGGACTTCTCCGGCATCGTCAAGATGCTGGACGGCAAGTGAGGGCCGCATGATCACGCTCTACGACCTCGCCTTCGAGGAAGACCGGCGGCCGAGCCCCTTCTGCTGGCGCGCCAAGTTCTCGTTGGCCCACAAGGGCCTCGACTACACCGACGTGCCGATGGGTTTCACGGAGAAGGACAAGATCGCCTTCGCCGATTCCAAGACCGTGCCGGTGCTCAAGGACGGCGAGAAGCCGGTCAAGGACAGCTGGGCCATCGCCGTCTACCTCGACGACATGTATCCCGAGAAGCTGTTGCTCAAGAGCGAGATGGGACGCTCCTACGCACGCTTCATCAACGGCTGGGCGGATACCGTGGTCAATGCCGCGCTCTTCCCGCTGATCGTGGGCGACCTCTACGATCGCGTGCGACCGGAGGACAAGCCGTACTTCGCGGAGTCCCGCGGCGCGCGGCTGGGCACCAAGGACTTCACCGCTTTCCAGGAGCGGGCGAGGGAGAAGGGGATCGCGACGCTGCGGACAGCCCTCGAACCGGCGCGCCGGGCCTTGCGCGAGCAGAAGTTCCTGTCGGGCGCCGAAGCGGCCTATCCGGACTATATCCTCGCAGGCAGCTTCATGTGGCCGCGCACGATCAGCCCGCTCGAACTGCTGGAACCCGACGACCCGGTCCATGCCTGGCGGGAGCGGATGCTCGACCTGTTCGACGGCATGGCCCGCAAGGCGAAGACCGCGTGATGCCGGGCACCGACGACAAGCCGTTCGATCCGGCGCAGCATCGCTTCGGTCCGGCGCACTGGTTCGAGGATCTCTCGATCGGCCAGAAGTTCTATATCAACTCACGGACCCAGACCGAGGCGCTGTTCTCGGCCTTCCAGCTCGCGAGCGGCGACAACCATCCGATCCATTACGACCGGGAATACTGCAAGGCGCTGGGACATCGCGACATGTTGGCCCACGGGCTGCAGGTCGCCATCCAGGGCGCGGCGGGCGGCGGCATCTTCCCGCATTTCGTCGGCGAATCGCTGGTGGGCTTTCTGGAGCAGTCCTCGCGCTTCCTGAAGCCTGTCTATGTCAGCGACACGCTCTACCCGATGCTGGAGGTGACCGAGCTGAAGCCGGGGCGTACCACGGGCGTCGCCGTGCTTAAGCTCACCATCCACAACCAGAAGGGCGAACTGGTGTGCGATGGCGAGCACAAGTATCTTGTGAAGAAGCGGCCGCAGTAGTCGGCAGGAGGAGAGAGTATGATCGGCGTCATCGCGAAACTGACCATCAAGCCCGGTACCAATGCCGACTTCGAGGCGACCATGAAGGCCCTCCAGGCCAAGGTTCATGCCGACGAGCCGGGCAACAAGCTCTATGCGCTGCACAAGACGGGCGATGTTAACGTCTATGTCATGCTGGAGCGGTACCAGGACCAGGCGGCGCTCGAAGCCCACCGGGCCGCGCCGCACTTCAAGGAACTCGGCCGCAAGCTCGGCGACTATCTCGCCGGCCGCCCCGATGTCCAGGTGATGGAAGAAGTCTGAACGACGAGTGGGGCGAGGTTAGCGCATGGATGGCTTTACCCGTCGCCACACAAAACCCGGTACCGCGCCTGGCACCCTCGCCGGGCGCGCGCCCGTTCCCGACGAAGCGCTCGACTTCACGCTGGTCGAATACACGCCGGACGAAATCGAGGTCCTGCATGGGGTGGAGGTGGACCAGTGCCGCTTCCACCTCGGCACGCCCGGGCATACGTGGATCGACGTGGGCGGCAGGCCCAGCTCGGAGATGCTGCGCAGCCTCGGCATGGCCTTCAACCTCCATCCGCTGGCCCTGGAGGATGTGTTCCACGCCAACCAGCGCAGCAAGCTCGACCTCTACGAGGGGCAGGGCTTCATCGTCCTGAACGATCCGGCCTACGAGGATTGCACCTTGAAGGGCCGGCAGGTCAGCATCTTCTTCGGCGACAACTACGTCATCTCGTTCCATGACCTGAAGGCGGACATCTTCAAGCCGGTGCGCGACCGCATCCAGACGGCGGGCTCCCGGCTGCGTACCTTCGGCATCGACTATCTCGTCTACGCGCTGATCGATCTCGTCGTCGACCGCAAGTTCCCCTTGATCGAGGCCCTCTCGACCCATCTCGAGGAACTGGAGGAGGAGGCACTCGGCCATCCCACCAAGGACACGCTGGCGCACATCCACCAGGCGCGGCGCGCACTGGTGGCGTTCCATCGCATCCAGTGGGCCGAACGCGAGACCGTGCTGGCCGTAATGCGGCCCGACGTTCCGTTCATCATGCCGGAAACGCGCACCTATCTGCGCGACTGCTTCGACCACGCCGTCGCGGTGCTCGAACTGGTCGAGAGCTACCGTGAAATGGCGAACGGCCTGATGGAAGTCTATCTCATGGACTCGTCGAACCGGATGTCCGAGGTCATGAAGACCATGGCGATCATCACCGTGTTCTTCATGCCGCTGAGCTTCCTCGCCGGCATCTACGGCATGAACTTCGACCGCGACACCGGCAACATGCCCGAGTTGGGATGGAAGTACGGCTACACGTTCTTCTGGGTGGCGGTCGTCGTGATCGTCAGCTCGATCTTCCTGTGGCTGAAACGCAAGCGCTGGATCTGAGGGCGCCATGACCTTCCGGATATTCGGCTCGGAACTGTCGCCCTATTCGGTGAAGGTGCGGTCCTTCTTCCGCTACAAGAACATCGATCACGACTGGATCCTGCGCTCGCCCGCGGTGCAGGCGGAGTTCCAGAAGTACGCCAAGCTGCCTCTCGTCCCGCTGGTCGTGACGCCGGAAGGCGAGGGCATCCAGGATTCCACGCCGATCCTCGAACGCTTCGAGGCCTCGCATCCCGAACCGTCCGTTACGCCCGACGATCCGGCGCTCGCCTTCGTCTCCGCGCTCCTCGAAGAATATGGCGACGAGTGGGGCAACAAGTGGATGTTCCACTATCGCTGGCGCTACCAGCCGGACGTCTGGTCGACGGCGGAACGGATCGCCCTGCAGATGATGGGCGCGCAGGGCACTCTTGCCGTGGCGCAGGCCCGTGCGGCCGTGGCCGATCGCATGACCGGCCGGTTGGGCTTCGTCGGATCTAACCAGCAGACGGAGCCGGTCATCGAGGCCTCCTTCGCGAAGGCGCTTAGCCTGATCGAGGCGCACCTGGCGTCGCGGCCCTACTTGCTGGGAGGCCGGCCGGCCATGGCCGATTTCGGCCTGTGGGCGCAGGTCTATGAAGCGGCCACCGACCCGACGCCCGGCGCGATCATGCGTGCTTCCGCCCCCAACGTGATGGGCTGGATCCAGCGCATGGTCGCACCTCGGGCCGAAGGCGGGTTCGAGCCACTGGCGGCGCTCGCGCCGACGCTGACGCCGCTTCTCACTCAGGAGGTCGGAGCGCTTTTCCTGCCGTGGTCGGTTGCCAACGCGGCCGCCATCGGGCGTGGCGACAAGAGCTTCACGATGAGTCTCGGCGGAGCGGAGTGGACGCAGGAGCCGCAGAAGTACCATGCGCGTTCGCTGGCTGAGATTCGCCGCAAGTTTGCGGCCGCGAAGGCAGCAGCGGGTCTTGAGCCGCTGCTGGCGGCGACGGGTTGCCTGGTGGGCCTCGCCGGCTAACGCAGAGACGTCAGGATCAGCGTCAGGCCTGACAGGCAGAGCAGGCAGAGCAGGATGCGGCGGAACTGGACGTCGTTGATGCGGCCGTAGAGCGCCAGGCCGATCCGCGCCCCGATCAGCGTCGTCGGCACGGTGATGGCGGCCCAGATAAGGAACGTCCGGTCGAGAAAGCCTGCGATCCCGGCCGAGACGAGGGCCAGGAACAACACGCTCATGTTGAAGGGCTGGTTGACGCCACGCTGCTCGTCCTTGCCGAAGCCGCGGAGCTGCGCCCAGATCGCCGGCGCCGGGCCGCTGAGGCTCGCCATGCCACCCAGCACGCCGCCGATCAGGCCCACGGCCGCATCGGCAGGGCGACCGCCGCCGGTCACGATCGGCGGGCGGCGCACGAAGGCCATCCACGCGCTGTAGACGATCAGCAGGACGCCGACGCCCATCTTCAACGGGCTCGGCTTCACATGGTCTAGCAGCAGGGTGCCGAGCGGCACGCCGACGATTCCCGCCGCCAGCATGGGCCAGAGACGCTGCCAGCGTACGCCGCTCCAGATACGCGGCAGCGATTGGATATGGCCGGCGACGCCGCACAGGGCGGTGAGGGGCGCGGCCGTGATGGGCGACATGGCCTGCAGCCAGAAGCCCAGCGCCACCAGCGCGTAGCCGGTGCCGCTCAAACCGTTGACGAAACCCGCGGCCAGCGCCCCGGCGACGACGATCGCGATGTCGCCGGGGGGAGGCAGGGTCACGGCCAGCTAGGCGCCGGCGCTGAACGCCTGCATGCCGGTGATGGCACGGCCGAGGATCAGCGCATGGACGTCATGCGTGCCCTCGTAGGTGTTCACGGCTTCCAGGTTCATGGCGTGACGGATCACGTGATACTCGTCGGAGACACCGTTGCCGCCGTGCATGTCGCGGGCGACGCGGGCGATGTCGAGCGCCTTGCCGCAATTGTTGCGCTTGATCAGCGAGATCATCTCCGGCTGGGCGTGGCCCTTGTCCTTCAGCCGGCCGACGCGCACGCAGGCCTGGAGGCCGAGTGCGATCTCGGTCTGCATGTCGGCCAGCTTCTTCTGGATGAGCTGCGTCGCGGCCAGCGGCCGGCCGAACTGCTTGCGCTCCATCGTGTAGTTGCGCGCCTGCTTCCAGCAGAATTCGGCGGCGCCCATGGCGCCCCAGGCGATGCCGTAGCGGGCGTTGTTGAGGCAGCCGAACGGGCCGCCGAGGCCGGCGACGTTGGGCATCATGTTCTCGACCGGCACGAAGACGTCCTCGAGCATGATGGCGCCGGTCACCGAGGCGCGCAGACTGAACTTGCCCTCGATCTTCGGCGTCTCGATGCCCTTCCAGGCGCGCTCCAGGATGAAGCCGCGGATCGCCCCGCCGTCGAGCTTGGCCCAGATGACCAGCACATCGGCGATCGGCGAGTTGGTGATCCACATCTTGGAGCCGGACAGCTTGAAGCCGCCGGGAACCGTGACGGCGCGGGTCTTCATGCCGCCGGGGTCGGAGCCGTGGTCGGGCTCGGTGAGGCCGAAGCAGCCGACCCACTCGCCGGTGGCGAGCTTGGGCAGGTACTTCATGCGCTGCTCTTCGCTGCCGTAGGCGTAGATCGGATGCATGACCAGCGAGGACTGGACGCTCATCGCCGATCGGTAGCCCGAATCGACGCGCTCGACTTCGCGGGCGACCAGCCCGTAGGAAGTGTAGTTGGCGCCGGCGCAGCCATACTTTTCCGGCAGGGTGGAGCCAAGGAGGCCCAGCGCGCCGAACTCGTTCATGATCTCGCGATGGAACTTCTCGTGGCGGTTGGCCAGCAGGACGCGCGGCATCAGCTTGTCCTGGCAATAGTCGCGCGCCACGTCGCGGATCGCGATCTCATCCTCGGTGAGCTGGTCGTCGAGGAAGAACGGGTCCTCCCAGTCGAAGGGCTTGGCATCGGCGGTGATGCCCTTGGCGGCGCTCTTGATCGGGGTGGCGGCGTTGGCCATGTCTGCTCCTGGCTATTTCGCCCGCGTCTTATCAGGCAGGGCGTGCCGCGCCAACGGGCTAAAGAGTCGTACCGGCGCCTGTTTTGCCCGTCAGAGCCCGGAAAAGCTCGAGGTTGAGCTTGCCGAAGGCCTCGGTGGCCCGGAGTTCCACGGTGCGCGGGCGTGGCAGGTCGATGCGGAGGTCTGCCGCTATGCGGCCCGGGCGGGCGGACATGACGATCACGCGATCGGACAGGAAGACCGCTTCGGGAATGGAGTGGGTGACGAAGAGCACGGTCTTGCGGGCTTCCCGGGAGAGATCCTTCTCGCCCCAGATGCGCAGCAGTTCGAGCGCCATGTCGTCCCGGGTCATGGCGTCCAGGGCGCCGAACGGCTCGTCCATCAGGAGGAGCGGCGGGTCGAGGAGCAGGGCGCGGCAGAGCGCGGCGCGCTGCTGCATCCCGCCCGACAGCTCGCGCGGCAGCTTCGGTCCGAAGCCGGCCAGTCCGGCCATCTCCAGGAGCTGCTCGGCGCGCGGCCGCAGCTTCGCGGGATCCTTGCCGGCCAGTTCGGCCGGCAGCAGCACGTTCTCCAGGATGGAGCGCCACTTCAGCAGGATGGGCGCCTGGAACACCATCCCGATGTCGGGGATCGGCTGCGTCACGGTCCGGCCCGCCACCGTGATCGTGCCGCGGGTGGCGGGACGCAGCCCCGCCACGATGCGCAGCAGAGTCGACTTTCCGCAGCCGCTCGGGCCGACCAGCGAGACGAACTCGCCGGCCCCGATCGACGCGGAAATGCCGGCGAGGGCCTCCACCGGGCCGCTCGCCGCCTGATACGTCATGCCGACCTGGTCGAGGTCGATCAGTCCCTTTGCCACGCGACGCGACTGCTCTTGATCAGTTCGGCATGCCGACCTTGGTGAAGAACTCGGTCGAGTAGACGTCCTTGCACTCGACCTTCTTCGGCAGGCCCATGTAGGCGTTCACGAGATCGACCGAGTCGCACATCTTTTTCTCGTCGATCCAGCCGATGCCGTTCTTGGCGTAGCGGTCGGTCTTCATCAGGCCGAGGCCGATCAGCATGTTCGGCGTCATCACCTCGACATCCACCTCGGGGACGCGCTTCTTCAGGATCTCCATCGCGGCCTTCGGATCGGCCATGACGTCGCGCCAGCCCATGTAGGAGGCTTCGAGGAAGTCCTTCAGGGCCTTCGGCTTGTCCTTCATCGTCTTGGCGCTGGCGATGATCGACATCGAGTACATGTCGAAGCCGAAATCCGCCCACGGCATCATCACGACGTTGCCCTTGCCGGCGGCCTTTTCATAGAGCGGGAGGCCGGTGCTGTAGTCACCGACGCCGTCGACACGCTTCTCGGCGACGGCGGCGATCTTGGCGGCGGGCTCGATGTTCACCCACGCGACCTTGGACGGGTCGATGCCGTTCACTTTGGCGAAGGCGGGGAACATCTGGCGCTGCGAATCGCCCGGAGGGGCGGCGAGCGTCTTGCCCTCCAGGTCCTTCGGCTTGGAGAGCGGCTTGTCCTTGAGGCTGAAGATGTTGAGCGGCGTCTTGTCGAACACCATGCCGACCGTCTTGACGGTCGTGCCCCGCCCGACCGAGGCGATGACGACGGCGGCGTCGGCGAGGCCCGCATCGGCGCGGCCGGTGTCGACCTTGGCGATCGAATCGCCGGAGCCCTTGGAGTTCTCCAGCGTCACGTCGAGGCCCTTGGCTTTGTAGTAGCCCTTGTCCAGCGCGACCCAGTAGGCGGCATGGTCGCCGACCGCGAACCAGTTGAGCGCGAAGGTGAACTTCTCCTGCGCCGAGGCGGCGCCGGAGGTGGCCAGAAGCGCGGCCAGTGCGAGCGATAGTGTGCGAGTCATAACGGTCTCCCTTTTCCCATCCCCGAACTCAGTCGACGCCCTCGGCCCACGGGGCCCAGAGATGCGCCAGCAATACAACGGCGCCGTAGAGCACGAGGCCCACGACGGAAATCCAGACCAGGGCCGCGAACGCCACGGAGGTGTTCATGCTGCTCTGCGTGGTGACGATGACGTAGCCCAGGCCGCGCTGGGAGGCCACGAACTCGCCGACGATGGCGCCGACCACGGCGGCGGTCGCGGTGATCTTCAGCGCGCTCAGGATGTAGGGCAGCGCGTTGGGAATGCGGATCTTGACGAAGATCTTCCATTTCGGTGCGTTGAAGACGCGGCCGAGGTCGAGCATGTCCGGCTCGACCTGGGAGAGGCCGACGGCGGTGTTGATGACCACCGGGAAGAAGCCGATCAGCGCGCCCATCAGCATGTTGGGGAAGATGCCGTAGCCCATCCAGATCAGGAACAGCGGCGCGATCGCCACTTTCGGCAGCGTGTTCACGAACACGAGGAACGGTACGAGTGCATTGGCGAGGATGGGAGACCAGGCGATGGCGACACCCAGCGCGACGCCGACGATGGCGGCCATCAGGAAAGCGCCGATGATCTCCAGCGTCGTCGTCCAGACATGACCCGCCCAGGCCGTGTCGCCATGCCAGAGCGCGTTCCAGACCGAGAGCGGGGAAGGGAGAAGATACTCGCGGATGCCACCGAAGGTGACGGCGGCCTGCCAACTCGCGAGCAGGAAAGCGAAGAGGGCTAGGGTCGGCCAGTATTGCCGGCTGAGCGCACCGAATTTCGTCATGCGCGCGGTGCGATGAATCGCTTCACCGCTTTCGTCCCGCTGATATCATGTGGCCCCATGCGATGAGACTGGCGAACGCGCATTTGCCCGTCAAGGCGAGGTTCGTCCGTGAAGCTTTCCCTCTGCAACGAAGTCATCCGCGAACTCCCGTTCGAGCGCCAATGCGCGCTGGCGGCGGCGCTTGGCTACAATGGCCTCGAAGTCGCGCCCTTCACCCTGGGCGACGATGCATGGCGCATGCCGGCCGCGCGGCGCGCCGAGATCCGGCGGGCCTGCAGCGACGTCGGCCTCGAGGTGAGCGGCTTGCACTGGCTGCTGGCGGCACCCGCCGGACTGTCGATCGCGAGTGCCGACTGTGCCGTCTGGCAACGCAGCCTCGACGTCATGCTGGCGTCGGTCGAACTCTGCGCCGAACTGGGTGGCGCCTATCTCGTCCACGGTTCTCCCGGCCAGCGCCGCGTCGCCCAGCCGGACGACGCGAAGCGGGTGGAGGAGGCCTGGGCGGCCGCCGCGGCCGCGTCGGAGAAAGTGGGCGTCGTCTATTGCCTCGAGCCGCTGGCCCGACCGGATTGCAACTTCATAAACACACTTGCCGAAGCCGAGGCCATCATCCGACGGATCGGCAGTCCCGCCTTCCGTTTGATGGTGGACACATTGGCATCAAGCCTGGAGGAGAAGGAGCCGGTCGCCGACGTAATCCGTCGCTGGATGCCGACCGGGCTGATGGCCCATGTCCAGTTCAACGACCGAAACAAGCGCGGACCGGGCGAGGGCGCTGACAAGTTCGCGCCCGTGGTTCAGGCGTTGCGCGACACCGGCTACGAAGGCTGGGTCGCGATGGAGCCGTTCGTCTATGAGCCCGACGGTCCGACCTGTGCTGCGCGCATGATCGGCTACGTGCAGGGCCTGCTGGAGCAAAACCCATGAAAGTGAAGGTTGAGGCGGTCGACCGCTTCGAGCGAGACCACCGCCTGCGCCTGCCGTTCCGCTTCGGCGTCATCACGGTGACGCAGGGCATCCAGGCGATCATCCGCGTGCGCATCGCGCTGGAGGACGGTCGCAAGAGCGAGGGCGTCGCCGCCGAGGCGCTGGGTGCGAAATGGTTCGAGAAGAGCCCAGACTTCTCCGATGCGCAGAATCTGGATCAGCTGCGACAGGCGCTTCAACTCGCCATCGACCACTACACGGCGCGCGGCTTCGACACGCCGTTCGGCCTCTATGCCGGCAGCTATCGCCAGCAGATCTCGCTCGGCGCCGAACTCGGGCTCAATCCTCTGGTCGCTTCCTACGGGCCGGCGCTGCTCGACCGCGCGATCATCGATGCGGTCGGCAAGGCGACGGGCCAGTCCTTTGCGCAGATGATCGCCGCCAACGTGCCGGGGATCGCCGCGACGGACCTGACGCCCGATATCGATGCGGGGCATCTGGCGAGTTTCCTCGCAGGCCTGAAGCCGCGATCCTCGATCGATCTTCGTCACACGGTGGGTCTGGTCGATCCGCTGACGACGGCAGAACGGCCGGCGTCGGAGCGCGTGAACGACGGGCTGCCGGAGACGCTGGAAGAGGTCGTTTCCTACTATCGCGGGCGCTACTACAAGCTGAAGGTCGGCGGCGACATCAAGGCCGACCTCGACCGGCTGACGCGCATCGCCTCGGTGCTGGATGCGGCGGCGGGCGACTACAAGGTCACGTTCGACGGTAACGAGCAGTACGACGATGTCGACGGCATCGTCGAACTGTGGCGCAAGGTCGAGGAGACGCCGGCGCTGGCGAGGATGGTCAAGGCGACGCTGTTCATCGAGCAGCCGATCAAGCGCCAGGCGGCGCTCAGCCGGCCGGTGACGGCGCTCGCCAAATACCGCCCCGTCATCATCGACGAATCCGACGGCGAACTGTCGACGTTTCCCGAGGCGCTGAAGCTCGGCTATGCCGGCGTTTCGAGCAAGAACTGCAAGGGCTTCTACAAGTCGATCCTGAACGCCGCACGCGTCGCCAGGCTCGGTCCGGGATACTTCATGTCGGCCGAGGACCTGACGACCCAGCCCGGCGTCAGCGTCCAGCAGGATCTCGCGCTGGTCTCTTTGCTGGGCCTCACCCATGTCGAGCGCAACGCCCATCATTTCATCGACGGCATGTCGTCGGCTTCCGATGCCGAGCAGAACGCCTTCGTGGCGGCGCACCCCGATCTCTACGAGAGGCAGCCCGGAAAGCCGGCGCGCCTCAAGGTCCGCGACGGTGCGCTCTCATTGGGGTCGCTGGGCTGCCCGGGCTTCGCCGTGGGCGTCGATCTCGATTTCGCGGCGTTGCGGTCCATGCAAGCCGCGCCGCCCGAGCGCCTGACGCCGGTCCATCCTGGAGGCAAGAAATGAGCGCCAACCTTCCGGCCCGCTTCGAGAGCGTGGAAGCCGTCGAGGATTTCATGACCGCTCCGTCGGCCGAACTGGTGGCCGATCTCGCGGCGACCCCGGGCGACATCCTCGTGCTGGGCGTCGGCGGCAAGATGGGCCCGACGCTTGCCCGTATGGCCAAGCGGGCCGCGCCGACCAAGAGGATCATGGGTGTCGCGCGCTTCAGCGAACCCGGCGTCAAGGAGGCGTTGGAGAAGGCCGGCGTCGAGCCGATCTCGGCCGACCTGCTGGACCGCATGGCGCTGGAGAATCTCCCCAGGGCCGCGAACATCGTATTCATGGCCGGGCGCAAGTTCGGCGCGACGGGCGACGTGCCGTTGACCTGGGCGATGAACGTCCAGGTCCCCGCGATGGTCGCGGAGGTGTTCAAGGAATCGCGCATCGTCGCCTTCTCGACGGGCTGCGTGTACCCGTTCGTGCCGGTCGATAGCGGCGGCGCGACGGAGGAGGTGGCGCCTGTTCCGCCGTCCGGCGACTACGCCAACTCCTGCGTCGGTCGCGAGCGCATGTTCGAGTATTTCTCGGCGCGCCACGGCACGCCGGGCCGGCTGTTCCGCCTGAACTATGCGATCGACATGCGCTACGGCGTCCTGCACGACGTGGGCCGCAAGGTGCGTGACGGCGAGCCGATCGACCTGTCGATGGGCCACGTGAATGTCATCTGGCAGGGTGACGCCAACTCCGTCGCGTTGCGCTGCCTGGCACGGGCCACGACACCCACCACGCCGATCAACGTCACGGGTTTGGAAACCATCGAGATCCGCAAACTGGCCGCCGAGTTCGGCAAACTACTGGGCAAGACGCCGACGCTGACCGGCAAGGAAGCGCCCACCGGCTGGCTGAACAATGCCAAGCGTATGGAGAGGGAGTTCGGGGCGCCGAGCGTGCCGCTCTCCAGGATGATCGAGTGGACGACCGACTGGCTGCAACGGGACATGACCACGCTGAACAAGCCCACGCACTACGAGGTGCGCGATGGCAAGTACTGAGGTGCTCGACGTCCGGCCGATCGACCCGGAGCAGAGCGACGCGGTCTGGCCGCTGTCGATCGAGGCAGGCTGGAACCAGAACGTCGCCGACTGGCGCTTCATGCTGGGCGCCGGCCGCGGCTTCGGCTGTACCGCGCCGGACGGGACATGGCAGGCCAGTTCTCTGATCTTGCCGCTCGGCCAGAAGCTTGCCTGGATCAGCATGGTGCTGGTGACGAAGGATCGTCGGCGCGGGGGAGTCGGCACCGGGCTGCTGAAGCGGTGCATCGAGGAAGTGCGTTCAGCCGATGCCGTTGCGGGCCTCGATGCGACGGAGCAGGGGCGGCCGATCTATCTGCCGCTGGGCTTTCGCGACCTCTACAGGATCGCCCGCTGGCATTTCGACGGTGCGAAAGGCGGAGCCGTTGCGCCGCCGGCCGGCGTCACGATCCGGCCGATCACCCCGGCCGACCTGCCGCGTCTTGCCATCTACGACCGGCCGCTGACCGGCATGGAACGTCCTTCGGTCTTGATGCACCTCGCCTTGCGCCAGCCCGGCCGGGCCTGGCTGGCGGAGGACGTGGGCGGCAAGATCGTCGGCTTCGTGCTGGGCCGCGAGGGAAGGATCGCGACGTCGCTCGGCCCGGTGGTGGCCGACCGCGAGGCGATTGCCCTCGCGCTGATCTCCCAGGCCGCGGCGGCCGCGCCGGGGCCGTTCATCGTCGACGTGCCGGAGGCGCACGGGGCGGTGCGCGCCTGGTTGCAGGAGCAGGGGGCGACCTCGCCGCGCGGCTACATGCGCATGACCCTGGGGACGGCGAAGGGGCTGGACGATCCCTCGCATGTCTTTGCCCTCGCCGGCCCGGAACTAGGCTAGGATGACCGAATGAGCACCGACAAGGCCCTTCACTGGCGCGATCTTCCGGCGCCGGTCCTGTCCCTGCTGCGGCAGGGCACCGTCATCCCTGCGCATCCGCTTGCGCTCGATACCGAACGGAACTTCGACGAGCCGTCGCAGCGCGCGCTGAGCCGCTACTACCTCGATGCCGGCTCAGGCGGTCTCGCCGTCGGGGTCCATTCCACGCAGTTCGCCATCCGCGAGGTCGGGCTCTACCGCCCGGTTCTCGAACTCGCCATCGGAACGGCGCGCGACTGGACCGACCGGCCGCTGGTCATGATCGCGGGCGCGGTCGGCAAGACGGCTCAGGCGGTCGAGGAAGCGCGCACGGCGCGGTCGCTCGGCTATCATGCCGTGCTGCTGTCGCTGGCGGCGCTGAAGGGTGCCAGCGAGGATGAACTGATCGAGCATTGCTCTACGGTGGCGAAGGAGATGCCGCTGATCGGTTTCTACCTGCAGACGGCGGTGGGTGGGATCAAGCTGTCGCGCGAATTCTGGACGCGCTTCGCTTCCATCGACAATGTCGTGGCAATCAAGGTGGCGCCGTTCAACCGCTATCGCACGCTCGATGTCTGCTTCGGCATCGCCGCCGCGCACGCCGAAGATCGCATCACTCTCTACACCGGCAACGACGATCACATCGTGGCCGACCTCGTCACGCCGATGGTGGTTCGCACGGGCAACCGCGAGGTGACTCTTCGCTTCCAGGGCGGGCTGCTGGGCCACTGGAGCGTCTGGACGCGCGGCGCGGTGAAGATGCTGGAGCGGCTCAAGCTCTCCGTCTCCAACGGCGCAATCCCGCCTGAAGTTCTGGCGCTGGATTCGTTCGTGACCGACTGCAACAGCGTCTTGTTCGACGTCGACCACGATTTCGCCGGATGCATTCCCGGCTGCCACGAGATCCTGCGGCGGCAGGGGCTGCTCAGGTCGATCGAGTGCCTCGACCCGCATGAGAAGCTGAGCCCCGGCCAGAGCGAGGGCATCGACCGGCTCTACGCGACCTATCCCGAACTGCACGACGACGCCTTTGTTGCGGCGAACCTAGAGCGCTGGCGGAACTGATACATTGGAAGACCTGTTCGAGGCGCATGACGCGCTGGCCATCGCAGAGCTGATCCGCGGGCGCAAGATCGGGGCGCGCGAAGTCCTCGATGCCAGCCTGAAGCGGCTGCGGGCGGGCAACGGCACGCTGAACGCCATCACGGATTTATACGAGGGCGAACTGCTGGAGAAGTCCGTCGTGGCGGCGGGTGAGGGACCCTTCCAAGGTATTCCCTTCGTCGTGAAGCAGCTCATGGCCGATTGCGCCGGTACGCCAACGACGGTCGGTTCGCGTTTCTTCGCCAGGGAGCCGGTCGCGGCACATGACAGCGCTGCGGTGGCGCGCATGCGCCGCGCCGGCCTGGTGATCGTGGGACGCAGCAACACCAGCGAGTTCGGGCTCGCGCCGACGACGGAGCCCGCGTTCGGCGGTGCGACGGTCAATCCGTGGCGTGCCGACCTGTCGCCGGGTGGTTCCTCCGGCGGTTCGGCGGCAGTCGTCGCGGCACGGGCGCTGCCGATGGCGCATGCGACGGACGGCGGCGGCTCCATCCGCATCCCGGCCTCCCTGTGTGGCCTGTTCGGCCTGAAACCCTCGCGCGGCCGCATCAGCCTGGCGCCGATCGGCGAGACGCTGGCCGGGGCGGGTGCCCAACTCTGTGTGTCGATCTCGGTTCGTGACAGTGCGGCGTTGCTCGACGCGCTGGCGGGCGGTGAGCCGGGCGACCCCTACCGCGCGCCGGAGGCCGACGGCACGTTCCTGGACGCGACCCGGCGTGAGCCGGCCAGGCTCCGCGTCGCCTTGCTGCGCAAGCCGGTGGGCTGGGAGGCGATGGACCCGGTGTTGATAGCCGCCGTCGAACGCACGGCTAAGCGGCTGGAAGCGCTCGGTCATCACGTCGAGGAGGCCGCGCCCGACTATGACGCGGTCGCGACGGGCAAGGCCTTCGGCACGGTGATGTGCGCCAACACCTTCACCAACATCCAGGTCCGCGCCAACGGGCGCGTGCCGGGGCCGGACGATCTCGAGCCGGTGACGCGCCTCTACGCGGAGCAGGGCGGCAGGATCGGCGCCCACGACTACATCCGCGCCGTGCAGACCTTCCATCGCGCGGGGCGCCAGCTCGGCGCCTTCTTCGAGAGGTTCGACATCCTCCTCTCGCCGACCATCGCCCGCACCTCGCTGCCGCTCGGCACGGTCCGCATGGACGGCACGCTGGAGAAATACGAAGAAGGGTTGGCGCCGATGGTGCCGTTCACCGCCGTCTGCAACGCCACCGGCGTCCCGGCCATGTCGGTGCCGCTCGAATGGACCGAAGATGGTCTGCCCATCGGCATGCATTTCGTCGCTCGCTATGGCGGCGAAGCGACTCTGTTCTCACTGGCTGCACAGCTCGAACGGGCGCATCCGTGGCGGGATCGGCGGCCTTCCGGAGGGAAGTGACATGACGGGCAATTTCTGGCGCATGGTGGTCGCGGGTTTCATCGCCGGTGCATTGAGCGTGCTGGTGTTCCATCAGCTTGGCTTTCAGTTCGCCGCCGAGCTGGGCTACGGCCGCTCCAATCTCTACAGCATGCGGCCGGTGCCGCCCTGGGGCGTGCCCACGATCGTCTCGCAAGCCTTCTGGGGCGGGCTGTGGGGCATCCTCGGTGCCTTTGTCGTCACGCGTCTGCCCGGCGTCCTCAACGGCGCGCTGGGCTGGATCCTGTTCGCGGCCGTGCTGGTGCTGGCGGTGAACTGGTTCGTCGTGCTGCCGCTCAAGGGCGCTCCCGTGGGCGGCGGGTGGCGCCTGCCGGGCGTCGTCGTGGTGCCGATCGTCTATGCGCTCTGGGGTTTCGGGATGTGGCTGTTCTATGCGCTCGCTCGAAAACTGATGAAGTAGGGTGGAGACACGGCAATGAAGATCGTCGACGCGCAGGTCCATATCTGGGGACCGAACACGCCGGAGCGTCCGTGGCCGGCGCGCGCCGAACCGCACCGGGAGCCGCTGGGCAAGGACGAGCTGCTGGCCGAGATGGACAAGGCCGGCGTCGACGGCGTGATCATCGTGCCGCCCTCGTGGGAAGGCGACCGCAACGATCTCGCCAACGAGGCGGCGCGGGCTCATCCCACCCGCTTCGCCACCATGGGCCGCTTCGATCCCGAGGCACCGGGCGCGACCGGCCAGCTCGCCGACTGGAAGAAGCAGCCGGGCATGCTGGGCGTGCGCTTCACATTCCATACCGAGGTGCTGCGTCAGCCGCTGCTCGATGGCCGCTTCGACTGGGTCTGGGGCGAACTGGAGAAGCACGGCATCCCGGCGATGGTGCTGTTCCATCACGAATACATGCACCTCGCGGACAAGGTCGCCGAGCGCTATCCCGGCCTGCGGCTGGTGCTCGACCATCTCGGCCTGAAGAGCGGCAAGGGCGTCACCGAGGCCATCAACTTCGCGACGCTGGACAACGTGCTCGCGCTCGCCAGACGTCCCAACGTGGCGGCCAAGGTCTCGGCCATGCCCTGCTATGCCGACGACAAGACTTACCCGTTCAAGTCGGTGCATCCGCAGATCCGGCGCGTGTTCGACGCCTTCGGACCGAAGCGCACCTTCTGGGGCACGGATTTTTCGCGACTGCCCGGCAGCTACCGTCAGGGCGTGACCATGTTTACGGAAGAGATGCCCTGGCTGAAGGGCGACGACCTCGAGGACGTCATGGGCCGCGGCATCTGCGAATGGCTGGGCTGGAAGCCGTAGCCTAGCCCCCAGAGCCCAGCTGACACCCACGACCTAATTGTCATCCTGAGCAAAGCGAAGGATCTAGCGCCCGCTCGGGAGTACTCCGGTCGCTCGGCTAGGTCCTTCGCTGCGCTCAGGACGACAGAATCTAGAGCTTGCGCATCACCGTCTGCGAGCCGCCGCCCCAGATCGGGAGATAGGCCATCTTGTAGCCGGCACCGCCGGTCACGATCGGATGGATCGCCTCGGGCGAGGCGGCGACGTCGCCGCCCTTTTCGAACAGGTAGTGCTGGACACGCTCAAGATCCCAGCCTTCGTGACGGGCGATCTTCTCCGCGAGTTCCAGCGGCAGCAGGAAGACCTGTTCGCCGCGATCCTTCTTGCGGCTCTGGCCCGACATCACGATCTCGGCACGCATGCCGGCAACGATCGGGTCGAGGATCGCTTCCGCCGTGGCGCCTTCGCCGTCGCCCGGCAGTACCTCGGCCGTGCCGGAAATGCCCATTACGGTGATTGCACTCGCATCCTTGCCGAGACCGTGGCGCTCGGTGAAGGACGGGAAGGGGCCTTCGTCGCGCTCGGCAAAGCACAGCGTGAACTTGGCCGGCTGTCCCATCGTTGCCATGTCGCCGGTGTCCGAACGGGCGCCGCCGATGTTGCGCAAAGACAACTGCAGGGCGCGGCCGATGCAGGCATTGGCGCGCACGCCGGGGCCGATGGCGTTGGTCAGCGCGTTGACGCCCAGCATGCGGGCGATGGGGCCGTGGACACAGAGTGCCACCGCCGCGCTGCCGGTGGTCGTGGCGATACCGAGAAGATTGAAGTCCGGTTCGAGGATCGCGGTCGCGGCCGCCAGCACGACCGGCAACTCGGCCGGAACGCAGCCCGCGATCACGCATTGATAGGCCACGCTGTCGGGCGTGACGTCGCCGAACATCGGCGGCATCATGCCCAGCGATTCCGAACGGCCGTCGATGCCGGCGACCATGGCCTCAAGACGCCGCCGGGTTGGCGGCACCAGGGGGAGGCCGTCCGAAAGTTCGGCCTCCGTCAGAATGCGTTGTGCGTCTTCCCAGTTCGTCCCGTCGAAGACGACGGGCCAGCCGCACCACTCGTCCATCAGGCGATGCGCGTGCAGGCGACGGTGGTGCCGCCGAACGACGGGATGAAGGCCGAGTGCTTTCCGGGACCGCCCGCCACGGTGATGTGGATGTCCTTCGGATCGCGGCCGATCGTCAGCCAGTCGCCGTCCGGCTTGTGACCGGTGGTCTCGTAGGTCACGAGGTTTTCCTTCGAGACGCGCGAGAGATGGACGCGCGAACGCTTCCACAGCTCCTCGCGGATGCTGTCGATCGTGAAGCCGTCGCGCTTCAGCGTGGCGGCATGTTCCGGACCGATGATGACGAACATCGGGCCCTTGCCGTAGATCGTGTTGGCGCCCGGGTTGGACATGCCGCCGGCGAACGTGGTCAGCAGGCCGTCACCCGTGGTCGAGCCGTGATCGTTGAGGTTATGCGGGCCTTCGCCAGACATTACCGTCACGACCGAGTCCGTGGGCGCGAAGCCGCGCTGCACGTGATAGGGCGTCCAGGGATTCTCTTCTTCGTTCTCGCCGAAGCAGAAGGTGAACTTGGCGGGATTGCCCTGGGTCGAGCGGTCCATCTCGCCCGGCTTGGCGCCGGCGACGTTCAGCAGCATCAGGCCGAGCGCGCGGCCGATCGTGGCATTGGCCTGGCGGCCCTGTCCGAAGCAGTTGGTGCCGCAGTTGATGTTGAGCTCGTGCCGGATCGGGCCGCTCACCATGACCATCGGCGCACAGGAGTGCGTCGTGGCCAGCGTGCCGTGCAGATTGTATTCCGGGTCGAGCACGCCGCGCAGGGCGGCGGTCACGACCGGGAAGTATTCCGGCTTGCAGCCCGCCATCACGGCGTTGGCGGCCAGCGCCTGTACCGTCGGGACGATCTGGCGCGGCGGCACCGGCGCATAGGGCCGGTTGTCGCCGCGAACGGTCTCGACGAACTTCGCGACCTTGGCCTCGGTAGGAACGAAGAGCGGCATGCCGTCGCTCCAGCCCTGTTCCGTGGCGTACTCGTTGAAGGCCTCGACATCCATCTCTCCGATGTCGATCACTTCCTGTTCGGCGATGTCCTTCATTTCGTCGTCGCCTCGGTCAGTCCCTTGGTCGCTGCTTCGATGCGTTCCCGCAACTCTTCGGCGTTCAGGCCGCCGACGGGATGCTTCACTACGATCAGTCGCGCTTCGACCTTGCGGGCTTTCGCCTGGGCAAGGACCAGCGGCTTGAATGTCTCAGTGGCGATCACGAAAGAGGTGACGCCGAGCTTCTCAAGTTCGAGGCTGTCGTGGAAACTCCACGATGAACAGCTTCCTCAATCCCCTAAGGCTAGCAAGGCACCCTTGTAGTTCTTGGCGACCTTTTCGATCAGTTCCTTCGGCGCCGGCTGGCTGGCGCTGTTCTTGGCGTGGAAGTGGATGTTGTCCACCGAGCGGTGCGCACCGAGCATGGCGCGGACGCCTTCCAGCAGCTCACGGGCGTTCGGCTTCGAGTTGGAGATCAGCGCGATGGCGTCGGTCGCCCAGTTGATGGGCTGCAACGTCACCTTGGCGGGGCCGGCGGCGGCCATGCCGAAGCTCGGATTGAAGATACGCATTCCAAATTTCCTCCACGCTACTTGTTCAGCGCCGCGACCGCCGATTGGGCGACCCGTTGGCCGTCGGCGATGGCGTTGGCCAGATATTCCTTCGAGCCGGACCTGACGTCGCCGGCGGCAAACACCAGCGGCTGGCCGGTCCGGCCTTCTTCGTCGACAACGATATGCCCGGTGGCGTCGCGTGCAAGCGAATCCGGCAGGAATTCCGCAGCGGGAGACCGGCCGACGTAAACAAAAACGGCATTCGTCGGAATTCTGTTTCGCTGGCCGTCATTCTCGATCGTGACGGCCTCGAGGCCGTTGCTGCCTTCCACGCCGATGATCCGGCCCGGCTGGGAGGTCACGCCTTCGGGAACGTCGCCGTCGGGCACGCCGAGCATGGTGACTTCGCCGGCAATGCCGACGAGCGCCTTCGCCTCGTACGGCGCCCATCCCGTGGCGCCGGCAATGATGACCGGTTGTCCGGCATAGAGGGGGCCGTCGCAATTTGCGCAGTGGGAAAGGCCACGACCTTCGTATTCTTCCTCGTTCGGCAACCCGAGCTTGCCCTTGTTCAGGCCCGTCGCGACGACCAGCGCGCGGGCGGTGTGGCGCTCGCCGTCGGTCGTCTCGATCTCGAAGGGGCCCTGGCCGGCAATCGACGAGACTTCGCCGAAGCCGATCTCGACACCCGCGACCACCGCATCGTCGGTCAGGCGCGACGCCATCTGCGCGCCGTCGAAGATCTCGTCGAAATCCTGGAGTTCGCCGAGGTTCATGATCTCACCGCCCGGCGCGAGCTTGTCGAGGCAAAGTACCTTCAGGCCGGCACGGGCGATGTCGGTGGCGGCGGTCAGTCCGGCAGGACCGGCGCCGATGACGATGACGTCGTATGAGGGGGTATCCATGAGACCTTTAATCGGCACTTGGAGGCCCGAGTTCAAGTGGCTTCTGGGCCGCCGCGAAAGCACCCGGGCGGGCATGGCGCTTTCCGGCCATGCCTCTGGTCCGCGAATTGCAGGCCTCTCATCTTGAGCTTGCCAGTCCCCGAGAAAGCATCGTAGGTCGCAAGGGCAGGGAGACAGAAACAACGCATGGCGTATTTCACGCAGCAGCTGATCAACGCAATCACGCTGGGCGCCATCTATGGGCTCATCGCCATCGGCTACACGATGGTCTACGGCATCATCGGCATGATCAACTTCGCGCACGGCGAGGTCTTCATGATCGGTGCCTTCATCTCCCTCATCGGCTTCATCATCTGCGGCAGCCTGGGCATCAGCTCGGCGCCCATCGCCATCGTCCTGGTGTTGCTGCTGGCCATGTCTTTCTCGGCCGTCTACGGATGGGCGATAGAACGAACGGCCTACAGACCCTTGCGGGGCTCGTTCCGGCTGGCCCCGCTGATCTCCGCCATCGGCGTTTCGATTGCCCTCCAGAATTACGTCCAGCTTGCCCAGGGCGCGCGGCCGAAACCGGGCGGACAGATCGTCTCCGGCGGCTTCAACCTCTTCACAGTCGACGGCTTCGACGTCCGCGTGACGTGGCTACAGATCATCATCGTGCTGGTCACGGTCGTGCTGATGGCGGGCTTTACCTGGGTGATCGCCCGGACATCGCTCGGCCGCCAGCAACGGGCCTGCGAGCAGGACATGAAGATGGCTTCGCTGCTGGGCGTGAACGTCGATCGCACGATCTCGCTCACCTTCGTGCTGGGCGCGGCACTGGCCGCGGTCGCCGGCATGCTGTTCCTGATGTACTACGGCGTCATCGATTTCTTCATCGGGTTCCTCGCGGGCATCAAGGCCTTCACCGCGGCGGTGCTGGGCGGCATCGGCTCGCTGCCGGGTGCGATGCTGGGCGGGCTGCTGATCGGCTTGATCGAGGTTTTCTGGGCCGGCTACTTCTCCAGCGAATACAAGGACGTCGCGGCCTTCGCGATCCTCGTGCTGGTGCTGATCTTCCGCCCGAGCGGCCTTCTGGGCAAACCGGAGATCGAGAAGGTCTGAGCGCATGAGCCTGCGTCTCCCCTCGATGCTGAAGGACGCGGGCCTGACGGCCTTCGTCGCGGCCGCCCTCGGCATCTTCATCGTCGGCTTCCGCACCGTCGACATGGGCGGCGGGAAGGGGCTCGGGTTCGACTATCACCTCGTCGATCTCGCCGTGGCGGTGGTCGTCATCTTCATCGGCCGGCTCGGCCTCTCGATGGCGGCGAACGGATTGCGCTGGCCCGCCATCGTGCTGGGCGTCGCGATGATCGCGGCCGGCGCCTCGCCGATGAAGCTGCCATCGGGCTTCCTGCACTGGTTCGTGGCGCTGGGCGGCGTGTTGCTGGTCATTCGCGCGATCTGGCCGTGGGCCAACGACGCGATGGGTGCGGCGGCGCGGACGCCGTCGGGCATGGCATTGGGCAAGGCCGGGTCGAAGTGGTTCGGCTGGCTGCTGCTGGCCTTCGCGGTCCTGATGCCGTTCTCGCCCTTCGCCGACCAGAAGACGATGGATCTCGGCGTGCTGATCCTGACCTACGTGATGCTGGGCTGGGGCCTCAACATCGTCGTCGGCCTCGCGGGCCTGCTCGACCTGGGCTACGTCGCCTTCTATGCGGTCGGCGCCTATGCCTACGCGCTGCTGAGCACGCAGTACGGGCTGGGATTCTGGACGGTCCTGCCGCTTGCCGGGATGATGGCGGCCCTGTTCGGCATCATGCTGGGCTTTCCGGTGCTGCGCCTGCGCGGCGATTACCTCGCCATCGTCACCCTGGGCTTCGGCGAGATCATCCGCTTGGTCCTGCTCAACTGGTTCGACCTGACTAACGGACCGGCCGGCATCGGCTCGATCCCGGGGCCGACCCTGTTCGGCGCGGTGTTCGCCGAAACGCCGCCGCCGGGCAAGCAGACTGTATCGGAGATGCTGGGCATCGCCTTCGACGGCAAACATCGGCTGATCTTCCTCTACTACATCATCCTCGGCCTGGCGCTGATCACCAACCTCTTCACCCAGCGCATGCGGCGCCTGCCGGTGGGGCGTGCCTGGGAGGCATTGCGCGAGGACGAGACGGCCTGCCAGGCGCTGGGCATCAACCCGACCAACACCAAGCTCACGGCCTTCGCGATCGGCGCGATGTTCGCAGGCTTCGCCGGTTCCTTCTTCGCCGCCAAGCAGCGCTTCATCAGCCCCGAGAGCTTCGTGTTCATCGAGTCGGCGATCATTCTGGCCATCGTCGTGCTGGGCGGGATGGGCAGCCAGATCGGTGTCGTTCTGGCGGCGGTGCTGCTGATCGGCCTGCCGGAATGGTTCCGCGATCTCGGCAGCTATCGCATGCTGGCCTTCGGCCTCGCCATGGTGCTGATCATGGTGTTCAAGCCGCGCGGCCTCATCTCCCATCGCGAGCCGTCGATACGATTGCATCCGGGAGGCGGCGGATGAGTGCACCGCTCATCGAGGTCGAGCACCTCACGATGCGCTTCGGCGGCCTGGTCGCGATCGACGACGTGTCTTTCATCGCCCATCCGAAAGCCATCACCGCCATCATCGGGCCCAACGGCGCCGGCAAGACGACGGTCTTCAACTGCATCACCGGCTTCTACAAGCCGACGGTGGGACGGCTGACCCTGCGGGGCGGCGGGCCTGAATTCCTGCTGGAGCGCATGCGCGGCCACGAGATCGGCCAGAAGGCGAGGGTGGCGCGTACCTTCCAGAACATCCGCCTGTTCCCCGGCATGACGGTGCTGGAGAACCTGATGGTGGCGCAGCACAACAAGCTGATGCGGGCCTCGGGCTGGAGCCTGCTGGGGCTGGTCGGGGCCGGAAGCTTCCAGCGTGCGGAGGCGGCCGCGGTCGAACTGGCGCGCCTGTGGCTGGAGCGCATTGGCCTCGTGGCCGACGCCGACCGGCCGGCCGGCGAACTGCCCTACGGCGCGCAGCGCCGGCTCGAGATCGCTCGCGCCATGTGTACCGAACCGGTACTGCTCTGCCTCGACGAGCCGGCCGCGGGTCTCAACCCGCGCGAGTCGGCGGAGCTCAACCAGCTCCTGGTCTCGATCCGCGACCGCGACGGGATCGGCGTGCTGCTGATCGAGCACGACATGAGCGTCGTGATGCAGATCTCCGACCACATCGTCGTGCTCGACTACGGGCGCAAGATCGCCGAGGGCGATCCGGAGGCGGTGCGCAACGACCCGGCGGTGATCCGCGCCTATCTCGGCACCGACGAGGAGGCAATCGATGGCTGAGACCTCGATCCTCTCGGTGAAGGGCATCGAGACATTCTATGGCGCCATCCAGGCCCTGCATGGCGTCGACCTCGACGTGGCGCGCGGCGAGATCGTGACCCTGATCGGGGCCAACGGGGCGGGCAAGTCGACCCTGCTGATGACGATTTGCGGCAATCCCCGCGCGCGCAACGGCACGATCGTGTTCGATGGCGAGGACATCACCGGCCTGCCGACTCACCAGATCGTGCGGCGCGGCGTGGCACAGGTGCCGGAGGGACGGCGCATCTTCGCGCGCATGAGCGTCTACGAGAACCTGCAGATGGGCGCGATCCTGGCCGATCCGGCCAACTTCAAGAGCGATCTCGATCGCGTCTTCGCGATGTTCCCGCGGCTGGCCGAACGTCGCGACCAGCGCGGCGGCACCTTGTCGGGCGGCGAGCAGCAGATGCTGGCGATCGGCCGCGCGCTGATGAGCCGGCCGCGGCTCCTCCTGCTCGACGAGCCGTCGCTGGGCCTGGCGCCGCTGATCGTGCGGCAGATCTTCGACTCGATCGGCCGCATCGCGCGGGAGGAGGGTGTCACCATCTTCCTGGTTGAGCAGAACGCCTTCCATGCGCTGCGCCTGGCCGACCGGGGCTACGTGCTGGCCAACGGCCTGGTGCGGCTCAGCGGCAGCGGCAAGGAGCTGCTGGCCAACCAGGAAGTCCGTGCCGCCTATCTCGAAGGCGGCCACGCATGAGCCCGCTCGACACCTTCATGTTCGACTGGTTCGGCGACACGCTGTTCAACGTGGTGCTGTTCAACCTTGTCCTGATCGGACCGGCCTCGTTCGCGGCCGGGCACGCGGTGGCGCTCACCTGGCGGCCGTGGCCGCAGATCGTGTTCTACACGGCGCTGCTCTCGGCGACACTGCGCTTCCTCGACTACGCGCTGGCCAACGGCGAACTCTGGTCGCTGGCAGGCTTCGGGCTGGGCTGGGTGGTGCAACTGGCGATCGCGGCCTTCGCCTATCAACTCACCCGCGCGCGCCAGATGGTGCGCCAATATCCCTGGCTGTACCGGCGCAAAGGCTTGCTGGGCTGGGACGAGCGGCACTAATCTAACGTCATGCTCCGCAATGGCGGAGGAACCTCAACGAACAGGGAGTCTCCGGATGAAGAAGATTTACGGCACTTTGGCTGTCGCAGCCGTTGCCTTGATGGCGACGCCCGCGTTCGCCCAAATCAAGATCGGCTCGGCCGGCCCGATGACCGGCGCAAACGCGGCCTTCGGCGAGCAGTTGAAGCGCGGCGCCGAAATGGCGGTCGCCGACATCAACGCCGCCGGCGGCGTGAACGGCCAGAAGCTGGAACTGCTCATCGGCGACGATGCCTGCGACCCCAAGCAGGCGACGGCCGTCGCCAACAAGATGGTGTCGGACAAGGTCGTGTTCGTGGCCGGGCATTTCTGCTCGGGCTCGTCGATCCCGGCGTCGGACATCTACAAGGAAGGCAAGATCCTGCAGATCACGCCGGCCTCGACCAACCCGAAGCTGACCGACGACGCGGCCGGCAAGGGCAACACCACGGTGTTCCGCACCTGCGGCCGTGACGACGTGCAGGGCACGACGGTCGGCAACTACATCCTGAAGAACAACAAGAACGCCAAGGTCGCGATCCTTCACGACAAGTCGCCCTACGGCAAAGGCGTGGCCGACGAGACCAAGAAGGCCCTGAACAAGGGCGGCCTCCGCGAGACGATGTACGAGGCCTACAACGACACCGACAAGGACTTCGCCGCGCTGATCAACAAGATGAAGCAGGCGAAGATCGATATCATCGTGCTGGGCGGCTACCACACCGCGGGCGCGCTGATCATCAAGCAGGCCCGCGAGCAGGGCCTGGCGGCGAACATGATGGGCTTCGACGCCTTGGAGACGGCCGAGTTCGCCCAGCTGGGTGGCGCGGCCACCAACGGCGTGATGATGTCGTTCCCGCCGAAGGCCGAGGACGACCCCAAGAATGCCGCCCTCGTGAAGAAGTTCCGCGACGCCAAGTACAATCCGGAAGGCTACACGCTGTTCAGCTACGCCGCCGTGAAGGCCTGGGCCGACGCCGCCAACAAGGCGAAGTCGACCGAGGCGGCCAAGGTCGCCGCGGCGCTGCGCTCGGGCAAGTACGACTCGGCCGTCGGCGTGCTGGAATTCGACGCCAAGGGCGACATCAAGGACGCGGTCTACGACATCTACGTCTGGAAGGACGGGAAGTCGTCGCCGATCAAGAAGTAGGGCAAACCAGCCCAGCGACGGAGAGGCCCGGCATCCGCCGGGCCTTTTTCGTTCCAAATCAGTGTCTTGTGGGTCGCTTTCCACGATTTTGGGGGACCGTGACACCGCGGCCCCCGATATGGTATCGGGAGGCTCAATAGATAGAGGGGGTCGATCGTCGATATGCCGGGGGGCGCCATCGCGGTCGCGTCGGATCATGCCGGCTTCGACCTTAAGGAAATCCTGAAGCGGGACCTGCAGGAAGCGGGTCACGAAGTGCTGGATCTCGGCACGAATTCGACCGCTTCCGTCGATTATCCGGACTTCGGCAAGGCCATGGGCGACGCCATCGCCTCGGGCAGGGCCGGGCGCGGCGTGCTGGTCTGCGGCAGCGGCATCGGCATCTCCATCGCGGCCAACCGCAATCCCAAGGTCCGGGCAGTCCTCGCGCACGATGTGACCTCGGCGCGTCTGTCGCGCGAGCACAACGACGCCAACGTCATCGCCTTCGGCCAGCGCCTGACCGGCATCGAGGTCGCGCGTGAGGCCCTGAAGATCTTTCTCGCGACCAGATTCGAAGGTGGCCGCCACGCCGGCCGCGTCGACAAGCTTTCAAAGGGTTGAGTGTCATGAGCCAAGCCGCCGTCAAGATGAGCGATTCTCCGCTGCCGATGTTCACCGTAGGTGTCGCCGAGGCCGATCCGGCGATCGACGCCGTCCTGAAGGGCGAGCTGCACCGCCAGCAGGAGCAGATCGAGCTGATCGCCTCGGAGAACATCGTTTCGCGCGCCGTGCTCGAGGCGGCGGGATCGGTGCTGACCAACAAGTATGCCGAGGGCTATCCGCGCCGCCGCTACTACGGCGGCTGCGAGGAGGTTGATAAGGCCGAGGACCTGGCGATCGAGCGTGCCAAGAAGCTGTTCGATTGCTCGTTCGCCAACGTGCAGCCGCACTCCGGCGCGCAGGCCAACCAGGCCGTCTTCATGGCGCTGCTGCAGCCGGGCGACACGTTCCTCGGCATGGCGCTCGACCAGGGCGGCCATCTCACGCACGGCTCACCCGCCAACCAGTCGGGCAAGTGGTTCAAGGTCGTGTCCTACGGCCTCAAGCCCGACACGCATCTGATCGACTACGAGCAGATGGAGGAGGCGGCCCGTCGCGAGAAGCCGAAGCTGATCATCGCCGGCGCCTCGGCTTATTCGCGTCACATCGACTGGGCGCGCTTCCGCAGGATCGCCGACGAGATCGGCGCCTACTTCATGGTCGACATGGCGCACTATGCCGGTCTGGTTGCGGCCGGCGTCTATCCGAGCCCGCTGCCGCACGCCCATGTCGTGACGACGACGACGCACAAGACGCTGCGCGGCCCGCGCGGCGGTATGATCCTGTCGAACGACGCCGAACTCGGGAAGAAGATCAACTCGGCGGTGTTCCCCGGCCTGCAGGGCGGCCCGCTGATGCACATCATCGCCGCCAAGGCGGTGGCGTTCGGCGAGGCGCTGAAGCCCGACTTCAAGGTCTATGCACAGCAGGTGGTCGACAATGCGCGGGCGCTGGCGGCGACGCTGACCGAGCGCGGCCTGAAGATCGTCTCGGGCGGCACCGACAGTCACGTCATGCTGGTCGACCTGCGCCCGAAGAAGGCAACGGGCGTGTCGGCGGAGAAGGTGCTCGATCGCGCCGGCATCACGACCAACAAGAACAGCATTCCGGGTGATCCGGAGAAGTACACGATCACGTCGGGCGTGCGCCTCGGCTCGCCGGCGGGAACGTCGCGCGGCTTCGGCGTCGCGGAGTTCCAGCAGATCGGCCATCTGATCGCCGACGTGCTCGACGGCATCGCCAAGAACGGCCCGGACGGCGACGCCCAGGTCGAGGCGCAGGTTCGAGCCAAGGTGCACGCGCTTTGCGCGCGCTTCCCGATCTACCGCGACTGACAAGGCGCAAAGCCGGAAGAAAACAGGGGAACTAGATGCGCTGTCCATTCTGCGGTCACGAGGACACTCAGGTTAAGGACTCGAGGCCGACCGACGACAATTCGGCGATCCGCCGGCGGCGCTACTGCCCGTCCTGCGGTTCGCGCTTCACGACCTTCGAGCGCGTGCAGTTGCGCGAGCTGACGGTGGTGAAGAAGAACGGACAGCGCGTGCAGTTCGATCGCGACAAGCTGGCGCGTTCCATACAGGTCGCCTGCCGCAAGCGGCCGGTCGACCCGGAGCGCACCGAGCGCGTCGTGAACGGCATCGTGCGCCGCCTCGAAAGCTCCGGCGAGAGCGAGATTCCCTCGACGCAGATCGGCGAGCTGGTGATGGACGCGCTGCGCGCGCTCGATCCGGTCGCCTATGTGCGGTTCGCCTCGGTCTATCGCAACTTCCGCGAGGCCCGGGACTTCGAGGAGTTCATCTCCGACCTGGCCGATACGGCTCACTTCAAGGACTGACCGATGATGCGCGCGGCGCTCGCGCTGGCGCGCCGTTCGCTCGGCCGCACCTGGCCCAATCCCACCGTCGGCTGCGTCATCGTGCGCGACGGTCAGGTGATCGCGCGTGGCCGCACGCGCGACGGCGGCCGGCCGCATGCCGAAGCCGATGCGATCGCCGAGGCGGCGAAGGCGGGCGTGTCGCTGAACGGCGCTACGGCCTACGTCACGCTGGAGCCGTGTTCACACCACGGCCGCACGCCGCCGTGTGCTGACGCGCTCGTGGCCGCGGGTGTCGCGCGCGTCGTATCGGCGATCGAGGATCCCGATCCGCGCGTGAAGGGGCAGGGGCATGCCCGCCTGAAGGCCGCCGGCATCAGGGTCGAGGTGGGCGAAGGCGCGGCCGAAGCGGCCGAGATCAACGCGGGCTTCCTGCTGCGGGTGCGTGACGGGCGGCCGCTCTTCCATCTCAAGATGGCGGGCTCGCTCGACGGCCGGATCGCGACAGCGTCGGGCGAAAGCAAATGGATCACCGGTCCGGCGGCGCGGCAGGACGGCCATCGCCTGCGCGCGATCCACGACGCCATCCTGGTCGGGGCGGCGACGGCCGCCGCCGACGATCCCGATCTTACGTGCCGACTGCCGGGACTCGCCGCGCACTCGCCGGTCCGTATCGTCCTCGACTCACAAGCGCGCCTGTCACCACTCTCCAGACTCGCGACCTCGGCGCGCAGCACACCTGTTTGGCTCGTCTGCACCACGGGCGCACCGGCGGATCGAAGAGACAAGCTTGCCAGCCTTGGTGTAGAGATCGTCGAGGTCGAGGGCGGCCCGGACGGGCGCATCGACGTTTCGGTGGCCGCGCAGGCGCTGGGCGCGCGCGGGTTGACCCGGGTCCTCGTCGAGGGCGGCGGCCAGGTGGCCGCGTCCTTCCTGAAGGCGGGCCTCGTCGACGGCATTTCGAGCTACCGCGCCGGGTTGATCCTCGGGGGAGACGGCCGCTCTGCGGTCGGCGGACTGGAATTTGCACGGCTCGGTTCCGCGCCCCGGTTCCGGTTGGTTTCGGCGCGGCAACTGCAGGGCGACACGCTGGAAACCTGGCGGCGGGAGGATTAAGTAGCGGCCATGTTCACAGGTATCGTGTCCGACATCGGCGAGATCGTATCGGTCGACCCCGGCGGCAAGGCGGGAGACCGTCGATTCGTCATCGCCACCCGGCACGACATGGCGCCGATCGCCATTGGCGCGTCGATCGCCTGCTCGGGCTGCTGCCTCACGGTGGTCGAGAAGGGTGCCGGCCGGTTCACGGTCGAGGTCTCGGCGGAGAGCCTCGACAAGACGCATCTCGGCGACTGGACGGTCGGCAGTCGGCTCAACCTCGAATTGTCGCTGAAGCTCGGCGACGAGCTGGGCGGCCATCTCGTCTACGGTCACGTCGATGGGGTGGGCAAGATCGTCTCCATGACGCCGGAAGGCGGCAGCGTGCGCTTCGTGTTCGAGGCGCCGCCCGAGCTGGCGCGCTTCGTCGCCGCCAAGGGCTCTGTGGCGATCGACGGCATTTCGCTCACGGTCAACGAAGTCGATGGAAACTGCTTCGGCGTGAATGTGATTTCACACACCCAGGCGGTTACCACTCTGGGACAAGCCCGGGTCGGCCAGCGGGTCAACCTTGAGGTGGACATGCTCGCGCGTTACGTTGCGCGACTGTTGGAGCATCAGAAAAAATGAGTGCGCTCGAAAAGGACGCTTGGCGGGTCACCTTCAGCGAAGTGAAGGCCGCCGCCGAGGACATCATCGAAGAGGCCCGCAAGGGCCGGATGTTCATCCTTGTCGACGACGAGGATCGCGAAAACGAGGGCGACCTCGTGATCCCGGCGCAGTGGGCGACCCCGGAGGCCATCAACTTCATGGCCCGGCACGCGCGCGGCCTGATCTGCCTGGCGCTGACGCGCGAGCGGGTCGAGCAACTCGGCCTGCCGCTGATGTCGCAGAACAACCGCACGCGTCATTCGACTGCTTTCACCGTCTCGATCGAGGCGCGCGAGGGCGTGACGACCGGCATCTCTGCCGCCGATCGCTCGCGCACCGTTTCCGTGGCGATCGATCCGTCGTGCGGGCCGCAGGACATCGTGACGCCCGGCCACGTCTTCCCGCTGGTTGCCCGCGACGGCGGCACGCTGGAGCGTACCGGCCATACCGAGGCTGCGGTCGATATCGCGCGCCTGGCGGGCCTCAACCCGGCCGGTGTGATCTGCGAGATCATGAACGACGACGGCACGATGGCCCGTCGCAACGACCTCATCACCTTCGCACAGCGCCATGGGCTCAAGATCGGCACCATTGCCGACCTGATTGCCTATCGCCGTCGTTACGACTCGATCGTGAAGCGCATCAGCGAAACGGCGCTCGACAGCACCTGGGGCGGCGACTTCCGCTGCGTCGTCTATGTGAACAAGGTGACGATGGCGCAGCATGTCGCGCTGGTGAAGGGCGATCCCGCCGCCGGTGGCCCGGTGATGGTGCGCATGCATGCCGTCAATCTCTTCACCGACACGCTGGGCCAGCGCAGCGGCGGCCGCGGCGGCGAGATCGAGGCCTCGATGCGCGAGATCGCCAAGGAAGGCCGCGGCGTCATCGTGCTGATCCGCGAGCCGCTCACCGTCGTCCTGGCCGAGCAGCGTCGCCGCGCCGGCGAGCCGATCGAACCGGCAGGGCAGGAGCTGCGCGACTATGGCGTCGGCGCGCAGATCCTGATCGATCTCGGCGTGAAGGAAATGGTGCTGCTCAGCAACTCCCAGAAGAGCGTCGTCGGTCTCGAGGGCTTCGGTCTCAAGATCGTCGCCCAGAAGCCGGTCCCCGGCCGCGCGAAGGTTTAAGCATGTCGACACGGACCGAAAACCCGACCGCCCGGCCGGCGGTCGCCGGCGTCAAGGGCACGCGTATTCTCATCGTCGAGTCGCGCTACTACGCCGACATCGCCGACGCGCTGATCGATGGCGCCAAGCGGGAGATAGTGAAGAACGGCGCGAAGGTGGATAGCATCGTCGTTCCGGGCGCTTTCGAGATTCCGGGCGCGATCGCGCTGGCGGCGGGCAAGAAAGGCAAGCGCTACGACGGTTACGTGGCGCTGGGCTGCGTCATCCGCGGCGAGACGACCCACTACGACTACGTCTGCAGCGAGAGTGCGCGCGGCCTGATGGATCTCGCGGTCCAGAAGAAGCTGGCGATCGGCTACGGCATCGTGACGGTCGAGAACATTGAACAGGCGCGGGCACGCGCCTTCACGGATCGCGGCGACAAGGGCGGCGATGCCGCCCATGCCTGTCTCGCCATGGTGGCCCTGGCTCGCCGCTGGAATAAATCGTGAGCGACGCCAAGCCAGCCGGGCCGAGCCGCCGCCAGGCCGCGCGGCTGGCGGCGGTCCAGGCGCTTTATCAATGGCAGGAGGGGCAGGATGCCCCGGCCGAGATCATCGAGCAGTTCCTGAAGGTGCGGACCGGCGAGGCGGGCGAGGGCGGGATGCGCCGCGATGCCGACCGGCCGCTCTTCAAGGACGTGGTCGAAGGCACCACGACCAACCGGGACGCGCTCGAGGCGATGGTGACGGCTTCGCTGGCGCAGGACTGGACCTGGGCGCGCGTCGACCGACTGGTGCGGGCCATCCTGCTCGCCGGTGCCTACGAGCTCGCGCATCGCGGTGACGTGCCGTGGCGCGTCGTCATCAACGAATATGTCGAGATCGCCCACGCGTTCTATGACAAGGGCGAGCCGAGCTTCATCAACTCCGTTCTCGACCGCGTGGCGCGACAGGCGCGGCCGGACGACCAGAAGTAGGCCGTCATGGCGCGGGCTGGGCGGATCGGTGAATTCGAGCTGATCGCCCGCTACTTCGCGCCGCTGGCCCGTAGCTTCAGGGGCGCGGGCGGCTTGCAAAGCGACAATGCCTTCCTCGCCGCCGACCCGCGGCGAGATCTCGTGGTCAAGACCGACACGATCGTGGCGGGCGTACATTTCCTGGCCGACGACCTGCCGGCCCGGATCGCTGCCAAGGCGCTGCGCGTTTGCCTGTCCGATCTCGCGGCCGGCGGCTCGACGCCTTTCGTCTATCAACTCTCTCTCGCCTTGCCGTCGAACTGGACCGAGGCGTGGGTTGCCGCCTTCGCCAGAGGATTGGCGGCCGACCAGCGGCGCTACGGCATCGTCCTGTGCGGCGGGGACACGGTCGTGACGCCGGGGCCGCTCACCGTGACCATCACCGCCTTCGGCCGCGTCGGGCGTGGCAAGGGCCTGACCCGTGGCGGCGCGCGGGCAGGGGACGAACTCTGGGTGAGCGGCACGATCGGCGACGGCGCCTTGGGATTGCTCGCGGCGCAAGGCGGGCTGCGAGGCCTGACGGTCCGCCAGCGCGCGTCACTGGAGGACCGCTATCGCCTGCCGCGACCGCGCTCCACCCTCGGGCCGCGCCTGGTTGGCATCGCGACGGCGTCGGCCGATGTGTCGGACGGTTTGTTGGCGGACGCCGGACATATCGCTCAGGCCTCGGGGCTTGCCGTCACGATCGAGCGGGACGACGTGCCGCTATCGGCGGCAGCGCGCGCGGCGGTGGCGGCCGATTCCCGGCTCTGGGCGAACGTCCTGGGCGGTGGCGACGACTATGAACTCGTGATCGCGGCGCCGGCGCGCAAGGCCGCCCCGCTGCAGGCGGCGGCCCGGGCTGCCGGCGTGAAGGTCATGCGCATCGGACGCTTCGCGCGGGGGAGCGGCGTCGGGCTGACCGCCGGAGGCCAGCCTGTCGCGGCGCCCCGCAAGGGATACGTTCACTTCTAGCGAAGAACACCTTCTCATAGCTGCACTGCGCGGCACGCCATGGCGCGGGCAGGGCGCCTGACTAGAGTGCCGGGCCAATGGATGGATCGATCAAGGTGAAGGAAACGCCCGCAGCTTCCGACGGCCGCATGCCGCGCCGGTCGCTGCGCAACATCGCGCTTTTGGCGATGTGCCAGGCGCTGACGCAAAGCAGCAACACGCTGATGTTCGCCTCCTCGGCGCTGGCTGTGCTGACCATCGTTTCGCCGGATATGCGCATGTGGGCCAATCTGCCCATTACCATGCAGCACTTGGGCGTCATGCTGTCGGTGTTTCCGGCCTCGTTGCTGATGATGCGGCGCGGCCGCAAGCTCGGTTTCCGCAGCGGCTCCGTGATGGGAATGATCGGCTCGTTGCTGGCCGCGATCGGGCTCGGTCTCGGCAGTTTCCCGGTGATGTGCCTGGGCGGCCTGTTCCTGGGGTACGCCATCGCCAACATGCAGCTCTATCGCTTCGCGGCCGTCGAGCTGGCGCCCGGTAACTTTCGCGCGCAGGCGATTTCCTATGTCACGGCGGGCGGTGTGCTGGCGGGCATTGTCGGTCCAACGCTGGCGCGCTTCACGCCCGATCTCTGGTTGCCGCTCTTCCAGGCGAGCTTCGTCGCCGTGATCGTCATCCACGTCCTCGTCTTCATCGTACTGGGCTTCATCGAATTCCCGCAGGTCAGAGTGGAGGACTCCACCGGCCCGCAGCGGCCGCTCTTCGAGATCGTCACCCAGCCGGCCTACATGGTGGCCTGCGCCGGTGCGATGATCGCCTTTGGCGTCATGTCCTTCGTGATGGCGGCCTCGCCGCTGGCCATCGTGCAATGCGGCCTCAAGGCGACCGAGGCTCCCGTGACGATCTTCGTGCATGTCATGGGAATGTTTCTGCCTTCATTCTACACCGGAAACCTGATCGCCCGATTTGGCATCTTCAATGTCATGATCGCGGGCATCGTCCTGCTCGTGGCGGGCGTCGTGGTGGCGCTGATGGGCGTCAGCGAATGGCATTTCCGGGGCGCCCTCAGCCTCAACGGCGTGGGCTGGAACTTCCTGTTCGTGGGCGCGACGACCCTCCTGACCACCACCTACCGACCGGCCGAGCGCGGCAAGGCGCAGGCGTTCAACGACTTCATGGTCTTCGGCGTGACCACCGTCGCCAGCCTGATGGCGGGCGTGGTGCTGGAGTTGAAGGGCTGGGCAGCCCTGAACTACGTCGCCCTCGCGCTGGTGCTGGTCGCGCTGCTGGTGATCGGCATTTTCCGGCTGCGGAATCCGTCACGCGCCTGACGCCAAGCCCTTGAGGAGACGGGGCTTTTCCCATCGGCGAGTTGCGCCGACACGGGCGGCATGTCATTTTCCGCGCGCCTCGCCCCGGGGGGAGTTCCATGCTTCGGGCTGCGATGCGCTAGAAGCGCTGAAAAAACAATAGGTTAGGAAAAATGTCCACCGTTCTTTGGGGCGTCATCGGCTGCGGCTTGATTGCCGTGCTGTATGGCGTCGTTACCGCATCGCGGGTCATGGCGTCAGACGCCGGCACCCCGCGCATGCAAGAAATTGCGCAAGCCATCCAGGAAGGTGCGGCTGCCTACCTGCGCCGCCAGTACATGACCATCGGTATCGTGGGCGTCGTCGTCCTCGTCATCCTGGCGCTCCTGCTCGGCAAGTTCGCCGCCATCGGCTTCCTGATCGGCGCGGTCCTGTCGGGAGCCACCGGCTTCATCGGCATGAACGTCTCGGTGCGCGCCAACGTGCGTACCGCCGTCGCTGCCCAGAAGAGCCTGGCCTCGGGTCTCGACCTCGCCTTCAAGGCGGGTGCGGTGACCGGCATGCTGGTCGCCGGCCTCGCCCTGATCGGCGTCGGCGGCTACTACGCGGTCCTGCTCAAGATGGGCGTCCCCGGCGGCAGCCGCGACATGATCGACGCGCTGGTGGCCCTCGGCTTCGGCGCCTCGCTGATCTCGATCTTCGCCCGTCTCGGCGGCGGCATCTTCACCAAGGGTGCGGACGTCGGCGGCGACATGGTCGGCAAGGTAGAGGCGGGCATCCCCGAGGATGACCCCCGCAACCCGGCCACCATCGCCGACAACGTGGGCGACAATGTTGGCGACTGCGCCGGCATGGCCGCCGACCTCTTCGAGACCTACGCGGTGACGACCGTCGCCACGATGGTCCTGGCCTCGATCTTCTTCGCGGCCGATCCGGTCCTCGTGTCGAAGCTGATGGCCTATCCGCTGGTCATCGGCGGCGCCTGCATCATCACCTCGATCATCGGCACCTACTTCGTCCGCCTCGGCTCGGACGGCAACATCATGTGGGCGATGTACAAGGGCGTGATCGTGGCCGCGGTGCTCTCGATCCCGGCCATCTACTTCGCGACCGACCGCCTGGTCGGCATGGGTACGGTGATGACGGTGGGCGATCGCTCGTTCACCGGCATGTCGCTGTTCTGGTGCTCACTGGTCGGCCTGGCCATCACCGGCCTGATCGTCTGGGTCACCGAGTACTACACCGGCACCGACTACCGTCCGGTCAAGGCCGTGGCGCAAGCCTCGGTCACCGGTCACGGCACCAACGTCATCGCGGGCCTCGCGATGTCGATGGAAGCCACGGCCGGCCCGGCGCTGCTGATCTGCGCCGGCATCGTGACCTGCTACATCCTCGCCGGCCTCTTCGGCATCGCCATCGCCACGACCGCCATGCTGGCGCTCGCGGGCATGATCGTTGCCCTCGATGCCTACGGCCCGGTCACCGACAATGCCGGCGGCATTGCCGAAATGGCCGGCCTGCCGAAGGAAGTGCGCAAGAACACGGACGCGCTCGACGCGGTCGGCAACACCACCAAGGCCGTCACCAAGGGCTACGCCATTGCGTCGGCCGGCCTCGGTGCGCTGGTGCTGTTCGCAGCCTATACGTCGGACCTCGACTACTTCATCGCGCAGGGCAAGCTGGGCGTTAAGTCGGTCGATTTCTCGCTCAAGAACCCCTACGTCGTGGTCGGTCTGCTGGTCGGTGGCCTGCTGCCGTACCTGTTCGGCGGCATGTCGATGCTGGCCGTCGGCCGCGCCGCCCAGGCGGTGGTCGAGGAAGTCCGCCGTCAGTTCAAGGAGAAGCCCGGCATCATGGCGGGCACGGATCGGCCGGACTACGGCCGTGCCGTCGACATGCTCACCAAGTCGGCGATCAAGGAGATGATGATCCCGTCGCTGTTGCCGGTGCTGTCGCCGATCGTGCTGTTCTTCGTGATCTCGGCGATTGCCGGTCGCGCCGATGCCTTCGCGGCTGTCGGCGCCATGCTGCTCGGCGTGATCGTCACCGGTATCTTCGTCGCCATCTCGATGACGGCGGGTGGCGGTGCCTGGGACAACGCCAAGAAGTACATCGAGGAAGGCCATTTCGGTGGCAAGGGATCCGACGCCCACAAGGCGGCGGTGACCGGCGACACCGTCGGCGATCCGTACAAGGATACGGCGGGCCCCGCGGTCAATCCGATGATCAAGATCACCAACATCGTGGCGCTGCTGCTCCTCGCCGTCCTGGCGCACTGAGCAGGGACAGGAACCTCAAAAGGAAAAGCCCCGGTCGCATGACCGGGGCTTTTTCTTTTTGCGGTAAGCGGTGAAACGTCAGATGCCGCCGGTCGTCGGCGCGCCGGGGGCGGTTTCCTTCTTCGGGCCGCTGAAACGGCCGACATTGCCCAGGACCTGCTCGAGGATCGTGAGTTCCTTGCCCGAGGTGGGGGTGATGCGCTGGACCATCTGAATGTCCTGCGCATCCTTCAGGTTATAATTCTTGATGGCATCGATGCGGCCCGAATCGTTGAACGTGACCTGCATCACCTTCTGCTCGACGATCCTGGGCTTCGTGTAGGCCCAGTACACCTGGGTCTCGCTGATGTAGTACCAGATGTTCGGATTGAAGGTGGCGACCGCGGAGGGAGATCCGATCAGGCGGACGACGTCCTCGCGGCTTTGCGCGCCGACTTCGAGTTTTTCCACCGAACCGGGGGTCGCGGCGAAGCCGCGCTGGTCTACGGTGTCCTCGCAGCCGCTCACGGTGAGGGCAGCGGAGACGGCAAGTGCGCCAACGAGGGCGAGCGGGGCGGTGCGACGCATGGACTGCTTCTTGGCTTTGCGGGAAGAGGGACTGCAAGATGTCGTGATGAAGGGGCGGGGTCAACCTGTCGCTCTGTGACGAGTTGGGGAGGAGTTGGTCGTGTTCCGCCGCCGCAAACCCGAGGACGATTTCGCCGCCGCCGTTTACAAGCGTGTGGGAGAGCAGGCGCGCTCCGCCGAGCTGTTCGAGACGTGCGGCATTCCCGACACGCTGGATGGCCGCTTCGATGCGCTGGCGCTCCACGCCGCGCTGATGATCGACCGCCTGCGGCGCGAGCCGGACGGCGAGGTTCTGGCCCAGGCCTTCTTCGATGTCATGTTCCGTCATCTCGACCTCACGTTGCGCGAGATCGGGATCCAGGACCTGGGCGTCGGCCGCCGCATCAAGATCATGGCGGAAGGGCTGCACGGCCGGGCGCTGGCCTATCGCGAGGCTCTGGGCGACGACGGGCCCACACCTCTTGCGGAGGTCTTGCGCCGCAACGCCTATGGCGGTAGGTCGCCGGAGGATCCGCAGCAGGTCGCCAGGTTAGAGGCCCATGTCCGCGAATACGCCCGATCGCTTTCGGCAACGGCCCGCAACGACTTGATAAAGTGATTTAGTAAAATGCCACAAGATATTGAAAAAACGGCAAAATCAGAGATAGAACGGCTTGTCGACCTCGAAAAGCTCGGGCCGGCCGGCACGGCGCTCGAGATCACGACGAGCGAGAACGAGCGGGCGGCGCTGGTCAAGCGATTCGGCTTCCTGGGCCTGCCGGCGTTCTCGGCGCGGATGACCGTCGATCGCAAGCCGGGCGGGCGGATCGTGGTGGAGGGGCGCCTCAAGGGCCGGATCGTCCAGGCCTGCATCCTCAGCCTCGATCCTGTGACCCAGGAGCTCGACGATGCCTTCCGTCTGGTTTTTGCCGAAGATGTCGACGAGGAACGCGATCCCGAGAGCGGGGAGGCTTTGCTGAATGCCAACGGAGACGCGCCCGAGCCCCTCACCGGAAACATGCTCGATGTCGGCGAAATCGCTGCCGAACAGCTGTCCCTGACGGCGGATCCCTATCCCCGGCGACCGGGCATCAAGCTCGAAGACGTGCTGCCGAAGCCCAAGGGCGGTGCCCGGCGGGCCGCGCCCGAGCCGCGCCGGCATCCGTTCGCCGGTCTGGCGGCCCTGAGGGACAAGCCGCGGCGCGACCGCTAAACTGTTGCGGTGGTGAAACGTTTTGGCTAGAGAATGCCGCCCGCCGCGCCTGTAGAGCGCGGCTGCAGCTTTTTTGGGGGCACGCCCTGCTTGCGAAAGCGGGTAGAGCCCTCGTCCTGGAGATCGTCATGGCAGTTCCCAAGAAAAAGGTTTCGAAATCCCGCCGCAACATGCGTCGCTCGCATCATGCGCTGCCGACGATGGCATACATGGAATGCAAGAACTGTGGCGAGCTGAAGCGGCCGCACATGGTTTGCTCGCATTGCGGCTACTATCGCGAGGACATGCCGGTCCTGGCCGACGCTGCGTCGGCCGAGAAGTAGTCCGAAGCCCGCTGCCGGCGATGGGCTGGCGCTCGACAGTCGGAGCAGGGCGGTGAGTACGGGCAAGATCGTACTCGCGCTCGATGGCATGGGCGGCGATCATGCGCCCGATGTCGTGGTAAACGGCGCCGACATTGCCCGCGAGCGTTATCCCGGAACCTCGTTTCTGCTGTTCGGCGACGAAGCGCGCCTGAAGGCGCTCGTCGACAAGCGCAAGGGTCTCGCGCAGGTGCTCGAGATCGTGCCGGCCGAGGACGCGGTGCTGGCCGGGGACAAGCCGTCCTACGCCCTGCGGCGGCGGCGCAAGTCCAGCATGTGGCTGGCGGTCGAGGCCGCAGCCCAGGGACGGGCCGACACGATCGTGTCGGCCGGCAACACCGGTGCGTTGCTGGCCATCTCGATGTTCGCGATGCGCATGCTCGACGGTGCGGACCGTCCGGCACTGGCGTCCTTCATGCCGACGGCGCGCGGCGAGAGCGTGATGCTCGACCTCGGCGCCAACCTCGAATGCGACGCCGACAATCTCGCGCAGTTTGCCGTCATGGGCAGCGTCTTCGCGCAGATCCTGCTCGGCCTCGACAAGCCGAAGGTCGGACTGCTGAACGTCGGCTCCGAGGAACTCAAGGGCCATGAGGAAGTGCGGCAGGCCGCGGCGTGGCTGCGGCGCGAGAACTCTCCCGTCTCGTTCCATGGCTTCGTCGAAGGCAACGACATCGGCGCTGGCGTGGCCGACGTCGTCGTCACCGACGGCTTCACCGGGAACATCGCCCTGAAGTCGATCGAAGGCACGGCGAAGCTCTACACCCAGTTCGTCCGCGATGCGTTCCGGACCTCGACGCTGGCCAAGCTCGGCTACCTGTTCGCCTCGGGCGCCTGGTCCAAGCTGCGCATGCGCGTCGATCCGCGTCGCTACAATGGCGGCGTGTTTCTCGGCCTCAACGGGGTCTGCGTGAAGAGCCACGGCGGCACCGACGCGCTGGGCTTCGCCTATGCGATCGGCGTATCCGTCGATCTCGTCCGCTACGACTATAAAAGCAAGCTTGTCGAGGGCCTGGCCCGGCTGCGCGAGATCACCTCCGCAACCGAGACTCCGGCGGCCCCGCTGCAGGCAACCGGAGGAACCGCGTGATTCGTTCAGTCGTCCAAGGCTGTGGTTCGTATTTGCCGGAGCGCGTGGTCACCAACGAAGAACTGTCCAAAACCGTCGAGACCACCGACGAGTGGATCCAGCAGCGCACCGGCATCCGCCAGCGTCACATCGCGGCCGAGGGCGAGTTCACCTCGCACCTGGCGATCAAGGCCTCGCAGCGGGCCCTCGACCATGCCGGCCTCAAGGGCTCCGATCTCGACCTGATCGTGCTCGCCACGGCGACGCCCGACGAGACGTTCCCCGCCACGGCGACCCGCGTGCAGGCGGAGCTCGGCATGACCGGTGGCGCCGCGTTCGACGTCCAGGCCGTGTGCGCCGGCTTCGTCTATGCCGTCTCCGTCGCCGACAGCCTGATCAAAAACGGCATTGCCTCGACGGCGCTGGTGATCGGCGCGGAGACCTTCTCGCGTATTCTCGACTGGGACGATCGCGGCACCTGTGTGCTGTTCGGCGACGGCGCCGGCGCGATCGTGCTCAAGGGCGAGCAGGGCACCGGGACCTCGGCCGATCGCGGCATCCTCGCCAACGCGCTGCATTCCGACGGCCGGCAGCACGATATCCTCTACGTCGACGGCGGACCCTCCTCGACGCGGACCACCGGCTTCCTCCGGATGGAGGGCAAGGAGGTCTTCAAGCACGCCGTGGTCAACATGGCCGCCGTCGTCGGCGAGGTGCTGGAGAAGGCGGGCCTCGAGTCCAAGGACATCGACTGGCTGGTGCCGCACCAGGCCAACAAGCGCATCATCGATGGCACCGGCCGCAAGCTCGGCCTGCCGCCGGAGCGCGTGGTCGTCACGGTCGACCGGCATGCCAATACGTCTGCGGCGTCGATCCCGCTGGCGCTTGACGTCGCTGTGAAGGACGGCCGCATCAAGCGGGGCGATCTGCTGCTGATGGAGGGAATCGGCGGCGGGCTGGCCTGGGGAGCGAGCCTCGTTCGCTGGTAATGCACGATTCCGGTGTAACGGAACGTGAACAGACACCGATTCAAGTCCGCCCGCTATCCTACTGATATTGACCGCTTTCCCACCTTAGAGTAAGGATTAACTGGGGGAAGAAGGGGTACCGGAGTGGACGGCCGGACTATCACGCGCGCCGATCTGAGCGAGTCAGTGTTCCAGGAAGTGGGCCTGTCTCGCAATGAATCCAGCGATCTCGTCGAGACGATCCTCGGTGAGGTGGTGGAGGCGTTGGCGCGCGGCGAGTCGGTGAAGATCTCCTCGTTCGGGAGTTTCACGGTTCGCGACAAGGGGCAAAGGGTCGGCCGCAATCCGAAAACCGGGCAGGAAGTTCCCATCCTGCCGCGGCGAGTCCTCGTCTTTCGAGCGTCGAATGTCCTGAAGTCACTGATCAACGGGGCGCCCGGCGAGAACAAGGGCTGATGGGGACACGAGGGGAATTAGATGGCCGTTTCTGTTCAGACCGTCGAAAGGCGGGTTGAGAAATCGGCGCAGGCTTTTCGGACGATCAGCGAGGTCGCGACCGAACTCGACGTGCCGCAGCACGTTCTGCGTTTCTGGGAGAGCAAGTTCACCCAGGTCCGTCCGCTGAAGCGGGGCGGCGGCCGTCGCTATTACCGGCCGGAGGACATCGACCTCCTGCGTCGTATCCGGACGCTGCTCTATGAAGACGGCTACACCATCAAGGGCGTGCAGCGCCTCCTGAAGGAAGGTCGCGGCCGGTTGCCGGCCCAGCGTCTCGACATCGCGGCCGAAAGTGCGCTGGAGAGCCTGCGCATCGTCTCCGCCCGTGCCGAGGCGATGGCCAGCGGCGCCGCCCGCCAGCCGCTGCCGCGCACCGGTCCCCAGCCGTCGACCACCACGCCACGGGCGGCCGTCCTCGACCTCCACAAGCGTCGTGAGATCGAATCGGTGCTCGAGGACCTGGAGCAGGCGCTGACCCAGCTCCGCAGCACGCTGAAGGCTCAGCACTAGTCTTGCGGGCCGTTTGAGCCGCCGGGGGGCGGCTCAAGGGCTTGCAGGTGCCGCGCTCCAAGGCCACCAGATCGGGTGCGCCTTGTAAGAAAGTGTATCAAGTCACTGATTTTATTTGGTTTCTGGCCGGGCAAGCGTATCGTGCCCGGTGAGGGGTCTTTTGCGGTATCGTCAAAGGGGGACGTCACCGTGCTGGTTAATCGCGATTTTGCGCGCCTGCGTGCGCGTTCATTTGATTTATCTTCTATTAATGACAATGGCTTACAGGGTGAAGTTCCCACATTAAGTGAGATACTTTACCTCCGTCGCGGGCTCACGCAGCCCGGCGGCAAGCTGCCCTTGTTCGATCTTGATGGGCAGGATGTCGATGTTGCCATCGTCAAGAATTGCCTCACCCGCGGCTGGGCAAAGCCGTGGTTCAAGAATCCGCTGAAGCCCGACTGGATGGTCTGCAGGCTCACGGAGCTGGGGCGGCAGGTCGCGTCCGCGACGTAGCGATCCAGGCGACGACGGCCGCCGCGACGAGCAGCAGGCCGGCGAGCAGGAAGGACGCGCCCGGCAGGGTGTCGATGGTCCCCGCGAACAGCACGGCGAAGAGACCGGGCGACACCAGCCCGGCAATGCTGCGCGACGCCGAGTTGGCACCCTGGAGCTGGCCTTGCTCGGAGCCGCCGACCCGGCGGGTCATCATGTCCTGCACGGCCGGCCCCGCGAGGCCCCAGAACGCCATCACGGGCACGCCGGCCCAGAACCACGGGCCGGTTTCGGCCAGCCCGTAGATCGACATGCCGAGCGCGCCGGCCAGCAGGCCCGCGATCAGGGCCCGGCGCGAGCCGAAGCGGCCGACGATTGGCCCAATCAGAAGTCCCTGGACGATGGCGGTACAGATGCCGACGAAGGCGAGGGTGAGCCCGACCGTCATCTCGCCCCAGCCATAGCGGTGGCCGGCATAGAGCACGAAGACCGCCGGCAGGACCTGGTGGGCGAAGTTGCCGAGGAAGTCGACCGCGGCGAGCCCGAGGAGCTGGCGGTGCGAGGCCAGCAGCCTGAGCGACCCCACCGGATTGGCGCGCTTCCAGGCGAACGCCATGCGCTTCTCCGGCGGCAGCGACTCCGGCAGGACGAACCAGCCGAACGCTGCATTGGCGAGACAGGCGGCGGCCGAGATCCAGAACGGCAGGCGTGGATCGACGCTGCCCAGCAGGCCGCCGATCGCCGGTCCGACGACGAAGCCCAGCCCGAAAGCCATGCCGACCAAGCCGAACGCCTTGGCCCGTTCCTCGGGCTTCGTCACGTCCGCGATGTAGGCGAAGGAGGTGCCGATTGTGGCCGAGGTGATGCCCGAGATCACGCGACCGACCAGCAGCAGCAGGAGCGAAGGCGCCAGTGCCATGAAGATGTAGTCGAGCCCGAGTCCCAGGCAAGAGATGAGGATGACCGGTCGGCGGCCGTACCGGTCCGACAGGGCGCCGAGGAGGGGCGAGCAGAGGAATTGCATCAGTGCCCAGACGGTCGCGAAGACCCCGAACATCTCGGCGGCGCCCGCCGTGTCGCCGCCCATGAAGCCCAGCACGATCGTCGGCAGCACCGGTATCATCACCCCGAGCGCCAGCACGTCGAGCGCCACCGTGCAAAAGATGAAGGCCAACGCCCGGCGCGTGTTCATTGGATACAATGGAAGGGGGGAGATGAATTGGTCGGGGCGACAGGATTTGAACCTGCGACCCCCAGTCCCCCAGACTGATGCGCTACCAGGCTGCGCTACGCCCCGACCGGTGCCGCCGGCCTGTTGGCCCGCGGCACGGGGGCTTTAGCGCGAATGGCAGCGTTGCCGCAAGCCGGCTTGCATGAGGTGCGGCGACAAAGGATACAGGCCCCATGATCGATTCCGGCCAGCGCGTCCTGCTCTTCTCCTCCATCGGCCACGCGCTGATGCACATGATGACGGCGTTCTACGCCGTCATCGTCCTGACCCTGGCGGTTTCCTGGAACCTGCCGGCCGAGGACCTGCTGCGCCTCTACGCGCCGGCCACGATCCTGCTGGGCGTGGTGTCGCTGCCGGCCGGCTGGGCGTCGGACAGGTTCGGCGCGCCGGCCATGATGGTCGTGATGTTCCTCGGGCTTGGCCTGTCGTCGATCGCCTGCGGCCTGGTGCCGACCGGCGACACGCTGGCCTTGTCGCTCGCCCTGTGCGGCATCGGCGCGTTCGGCGCCTTCTACCACTCGGTCGGCATCGGCTGGGTGATTCGCACGGCGAAGGAGCAGGGGCACGCGATGGGCGTGAACGGGCTGTGGGGCAGCGCCGGCCTGGCGCTCTACGGTATCGTGCCGGGCGTGCTGATCACGCTGGCCTCGTGGCGCGCGGCCTTCATCGTTCCCGGCATCGTCTGCCTCGTCGTCGGCGTCGTGCTGTGGGTGCAGATCCGCCAGGGCAAGGTCGGCGACCGGCCGATGCCGCAGGCCAAGGGCACGCAAGTCGGCCGCCGCGACTTCTGGCGCGTCTTCTCGGTGCTCTCCGTCACCATGGCGCTGGAAGGCGTGATCTGGCAGGCGGTGATGTTCGGCGCCGCAATGGTCTTCGAAGTGAAGCTCGCGCCCGAAATCTCGGCGCTGCGCGACGGGCTCGCCTCGTGGGGCGTCGCCACCCAGATCGTGCTGTGGGTCGGCCTGGCCACCTCTCTGATCTATGTCGTTTCCGGCGTGGCTCAGTATGCGATGGGCCGGCGCATCATCGACCGCTATCCGCTGAAGGCCACGTACATCGTCGCCTCGGCGCTTCAGGTCGGGGCGATGCTGGCGCTCGCCATGGGCAACGGCTACGTCGCGCTGTTGGGCGCCATCGGCTCGGCGGTGCTCAGCTCGGCGGCGGGCCCGATCGAGAACATCCTGATCGCCCGCTATACGCCCAGCCGCTATCACGGGCTGGGCTTCGGCGCCAAATTCGTCGTGGCGTTCGGGGCGGGGCCGCTCGCGATCCTGCTGATCGCCTGGGTGCGCGAAACGACGGGAAGCCTCGAACTGCTGTTCCTCGGCCTCGCCGTCGTCTCCGTCGTGATCACGCTGGTCGCCCTGCTGCTGCCCGGCAACGAGCGCGATGCGTCGTTGCCGGCGCCGCAGGCCGCGCCGGCGGAGTAGGCACTACTTCGAGCCGCGCGCCGCCTTGAAGGCCGGACGCGACAGGCAGCGGTCGAGCCAGGCGTTCACGTTGGGGAAGGCCGAGAAGTCGAACTTGATCGGCTTGGCCCAGCTCAGGATCGACGCGAGGTTGAGGTCGGCTACCGTGAAGGTCGAGCCCAGCAGGTAGTCGCGGCCCTCGAGTGCGCCGTTCAGCACGGCCAGGGGCTTGGGCAGCATCTTCTGCGCCTCGGCAACGGCCTCCGGCTTGCGCTTGTCCGGTGCGGTCATGAACATGTCGATCAGGATCGTGAGCAGCGGCTTCTCGACCTCGGTCATGCCCCAGAAGCTCCACTGGTTGCACAGCGCCTGGTCCTCGGCGCTCGCCGGCATGAAGCCGTCCTTGCCGTGCTTGCCCGCGAGGTAGAGGTTGATCGCCATCGACTCGAACAGCTTGAAGTCGCCGTCGACCATCGCCGGCACCTTGCCGTTCGGATTGACCTTCAGATAGTCGGGATTCTTCAGGTCCTTCATCTCGACCGCGATGTGCTCGTACGGAATGCCGAGCTCGTGCACGATCCAGAGGGCACGCGCCGCGCGCGAGGCCGTCGGCCCGTAAATCTTGACGGTCATCTCTCAATCTCCCCAAAACCCATGACGGTCGGGACGATAATGCAGCGTCCCGTGGCGGTCTAACCCTCTATTCCGGGAGCCCGTATTCGTCGCCGACATAGCCGTGCCGGTGGCCGAAGCGCTCGGTCATGACGGTCGTGAGGTCCTTTTCGGGGCCGGCGATCCAGCCGCCCGCGCGGACCGCGTAGCTGCGGGACGCGGCGGCGGCGCGGGGTGGTTGGCCGCGCTGCAGCGCGCGGGCGGCGGCCATCACCAGCTTGCGGAACTCGGCGATGCCCACGTCGGTCGGTCCGAGATGCTCGCGGGTGCGATCCTGAACCGCGCCTTGGCTGTCCTGGATCGCGGCATCCTGGTCGGATACGCCGCTGATGCCGGTATAGCTCAGCGTCTTCTGCAGCTCGCGGTCGATCATGTAGTCGTTCCGCATGTTGCGCTTCGGGACATAGTGCTCGTCGATCTCGGCATGGAGGCTGAGGCCCGACGCGTATTTGGCGCGCTCGGCGTTGCTGAGCGGCCGGTCGGGCACCCAGCTGTAGGTGTAGATCCAGCAACTCGTGTCATCGACCGGCACCCAGGTCTGGCCATGATAGACCTCGCCGGGGAAGGCGACCGGCACCAGCGCATGGTTGGGCGCGAGATACTGGGCGATGCGCCAGTAGACGTCCGTCGTGTCCGTCTTTCGACCCGCCGCGATGACCAGTCCGGCATCGTGGCTCTCGATCCTGAACCTCGGCCGGGGATCCTCGGTGACCCAGCGGCTGCGATCGGCGAGGCCGCCTTCCTGGCCGATCGCCGACGTCTTGCGCAGGATGTCCAGCCGCGCAGCTTCGTCCTTGGTCGGGATCGCATGCAGGAAGGAGAAGTGCGCGGTGTCGATCGCGCCTTCCAGGCTCTGCACCCAGTTGCAGTCCTGCCATTTCTTCGAGACGAAGCGATGCCCGGCGGGGACGAGACCGAGCTCGAGCTGCGGCAGTTCCGGCACGTGCTCGCGCGGCCCCATATAGACCCAGACCATGTCGGCCCATTCGCGGGTCGGATAGGACAGCAGCTTGATCGTGTCCTTGTACGTGGACTCCGGCGGCGAGGTCGGCAGGTCGACGCAGTTGCCGTCGATGTCGAACTTCCACCCGTGGAAGGCGCAGCGCAGGCCGCACTCCTCGTTGCGACCGAAGTAGAGATTGGCGCCGCGATGCGGACAGTGCGGCTCGACGATGCCGACGCGGCCGTCGGTCTGGCGGAAGGCGAGAAGATCCTCGCCGAGGATGCGGATCTTCTTCGGAGGTCCGTCGCGTTCGGGAAGTTCCTCGGAGAGCAGGGCCGGCATCCAGAAGCGGCGCAGCAGGTCGCCCATCGGCGTGCCGGGGCCGCCCTGCGTCAGGAAAGCGTTGTCGGCTGCAAGCATCAGTCACCCAATCCGTACTGGTTGCCGATATAGCCGCGATCATGGCCGAACCGTTCGGTCATGACCGTGGCGAGGTCCTTGTCCGGCGCCGCGATCCAGCCGCCGGAGCGCACGGCGTAGCGATTGGCCTTGTGGGCGGCGGCCGGCGGCTCGCCCGAGGCGAGGCGGCGCGCCGTGCCCATCACCAGCTTGCGGAACTCGACGATGCCGATGTCGGTCGGGCCAAGATGCTCCCGGGTGCGATCCTGGATCGGTCCCTGGCTGTCCTGGATGGCGGCGTCCTGTTCGGACACACCGGTGATGCCGGTGAAGTTCTCGGAGAGCTGCACGCTGCGATCGCGCAGATAGTCGTTGTCCCTGTTGCGCAGCGGCCTGTAGTCGGAGTCGACCTCGGAATGGACGTTGAAGCCGCCGCGATACTTGGCGCGCTCGGAATTGCTGAGCGGCCGGTCGGGCTGCCAGCAGTAGGTGTAGATCCAGCAGTTCACGTCGTCGACCGGCACCCAGGTCTGTCCGTAGTAGATCTCGCCGGGAAAGGCAGCGGGCGTGTAGGCGTGGTTGGGCATCAGGAACTGCGCGATGCGCCAGTAGAGTTCGGGCCCGTCGGTCTTGCGGCCGCCCCCTATGACGAGGCCGGTATCGTGCCCCAACACGCTGAAGCGCGGCCGTGGATCGTTCTGCACCCAGCGCACGCGGTCGTCGGGCTTGGCCTGGTCGCTGAGCGCGGCGCGGCTCATGGCGCGGCGCGCGGTCTCGTCGTCGGTCGCCAGGACCTTGTGCAGGAAGGAGAAGTGCGAGGTGTCGATGGCGCCTTCGAGGCTCTGGACCCAGTTGCAGTCCTGCCATTTCTTGGTGACGAAACGCGAGGCGGCGGGGACAAGGCCGAGTTCGAGCTGCGGCAACTCGGGCATCGTCTCGCGCGGGCCCATATAGACCCAGATCATGTCGGCCCATTCGCGCGTCGGATAGGCCAGCAGCTTGATCGTTTCCTTGTACGCGGACTCCGGCGGCGAGGTCGGCAGGTCGACGCAGTTGCCGTCGAAGTCGAACTTCCAGCCGTGGAAGGAGCAGCGCAGGCCGCAATTCTCGTTGCGGCCGTAGTAGAGGTTGGCGCCGCGATGAGGACAGTGCGGCTCGACGATGCCGACCCGTCCGTCGGTCTGCCGGAAGGCCAGCAGGTCCTCGCCGAGCAGGCGGATCTTCTTCGGCGGTCCGTCGCGTTCGGGAAGTTCCTCCGAAAGCAGCGCCGGCATCCAGAAGCGCCGCAGCATTTCACCCATCGGCGTGCCCTTGCCGGCACGGGTCAGGAACTCGTTGTCCTCCTTGCTGAGCATTTCCTTCCTCTTTTCATTGGCTTGTCGCCTTGGCCAGAGCCTGATCCAGATCGGCGATGATGTCTGCAACCGTTTCGATGCCGATCGACAGGCGCAGCACGTCGGGCCCGGCACCGGCGGCCACGCGCTGCTCCTCGGAGAGCTGGCGGTGCGTGGTCGAGGCGGGGTGGATGATCAGGCTCTTGGCGTCGCCGATGTTGGCGAGATGCGAGAAGAGTTCGACGCTGTCGACCACCTTCATGCCGACGTCGTAGCCACCCTTCACGCCGAAGGTGAAGATCGAGCCCGCGCCCTTGGGAAGGTACTTCTTCGCCAGTGCATTGTACTTGTTGGTGGGCAGGCCGGCATAGTTCACCCAGGCCACGGCCGGATGCTTCTCGAGGTGCTGCGCGACGGCCAGCGCGTTGGCGCAGTGGCGTTCCATGCGCAGTCCCAGCGTTTCCATGCCCAGCATCGTGAGCCAGGCATTGAACGGCGCCTGCGTCGGACCGAGATCGCGCAGGCCGACCGCGTGGCTGTGGAACGTGTAGGCCATGTCGCCGAACGTCTCGTAGAAATTGAGGCCGTGATAGGCGGGCTCCGGTCCAGCGAGGCTCGGGAACCGGCCGCCCTTCGACCAGTCGAACTTTCCGGAGTCGACGACCGCGCCGCCCATCGATGTGCCGGTACCGCTCAGGAACTTGGTCGTCGAATGCACGACCAGCGTCGCACCGTAATCGATCGGCTTGCAGAGCCACGGCGTCGCCAGCGTGTTGTCGACCAGCAGCGGCACGCCGGCATCCTCGGCGATGCGCGCGATGGCCTCGATGTCGCTGACCACGCCGCCCGGATTGGCGAGGCTCTCGATGAAGAAAGCCTTCGTCTTGTCGGTGACGGCGCGCTTGAAATTGTCCGGCGTGTCGGCGTCGACGATGTTCGCCGTCCAGCCGAACTTCGGATAGGTGTTCTTCATCTGCTGCAACGAGCCGCCGTAGAGCCGCGAGGCTGCGACGATCTCGGCGCCCGGACCCATCAACGGGAAGAGGGCGAGGACCTGCGCGGCGTGGCCCGACGAGGCGACGGTGCAGCCGCGGCCGCCTTCCAGCGTGGCGAGCCTGGTCTCCAGCGCGGCGTTGGTCGGGTTGGTGAGACGGGAATAGATGAAGCCCACCGTCTGCAGGTTGAAGAGAGCGGCGGCGTGGTCGGCGTCGTCGAAGACATAGGCCGTCGTCTGATAGATCGGCAGGGCGCGCGCACCGGTCGTCGGATCGGGCGCGGCGCCGGCATGCAGCGACAGGGTCTCGAAGCCGTAGGTCTTGTCGCTCATGGTCTCTCCCTTTCATTCGTCATCGTCGGAACGCTACGTCAAACGCATGTCCATGTGCCGTAGCATACGTCGGGAAGTTTCGTATGGCGCAAGTACGGGCGGCCGTAAGGTGGCCTGAAGGTGTAGCCGGTGAGGCTGCGAATGGGCAGCTGCGGCGATGTTGCACTGACTGATTCTCAGGCAGCTTCTTCAACCACACCAGTGCCAAGCGCGGTTTTCTTGGGAATTCCGGAGGCAAAACGCAGTAACGACGGTGCATTGGCGCGTAAACGATTGCGGCGGGAAGTGGACTTTGCAGCGACCGTGTTTCGTTCCGGCCAGCGGGGCTCGCCGGCGCCGCGTCAGCTTGGCGTAAGCATCGGCGGATACGGTCGCTCGCTGTGATTCGCGACGGTTGCCGTCGCGTCACAGCGTAAAAGTCACAGGGAGCGAAACGCCGTGGAACGGTTTCTGACCAAGGACTTCTTGTCCGGGTTGATGTTTGTCGCCTTTGGTCTGGGCGCTCTCTATGTCGGCCAGCATCTTGCCGTAGGTACGCCGGTGCGCATGGGGCCGGGTTACGTGCCCCGCATGCTCTCGCTGATCCTGCTGGCGCTGGGCGTCATGATCTGCATCGTCGCCGTGATCAGCGGCAGCGAACCGGTGGAGCGACCCAAGTGGAAGCCGATCACACTGGTGACCATCGGCATCGTCTGCTTCGCACTTCTCTTCGAGCGCGCGGGCCTCATCCCGGCGCTGGTCGTCCTGATCCTGATCTCGTCGCTGGCCGGCGAGGAGTTCAAGATCACCGAGGTCATCGGCAACATCGTCGTCCTCTCGGTCCTGTGCACGCTCGTGTTCAAGGTCGGGCTGGGCATGAACATCTCTGTCGTGCAGGGGATTTGGTGACATGGATCTCCTTGGCAACCTCGGACTTGGCATTACCGTCGCCTTCACCTTCCAGAACCTGACCTACGCCCTGCTGGGCTGCATGGTCGGCACACTCATCGGCGTTCTTCCCGGCATCGGTCCGGTGGCGACCATTGCCATGCTGCTGCCCATCACCTTCCATCTGCCGCCGACCGCCTCGCTGATCATGCTCGCCGGCATCTACTATGGCGCGCAGTACGGAGGATCGACGACGTCGATCCTCGTGAACCTTCCGGGTGAGGCGTCATCGGTCGTCACCTGTCTCGACGGCTACCAGATGGCGCGGAAGGGACGCGCGGGTGCGGCGCTCTCGATCTCCGCGGTCGGCTCGTTCTTCGCGGGCACCGTCGGCACGATCATCATCGTCATCTTCGCCGAACCGCTGACGCGCATGGCGCAGAAGTTCGGCCCGGCGGACTACTGTTCGCTGATGGCGCTCGGCCTCGTCGCGGCGGTGGTTCTGGCCAGCGGCTCGATCACCAAGGCGATCGCGATGGTGTTCCTTGGCCTGCTGTTCGGCCTGGTCGGCACCGACGTGAACACCGGTGCCCAGCGCTTCACCTTCGACGTTCCGGAGCTGAGCGACGGCATCGACTTCGCGCCGATCGCCATGGGCCTGTTCGGCATCGCCGAGATCGTGGTCAACCTCGAGAAACATCTGGAGAGATCCGGGGCCATCAAGGTGGGCTCGTTGTGGCCGACTCGGGAGGAGATACGGCGCTCCATCCCGGCGATCCTGCGCGGCACCATGCTGGGTTCCATCCTTGGCGTTCTGCCGGGCGGTGGACCGACGCTCGGCGCCTTCTCGGCCTATACGCTCGAGAAGAAGCTTTCGAAGAACCCGGGCGAGTTCGGCAAGGGCGCGGTCGAAGGCGTCGCCTCGCCCGAGGCGGCCAACAACGCCGCTGCCCAGACCTCGTTCATCCCGATGCTCACGCTCGGCATCCCGTCCAACGCCGTCATGGCGCTGATGGTCGGGGCCATGATCATCCAGGGCATCCAGCCGGGCCCCGAGGTCATGACCAAGAAGCCGGATCTCTTCTGGGGCATGATCGTCTCGATGTGGATCGGCAACGCCATGCTGGTGATCATCAACCTGCCGATGATCGGCATGTGGGTGAAGCTGCTCACCGTGCCCTACCGCTTCCTGGCCCCGGCCATCCTGCTCTTCTGCTGCATCGGTGCGTACAGCCTGCAGAACAGCACGTTCCACGTCATGCAGGTCGCCGCCTTCGGTGTGCTGGGCTACATCTTCGTGCGCCTCGGCTGCGAGGGTGCGCCGTTCCTGCTCGGCCTCGTGCTGGGGCCGCAGATGGAGGAATACTTCCGGCGCGCCATGCTGCTCTCGCGCGGCGACGCCATGGTCTTCCTGGAGCGGCCGATCAGTCTCGGCCTGCTCATCACGACGACGCTGCTGCTGATCCTGATGGCCTTGCCGAGCATCAAGAAAGCCCGCGAGGAGGCCTTCCAGGAGGAAGGCTGACCCTCTAGCGGGAGAACACGATACATGCCGGGCTGCCGACCTTGGTCTGCAGCCTGGTGGGGGCCAGCAGGCCGTTGCGACCGACCTTGTAGGCGATGATCGAATCGCCACCCTGGTTGGCGACATAGAGAAAACGTTCCGCCGGATCGAAGGCGAAGAAGCGCGGCACGCTTCCCCTGGTCGGCACCCATTGCCGCGGCGTCAGCGTGCCCCGGGCCGGATCAATCCCGAACACTCCGATACTGTCGTGACCGCGGTTCGAGACGTAGACGTTGCGTCCCGCCCGATCGACCCAGATCTCGGCACCTGTGCTGTAGCCTGTGAAGTCCGAAGGCGTCGCCGGCACGGTCTGGAACGGCGTCAGCGCACCCGTCGATACATCCTGGCGATAGCTCGTGATCGTCGAGTCGAGTTCATTGATGACATAGGCGAAGGGCTTTCGCGGATGGAAGTCGATGTGGCGCGGGCCGGCACCGGGCCGTGCCGCAACGCGACTGGTTTCGACCAGCACGCCGCGCTTCGCGTCCAGCCGATAGCCGATCACGCAGTCGGAGCCCTTGCAGGGGAGGTAGAAGGTGCGGCCCGTGCGATCGAGCGGATTATGATGCGGCCGGACGTTCTTCTGCTCCGTGCGGTGCGGGCCGATGGGCGCCACGACCGCGGTGAGCGTGGAGTAGGGCAAAAGGCTGCCGTCCTTCGTGATCGGCAGGGCTGCCAGCGAATCCGAGCCGTAGTTGCTCACGACCAGGAAGCGCTGCTTCGCGTCGAACGCGAGATGGATCGGATTGTATCCGCCAGTGGGCTGCCGGTTCAGGACGGCGAGACGACCGGTTTCCCGGTCGACCGCAAAGGACGTCGCCTCGCTGCGATCGCCATGTACCGAATAGAGGCGGGTGCCCGCCTCGTTCATCGCCAGGAACGACGGATTCTCCAGCCCGCTTAGCTGCTGGATGTGCCGGAGCGCGCCGTTGCGGGGGTCGACGCGATAGACGTTGATGCCATTGCCATGGCCCTTGCGTTCGGGCGAGGTGTAGCTGCCGACATAGGCGAAGAGCGGATGTGTGTTCATGGCGTCATTGTCGGCGCCGAAACGAAGCGAGGTCAACGATGCCGGACGCCACGCAGAAAGTCGCTCTCGTGACGGGTGCCAACCAAGGCTTGGGGCTGGCCCTGGTGCGCGGCCTTCGTCGCACGCTGGGCGAGGAGGGCGTCGTCTACCTCGCGGCACGTGATACCGATCGTGGCGAGGCGGCCTGCTCGCTGCTGCAACGCGAGGGGCTGGCGCCCGACTTCATCCAGCTCGACATAACGGATGCCGCGAGCGTGGCGGCGGCGGCCGAGACGATCCGCGCCCGCCATGGCGGCATCGACATCGTGATCCAGAACGCGGCGGCGCGGATCACCCGGGACACGCCGCAGGCCGATCAGGTCGCCGGTTTCGTCGACACCAACAATCACGGCACCCTCAGGGTCATCGAGGCTTTCGTGCCGCTTCTGCGGGATGATGCGCGCCTCATCGTCGTCGCGAGTTCGTTCGGCTCGTTGCGCAACCTGGACCCACGCCTGCATGAGAAGTTCGACGCGCCTGGCCTCACCCTTCACGACATCGAACGCGCGATGGACGAGTTCGTGTCTCTCACACGGGCCGGCATTGCCCGGCAGGAAGGTTGGCCGGACTGGATCAACGTTCCTTCCAAGATCGGGCAGGTGGCAACGGTGCGCGTGCTGGCGCGAGAGAAGGCAGCCGAGTTTCGTCGCCGGGGCATCCTCGTCAACGCGGCCTGTCCCGGCTTGATCGACACGGAAGCGTCCCGACCGTGGTTCGAGGACATGTCGAAGGCGGCGACGCCGGACGAGGGGGCGAGGGACCTCGTCTGGCTGGCAACGCTGCCGGCCGGAACGCAAGAGCCCTACGGCGTACTGGTGCGCCATCGCAAGCCGCACCCGTGGACCTAGTTCAGCGCGCGTTGGAGACGATCAGCACGACACCGACCATGACGAGCACGATCCCCGCGAGTTCGCGGCGGTTCATCGATTCGCGGAAGACGCGACGCGATACGAAGTAGCTGAATACGACCTCGATCAGGATCAGCGTGCGGACCTGGGAGGCGGGGGCGAGCGCCAGCGCCGTCACGTTGGCCAGCGAGGCGGAGGCGCCGGCGACGCCGGCGAAGGCCGAGACGCGCCATTGGCGCAGGACGCCCAGCACGATGGAAGGATTGCGGGCAAGCAACCAGGCCGTCAGCAGCACCGCCTGCAGCAGTTGGCTCCAGAACAGCGTCTCGGCAGCGGCCAGGAACGGCGAGCCGGCATGGAGCGCCAGGTTGGCGCCGCGATAGCCGACCACTGAGATGGCAAAGGCCGACCCGGAGGCCAGACCATAGAAAGCAGCCGGATCGGCCCAGCTTCTCCGGGTGCCATCGACCGCCGGTGGGCGCGGAGAGAGCAGCACGACACCCAGAGTCGCCACGACGATGGCGGCGATGGCCAGCGCCGAGATCGTCTCACCGAGGAAAAGGACGGAGAAGAGCGCGACCTGGATGACCTCGCTCTTGGAGTAGACGAGGCCGATCGCGAAGCTGCGCTCCTCCATGGCCCTGAGAAGAAGCGCCGTGCCCGCCATCTGGCTCAGGGCTGCGACAACGACCCAGCCGCCGAAGGCCCAGGTGAGGGTGGGCTGAGGATGACCGCCGACCAGGAGCACGAGGCAAAGCCACAAGGCGAGAACGGGCATGCCGTAGAGGAAACGGACGAGAGTCGCGCCGAGTGTTCCCAATTCGGCGGTCAGGTGACGTTGCGCGGTGTTGCGGACGGTCTGCGCCGCGGCGGCGAACAGCGTGAGTGGAATCCAGAGCCAGGACGGAGAAATCATTTCCCCGGCTCGAAGGTCGGTTGTCGTTTGACCATGTCGAACAATTGCCCATAGGATCGCGGCAACCGGTCATCGACCGCAAAAGAATTTTCGGGAGTGAGCACCATGGCATCCATCGAGTCACGTCGCGCGAGTCGTCGTCAAGTTCTGAAGGGCGCAGGCGCCCTGGCGGCGGCCGGTTGGATCGGCGCTCCTGCGATCGGCAGGGCGCAGACGGGCGCCATCAAGATCGGCGTGCCAACGATCCTGTCGGGGCGGGTCGCGATCCTCGGCCAGACCAGCGTCGGCGGCCTGAAGGTGGTGTTCGACAAATTCAACGAGGCGGGCGGCATCAACGGCCGCAAGATCGAGATGGTGGTGCGTGATTCGAAGGGCGCGCCGCAGGAAGCCGCCAAGGTGACGCGCGATCTCATCAACAACGACAAGTGCGAGATCATCCTCGATGCCGAAGCGTCGAGCGGCGCCTTCGCCGTGCAGGAGGTCATCCGCGAAGTGGGCGTGCTCTGCATCCACTCCAATTCCGAGACCTCGTCGCTGACCGCCGATCCCAAGCTGCACGTGCCGACTGCCTTCCGGACGGCCCGCCAGGGCATCCATGATGCGATCGGCGGCGGCGACTATGCGGCGAAGATCTCCAAGGCCAAGGGCCTCAAGAAGTGGGCAACATGCTCGCCGGACTACGCCTATGGCCGCTCGAACACCGCCGAGTTCATGGAATATGCCAAGCATTTCGACGGCAACATCCAGGTGGTCGAAGAATCCTGGCCCAAGCTTTTCCAGCCGGATTACACCGAGGTCGTGACCAAGCTGCTCAACGCCAAGGCCGATGCGATGTACTCGGCGCTATGGGGCGGGGATCTCGTCGCCTTCATCGACCAGGCGAACCTGTACGGCCTGTTCGACAAGCAGGCGTCGTTCATGGTGAACCTCGGCGACTACGGCGTCGTGGACCAGGTCAAGCAGTTCCCCCAGGGCGTCTACTCGGGAGGCCGCTACAACCGCACGGTGCCGGCCACCAAGGAAAACGAGGAGTGGTACCAGAACTACGTCAAGACGCAGAAGCACAAGCCCACGAACTGGTCGTGGGAGAACGCCGTCGCCGCCGAGTTCATCGTCGAGGCGCTGAAGAAGACCAACGGCGACACCAATGGCAAGAAGATGGCCGACGCCATCAAGGGCATGACGCTCAAGAGCCAGTTCGGCACCAAGGGAACGGTGACGATGCGCGCCGAGGACAACACGCTGATCGACTACATCATTGGCTACGGCGTCTCGCAATCCAAGGAGCCCTACGTGAGCGACTTCCAGGCCTCGGCCTGGGAGCCGATCATCGAGCTCGAGAAGCAGTGGAAGAAGAAGCAGGGCTACATCTCCTGACCGGACCCGGCTTTCGAGTAGGATAATCAGGTGGACCTCGACGCGTTGCTACGCTGCGTCGGGACGACGTCATGCGTCGTCACGCAGCTCACCAGTGGCATGATCATAGGCATGCTGCTGTTCCTGATCGCGTCGGGCGTGACGCTGATCTTCGGCGTGCTGAACGTCATCAACTTCGCGCACGGCTCGCTCTATATGATCGGGGCGTACGCGGCGTGGACGTTCTACCAGCTCACCAACAGCTACTTCGTCTCCGCGCTGGGGGCGGCCGTGGCAGTCGGTTTGCTGGGGGTCCTGTTCGAGCGCGCGCTGATGAGCAAGGTCTATGGCTCCAACGTGCTGATGCAGCTGCTCGTCTGCTACGCCGTGGTGCTGATCTCCGACGACCTCGTGAAGATCATCTGGGGACCGGTCCCGCTCTCGATGGGCATGCCGCCGGAGTTCCGGCTGCCGCCGATCCGCTTCATGGGCGGCGTCATTCCACCGTTCTATCTCTTCATGATCATCGCCGCGATGGCGATCGGGCTGCTGCTGTGGCTGGTCATCGTGCGCACACGCTTCGGCAGCATCGTGCGGGCCGCGGCCATCAACGGTCCGATGGTGTCGGCGCTGGGCATCCGGGTGAACCTCTACTATGCAGCCGTGTTCGGCATCGGCAGCGCCCTGGCGGGAGCGGCGGGTGCCCTTGCGTCGCCCGTGCGCTCGCTGACGCCGGGCATGGGCTTCTCGATCCTGATCGAGTCCTTCATCGTCACGGTGATCGGCGGGATGGGATCGATCGTCGGCGCCTTCGTGGCCTCGATCATCATCGGCCTCACGCGCTCCTTCGGCAGCATCGGATTTCCGCTGTTCGTCGACGGGGTGATGTTCCTGATCATGGCGCTTGTCCTGATCTTCAAGCCCAGCGGCCTGTTGGGCCGCCCACACCGGTAGGCGGCGATGGCGGGACGTTGGCGTGATCTCGGCCTTGCGGTACTGGGGCTCCTGCTGTTGCTGCTGGTGCCGGTGTTTGGTGCCTCACCGGCAATCCGCGACTTCATCATGTTCGGCATGGCCTATGGCCTGCTGGCCATGTCGCTCAACCTGCTGATCGGCTACACCGGGCTGGTGTCGTTCGGCCACGCGATGTTCTTCGCGGCCGGCGCCTATGCCTTCGGCCTCGCAATGCAGTCGGGCAAGTTCTCGATCCCGGGCGCTTTCGTGCTGGCGATGGCGTTCACGGCGACGATGGCGCTGGTCGTCGGCGCCATCTGCGTACGGCTGAACGAGATCTACTTCGCGTTCCTCACGCTCGCCTTCCAGATGCTGTTCTACAACGTCATCCTGGGCTGGGTGTCGTTCACGGGCGGCGACCAGGGATTGATGGGCGGTATCCCGCGGCCGAAGTTCCTGGGCATCGACCTCGCCGACCGGACACAGCTCTATATCTTCTGCTCCGTGGCGTTCGTCGTCTGCATCGCCATTCTGCGTCAGATCGTGACGTCCCCGTTCGGCTACACGCTGCGCATGATCCGCGACAATCAGGAGCGGGCGGCGTTCCTGGGCATCAACGTGCCGATGGTGAAGCTCGCCTGCTTCGTCATCTCCGCCTGCATCGCGGGCGTAGGCGGCATCCTGCTGACCCTGTTCGTGTCCGGCGCCTATCCCAACTTCGGCTTCTGGACGACGTCGGGCGAAGCGATCTTCATGATCATGCTGGGCGGATCGAACGTCTTCCTGGGGCCGCTGGTCGGGACGGTGATCCTGCGCCTGCTGAACGACATCACGGTCAGCTACACCAGCCATACCGAACTGGTTCTGGGCATCGTGATCCTGGTGCTCGTGCTGGGCCTGCGCAAAGGCCCGCTCGACCTGCTGGCCGAGCGCTGGGAGAACCGGCGCCAGGCGGCGGCGCAGGCGGTGCGCGATGCGGCCGACAAGGACGCGCAAAAGGGCAGGGACGGCTAAGATGCTCAAGCTCGAGAATCTCAAGAAGTCCTTCGGCGGCGTCGCGGCCACCCGCGACGTGACGCTCGACTTCGCCGACGGATCGCTGAGCGCCATCATCGGCCCGAACGGCGCCGGCAAGACGACGCTGTTCAACCTGATCACCGGCCGCTTTCCCCCCGACTCCGGGCGCATCCTGCTGGCGGGCGAGAACATTGCGGGCCTGTCGCAGCGCCGGATCGTGCGGCTGGGCGTCGGCCGCGCCTTCCAGGTCGCCAGCCTGTTCCCGACGCTCACCGTGACGCAGGCCCTCGCGGCGGCGGCGCAGGCGCATCAGCACCGCGAAACCGTACTCCGGTCGCCGTTTCCGCTGGCAGCGACCACGCGACAGGGCGATGAGATCATGGAACTGCTGGGGCTCACGCGGGTCGCCGGCATCCTCAGCCGCAATCTCAGCCACGGCGACCAGAAGCTGCTCGACATCGGCCTGGCGCTGGCGCTGGAGCCGAAGGTGCTGCTGCTCGACGAGCCGACAGCCGGCATGGGGCCCGAGGAACGCTGGCGGATGATCGAGACGGTCCAGCGCCTATGGCGGGCCCGGCGCATGACACTGATCTTCATCGAGCACGACATGGATATCGTCTTCAAGGTCGCCGAGACCGTTCGGGTCCTTTCCTATGGCGCGGTGCTTGCCGAGGGCACGCCCGACGAGGTCAGGACCAACCCGAAGGTCATCGAGGCCTATCTCGGCAAGTCCGCGCACGGAACTGCCGGACAGGGGGCGGCGGCATGAGCGCCGCGGAAATCCTGCGCGTCGAGGGTATCGACGTCTTCTACGGCGCCAGCCAGATCCTGTTCGGCGTCTCGTTCGGGGTGGAGAAGGGCCAGTCGCTCGCGCTGCTCGGCCGCAACGGCGCGGGCAAGAGCACGACGATGAAGTCGATCATTGGCATCGCGCCGGCCAGGCGCGGCACGGTCACCGTGCGGGGAACGCCGGTTCAGAAATTCACGCCCGATCGCATCGCCCGCGAGGGCGTCGGGTTCGTCCCCGAGGACCGGCAGATCTTCCCGGAGCATTCGGTCGAGGACAATCTCAGGATCGCCATCAAGCCGGGGCTTGGCGGCCGGATCGACTGGACGCTGGAGAAGATCTACGACGTCTTCCCGATCCTGGCCTCGATGCGCGGCCGCATGGGCGGTCGCCTGTCCGGCGGCGAGCAGCAGATGCTCACCATCGCGCGCACGCTCATGGGCAATCCGGACGTGGTGCTGCTGGACGAGCCCAGCGAGGGACTGGCGCCGATCATCGTCGAGAAGATCGGCGAACTGATCCAGCGCCTGCGCGACATGGGCACGACCCTGATCGTGGCCGAGCAGAACATGCATTTCTGCCTCGATATCGCCAGCCATGTCGCGGTGATCGACAAGGGTCATATCGTCTTCCGCGGCTCGATCGACGAGCTGCGTGCCAACGACGACGTGAAGAAGCGCTACCTGGCCGTCTGAAGGACGACGCGCAGGCCGGGCTTCGCATCCTCGAGCCGGATCGTGAGCCCATGCAGGCCGGCGATCGCCTTGACCATGGCAAGGCCGAGGCCGCTGCCGGAGGTCGATCGGCTGCGGTCGAGCCGATAGAAACGGTCGAACACCTTGTCGTGCTCGAAAGCGGGGATGCCGGGGCCATTGTCGGCCACCTCGATCTCGAAAGTTTCACCCTGCCGTTTCAGGCCGAGCCGGACCTTCGTGCCCTCGGGCGTATGGCGCAGCGCGTTTTCCAGGAGATTCGAGACGAGCTGGGCGATGAGCTGCCGGTCCCCCGTCAGGGTCGCGCCGGGCTCGACCTGCACGTCGAGGGCGCGGTCGGAATCCTCGGCCACGGGTTCGTAGGTCTCGCCCAGGCTCTTCAGCAGCGCGGAGACGTCGAACGGGGCGAACGCGCTCTTCTGCGCGCCGGCCTCGACCTGGGCGATGCGCAACAGGGCTGAGAAGGTCTCCAGCAGCGCGTCGGCCTCCTCGATGGCGGCATCCGTGGCGGCGCTGTAGTCCGCCGTCGTGGTGGCCCGCTCGCGGGCATCCTCGAGCTGCTGGCGCAGACGGCCGAGCGGCGTGCGCAGGTCGTGGGCGATGTCGCTCGACACCTGGCGCAGGCCGTCCATGAGCTGCTGGATGCGCGCCAGCATGGCGTTCAGGCTGGCCACGAGCTGATCGATCTCGTCGTGGGTGCCGCGCTCGGGAATGCGGGCGGAAAGATCGCCTTCCATGATGGCGCGGCTGGTGCGCGTGATCGTGTCGATGCGCCGCAGGAAATTGCTGCCGAGCAGCGCGCCGCCGGCGATGGCGAGCAGCAGGGTGAGTCCGCCGGACCAGGCGAAGGCGCGGATGATGGCGCGCTGCATGTCGACGAGGCGATTGGCGTCCTGCGCCACCAGCAGGAACGATCCGTCGGGCAGCGTCAGGCCGAAACCGGTGAGCTTTGGCCGCTCGCCGGCGCGCTCGGGATCCAGCGGCTCCGGCTGCTCTCCCTGAGGCTCGAAATCGACGGCGCCGTTGACCGGCGGCATGCCGGGCAGGTTGCCTACGACGACGCGGCGGTTGGGCGCCTGCAGCAGGTAGAAGATTGGGCCCTTGGTGCGGAAGTTGATGCGCCGCGTGATCTGCTCGGCGAGGCCGGCAAGCCCGCTGCGGCGATGGACTTCGGCGAGCTGGTAGGCCTCGGAGCGCAGCACCGCCGCCATGTCGTTCTGCATCGCCGCGGTCGCGGTCCAGTAGACGCTCACGAACAGCACGGCGGCGGACAGGATGAACAGCACCGCGTAGAGCAGCGGCAGGCGGAAGGTCGCCGAGCGCAGGATCCTAGTCAGGCGCGCGGACGACATAGCCTGCCCCCCTGATCGTATGGAGCAGCGGCTTGTCGAAACCCTTGTCGATCTTGGAGCGAAGGCGGCTGATATGCGTCTCGACGATGTTGGTCTTGGGATCGAAATGGAAATCCCAGACCTTCTCCAGCAGCATGGTGCGCGTCACCACCTCGCCGGCGTGGCGCAGCAGGTATTCGAGGACCTTGAATTCCTGCGCGAGCAGTTCGATGCGCTTGCCGGCGCGCGTCACGGTGCGTGCCAGCAGGTCCATCTCCAGATCGCCGACCACCAGTGACGTGGCGGCCACGATCGGCGGGCGACGGGAGAGGGCGCCGATGCGCGCCCGGAGTTCGGCGAAGGCGAAGGGCTTGGTGAGATAGTCGTCGGCGCCGGCCTCGAGGCCCGCGACGCGGTCGTCGACGCCCCCCATGGTGGTGAGGAACAGGACCGGCGCCTTCATGCCGGAGGCGCGGGCCGCCTTCACCAGCGACAGCCCGTCCATCTGCGGCAGCATCCTGTCGACGATCAGTACGTCGTATTTCTCGCCGGTGGCGAGGTACAGGCCGTCGCGCCCGTTGTCGGCATGGTCGACCACGTGGCCGTGCTCGCGCAGGCCCTTGGCGATGTAATCGGCGGTTTGCTTGTCGTCTTCGACGAGGAGGATTTTCACGGCGCCCGTCTATCCGGCGCCGGCCCCCGGCGCAACGTTCCCCAACTATACAAACATTCAATCCTGCGGCCATCAGGGCGCTACGGGTCCTCCCCCATATTCCGCTCACCCCCCAAGGAGGAGGCTGTAGTTATCATGACCAAGACCAAGTCCCGTATCCTGACTGCCCTGGCGCTCACCACCGCCCTGACGGCGCCCGCCCTGATCGCCCCGATGTTCACCGCCCCCGCGGCCATCGCCGGCCAGACGGCCATGCCCGTTCAGGACTTCTCGGACCTGGCCGCCAAGGTGACCCCTGCGGTCGTCAACGTCGCCGTCACCATGAAGGCCGGCGCCGACGACGACGGCGAGACCCGCATGTCGGACTCGCAGCAGAAGCAGATGGAAGAGTTCATGAAGCGCTTCTCGGAGCGCTTCGGCCAGCCGATGCAGCCGGGTCGCCCGGACGGCAAGGGCCGCCCGCAGTCGAAGGACAAGGCCCAGGCCGTCGGCACGGGCTTCATCATCGACGCCAAGGGCGTGATCGTCACCAACTACCACGTCGTCGGCAAGGCCGACTCGATCACGATCACCATGGCGGACGGCACCAAGCTGCCGGCCAAGATGATGGGCGGCGACGAGAAGACCGACCTGGCCGTGCTGAAGGTCGAGAGCGACAAGCCGCTGCCGTTCGTCTCGTTCGGCGACGCCACCAAGATCCGCGTCGGCCAGCCGGTGATGGCGGTGGGCAACCCGTTCGGCCTCGGTGGCACCGTGACCACGGGTATCGTGTCGGCGCGCGGCCGTGACATCCACTCCGGCCCGTTCGACGACTACATCCAGACCGACGCCGCCATCAACCGCGGCAACTCGGGTGGCCCGCTGTTCGACATGGACGGCAACGTGATCGGCATCAACACGGCCATCTACTCGCCGACCGGCGGCAGCATCGGCCTGGGCTTCGCCATCCCGTCCTCGCTGGCGCAGCCGGTGGTGGCGGAGCTGAAGGACAGCGGCCGGGTCGAGCGCGGCCTGCTCGGTGTCCAGATCCAGCCGGTCTCGAAGGCGATCGCCGAGAGCCTGTCGCTCAAGGACGAGAAGGGCGCCCTGGTGGCGATGGTCCAGCCGGACAGCGCGGCACTCGCCGCCGGCGTCCAGTCGGGTGACGTGATCTTGAGCGTCGACGGCAAGAAGGTCGACGGCATCAAGGAGCTGACCCGCACCATCTCCGCGGTCAAGCCGGGCAACTCGGTGAAGCTGGGTGTCTGGCGCGACGGCAAGGAGATGAGCCTGACGGCGAAGGTCGGTGGCCAGAAGGACGACGCGATCGTCAAGGCCAGCGCCGACGGCAAGGGCCCGGCCGCCAAGGCCGAGCCGATGGCCTACGGTGTCTCGCTGGCGCCGCTCTCTGCGGAGGCGCGCAAGCAGCTCGGCCTCGATGGCGACGTGAAGGGTGTGGTGGTTGCCACGGTCGAGCCGGGTAGCCCGGCCGACGACCAGGGCCTGAAGGCGGGCGACGTCCTGCAGCAGGTCGGCAAGGACGCCGTCGACAGCCCGAAGATGGCTGCCGAGAAGCTCAAGGAAGCGAAGACCACCGGCAAGCCGGTGCTCATGAAAGTGTTTCGAGAGGGGATGACGCGCTTTGTCGCTATCTCTCCCCGGGCGGCCTAGCAAACCTCTCGATCGGTCGGAGCCTTAGGGCTCCGACCGAAGCCTTCTACTCAAGCGTAACGCTTAGTCTTCGAGGTTGAAGCGGAGCCATTATCTTTCCCCGGATGGCCGAGCGAACCTCAGCAAGAGGCCGGCGGTGGCCCCACCATCGCCGGCTTTCTTGCAGCCGAAACCTTCTCTCAGGGGGGCCGCGTCATTCCCGGCGAAGACCGGGAAGACGCGATCATGAAGGGGAGCGGGAGGTCCACAGCCTGGTGTGGCGGTGCTGCGGATCTCCCCACCCTCATCCATGAATGCCGGCCTTGGGGGCCGGCATTTTCGTTTGCTGGGGGTGCGCCACTCCAGTGGCGCGATCTCTCAAATCATCAGATGACGCACCACTGGGGTGGCGCGCCTCCCGCTTCAGAGCGCGCGCTTCCTGGAGGAGATGACTCCGCTGGCGATGCCGTGCCATTCGATGGTGCCTGCGAGGCGGGAATGCTCGATCTTAGGGCAGCGGTTCATCACCACCTTGAGCCCGGCCTTCTCGGCGCGTTCGGCGGCTTCCATGTTCACCACGCCAAGCTGCATCCAGACGACCTTGGCGCCATGCCTGATGGCCTCGTCGGTGATTGGCCCGGCGGCCTCGGAATTGCGGAAGATATCGACCATGTCGGCCTTCACGGGCAGCTCGTCCAGCGAGCCATAGACCTTCTGGCCGAGGATTTCCTGACCCTTAGCGGCGGGATTGACCGGAATGACCTTGTATCCGCGGTCCAGCAGATATTTCGCAGCAAAGAAGCTGGGCCGATTCCAGTTGGCCGATAGGCCGACCATGGCGATAGTCTTCGTGTCGCGCAGGATCTTGCGCAGGTAGAGATCGTCATAACGGTCGCTGAAGGCGGCTTTCATGGGGGGATTATACATGGCCGGTCCGATGCTGTTCGAGCCGATTTCGATCCGCGACGTCACCCTGAAGAACCGGGTGGTCGTGGCGCCGATGCATCAGTACGCGGCGGAGAAGGGCTTCGCGACCGACTGGCACCTGGTGAACGCAGGCCGCTATGCCGCCGGGGGCGCGGGCCTCGTCATCATGGAATCCACCAAGGTCGAGCGGCGCGGCTGCGGCACGGTGGGCGACCTCGGCCTGTGGGACGATGCTTTCATCCCGGGGCTCAGGCGCTGCGTCGACTTCATTCGGCTGCACAATTCCGTGCCGGGCATCCAGCTCGGCCACTCGGGCCGCAAGGCGCGGCGCTTCCGTCCGTGGGAAGGCGGCGCGCCGCTGAAGCCGTCGCCCGAGATCGACGACTGGGACGAGTGGGAACTGGTCTCCTCGAGCGGCATCAACTCGCCCGATACCGATCCGACACCGCGTGCGCTGACGCTCGCGGAAATTCCGGAAGCCGTCGAGCGCTGGGGGCAGGCGGCGCGCCGCGCGCACGAGGCGGGCTTCGACGTGCTCGACATCCACATGGCGCATGGATACCTGATCCACCAATTCCTCTCGCCGTTCTCGAACGTGCGCAACGACCAGTATGGCGGCAGCGAGCTGAACCGCATGCGTTTCGCCATCGAGGTGGTGGAGAGCGTGCGGGCGCACTGGCCGGCCTCGAAGCCGCTGTTCGTCCGCTTCTCGGTCGAGGACGATTCGGGCTGGGGACCGGACCAGAGCGTGGCGCTGGCCAAGATCTTGAAGCCCAAGGGTGTCGACGTGATCGACTGCAGCTCGGGCGGCATGCGCGGTTCGCCGGTCGTGAGCGCCGGCCCGGTGACCTACGGCTACCAGGTTCCCTATGCGGACCGACTGAAGAACGACGCCGACATCCTCAGCATGGCGGTCGGCCTGATCGTGCATGCCGACCAGGCAGAGAAGATCCTGCAGGAAGGCCGCGCCGACCTGATCGCGCTGGCCCGCGAGCTTCTCTACAATCCCAACTGGCCGATGGATGCTGCGCAGAAGCTGGGCGTCGACCAGAAATTCGCCTCGGTACCGCCGGCGCAGGCCTATTGGCTGGCCAAGCGCGCCCAGTCCGTGAAGTCGGTCGTGCCGTCGACCTACATGAAGGGCCTGCACGTCGACTGAACGAGGCAGTCACCGGGACGTGACACCGCCGCGCCGCGTCGCGCGATATGATCTTCTCCCTCTCGAATTCGGCGGAGAAGATCATGAAGCGGATTGCGGCAACGGCCCTCGCGCTCGCCTGTGTCCTCGCAACGCCCGTCTGGGCAGCTTTGAAGCCAGGCGATGCGGCGCCTGACTTCACGGCGCAGGCGGCGCTCGATGGCAAGGACTACACATTCTCGTTGTCCAATGCGCTGAAGAAGGGGCCGGTGGTGCTCTACTTCTTTCCCAAGGCGTTCACGACCGGATGCACGGCCGAGGCACACGAGTTCGCGGAGGCGGCGGACCAGTTCAAGGCGCTGGGCGCGACGCTGATCGGCATGTCGGCGGACGATATCGGGACGCTGCACAAGTTCTCGACGCAGGCGTGCTCGGGCAAGTTTCCGGTCGCCGCCGATCCCGATCTCAAGGTCATCAAGGCCTACGATTCGGCGCTGATCCGGGTGGGCAGTGTCGGCATCGCCGACCGCATCTCCTACGTGATCGCGCCGGACGGCAAGATCGTCTACGCCTTCGCCGATCGCAGCCCCGAGAAGCATGTCGAGAACACGATGGCGGCGGTCAGGCAATTGCAGAAGAAGTAGCCGTCCTCGTCCGTTCGGCGCGCTTGCGCAGCAGGTGCGCGGCGCCCATCAGCGCGGCCGTCAGCACGATCGTGAGCGTCGAGACGGCAGCGATGGTCGGGTCGATCTGGAAGCGCAGATCGTCCCACATGCGGCGCGGCAGGGTGACCGCGCCGGTCCCGGAGATGAACAGCGCCACGATCAGCTCGTCGAACGAGGTGATGAAGGCGAACAGTGCGCCCACCAGAACGCCGGGCTGGATCAGCGGCAAGGTCACCTGGAAGAAGGTGGCGCCCGGCGTTGCGCCGAGGCTGAGGGCCGCCTGTTCCAGCCTTGGGTCGATGCCCGAGAGGCTCGCCGTCACGCTGGTGACGACGAAGGGGACAGCGAGGCAGGTGTGCGCCAGTACCATCGCGATCGGCGTGCCGACCAGGCCGTAGCGCGAATAGGCGTAGTAGATGCCGATCGCCACGACGATGCCGGGCACGATCAGCGGCGACAGGATCAGGCCCGCCGCGACGATGCGCATGGCCTTGGGCAGGCGCGCTATGCCGAGTGCGGCGAGCGTGCCGAGGAAGGTGGCCAGCACCACGACGGCGCAGGCCACCCAGATGCTGACCCAGGTCGGCTTCAGCCAGTCGGGATTGCTGAAATAGGCTTCGTACCAGCGCAGGCCGAAGGCGGGCGGCGGGAAGGTCAGATAGGTCGCCGAGGAGAAGGAGACGATCGCCACCACGACGATCGGGAAGGCCAGGAAGAACAGGATCAGGCCGACGATGGTGGCCGGTAGGATGCTTGCGAGCCTCATCGCATGCTCGTCTTGAAGGCGTTGCCGACGCCCGGCAGCTTGCGCGCCACGGCGAGAATGGCGAGCGCCGTCGCCAGCAGGACCGCCGAGAGCGTCGCGGCATAGGCCCAGTTGAGCTGGTCGACCTGCTGGGCGATCAGCATCGACAGAGTGATGTCGCGCGGGCCGCCGACCATGGCGGGCGTGATGTAGAAGCCGAGCGCCAGGACGAAGGTGAGGAGGGTACCGGCCGCCACGCCCGACATGGAGAGCGGCAGGATGACCTGTCGGAAGGTCATGAACGGCGTCGAGCCGAGGCCGGAAGCCGCGCGGATCAACGAGGGATCGATCTGTCGCAGCGCATTGGCGATCGGCAGGATCATGTAAGGCAGCAGGATGTGGATCATCGCGATCTGGGTCGCGAGCGGCGTGTTCAGGATGCGGATCGGCCGGTCGATCATGCCAAGGGCCAGCAGCCCCTCGTTGACCAGCCCGTGCCGGCCCAGCAGCACCATCCAGGCGTAGCTGCGGACCAGGACGCTGGTCCAGAAGGGCAGCAGGATGATCACGAGGATGAGGGGAGCCATCGACTTGGCGCGCACCAGCCCCATGGCGACCGGATAACCCAGGATCAGGCAGCCCAGGGTGACGGTGACCGAGGTGTTGATCGTGATCCAGAAGGTCTTCTGGAACACGACGTCCTCGAACAGGATTGCGTAGTTGGCCAGCGTCCAGGTCGGATCGTTCACGCTGCGCAGCAACATCGCCACGACCGGCAAGGCGTAAAAGACCAGCATGTAGAGCAGCAGCGGCGCCGCCAGCAGCAACGGCACGGCGCGCCGCCAGTCTAACGGCGCCGATCGCGGCCGGCTGACCGCGAGGGCGAGCGAGGCGGGCTGGGCGATCTCAGACAAGACCCACCTCAGACAAGAATCGTATCCGCGACCGACCAGGCGATCTCGGCGCGCTCGCCCACGGCGCGACGGCGGATGGCGGCGCTGGACGGTTCCTTCAACACGATCGACGTGCCGTCGCCGGCCTGCAGCATGTAGCGGCAGCGCTCGCCTGCGAAGACCGCCTCGGTGACGGTGACGCTGAGACGGTTCTGCGACGCCCCCGCGTTCCACGCGCTGTCGGTGAAGCGCAGGCGCTCGGGCCGCGTCGTGAGCGTCACTTTCTCGCCGCTCGCCGGCCGGCCGGGGCAGAGGGCGCGGATGAGGGTGCCTTCGCACTCGGCGATCACCTCGTTGCCCTCCAGGCCGCGCACGACCGCCGGCAGGAAATTGGATTCGCCGATGAAGCCCGCCACGAAACGGTTGTCCGGCCGGTCGTAGAGATCCTCCGGAGTGCCGACCTGCGCCACCTTGCCGTCGTTCATGACGGCGATGCGGTCGGACATGGTGAGCGCTTCTTCCTGGTCGTGCGTCACGTAGATGAAAGTGATGCCGAGATCGGCGTGCAGGCGGCGCATCTCCAGCTGCAGGTTCTCGCGCAGCTGCTTGTCGAGCGCGCCCAGCGGCTCGTCCATCAGCAGCAGGCGCGGCTTGAAGACGACCGCGCGGGCGACGGCGACCCGCTGCTGCTGGCCACCCGAGAGCTGCCGCGGATAGCGCGCGCTGTAGCCTGGCAGATGCACCAGTTCCAGGGCTTCGGCCACCAGCCGGGCGCGCTCGGCCTTGGGAACGCCGCGCTGCTTCAATGGAAAGCCGACATTCTCCTCGACGGTGAGGTGAGGGAACAGCGCGTAGTTCTGGAACACCATGCCGATATTGCGCCGGTAGGGCGGCATGGCGATCACCGACTTGCCGTCGATCGCGATGTCGCCGGCGGTCGGAGTCTCGAAGCCGGCGATCATCATCAGGGTCGTGGTCTTGCCGGAGCCGCTGGGCCCCAGCATCGTCAGGAACTCGCCCGAGCGGATGTCGAGAGACACGCCATCCACGGCTTTGGCGGCGGCATTGGCGCGATCGTAGGTCTTTTCCAGATTGGAGAGCGTCACTGACGCCCCCTTTCCTGAAGCTGCTCCGTTCGTGCCGGCACTGCTCATCGCGTCAGCTCAACAGCCATTTGTTGAACTTCGGGATGACCGTCTCGCGATTGTCGATCCACCAATCGTAGTTGTAGTTGACGAGCTGCTTCTTGATCTCCGGCGCGCTGGGCAGGACGGCCAGGCGTTCCGTCGGAATGTATTCGTTCGACTTGGCGTTCACCGACCCATAGGGAATGCCGAGACAGACGCGAGCCTGTGGGATGGCCATGGTCGAGTAGGCCACGAATTTCATGGCGTTGACCTTGTTCTTGGCTCCCTTGGGAATGCCCCAGGCGTCGCGCTTCAGCAGACCCTGGTTCCAGCTGACCGCTGCCGGCACGCCGGCGGCCTGCAGCGCGGCCATGCGGCCGTTCCAAACCGTGGTCATCGTGACTTCGCGATCGGTCAGGAGCTGGATGGGCACCGCGCCGGTGTCCCACCACTTGAAGACATCCTTCTTGATCTTGCCGTAGCTCGCGAGCGCCTTGTCGATGTCGATCGGGTAGAGCTTGTCGGCCGGCACGCCGGCCGCCATCAGCGCGAATTCCATCTCGGGCCAGCCGCCGCTGTTGGTGCCGAACATGGCGCGGTCGCCGGGGAACTTCTTGGTGTCCCAGAAGTCGGCCCAGCCCGACGGGACGGCGCCCTTGAAGGCATCGGTGCGATAGGCGAGGACCTGCGCCCACACGAGCATCTCCAGGCCGTACTCGAAGCGGTACTGGGCCTCCACGCCGGGATCGACGATGTCGTAGTCGATCTTCTCGAAATAGTCGCCGCGCTTCTGGAGGTTCATGATCGAGCCGCGGCTGAGCTGCGCCATGTCCCATTCGACGTTGCCGGTCTCGACCATGGCCTTGACCTTGGTCGCGTCCGAGCCCGGGAAGGCACGCACCTTGATGCCCGTGATCTTCTCGAAGGGCTCGAAGTAGGCCTTCTGCTGGACCTCCTGCATCAGGCCGCCGAAGGTGGCGATGCGGACTTCACCGCTGCCTTTGAGGATATCGGGCACGGACGTCTGCTCGGGCCAGGCGGCCTGGCCATAACTCGGCCGGATGAAGGGCGCCGCCACGAGGCCCGCTCCCAGCAGTCCCAGGGTGCTGCGCCTGCCGATGGTCTTCTTGCTCATGGATGCGGTCCTTCCGTTGCTTGATCAGTAAGCGAGGAGATTTTCCCTGAACTGCTTGTGCTCGTAGGCCTTGCGCACCAGGCCGCGGTCTTGCAGGGCGGGGACCAGCCCGTCCTCGATCTCGGCCAGAGTGCGGCGGTTGACGTTGGGCATGGAGAAGAGGAAGCCGTCGCCGCCGACCTCCTGCATGACCTCGCCCATGCGCGCGGCGACCGAATCGCAGGTGCCGCAGAGGTCGATCGACAGGTCGACGGCGTTGAACGAGGCCATCGTCTTGCGGATCGAGCGGCCGTTGGCCAGCGCCCGGAATTGTTCGAGGTTGAGCTGGTGGCCGTTGGTGGTGACGTCGTCGGGCAACGGCTTGTCGAGGTCGAACTTGCCGAAATCGATGTTCGTCACCTTGCCGAAGTGGGCGAGGCGCTCCTGGATGTTGGCCTGCGCCATGCTCTCGCGCTTCTTCTTGCGCTCCAGTGCCTCTTCCATGGTCTCGCCGAGGATCGGATTGATCAGGTAGAGGACCTTGCAATCGCTCGGCTTGCGGCCCTGCGCGATCATGTGCTTGTGCACGTCGTCTCGGTAGGCGCGCATCGCGTCAATGCCCTTGGCATTGACGACGATCGTGTCGGCGTGGGCCGCGGCAAAGCGGCGGCCGCGCGGCGAGCCGCCGGCCTGGGCGATCACCGGCCGGCCCTGCGGGCTGGGACCTGAGTTCAGCGGGCCGCGGGTCTGGAAGTACTTGCCGGCGTAGTTCACGCCGTGAACCTTGGTGTGATCGATCAGGTTGCCGCTCTTGCGGTCGGCGATCATCGCGCCGGGCTCCCACGAGCCCCAGAGGCCGCGCACCACCTCCATGTATTCGTCGGCCATGTCGTAGCGCAGGTCGTGCTCGGGCATACCCGGCATGCCGAAGTTCATCGCCGCGAAGTCGGAGCTGCCCGTGACGGCGTTCCAGCCGGCCCGGCCCGCGGACACCTGGTCGAGCGTCGCCATCAGGCGCGCCAGCAGGTAGGGGTGATAGGCGTAGGTGCCGAAGGTCGGCACGATGCCGATACGCGAGGTCACCTGGGTCATCAGCGCGGCGACCACCGAGGGATCCTGCCGCGGCACCGCGATGGCTTTCTTCAGGTAGATCTCGGTCGAGCCGCCGAAACTCTCGCCCACGTAGGAGGAGTCCTCGAGCAGGATATAGTCGAAGCAGGCCCGCTCCAGGCTGCGGGCCATGTCGAGGAACAGCTCGGGCTGCTCCCATGTCGTCCCGATATGCCCTGTCCAGGGCTCCCCCCAGGCTTGCACACTGGAGCCCTGTAAGAACCACGCGAGATGAAACGGGTTGGTCGCCACGAACGCCCTCCAATGCCGCCTAGCCGGCAAGGAAGACGCAAATAGTGTGCCGACAATTCGCAGGGCGGCTCTGCGTCCCGCGAGGGCAAGAGTGCGTCGCGCCTTCGGGCGAGTTGCGTTACCATGACGGGCACACGGCATCGGCAGACACACAGCAGGAGCGCGAGATGGATACGGTGATGCAATCCGCCAAGCAGGATATGAGCGAGGCCGAGTGGCAGGCGCGCTGCGATCTCGCTGCGCTCTACCGGATCACCGACCTGTTCGGCTGGACCGACACGATCGACACCCACATGACGGTGCGTATCCCCGGCGAACCCAAGTGCTTCCTGATCAACAATTACGGCGACCTGTTCGACGAGATCACCGCCTCGAGCCTCGTGAAGATGGACATCGACGGCAACGTCTACGCCAAGGACGGCAAGTTCAACGCCGCAGGCTTCACCATCCATAGTGGTGTCTACAAGGCACGTCCGGATGCAAACTGCGTGATGCATACGCACACCCGCGCCGGCACCGGCGTGTCGGTTCTGAAGAGGGGCATCCGCCCGATCAGCCAGGACGCGCTCTCGGTCTATGACGACCTCGTCTATCACGAGTACGGCATGCCGACGTCCCAGGAAGAGTGCGACGCGCTGGGCGTCTCCTGCCAGCACGGCAATTCGGTGGTGTTGCGCAACCACGGCCTGCTGACGGTCGGCGGCACGATCCCGGGTGCACTGCGGCGCATGTACATGCTCGAGCGCGCCTGCGAAGTCGAGGTCATCGCGCGCAGCCTCGACGAAGAGGCCGCGCCGATCGAGGAGGACGTCATCCGCCAGTACGGCGAGCGCGCCAAGCAGCAGCGCGCCAATCCGGAATACGGCATGACCTATTGGAAGGCCGCGCTCCGCCAGATCGAGGGCAAGGGCACCGACTGGCGCCAGTAGTCCTCCGGTCTCCGGGGCCAAACGAAAAGAGCGCGCCGCGAGGCGCGCTCTTCTGATTCTGGGGGGAGTTAATAAGGATCCCTCGCTTCGCTCGGGATGACACGGTTGCTTGGGTTTGCGCAGTGCGCTGAAGCAAAAAACGGTGTCATCCCGAGCGAAGCGAGGGATCCTTCGTTTCGAGCACGCTACTTCGCGGGCGCCGAAAGTTTGACGATCTCGGTCCAGCGGCGAAGCTCGCCGGCGAGATAGGCGCTCAGCTCGGCGGGACCGCCGCGCCTGTCCTCGATGCCCTGGACCCGGAAGGACTCCTTGAGCTTCGGACTGTCCAGCGCCTTGTCGACGGCGCGGTAGAGCTTCTCGACGATCGGCTGCGGCGTACCCTTCGGGGCCATCATGTAGAAGGAGACGTCGGCTACGATATCGGGATAGCCCAGCTCCTTGAAGGTCGGCGTGTCGGGAAACACCGCCGCCCGCTTCTCGCCGGTGACGGCCAGCAGGCGCGCCTGCTTGGCGTTGTAGACCGGCACGCCCGAGGCGACCGGGGTGAACCAGATCTGGATGCGGTTGGTCAGCAGGTCACCCAGCGCGTCGGTCGTGCTCTTGTAGGGCACCATCACCGTGTTGATCTTGGCCGCGCGATTGAGCATCTCGCCCAGGAACTGCGGCACACCGCCGACGAAGCCCGAGAAATTGATCTTGCCGGGCTCCCGGCGGGCGAGTTCGACCAGTTCGGCGACGTTCTTCGCCGGCAGCTCGTTGGGCACGAACATCGAATAGAGCACGCCGCCGGTAAAGCTGACGGGCGCGAAGTCGTTGAGCAGGTTGGCGGTCGTGTTGCCGGTCGCCTGGTTGATGATGTTGCTCAGCGAGGCGATCACCACCGTATGGCCATCGGGGCGCGACTTCGCGACATAATCGGCGCCGATATTGCCCGTGGCGCCAGGCCGGTTCTCGACGATGACGCTCTGGCCCAGGGTCGTCGTCATGTCCTGGGCGAGCAGGCGGGCGATGATGTCGTTTGTCGTGCCCGGACCGAACGGCGCGACGATCGTGATCGGCTTGCCCTGCTGGAAGTCCTGCGCCTGCGCTGGAGCCGTCGCCGCCGCGACACTCGCCATCGCCGATGCGACGGCCGCGCGCCGCGACAATTTCATGATCCTCATGAATTCTCTCCCTCTGCTTTCTTGATTGTTTACTTGCCCGTCCAGTCCGGCTTCGGCCTCTTGTTCACGAAGGCGTCGATGCCGGCCTGCGCATCCTCGCGCTGGATGGCACCGGCCATGTAATCGGTCGCGTAGGCATAGGCCTGCTCGACGTTCATCTCCATGTGCTTGCGGAACATCGCCTTGCCGGAGGCGATCTGCTGCGGGGGCTGGCTGACGATGCGCTCGGCCAGCGCCTTTGTTTCGCGGTCGAGATCGGCCGCGGGGACGACTCGGCTCACCAGTCCGTCGCGCAGCGCGGTCGCGGCATCGACGAACGTGCCGGTGAACAGCATGTCGAGCGCGCGCTTCGGCCCGATGTTGCGGCCGACCGCCACCGAGGGCGTGCCGCAAAACAGGCCGTTGTTGATGCCCGAGGTGGCGAAGGTGGCGTCGCTCGAGGCGACGGCGAGATCGCAGGCGGCCACGAGCTGGCAGCCGGCGGCGGTCGCGACCGCTTTCACCTTGGCGATGACGGGCTGGGGCAGGCGGCCGATCGACAGCATCATCGCCGAGCAGCGCGTCATCAGGCTGTGATGAAACGCATAGTCGCGCGTCGAGGCGACCTCATGCAGGTCGTGGCCGGTCGAGAAGGCGCGGTCGCCCTGGGCTTCGATGACGACGCAGCGGATGGCGGCGTCCCTGGCCAGCCTGTCGAATTCCGTCTGCAGCGCATCTATAAGTTCGCCCGAGAGCGCGTTCATGGCGCGGGGGCGGTTGAGCGTGAGGAAGGCGACGCGACCCTCGTCGCGGCGCAGAAGCACGGATTCGTTGGAGGCAGCGGTCATGGCGGCATTCTATGGGAAGCGACGAGGGGCGTCATGCCGGTGATGTCGCCCGCGGAACTGATCGAATTCCTCGACGAGCACTTCCCGCAGGCTGCCCATCTCGGCCTCGCGATAGAGCATCTCGACGACAAGACGATCCGGCTGCGGCTGCCGACGCACGAGCGGCATCTGCGTCCCGGTGGCACGATCTCCGGCCCGACCTTGATGTGGCTGGTCGACTGCGGCTTCTACCTGCTGATCCTGGGCCAGCTCGGGCCGGTGGCGCTGGCGGTCACGACCAGTCTCAACATCAACTTCATGCGCAAGCCGGAGCCCGCCGACCTGATCGGGGAGGGGCGGCTGATGAAGCTCGGCAAGACCCTGGCGGTCGGCGACTTCACGATCTGGAGCGACGGCAAGCCCGAACCGGTGGCGCACGCCACCGTGACATATGCCATACCACGCAAGGCTTAAGTAAGAGGTATTATAATACCTCAATTCTAAGCTATTGATTTTACGTCTCTATTTGCGGCGATTTGACAAGTCGCCAGACACTCCCCATAAGCGCGCGCTCATTGGAAGAAAGACTCATGCACGCCCTCACGCACTCCACTCCCAGCATCAAGACCGCGGACGTCAAGAAGAAGTGGTTTCTGATCGACGCTGAAGGCCTCGTTCTCGGCCGGCTCGCCACGATCATCGCCATGCGCCTGCGCGGCAAGCACAAGCCGATGTTCACGCCGCATATCGATTGCGGCGACAACATCGTCGTGATCAACGCCGAGAAGGTTCGCCTCACCGGCCGCAAGGCCGAGCGCGAAGTCTTCTACTGGCATACCGGTCATCCCGGCGGCATCAAGGGCGAGACCCTGGGCAAGCGCCTCGAAGGCCGCTTCCCGGAGCGCGTCCTGATCAAGGCCGTCGAGCGCATGATCACGCGCGGCCCCCTCGGCCGGGCGCAGATGAAGAACCTGCGCGTCTACGCCGGACCGAACCACGAGCAAGAGGCCCAGCAGCCCGAGAAGCTCGACATCGCTGCTATGAACCCCAAGAACTCGAGGATCGGCTAACATGGCTACCGAACTTTCGTCGTTTGCCGAACTGAAGAAGGCTCCGGCCGCCGGAGCGCAGGTTGCCGGCGCTCCCCGCGAAAAGGAAATCGACGCGCAGGGTCGCGCCTACGCCACGGGCCGCCGCAAGAACGCGGTCGCCCGAGTTTGGGTCAAGCCCGGCACCGGCAAGATCACCATCAACGGTCGCGACCAGACGATCTACTTCGCTCGTCCCACGCAGCGCATGATGATCCAGCAGCCGTTCGACGTGACCCAGCGCAATGGCCAGTTCGACGTCATCGCCACGGTTTCCGGCGGCGGCCTGTCGGGCCAGGCGGGCGCCGTGCGTCATGGCATCTCGCAGGCGCTCACCAAGTTCGAGCCCGGCCTCCGCGGCAGCGTCAAGGCTGCCGGCTTCCTCACCCGCGACAGCCGCGTGGTCGAGCGCAAGAAGTACGGCCGCGCCGGTGCCCGTCGCCGCTTCCAGTTCTCGAAGCGCTAAACCCGCGTTTCCGATATCCTCGAAGGGCGCCTCAGGGCGCCTTTCTTTTTTGCGCTCTTGCTGGTTTGTGGAGTGACGATCCGATGTCCGGACTCATCGTGCCCTTCAACGGCTTCGTGCCCCAGGTCCATAGCACGGCCTTCATCGCGCCCAACGCGACGCTGATCGGCGAGGTCGAGATCGCCGCCAACTGCAGCATCTGGTTCGGCGCCGTGCTGCGCGGCGACGGGCCGGGCATCAGGATCGGCGAGAACTCGAACATCCAGGACGGTACCGTGATCCACATCGCCGCCCGGGGCGTCAGCACGGTCGTGGGCCGCAACGTCACGGTGGGCCACCTCGCATTGCTGCACGCCTGCGAAGTCCAGGACGATGCCTTCATCGGTATGCATTCGACGGTGCTGGACGAGGCGGTGGTCGAGACCGGCGCCATGGTCGCCGCCGGAGCGGTGGTGACGCCGCGCAAGATCGTGCGCAAGGGCGAACTGTGGGCCGGCAACCCCGCCGTGAAGATGCGCGATGTCACCGAAAAGGATCTGGAGTCCTTCCGCCGCTCGGCGGCAGCCTATGTCCGTCTGGGACAGGCCTATCGCGGCGAGCGGCCGAAGGCGGCGGAATAGGGGGGCGGCACGCGGCCAGAAGCCAGGATCGCTCGTGACGCGTGTCATCGTCACCGTCGTCGTCGCGATGGCGACCGCCGCATCTGTCTGTCTCGCGCAGACGGTGCAAAGCCCGAAGGCGCGCTGCGAACAGCTTATCGATTACTTCGACTATTACGGTCAGAGCCGCCGCGAGGGCGTGAGCGACGGTGCGCGCAACATGGATCGCATCGGCGCCGGCATCGATTGCGATCGCGGCAACTACCAGCAGGGGATCGCGATGATGGAAACCCTGCTGCGCAACAAGAGGATGGGTATTCCTCGCCCGCAGTAGGCCGGTCTACTCGCCCGACCGCACCTTCACGTAGCTGCCGGGCGCGTCCTCGATCGCCGGCAGGCCGCCGGCACCGGGCACGCGTGCCGGGACCTTCGGGCCCGACAGGGCCGACAGCCACTTGTCCCAGTCGTGCCACCACGAGCCCGGGAATTCCTGGGCGCCGGCCTGCCATTCGGCCAGCGTCGGCGGATTCTTCGACGTCTCGTTCAGCCAATGCTGGTACTTCTTGTTGCGCGGCGGATTGACGACGCCCGCGATGTGGCCCGAGCCCGCGAGCATGAAGCGCGCCGGACCGCTGAAGATCTGCGTCGCCTTGTAGACCGAGCGGGCCGGCGCGATGTGATCTTCCTTGCCGGCCTGGATGTAGACCGGAATCTGGATCTTGCGCAGGTCGATCGGCACGTTGTCGATGACGATGCCGCCCGGCTGGCTGAGCAGGTTCTTCTGGTACATGTTGCGCAGGTAGAAGCTGTGCATCGCCGCCGGCATGCGCGTGGCGTCGGCGTTCCAGAACAGCAGATCGAAGGGGAAGGGATCCTTGCCCATCAGGTAGTTGTTCACGACGAACGACCAGATGAGATCGTTGGCGCGCAGCATGTTGAAGGTCGTCGCCATCTCGCTGCCTTCGAGATAGCCCTTCTTGCTCATCATCTCCTCGACGCTGGCGAGTTGGTCCTCGTCGATGAAGACACCCAGTTCGCCCGGTTCGCTGAAGTCGACCTGCGCGGTGAAGAAGGTGCAGGCGGCGATGCGGTCGTCGCCCCGTGCCGCCATGTAGGCCAGCGTCGCAGCCATCAGCGTGCCGCCGATGCAATAGCCGATCGCCGAGACCTTGCGCGCACCCGTTGCCTTCTCGATGGCGTCGAGCGCCGCGAGCGGGCCCAGGTTCATGTAGTCCTCGAACACCATCTTCGAGAGGCGCTCGTCGGGATTGACCCAGGAGACCACGAACACCGTGTAGCCCTGTTCGGTCGCCCACTTGATGAACGAGTTCTCGGGTTTGAGGTCGAGGATGTAGAACTTGTTGATCCACGGCGGCACGATCAGCAGCGGTATCTCGTAGACCTCTTCGGTCGCCGGCGCGTACTGGATGAGCTGGATGACGTCGTTCTGGAAGACGACCTTGCCCGGCGAGGTGGCGACGTTGCCGCCGACCTTGAAGGCATCCATGTCGGTCTGACGGATGGCGAGGGTGCCCTTGCCGCGCTCGAGATCGCCCAGCAGGTTCTTGAGGCCCTTGAGAAGGTTCTCGCCCTTGGACTCGACGGTCGCTTTCACGACCTGCGGATTGGTCATGGCGAAGTTGGAGGGCGACACCGCGTCGATGAACTGGCGGGTGTAGAAGTCCACCTTCTTGGCGGTCTTCTCGTCGACGCCCTCGACTTCCTTGATCGTGCCCTGCAGCCAGCGCGCCGTGAGCAGGTAGGATTGCTTCAGGTAGTCGAAGACGACCTCGTCCTTCCAGGCGGGATCGTTGAAGCGCTTGTCGCCGCGCGCGGGCTCGGCCACCGGCTCGACCGTCTGGCCCATCATGCGCTGGGCCGTGACCTGCCAGAGCTTCATGTACTGCTGCCAGAGTTCGACCTGCGCCTGAACCAGCCGGTTCGGGTCGGCCATCATCTTGGCCGTGAAGTCCATGAAGGTCTGGGTAAGGTGCAGGGGATCGGTCGGCTGCGGCCCTTCGGACTGGTACTTCTGGGAAAAATCCTGCAGCAGCTTCTGGCTGCGCGTCGCGATGTCCTTGAAGGCCTCCTGGAGCTTTGCGGATTCCTCCGGAGACAGGCCGCCAAGGGCCGTGGGGGCGGGCGTGTCGGACATGCGTTTCCCCTTCCGAATCATTGCCTTTGCAGCGTTTCTTGCGGTAAATTCACCGCTTCGGTACCATAGCTAGTGCCAAACCTATCGGAATCGCTGCTTGCTTCCCATTGGTAGGCTGCGACAACTGACGGGTCAAATTTCCTCTCGGTCTCCGCTAGACAGGCGGACGATACCGGGCTCCAAGCGGACACAGCAGGTGATGAAGATGCAGCGACCCCAGGACACGATCGGCAATGGCCGCTGGCTCGGCCTGCTCGGAGTGTCTGCGTTCGCCCTTTTGACGGGCTGCGGCTGGTTCGACGGCTCCGCACCCGTCGGTCCGCCGCCGCGTCCCGGTGTCGAGCGCGACGTCGCGCCGGCCAACGCCCTTCCGCCGGCGCCAGGCAACCGCCAGTATGATGCCGCGGTCACCGCCGGCGACGAGACGCGCAACTCGACGGCGTCGATCGGCTCGGTGATCTCGGCCAAGGGCGGGCAGAAGGCACAGAAGGAAGCGATCGAGAAGGAGCAGGCCGACCGCGACCGCAAGGACCGCGAGGCGCGGCTCGAGCGCGAAGCTGCCGACAAGGAACTGAAGAGCAAGGAGAAGCAGGAGGGAGCGCCCGCAGCGGCTCCGGCCGCCGCGCCGCTCGGTGCTCCGCCTGTCGGTGCCGGCACCATCACGTCCGATCCGGCGCCGGTTTCGGCACCCGTCCCGCCGCCGGCTCCGGTGACCACGGCGCCGATGGCGCCGCCGTCTGCCGCGCCCGATCCCGCGACAGCACCGACGCCCGTTCCAGCGCCGGCACCTTCGGGAAACCCGAACCGGGCATTCACCCCGCCACCGGGTTGGACGCCGCCGGGAGCGGAGCCGGGCTCGGTGACGACCGACGCCCCGCCACCCTCGCCCACGCCGCCTGCTGCCGCGCCTCCACCCGCACCGCCGGCGGATCCGAACAAGGCTTTTGCGCCGCAGCCGGGCTGGATACCGCCGGGCACCGACGTGGGGTCGATCATGTCGCTGGCACCTCTGACGGTCGCCTTTGCGTCATCCGAAAGGGGCGACGCCTGCGCAGAGCCTGCGCTGATCATGGCGAACATCGCCGCCGCCCAGTCGGGTGCGGTGCCGTTCAGCAGCCTCAAGTCGCCGCCGTTCGATGGGTCGATCCAGGTTGCCCTGATCCAGTTCGGCCAGGCCTCGGCACGCCTCGACGAGACCGACCAGGCCGTGCTCGCCCGCGTGGCCGAGATTCAGCGCGATAACGGCGGGACCGTGCGCATCGTTGGCCACGCCGCCGCGGATACGGTGTCGATCGCTCAATCGGACAACTTCGACGTATCGCGCCGTCGCGCGCTCGCGGTCGCACAGCAGTTGCGCCGTCTCGGCGTGCCCGCCGACCAGCTGATGGCGGAAGCGGCTTCCGACAACGAACCGATCTATCGGACCAGCACTGCTCGCGGCCTCGCCGCAAACCGGCGCGCCGACGTCTTCATCGATTTCTAGGCGCCAAGGAAGAACGACATGGACGACTCGGAATTTCACCGCCTGAAGCGCCTGCCGCCCTACGTGTTCGCGGAAGTGAACGCCATGAAGGCCCGAGCCCGCGGCGCCGGTCAGGACGTCATCGATCTCGGCATGGGCAATCCCGACCTGCCGACCGCGCCGCACATCGTGGCCAAGCTCGCCGAGGCCGCCGCCAACCCGCGCGCCCATGGCTATTCGGCGTCGCGCGGCATTCCGGGCCTGCGCAAGGCGCAGGCTGCCTACTACTCGCGCCGTTTCGGCGTCGAACTCGATCCTGATTCCGAAGTCATCGTGACCCTGGGATCGAAGGAGGGGCTGGCCAACCTCGCGCAGGCGATCACCTCGCCGGGCGATACGGTGCTGGTGCCCAATCCCAGCTATCCGATCCATCCCTACGGCTTCATCATCGCCGGCGGCTCGGTGCGCCACATTCCGGTGCCGGGCTCGACCTCGATCGAGGAGTTCCTGCCGGCGCTCGAGCGCGCCGTGCGCCATGCCGTGCCCAAGCCGCTGGCGCTGGTGCTGAATTATCCGTCGAACCCGACGGCGCAGGTCGTCGACCTCGATTTCTATGGAGCCATCGTCGACTTCTGCAAGCGCGAGGGCATCTGGATCCTGTCCGACCTCGCCTATGCCGAGATCTACTTCGACGGCGTGCCGCCGCCGTCGGTGCTGCAGGTGCCCGGCGCGCGCGACATCGCCATCGAGTTCACCTCGATGAGCAAGACCTATTCGATGGCCGGCTGGCGCATGGGCTTCGCGGCCGGCAACAAGACGCTCATCCAGGCGCTGACCCGCATCAAGTCCTACCTCGACTACGGCGCCTTCACGCCGATCCAGGTCGCGGCGACGGCGGCGTTGAACGGGCCGCAGGATTGCATCGCCGAGGCGCGCAACACCTACAAGGAGCGCCGCGACGTCCTGATCGAAGGGCTGAAGGGCGCGGGCTGGGACCTGCCGGCTCCGTCGGCCAGCATGTTCGCCTGGGCGCCGCTGCCCAAGGAATTTGCCGAGCTGGGCTCGCTCGCCTTCTCGAAGCTGCTGCTGACCCAGGCCAATGTCGCGGTCTCGCCCGGCATCGGATTCGGCGAGCACGGCGACGCCCATGTCCGCATCGCCCTGGTCGAGAACAAGCACCGTATCCGCCAGGCCGTCCGCAACATCCGCACGGTGATGGCCGACCCCGGTCGCGCCATCGACCTCTACCTGCGGGGCGTTGGGGACAATATCACGCCGATCAAGGCTCGCGCCTGATCCTATCCTGTCGTATCAGGCGCCCATGAATTCTCCTCTCAGGATCGGCATCGCCGGGCTCGGAACCGTGGGCGCCGGCGTCGTGAAACTGCTGGCCGAACACGGCCGGCTCCTCTCCGTGCGCGGTGGACGGCCGCTCAAGATCGTGGCCGTAAGCGCGCGCAACAAGGCCAGGAAGCGCGACATCGACCTCTCCGGCATGCGCTGGGAGAAGGACCCGATGGCGCTGGCGACCGCGCCGGACATCGACGTCGTGGTCGAGTTGATCGGCGGTTCGGGCGGCGTCGCCCGGCGCCTCGTCCAGAAGGCGCTGGCCTCCGGTAAGCACGTCGTCACGGCCAACAAGGCGCTGCTGGCGCTGCATGGCACCGAGCTTGCCGCGCTGGCCGAGAAGAAGCAGCGCAACCTCGCCTTCGAGGCGGCGGTGGCGGGCGGCATTCCGATCATCAAGGCGCTGCGCGAGGGCTTGGTCGGCAATCGCGTGAAGCGGCTGTACGGAATCCTCAACGGCACCTGCAATTACATCCTGACGACCATGCGCGAGACCGGCCGCGACTTCGACGTCGTGCTGGCCGAGGCGCAGGCGGCGGGCTACGCCGAGGCCGACCCCACTTTCGACGTCGACGGCATCGATGCCGCGCACAAGCTCGCCGTGCTGACCGGCGCGGCTTTCGGCGCCAGGGTCGACTTCGCCGGCGTGCATGTCGAGGGCATTCGTCGCGTCACCTCGATGGACATCGAGTTCGCGCAGGAGCTGGGCTATCGCATCAAGCTGCTGGGCCTGGCGCGCGAGACGCGTCACGGCATCGAGCAGCGCGTGCATCCCTGCATGGTGCCGCTCGACACGCCGATCGCCCATATCGAGGGCGTGTTCAACGCCGTTGTCGTCGAGGGCGATTTCGTGGGGACGACGATGTTCCAGGGCCGCGGCGCCGGGCAGGGACCGACCGCGTCCGCCGTCGTGGCGGATCTCGTCGACGTGGCGCGCGGACGGCACATGCCGGCCTTCGTCGTGCCGGCCGAGAAGCTCGCGACCAAGAAAGCCTCGCCGATGGACCGCCATGTCGGCGCCTATTACATGCGCCTGATGGTTCAGGACCGGCCGGGTGTGATCGCCGCGGTGTCGGGCGCGCTCGCCAAGGAACGCATCTCGCTCGAATCGATGCTGCAGCGCGGCCGTTCGGAATCGGGCGAGGTGCCGGTGGTGCTGACGACCCACGAGACCGAAGAGGCTGCGATGCGGCGCGCCCTGGCGCGCATCGCCAAGCTCGGCGCCGTCGCCGAAGAGCCGTGCGTGATCAGGATCGAGGCATTCTAGAAGGCGCTGAGAGACGCCGCGGAGGGAACGATGGCCGACATGAGAGAAGAAACAGGCAGGATGGACCGCAACCTCGCGCTGGAAGCGGTGCGGGTGACCGAGGCGGCGGCTCTTGCGGCCTCCAAGCTGATGGGACGCGGCGACGAGAAGATGGCCGACCAGGCCGCTGTCGATGCGATGCGCACGTCGCTCAACTCGCTGGCCATCGAGGGCACTGTCGTGATCGGCGAGGGCGAGCGCGACGAAGCGCCGATGCTCTATATCGGCGAGAAGGTCGGCATGGGCGGCGGCCCGAAGATCGACATCGCGCTCGATCCGCTGGAAGGCACGACCATCACCGCCAAGGGGTTGCCCAATTCGCTCGCCGTCATGGCGATGGCCGAGCATGGCGGGTTCCTCAATGCGCCCGACGTCTACATGGACAAGATCGCCGTCGGCGGCGGCCTGCCGGAAGGCATCGTCGACCTCGACAAGAGCGTGTCGGAGAATCTCAAGGATCTGGCCAAGGCCAAGAAGGTCGACGTCCTCGACCTGGTGGTCTGCATTCTCGACCGGCCGCGCCATTCCGAACTGATCGCCAAGGTCCGTGAGGCCGGCGCGCGCATCATGCTGATCGGCGACGGCGACGTGTCGGGCGTGATCGCCACCTCGACCGGCGATTCGGGCATCGACATCTACATGGGTTCGGGCGGCGCGCCGGAAGGCGTGCTCGCGGCGGCGGCCTTGCGTGCGATCGGCGGCCAGATCCAGGGTCGCCTGCTGTTCCGCAACGACGACGAGAAGGCCCGCGCCAAGAAGTGGGGCATCACGGACCTCAACCGCAAATACTCGATGACCGACATGGCCAAGGGCGACGTGATGTTCGCGGCGACGGGCGTCACCTCGGGGTCGATGCTGAAGGGCGTGCGCCGCTTCCACAACGGCGCCGAGACCCATTCGATCGTGATGCGCTCCAAGACCGGCACCGTGCGCTGGGTCTCGGCGCACCACAATTTCTCGATCAAGACCGGCCTGCCGAGCTGGGCGTAAGCCTGGCTTCGACGGCCGGCTCGCCGGAGCGTTACCATCGCGCTCCGGGTTAGGGTGGCCGCATGTCCGACTCTTCCAGAAACGAACGCGCGGCGTTCCTCGGCGTCGAGCACTCGCTGACGGGAAAGCGCTGGGCCACGCGGCTCGGCGACGAGCGCCTGGCGTTGGCCATCGCGCAGCGCCACGGCCTGCCCGACGCGATCAGCCGCCTGCTGGCGGCTCGCGACGTCGACCTCGACGCAGTTGATGACTTTCTCGAACCGACCCTGCGCAAGTTCCTGCCGGATCCCTCGCACCTGAAGGACATGGATGCCGCCGTGGCGCGCCTCGTCCGGGCCGTGCAGGCGGGCGAGCGCATCGTGGTGTTCGGCGATTACGACGTGGATGGTGCGACCTCCTCGGCGCTGCTGCTGCGCTTCTTCCGGGCCGTCGGCGGCAATATCGGCGTCTATATCCCGGACCGCCGCAAGGAGGGCTACGGCCCCAATGCGCCCGCGCTGCTGAAGATCAGGGAAGAGGGCGCCTCCGTCGTCGTCACGGTCGATTGCGGCATCACCGCCTTCGAGCCGCTGGCCGAGGCCAGGCGCGTGGGCCTCGACCTCATCGTGATCGACCATCACATGGCCGAGATCTCGTTGCCCGAGGCGGTGGCCGTGGTCGATCCCAACCGGATCGACGATGCCAGCCCGCACAAGCACCTTGCCGCGGTCGGCGTCGCGTTCCTGCTGGCCGTTGGCGTCAACCGGGCGCTGCGGGACGCTGGCTGGTACGGCACCTCGCGGCCTGAGCCCGACCTGCGGCAATGGCTCGATCTCGTGGCCCTGGGCACGGTCTGCGATGTGGTCCCGCTGCTCGGCGTCAACCGCGCGCTGGTGAGGGCGGGCCTGCAGGTCATGGCGCAGCGCCGCAATGTGGGCCTCTCGGCACTGGCCGACGTGGCGCGACTGAAGGAGACACCGGAAGCCTACCATCTCGGCTTTCTGCTGGGGCCCCGGGTCAATGCCGGCGGCCGGGTCGGCCAGGCCGATCTTGGGGCGCGCCTGCTGTCGAGCGACGATCCGCACGAAGTCGGAGCACTCGCGATCCGGCTCGACGAATTCAATGCCGAGCGACGCGCTATCGAACGCGATGTGCTGGACCAGGCGATCACGCGGATCGAGGGCCTGTACGGTGCGGACCGCCAGAACCTGCCGTCGGTGCTGCTGGTCGAGAGCGAAGGGTGGCATGTCGGCGTGATCGGCATCGTGGCGAGCCGGCTCGTCGAGCGTTACGGCCGGCCGGCTTTCGTGATCGGCATGGACGGGGCGCTGGGCAAGGGGTCGGGTCGCTCGGTGCGCGGCGTCGATCTCGGAGCGGCGGTGATTGCGGCCCGGCAGGAGGGTCTGTTGGTCAATGGCGGCGGGCATGCGATGGCCGCCGGCCTTACGGTGGCGCGCGATTCGCTACCCGAACTGATGCGCTTCCTCGACGGGCGGATCGCGCCCCAGCTCGGCGCCGCGCCGCCCGTCCGCGAACTGGGGATCGATGCCGCGCTCGCTCCCGCGGCGGCCACCAAGGAACTCATCTCGATGATCGAGCGTGTCGGACCGTTCGGCGCCGGCAACGCCCAGCCGCGATTTGCCCTCACCGGCGTGCGGGTCAGTTATGCCCAGCCCGTCGGGGAGGGGCATATTCGCTGCACCCTGGTCGGCGCCGAGCGCGGCAGGGTCGACGCCATCGCCTTCCGGGCCAATCAGAGCGAACTGGGGCCGGCGCTCCTCGATTCCGCGCGGCCCGTGCTGCATGTTGCCGGAGCGCTCAAAATCGACCGTTTTGGCGGCCGGGAGACGGTGCGCCTGCAGATCGACGACGCTGCATCGGCGGCCGGCTCCGTGCTTGCTTGATTTTCGGCTTCCAAGTCGGTATTTGAGCCGCGCGCTTGGAGGCTTCGTTCCCTTCGTCTAGAGGCCTAGGACACTGCCCTTTCACGGCGGCGACACGGGTTCGAATCCCGTAGGGAACGCCAAGCGCCTACTCCGTTGATAAATCGACCTTCAGGCGACGCTGCGATCCTTGGGCTCGGGGCGCGATGCTGAAAGCCGCGCCAGTCGCGACCGGCTTTGACTTTAGTCAAACCGGCGCACGGACGGACCCTTCACAATAGTCTCCCTTAGGGGAGACACCGATGCGTACCATGGTTCTGTTGATCGCCCTGGCCGGCATGGCCTGCGGCTGCGACCAGTTCGACAATATGTCTTCCGGCCAGAAGGGCATGGTCACCGGCGCCGCGCTGGGCACCGGCATCGGCCTGGTCTCCGGCGGCAGCTTCGGAACCGTCGTTGGTGCGGGCCTGATCGGCGGTGCCGTCGGCTATGTCGGCGGCACGGCCATCGGCAACAAGAACTGAGCGGGAGGACCGTCGCATGACCAGCAGGACGCTTGCCGTACTGACCACGCTCGCCACGCTCGCCGCCGGTTCCTCGGCCACGCTCGCCCAGACCGCGACCCTCACCTTCGACAAGGCAGCCTACGTCACCTGCCGCGAAGCCCACATCATGCCGCCGGACCAGCGTATCGCCCTGTCGGTGTTCCTCGCCAATCATGCGGCGCGGCAGCGCGGCGTCACGATCCCGGACGGCGACCAGGGCGCCCAGCTCGCCAGCCTGGTCCGCGGCGGCTGCACGCTTTCGCCCGATGCCTATCTTTTCGCGGTGATCGATCGGGCGATCGTCGCCGAGTCGAGCAGATTGCCGAAGCGCTGACGACCCGGCGGGCCAGTCCGATGAAGACGATCCGCAGTGTACTGGCCGAGGCGCCGCTGGCATGGCTGCTGCTGGCCGTGCCGATTGCCGCCTGGATGCACCATGCCCGGCCCGACGCGCCGCTCCTGGTGTTCGGGCTGGCCTGCGTCGCCATTATTCCGCTGGCCGGGCTATTGGGCGTGGCGACGGAGAAGCTGGCGGCGCGGCTGGGCGAGGGGATCGGCGGCTTTCTCAATGCGACGCTGGGCAATGCCGCCGAGCTGATCATTGCCCTGGTGGCGCTGCGCGCCGGCATGCTCGACGTGGTCAAGGCGTCGCTCACCGGATCGATCATCGGCAACCTCCTGCTGGTGCTGGGCGCGGCCTTCCTGGCGGGCGGCCTGCGCCACAAGGTCCAGAGCTTCGCCACCATCGGCGTCCGCACCCAGATCGGCATGATGGCACTGGCCGCCATCGCGATCCTGGTGCCGTCGGTCTTTGCCGCGACAGGCTCGGGCGAGATGGCGAGCCGCTCCATCACCTACAGCATCGTCGTTTCGGCCGTCCTGCTCGTGGTCTATGCGCTCAGCCTCCTGTTCCTGCTGCGCACCCATGCCGACCTGTTCCGCGGCGGGGAGCCGGCGGCGGAAGAGGGGTATCACGGCATGGCGTGGCCGGTTTCCATGACAGTCGGAGTCATGGCGGGCGTCACGCTGCTGATCGTCTGGATGAGCGAGATCCTGGTCGGGACGGTGGAGCATGCTTCAGCCGCCCTGGGCCTTTCCAACCTGTTCGTCGGCGTCGTGGTGGTGGCTGTCGTCGGCAATGCCGCCGAGCACAGTACCGCCGTGCTGGTCGCCATGCGCAATCGCATGGAAATGGCGGTCGGCATCGCCATCGGCAGCAGCACGCAGATCGCCCTGTTCGTGGCGCCGCTGCTGGTGCTGCTCAGTCTCTTCGTGGCGCCCGAGCCGCTCAGCCTGGCTTTCTCCGGCGTCGAGGTCTTCCTCGTCCTTGCCGCCACCTTCGTGGCCTCGGTCCTGATCGTCGACGGCAAGTCGACATGGTTCACGGGTGTTCAGCTCATCGCCGTGTATCTGGTGATGGCGATCACCGTGTTTGCGATTCCGGCCTAGGCGCGGGCGATGCTGCTGCAGTTCGTCGTGGGGGCGGCTGCCTGCATCTGCAACATCGTGATCCACGCCCTGGTCATGCTCGTCCTGGTGCGCGTCGCCCAGGCCGTTGCCGCGAACTCGAGGCTGGCGCCATCCCTGCTTCTGACCTCGACCATGGTGGCGACCGTCTCCGTGCTGATGATGGCGCACGGTATCGAGGTCTGCGTGTGGGCTTTGACATACGAGATCGTGGGTGCCGTGCCAGCCGGTGCCGATGTTCTCTACTTCGCCTTCGTGAACTATACGACGCTCGGATACGGCGACGTCGTTCCGGTCGAGCGGTGGAGGCTGATCGGACCGACGACGGCGATGTGCGGTGTGCTGATGTTCGGCTGGTCGACGGCGGTGATCTTCGAGGTCCTGCGCCAGGCACTATCGATCGTCTCGACGACGCCCCGGCGAGGTATCAGGGCCGGAGACTGAGCCTCCCGGACCCCTGAACGCGCCTTCCGCGCCCGGATGGCGAGGGCATGAGTTCCATGTTATTGTGCATGGTGCGTGAGGGTAAAATCTTCGGCCGACCGCTGGTCCTTGGAGCTTCGCAAAGGACCAAGGCCGCCATGAGTCTGCCCTGCGACGCCTGTATCGGCAGGACGCTGAATTTGTGCCGGCCGTTGGATGATTCGCGCCTGCGGCAGATGCTCTCCCTCGGTGGCGTGCGCCACTGGAAGAGGCATGAGTTGCTCTTTCGCGCCGGCGACCCGATTGGTGCTTTCTTCAAGATCCGCAAAGGCATCGTCGCGGTTTCGCACACGCTCGATGACGGCCGCCGTCAAATCGTGGCTTTGCGCGCGCCCGGCGATTGCGTCGGCTATCTCGACGAGCATGGTGCGTATGCCTTCGAAGGTGAGGCCCTGACCGACGTGGAGGCCTGCGCCTTCGATCGACGCAAGTTCGATGCATTTGCGGCACAACACCCGGATCTGGCAGCAGCCCTCGCCGAGGCACTGTCGAGCGCGTTGAAGCAGTCCGGCGTGTTGACTCTGGTACTGGGGCAACTCCGGTCGACGGAGCGGGTGGCACATTTCCTTGCCGAGATCAGCGCGCTCTATGCCGAGCGGCATGTGTCCGCGGCCCAACCCCTGACCCTGCACATGGGGCGGAACGAGATCGCGGACTATCTCGGCCTCACGATCGAAACCGTCAGCCGGTCGATCGGCAAGCTCAAGAGCCGCAACATCATCGCCCTGGTCGAGAGCGGCGAGGTCGTGATCCTGGATTTCAAGCGGCTTCGCGAGGCCGGCAAGGTGACGTCCTAGAGCTATGCACGGAGAGGTCTTCACAATCCGATCGCAGCGATGGTTTGATATTGGTCAAGGACAGGCGTTGACCCGTAGCTGAGGCTTGCTGTCCTGGCATGCGATCCACTGGCTGGGCAGGCCTGGAAAGCAGCCGTACTTTCAACCCGAGGGGAGAGACCGACAATGAACCATTCATCCCGCCGTACCGTCCTGAAGCTGATGGCTGGCGGCACGCTCGCCGCAACCGGCATGGCCGCGTTCGCCACGACGGCCTCGGCGCAGGAGTTCGTGGTCACCAACAACTACCAGAACTTCAAGCGCGGCAAGATCGACGGGCTGCATCCCGATCGCCGCATTCTCAACATCACCTGGGAGGATATGGGGCGCATCAAGATGCGCGCTGCCGACCTGGTCACCAACTACTCGTCGCTGCGCGAGGGCATGATCGTCGATTGCAACTACTTCGACTATGTCGACGTGCTGGTGGCGAAGAGGTCGCCGCAGACCGACGCGCAGGCCAAGGCGCTGATCGACAAGGGCGCGCAGCTCACCGGCATTCCCGGCGCACGCGAACCGATCCGCATGTGGAGCATGTCGGGCATGGTCACCCAGGTGTCGCCGTCCACCGGCGGCCTGTCGGTCATCAATGCCTCGAACGGCCGGCCGGAAGAGCCGTCGCCCAACAGCGGCGAGGTCATCACCCTGCCGCAGATCCAGACGGCGGCGGGCAAGCAGGCGCTGGGCACCCTGAAGCCCGGCGACATCGTCACGACCGTCTGGACCCACCAGACCGCCATCGCCGTGAAGATCATCCGCTAGGGCGGCGGTCGCCGCTTCGGGCGTCCGTTCCGACAATGCCGGGCGTTGCAGACCATGCAGCGCCCGGTTTTTTTGTGCGAGCGGTTGACCAAAATCAAGGGCTGGACGGATTGTCGAGGATAGCCTCCGTGCTTCACGCCCATCGAGGTGCGTATGCCCAGGAAGAACGATAGCGGCACCGACAAGGGGCCGGACAAGCTCAAGCGCAAGATCTACGAGAAGGAATTGCGCGAGCTGCAGGTCGAGCTTTGTCGCCTGCAGGAATGGATCAAGGTCTCCGGCGAGCGCGTGATCATCGTGCTGGAGGGACGCGACGCGGCGGGCAAGGGCGGGACCATCAAGGCCCTGACGGAGCGTGTCAGCCCGCGGGTGTTCCGCGTCGTCGCGCTGCCGGCGCCGTCCGACCGCGAGAAATCGCAGATGTACGCCCAGCGCTACGCCGAGAAGTTCCCGGCCGGCGGCGAGATCGTTATCTTCGACCGCAGCTGGTACAACCGAGCCGGCGTCGAATATGTGATGGGCTTCTGTACGCCCGAACAGCACCAGCGCTTCCTAGAGATCTGCCCCATCTTCGAGAAATTCGTCATCGACGGCGGGATGCGGCTGATCAAGATCTGGCTAGAGGTCGGGCAGGAGGAGCAGGACCGGCGTTTCAGGGCGCGCATCGAAGATCCCGTGCGCCAGTGGAAATTGAGCCCGATGGATGTCGAGTCCTACTCGCGCTGGTACGACTACTCCCGGGCGCGCGACCTGATGTTCCAATACACCGACACCGAGCACGCGCCCTGGCACATCGTCCATTCCGACGACAAGAAGCGCGCCCGACTGAACGTGATCGCGCACATCCTGTCGCAGATTCCCTACAAGAAGGTCGATCGCGCCAAGGTGAAGCTGCCGTCGCGCTCCGACAAGCGCGCCTACGATGACCGGGCTTCGATCGCCGATCGTCGTTACGTCTCACAGAAATACTAGCCAGACCGACTTCGTTCCATTGCGGGAGATCAGGATGTCCAAGCTTTTGAGCGTCAAGGACCTGCACGTGAGAATGGCCGAGGCGGAAGGCGCCAAGGCTTCGGCGGCACTGAAAGCGCGCGAGGCGGAGGAGGCCGAGAAGAAGGCTTTCGTCGATCACCTTCTCGCCCCGTCCGGATTGACCGACGAACAGGTGAGCGAGAAGGCCTCGATCATCATCAATCGCGCGATGGAAAACGGCCTGACGGCCGTTCAGGTGCTGCGCTTTCCCAATCACATCTGCACCGACGGCGGCCGGGCGATCAACCAGGTCGAGGAAGGATGGGAGAAGACCCTCACGGGCATTCCCAAGGAGATCTACGAATACTGGAACCGCAAGCTGCGCCCGCTCGGCTATCACATTCGCTATCACATCATAGACTATCCGGGTGGCATGCCCGGCGATGTCGCCATCACGTTGAGCTGGGGTTGAGCGTGCGGCGCGGGGGCATCCACATGCAGTCCCGAAGGGCATTCGTCGCTGCAGTCCTGGCGTCGTTGAGTCCGGCGGTGTTTGCCCAGCCGGGTGGAGGGTCGTTCGTCGGAACGTGGAAAGGCGATGTTCCGGGGATTGGCGAGGCCGCTCTCATCGTCAGTGCCGTCGGGACCGACGGGGTCGTGCGGGGCAGGATGGAATTCGCTCTCCAGGGTTTCGTCTCAACCTTCGGCGACACGGCGGATTCGGCCAAGCGGACCAATCGCGGCACCGTTGCCGACGGCACGCTCACGATCGAATCGGCCCTTGGCGGACGGTATGTGCTCCGGCGCAATGGCGAGACGCTGGATGGCCGCTACACGCGCGGCACGACCATGGATGTCCCGGTGACATTCAAGAAATCCTGATGAAGCGCTGAAGCCAGTTCACCGGGTCATTCGCACGCCGGCGTATCGTACCAGCCGAAGTTAGGCGTCGTGCCTTGGGCATGGGCCGCGCCGGGCAGGGCGAGTGCGAGGCTGGCGAATCCCGTGAACAGGCAAAGGGCGAGGATCGACGAAACACGACGGCTCATTTACGTTCCTCCAGCTTCTGTCGAACGACGAACCTGTCATCGAGCCTTTCGGCAGGCGATCAGTGCAGCGGAGAACATGACGGGGTTTCTTCACAATCGCTGGGCCCAGCTTTTCGCCGGCATCGTCTGCATGGTGATGATCTCCAGCCTCCAGCATGGCTGGACGCTGTTCGTGCATCCGATCAACGAGAAGCACGCCTGGGGACGCGCGGCCATCCAGATCGCCTTCACGGTGTTCATCCTGAGCGAGACCTGGCTGGTGCCGTTCGAGGGCTGGGTTGTCGACAGGTTCGGTCCCCGCCCGGTGGCGCTCGCGGGGGGCGCGCTGGTGGCCGTTGCGTGGAGCCTGAACTCCGTGGCCGACTCCCTGCCCCTGCTCTATCTCGGCGCCGCGCTGGGCGGTATCGGAGCGGGCTGTGTCTACGGCACCTGCCTTGGCAATGCGTTGAAGTGGTTCCCCGACCGCCGCGGCCTGGCCGCGGGCCTGACGGTCGCGGGTTACGGAATCGGCTCGGCGTTCACCATCATCCCGATGCACCACACGATCGAGCATCACGGCTACGAAGCGGCGTTCCTCTGGTTCGGCCTGGGACAGGGCGCGATGATCTGCCTCGTGTCCCTCGCGTTGCGCAAGCCCGAGGCGGAGGTCCTGGCGATTCCGGAAAGATTGCCCCACGCGGTGCACGACCACACGCCGGGCGAGGTGCTGCGCTCGCCGCTCTTCTGGATCCTGTTCGCCATGTCGCTGCTGGTGACCGCGGCCGGGCTGACCTTCACCGCCAATCTGGCGGGAATTGCCCGCAGCTTCGGGGTGGCCGACGTGCCTGTCAGCCTGATCGGCCTCACCCTGCCGGCACTGACCTTCGCGCTGACGCTCGACCGCGTCGCGAACGGCATTGCGCGGCCTCTGTGCGGATGGCTCTCGGACTACATCGGACGCGAGAACACGATGTTCTTCGCCTTCACCCTGGGCGCCGTCAGCATCCTGGCCTTCGCGCGGTGGGGCAACGAGCCGGTCATGTTCGTGCTGCTCGTCTGCCTGGTCTTCTTTGCCTGGGGAGAGGTGGCGAGCCTCTTCCCGGCGACCTGCACCGACTATTTCGGATCCGGTTATGCCACCACCAATGCCGGCATGCTGCATACGGCCAAGGGCTTCGCGGCCATGCTGGTCCCGCTCGCGGACCCGCTGGTGCGTGCGACGGGCGACTGGCAACTGGTCTTTGCGCTCGCCGTCGGCGCCAACGCGATCGCCGCCTTCCTGGGCATCGCCGTCCTGCGGCCGATGCGGGCGGCTTGGCTGCGGCGCGAGTGAGGTCTATTCGACCTTCAGCAGGCCGCTCTTCTGCAAGTCATCGACCAGCGCATCTTCCTTCTGCAAGAAGACGGTGAGCTGCTGCGGCGTGAGGGCTTCGGTCTCGGCGCCGAGATCGTTCAGCTTCTCCTTGACCGCCGGGTCCGAGAGGGCGCCGGCGACGGCTTCGTTCAGTTTCTTGACGATGTCCGCTGGCGTACCGGCCGGCGCCATGAGGACGATCGGCGTCGTGGCGGCGAAGTCCTTGACGCCGGTTTCCTGCAGCGTGGGCACATCGGGCAGCTGGCCGGCGCGGCGCGCGGTCGTCACGACGATGGCGCGCAGGCGGCCGCCGCGGATATGGCCGATCGAGGCCGGCACCTGATCGATCACGGCATCGATCTGGCCGGCCAGCAGGTCGTTCAACGCCAGGCCGTTGCTCTTGTAGGGAATGATGTTGAAGCGCACGCCGAGCGCCTTCTGCATCTGCAGCAGGGCCAGGTGGTTGGTGCTGCCGTTGCCAGGATGTCCGACCGTGAGCTTTCCTGGATTGGCTTGCACGTATGCGAGCATGCCGGTCCAATCCTTGATCGGATTGTTGGCGTTGATGACGATGTCCATTGGCGAGGTGCTGAGCAGGGCCACTGGCGCGAAGCTCGCCAGCGTGTAGGGCGGCTTGCCGCCCGTCATGCGCGGGCTCACGAGGAACGTGCCGGTCGATCCGAGGACCAGCGAATAGCCGTCTGGCGCCGACTTCGCGACCGCTTCGGCACCGATCGCGCCGCCGGCGCCACCGCGATTCTCGACGATCACCTGCTGCCCCAGTCGCCTGGCCAAGGCCTCGGCGAAGAGCCGGCCGGTGAGATCGGCATTGCCGCCGGGGGCGAACGGCACCACGAGGCGGATCGGCTTGTCGGGATAGCCGGGCTGCGCAAAGGCGCGGGCGGCCGGCAGGGCCGCCAGAAGGGCTGCGATCGTCGTGCGCCGCGTCAACGACTTCATTTCCTGAAACCTCTCCTCACCGTCTAATGTCGCGGCATGATAACCGAGGGCAGGCTGGGCGCACGCGCCGTCATTGTCGGAGCGGGCATTGCAGGCCTCGCCGCCGCGGCTTCCGTCGCATCGTTCTTCGAAACGGTCGAAATCCTCGACAAGGACGAACTGCCGGACGCGGTGCGTCCGCGGAAGGGCGTTCCGCAGGACCTGCAGGTCCACATCCTCCTCAAGGGCGGCGAACTCGCGCTCGAAAGCCTGCTGCCCGGCACGCGGGCAGCGTTGCTGGCCGCCGGCGCGGTCGAGGTGAGGCAGACGGGCGACGTCTCGCTCTGGGAACGCGACGGCTGGCATCCGGCGCGCGATCTTGGGCATAGCCAGCTCATGATGAGCCGGCCGGCCTTCGAGCAGGTGCTGCGCCGGCTGGTGCTCCGGCTCGGGAACGTCACGATCCGGGATCGCACGCCGGTCGATTCGCTGCCGTCCGGTGCCGACCTGACAGTGATCGCGACGGGACGGGGAGACCGGCTGCTGGCCGATGTCGATGTGCCTGAAACCAAACTCGGTATCGAGGTGACGTACAGTTCGGCGCGGTTCGCCAAGCCGGCACGCTTTCGCGGCGAGGGAAGGTTCATCGGCTGCATCCCGCAACCGCCGGACGATCGCTACGGGCTGGTCTGTCCCGTCGAGAACGACGAATGGCTGATCACGCTCTGCAGCCGCTTCGACAACAAGGTGCCGGACGACATCGACGGGTTTCGAGCCCATGCGTCGGCGCTGCCGGTTCCCGACATTGCCGACCGGCTGCGGGAGGCGGTTCCGCTGACGCCCGTACGCAGCTATCGCATCGCCGAGGCGCGCTGGCGGCACTTCGAGCGCGCCGTGGGCCTGCCGTCGCGCGTGCTGCCGATCGGCGACTGCATCTCGAGCTTCAATCCGACCTTCGGGCAGGGGATGTCGGTCGCGGCTGGCCATGCCGTCGCGTTGCGCGATGTGCTCGCGAACTGGAGCGGCAACCTCGACGGCGTTACCGCGGCCTATCTGCCGCGTGCGGCCGAGGTCTCCAGACAGGCATGGGCGCTCGCTGCCATGGTCGATCTGGAATACTCCCGCACCGAGGGCGAGAGGCCGGCAAACTTCAACAAGCTCGTGGCGGGAAGCGAGGCGATGCGGCGGGCCGCGATGCTGCATCCCGAGGTGCAGCGCCTGCGCTTCGAGATCGGCAATCTCGTGAAGCCGGATTCGGCGGCCCGTAGCGGGCCTGCCGCGCGGCTGGTCGCGCGCGAGATGGCGCGGGCCGGAGGGCGTTCGCGTGAGCGCTGAGCCTCCGCCCGACCTCGACATGCTGCGCCGGGTCATGCGGCAGCGGCAGCGGCAGGCGAGGGCAGAGGTCCGGACCTACAATCGCGGCTCGTGGATCCGCTTCGCCCTGCTGTTCATCCCGGTGCCTCTGGTCGTCGTGATCTTCCGGCTCTACCTGGAGGCTTGGCACTATTACATCCTGGGCGGCGCCTTCCTCTTCTTCGCCTGCCTTCTCTACGCACTCGACGATCGCGCGGCGACGCGGCGCGAGGCGTCGCTCAAGGCCGCCCGGGAAGCCCGTGCGGCCTATCAGGAAGCGCGGTCCAGCCATGGAGCGCGCAACTCCAGTTGCGCTCATACCTTGCCGACCGACGAAGCTTGAGCGCCACTGGAGTGGCGCGCTCCAATGAGACGTCTCAGACGCGATTGCGCGCCGTGCAGCGGCATTTGTCGACCTGGTGCAGTTCGACCATGTTGCCGCACGGATCGTTGAGGAAGAGCTGCAGCGAGTCGGGACTGGTGAGGCCCTCGATCGCCCAGTATTTCATGCCCATGCGCTCGAGTTCCTTGCGGCTCTCGACGATGTCGGCAACGGCCAGGGCGATGTGCGGCAGGGTCGGGTCCTGGCCGGGCCCCTTGGCGACAGGCGAGGGCTGGTTGCCGCCGAACAGGTGGATCTGGCCTACTTCGCCGACATTGATCCAGAGGCCGGGGATGCCGGGAATTGTCGGACGGCCTTTGTCGCGGTGCAGGCCCAGTACGTCGCTGTAGAAGCTCGCGGTGTCCTCGAGCTTCTCCGCGCCGGTGTCGAGCCGGTAGCCGGTGTGATGGATCTCCAGGACCTTGATCGCCATCTTCGTTCCCTCCGTTATCTTCTTGCGCGCCGTCCGATCAGCAGGATCAGGGGAATCGCCAGCGCCGAGCAGGCCGTGTAGAGGCCGAAGGCGTTGATGTAGCCGATCATGGCGGCCTGCCGGCTGATTTCCTTCGACAGTTTCGCGAGGCCCGACACGGTCTCGTAGTCCCAGCCCCCTGTCACCCAGGGGAGCGCCAGCGCCTTGTTGTAGGGATTCACCAGCTCGACCATGCGGCTGTAATTAGTGCTGGTGGCGCGAACGATCTCGGCGACGCAGATCGAGATGAAGAAGCTGGAGCCGATGTTGCGCAGAAGGTGATAGACCGCCGTGCCCTCGGCCAGGTTTGCCGCGCTCATGTTGGAGAAGGTGACCAGGGTGAGCGGCACCCAGATTACGCCGACGGCGATGCCCTGCAGCAGGCTGTTCAGCATCAGCGTGTTCATGTCGACGTTGAGGTCGATCGCCATCAGCCATACGCCGGACAGGGTCTGTACCGTGAAGCCGGCGATCAGGCCGATGCGCGGGTCCATGCGGCCGACGAAGATGGCGAGGAAGAAGCCGATCGTGGCGCCGACTCCGCGGGCGGCGATGACTTCGCCGATCAGCGCATCGGGAAAGCCCGCGTGCTGTTGCAGGAGCGGCGGCAGCAGGACCATCGGCGTAAAGTTCAGCATGCCGTAGATCAGCACCAGGACGAGACCCAGCGCGTAGTTTCGGTCGAGCAGGAGCCTCAGGTTGAGGAACGGCCGCTCGGCGGTGAGGCTGTGGGCCAGGAAAACCCAGAAGGAGACGACGGCGATGAAGGCCTCGATCTGGATTTCGAGCGACTCGAACCAGTCGAGCCGCTGGCCACGCGACAGGACGAGCTGCACGCAGGCGATTGTGACCGAGAGCGACAGGAAGCCCGTCCAGTCGAGACTGGTCCGGCCGGTCGGCCGGTCGTAGGGCAGGGTCAGGCGCAGGCCGATGAAGGAGAGCAGGCCCACCGGCACGATCATGTAGAAGGCCCAGCGCCAGCTGTAGATCTCGGAGAGCATGCTGCCGACGGTCGGGCCGATCACCGGGCCGATGACGACGGCCATGCCGAAGATCGACGTGACGAGCCCCTGCTGCCGCTTGGGGAACGTATCGAGCAGGATGGTCTGCGACAGCGGGATCACCGGGGCGCCCAGCGCGCCCTGCAGGACACGCCACAGGATCAGCGTTTCCAGCGAATCGGCCAGCCCGCACATCAGCGTCGTCAGCGTAAAGGCGAACACCGACCAGATCATCGTCTCGCGCCGTCCGAAGCGCGCCGCCAGCCAGCCGGTCATGGGCGTGGCCACGGCGGTCGCCAGGATGTTGAAGGTCATGGCCCAGGCGATCTCGTCCTGGGTGGCCGACATGGTGCCCTGCATCTGGGGCAGCAGTGTCGATGCGATCAGCAGGGTGGTGGCGTAGAGGGTGGAGCCCAGGACCACCATGACGAGAATCAGGATGCGCTTGCCCAGCGACGTCTCGGACTCGTCGGGGACCGGCGGAACGGTGTCGGCGGTGGTCGCGCTTGAACTCATGGCCTGGGCTATTGTAGCCTAGGCAACAATCTTCAGCGAGCAGCGATTGGGCCCCGACGACGACGAATACATCGGCTATGTGCTGTCGGATGTGGCGCGCCTCATCCGCACCGTGTTCGACCGGCGCGTGCGGGACATCGGCCTGACGCGTGCCCAATGGCTCGTGCTCACCCGACTCTACCGCCGGCCGGGCGCCAGCCAGACCGAGCTGGCCGACATGCTGGAAATCGACCGGGCCAGCGCCGGCCGCATGATCGACCGCATGCAGAAGAACGGCTGGGTCGAGCGTCGCGCCGACGACGGCGACCGCCGAATCAACCGCCTGCATCTGACGGCTGACGCCCGCCGCGCACACAGTGACATGTGGGCAATCGCGGAAGCCACCGTCGACGACGCGCTGGCGCCGCTCTCGGCCGCCGAGCGTGACCAGTTCACGCGGCTCGCGGCACGGGTGAAGGGCCAGCTCCAGTCGATGGCAGGGGCGAACGGATCATGAGCCGCCGCCCGGTCCCCGTGCTGCGCCTGGCCCTTTTGTTCGTGGTGCCGTTGCTCGCGGTCGCCGGAGCTGGTTGGTGGTGGCTGTCGGGCGGACGTTACGTCTCGACCGACAATGCCTACGTGAAGGCCCACATCGTCCAGATCTCGCCCGAAGTCTCGGGCCAGGTCCGTCGCGTCCTCGCCAAGGACCATGCGACCGTCGAGGCGGGCCAACCGCTGCTCACCATCGAATCGAGGCCGTTCCGGCTGGCGCTCGACAGCGCCGAGGCCGAACTGGATACGGCGCGCGCCCATGTCGAGACCCTGCGTGGCATCTGGCGCGAGGCGGTCGCCGAATTGGCCGACGCCGAGGCACGCGCGGTCTATTTCCAGCGCCAAGCGCAGCGGCAGGAAGAACTGGCGACGAAGGGTGTGGCCTCGGCGAGCAAGCGCGACGAATCGCAGAACGACGCTCGCGCGGCGGCCGATCGTGTGTCGACCGCGCGCGAGAAGCTGCAGCGCGTGCTTACGGCGCTGAACGGCGACCCGCAGCTACCCGCCGATTCCCACCCCATGGTTCGGGAGAGGATCGCGGCACGGGAACGGGCGGCCCTCGATCTCTCGCGCACGACCGTCCGTGCGCCGGTCGACGGTGTGGTGGTGAACATGCGCCTGCAGCAGGGCGAGCAGATCAAGGCGGCGACGCCACTCTTCTCGCTGGTGGTGCTGAGCCGTCCGTGGGTCGAGGCGAACTACAAGGAAACCGAACTGACGCATGTACGGGTCGGCCAGAAGGCGACCGTGATGCTCGACACCTATCCCGACGAGACTTGGGAGGCGATCGTCGAGAGCGTCAGCCCGGCGACGGGCGCGGAGTTCGCGATCCTGCCGCCGCAGAACGCCAGCGGGAACTGGGTGAAGGTCGTGCAGCGTCTGCCGGTAAAGTTGCGGCTGCTGCCGCATGTCGGCGAATCCCCGCTGCGCGCCGGCATGACCGCGACGGTGAAGATCGACACCGGCCGCCAGCGCGACCTGACGAGCTTGATCGGCAGCACGAAGGAGGCGCCGCGGCCGCCAGCGCCATCGTCCACGCCGCACGACGCGACGGCTCAGTCGAAGTAGCCAAAACGCTAACTCAAAATCCGTCGTCTCGACCGGAGCAGGGCGGACGAAGTAGCGCTACGAAAACTCCGTCGTCTTGAGCGAAGCGCCGGAGGCGCGCAGTCGAAAGACCTATTTTCGCTTCCACACACTGTGCGTCGGAAAAGAGGTCCTTCGACTGCGCCGCCCTGCAGGCGGCTCCGCTCAGGACGACGGCAGGGTCAACCACACGCCAACGAATAGATGTGCTGGACCTCGCCGGGCAGCGGCATCGCCTGCCAGGTCTTGCCGGCATCGCGGGTACCGAAGACTTCGCCGTCGTAGCGGGCGCCGATATAGACCTGTCCGGCGTCGGTCGGATGCAGGCCGATCGACATGATGGTGCCATGCACCTGGACCTTGTCGAATCGCGTCCAGCTCTCGCCGCCATCCTCGCTGCGGTAGAGGCCGCCGTCCTTGCTGGCCGCAGCGACGGAGAGGGCCGAGTAAAGCGTGTTGGGCTCGACCGGCGAGACGCGGATGTCGCGGCCGTAGGTGGTGGGCGAGAAGCGGCCGACTTCCATGTCCTTCCAGGTACGGCCCTGGTCGGCGCTCCGAAAGAGGCCCATGCGCACGGCAAGCCACAGGCCGTCGGGATCGGCGGGGTTGATCGTGACGGCATGGCTGTCGAGCATGCCCTCTGCGGTCGTATCGCTTACGATCTTGCTCTTGAGGTGCTCGTGCTCGGCGAGCTTCAGCAGGCCGGCACTGCAATCGGTCCAGGTCTGGCCGAGATCGATGCTGCGCATGACGCCGTTGATCTCGAGGGCCGCATAGATCTCGTCGTGGCGCTTCGGGTGCTGCACGAGCCGCATCACACGCGACGCAAAGGGCCCCTTGCAGTGCGTGTCGATGCCGGGCGTCGGCAGGCGCCGCCAGGAGGCGCCGCCATCGTCGCTGCGATAGACGTCGATGGGCGACGCGCCGGCGAAGATGCGGTTGGGATCGCGCGAATCGACCAGGAAGGACCAGACCTCCTTGCCCGCGTCGGGGAACGCGGTCCGGCGAAAGGTGGCGCCGCGGTCCGTGCTGCGCCATACGCCGTCGTTGGTGCCGGCAAACACCGTCTCCGGATCCTTCGGATGGACGAAGACGGTGAAGGCCTGGACGGTACCCAGCACGTGCTGCCAGTCACCGCCCGCGGTGCCGCGGCGGAAGATGCCGACGCGGCCTGGGTGATCGGGCTTCCCGAAATAGCCGGCGACGCCGACATAGATGTTCGACTGCTCGGCCATGACGGGCTCCCGGCTCAGTTCTTCTTGACCAGCGGGCACTCGCTGTCGGCCAGCGGCCGGAACGCGTCCTCGCCCGAGATCTCGGCCAGGAGCTTGTAGTAGTCCCACGGGCCCTTCGACTCCGACGGCTTCTTGACCTCGAAGAGGTACATGTTGTGCATCTTGCGGCCGTCCTGGCGGACATAGCTCGGGCCGAAGATCGGGTCTTCCCACTTGGTGGCCTTCATCGCGGCCATCACCTTGTCGGCATCGTCGGTACCGGTCGCCTTGACCGCGTTCAGGTAGGCGAGGGTGGCCGAGTAGAAGCCAGCCTGCACGCTGGTCGGCATCTTGCCGTTGAAGCGGGCGGCAAAGCGCTTGGAGAAGGCACGCGTCCGGTCGTTGAGATCCCAGTAGAACGCCTCGGTGAGGTTCAGGCCCTGCGAGCGCTCGAGGCCCAGCGAATGGATGTCGGAGATGAAGACCAGCAGGCCGGCGAGCTTCTGGCCGCCCTTGACGATGCCGAACTCGGAGGCCTGCTTGATCGAGTTGATCGTGTCGCCGCCGGCATTGGCGAGACCGATGATCTGCGCCTTCGAGCCCTGCGCCTGCAGCAGGAAGGACGAGAAGTCGTTGGTGTTGATCGGATGCTTGACGCCGCCGACCACCGTGCCGCCGGCTTTCTTGACGACGGCGGAGACGTCGCGTTCCAGCGCGTAGCCGAAGGCATAGTCGGCGGTCAGGAAGAACCAGGTCTTGCCGCCGGCCTTCACGACCGCCGAGCCGGTGCCGTTGGCCAGGGCCGCGGTGTCGTAGACCCAGTGGATCAGGTAGGGGTTGCAGAGCTTGCCGGTGAGGTCCGACGAGGCGGGGTCGGGGGCGATGAAGATCTTCTTCTTGTCGCCGGCGACGCGGGCCGCGGCGATCGACGAGGACGAGGCGCCGGCGCCCATCACCATGTCGACCTTTTCGTTGTCGTACCAGCGACCGACCGTGGTTGCCGCGACGTCCGCCTTGTTCTGGATGTCGCCGGAGACGAGTTCGATCTTCTGGCCGAGCACGGTGCCGCCGAAGTCTTCGATCGCCATCTGGGCGGCGAGCACGGCACCGGGGCCGTTGATGTCCGCGTAGAGGCTCGACAAATCGGTGGCGACGCCGATCTTGAGCGTGTTGTCGGATAGCTGGGCTGCCGCCGGCAGCGCCGATGCCGCAAGGCAGAATGCGGCCGTGGCAAGCAGGTTACGTCTCATCGTTTCTCTCCCTAGGTTTTGTCGTTGAGACAAACCTAGCAAGCTGTCGGCAAGCCGCAAAGCAGGAGGAGACGGAAGATGATCGAGAAAATTCTGGACATCCCCACCAAGGACGGGGCGATGGAGACCTTCATCTGCCATCCGGAGCGGGGTGGACCGTATCCCCCGGTGCTCATGCTGATGGATGCCCCAGGCATCCGTGAGGAGCTCTACGACATGGCCCGCCGTCTCGCGACGGTCGGCTATTACGTGATGCTGCCCAACCTCTACTACCGCGCCGGCACGGATACCAAGTACGGGCCTGACGTGCTGAAGCACGGCAGCGACGAGCACAAGCGTATGCGGGCGGTGCGCACGAAGATGACGATTCCGCCGGTCATGGACGACGTGGCGGCGATGATCGCCTATGCCGACGCCCAGAAGGAATCGAAGAAGGGACCCGTCGGCACCCACGGCTATTGCATGAGCGGTCCCTATTCGCTGGCGGCGGCGGCGCGCTATCCCGACCGGATCGCGGCGGCGGCCTCCTTCTACGGCACCTGGCTGGTGAGCGACGCCGTCGAGAGCCCGCACCTGACGCTCGGCAAGGCCAGGGGTGAGCTATACATCTCCTGCGCCGAGCACGACGAGTTGGCGCCGCCCGAGATGGTCGAGAAACTCAAGGCCCTGTTCGACAAGTCCGGCGCCAAGGGTGAGCTGGAGATCCATCCGACCGTGCATCATGGCTTCGCCTTCCCTCAGCGCTGGTGCTACGACAAGCCGGCCGCCGAGCGGCACTGGGAGCGCCTGATTGCGCTCTACCGCCGTAACCTCGGCTAGACGACACAGGGGTCTCGCGATGGATGGGCAGGTTTTGACGCAGATCGAGATCGACCGGCGCATTTTCGATCTCTACGACGAGTACTGTCACGGCGGGATGGATCGCCGTACCTTCCTGGCGCGGGCCGCTGCCGTGACGGTGGGAGGGCTGGCCATGGCACAGGCACTGATGCCGCACTACGTGCAGGCCCAGACGATCTCCTTCACCGACGACCGCATCAAGGCCACATACGTCACCTATCCGTCGCCCGGCGGGACGTCGGGCACGATGCGCGGCTACCTCGTTCAACCGAAGGGCAATGGCCCGTTCCCGGTGGTGTTGGTCATCCACGAGAATAGAGGGCTCAATCCCTACATCGAGGACGTGGCGCGCCGCGCGGCGACCGAGGGGTTCCTGGCGCTGGCCCCGGACGGCCTGTTCCCCGTCGGCGGCTATCCCGGAAACGACGATGACGGCCGCGCGCTGCAGGCCAAACTCGACCCGGCCAAGCTGCGCACCGACATGGTGAACAGCGCGCGCTTCCTGAAGACCCATGCGATGTCGACCGGCAAGTTGGGCGTCACCGGCTTCTGCTGGGGCGGCGGCACGACCAACTTCCTGGCCGCGACCCTCGGCGCCGACATGAATGCCGGCGTGCCGTTCTACGGCGCGGCGGCGGAGACCGCTTCGGTGCCGAACATCAAGGCACCGCTTATGGTGCAGTACGCCGAGACCGACGAGCGCATCAATGCGATGTGGCCGGCCTACGAGGCGGCGTTAAAGGCCAACAACGTCCCTTACGAGATGTTCATCTATCCCGGCACGCAGCACGGCTTTCACAACAATTCGACGCCGCGCTACAACGAGGCACAGGCGAAGATCGCATGGGACCGGACGATCGCCTTCTTCAGGAAGAACCTGGCCTGACTTTCCCGTCGTCTCGACCGGAGCCTCGCCCCTCGAATACCTCGGGGTAAACTCCGCGAGGCGTAGCGGAGAGACCTTTTCTCGGCCAAATGCCGACAAATCGTGGATAGAAGGTCCCTCCACTCCGCGCGGAGTTTACCCCGAGGAACTCGAGGGGCGCTCCGGTCGAGACGACGCAATCTTGGAGGAGCCTAAACGCGCCGTGCTCAAGCGGCTCTTGCCGGCTTCGGCTTGCTGGCCTGCCATTCGTCAAGCTTGTGGCGAGCACCGTTCTTGGCCGGGTCCAGCGCCGATTCCTGTCCCGGCACCTTGGCGGCCAGCTCGATCACGTAGCCGTTGGGGTCGCGGAAGTAGATCGACCGGATGAAGTGATGGTCGGAGACGCCGCGAACCTCGCGGCCCTCCGCCTTGCCCTTGGCGAACATGCGGTCGAGAACGTCGGGTTCGACCTCCAGTGCAATGTGGAGGTCGAAATCGTGCTGGTCCTTGAAGGCGAACGGCATGTCCGGTGCCTCGAAGAAGGCGAGGCAGGACCCGTCGTCGAGCTGGAAAAAGGTGTGCAGGACGCCGGCGCCGGTCGCGCGGCCTGTCTTCGTCGCCTCGATCTTGAGCGTATGAACGAGGGGGAGGCCGAGGAAGTCCTCGTAGAACTTCCTCGTCTCCTCGGAATCGCGGCAGCGATAGGCGTTGTGGTGCAGACTCTTGATCATCGAAACCTCCGATCAGATCGTTTGCACGGAGCCTAGCGCGCTCCTAGCGGTCGAGCCAGACGTCCTCGAATCGCCAGTGATTGTAGATGGTGTTGACCGCGAGCGTCACGGCCTTCACCTCGGGGCGCCAGCAGGTGCCGCCCCAGCCATGCTGGATGACGGGACGGGCGCCGTCTTCCTGCAGCTTCTTGTCGATCTCCCACACGAGCTTCCGGCGGGCGTCGATGTCGGTCATCATCGACTGCTGGTCGAACAGCTTCTCGACATCCGGATTGCAGTAGTTGGTGTAGTTGCGCTCCGAGCCGCAGCGGAAGGTCTCGTAGAACACGACGTCCGGATCGTCGACGCCGACACCCTGGATGTTCATGCCGATGGCGAAGTCGCGGCGCATCATCCGGTTGTACCAGACCGCGGTTTCGAGCGGCTCCAGCTCGGCCTGGATGTTCACCTGCTTCAGATGGTCGATCAGGATGACTGCGGGATCCCTGTAACTCGGGATGTTGCGCGTCGAGACCTTGATCTTCAGCGGCTTGTCGGCCGTGTAGCCGAGCTCCGCCATGATCTTGCGGCCTTCCTCGCGCGCCTTGGCGACGTCCGGGCCGTAGCCGGCCACAGTCGAGAGGAACTCTGTCGGCATGCCCCAGAGTCCCTCCGGTGGCGGCAGCATGGCGCCGCCGATCCGGTAGTTGCCCTGGCCCAGGATCTCGTTGAAGGCACTGCGGTCGATCGACAGGGCCATGGCCCGGCGGATTTTCGCGTCGTCGAAGGGTGGCTTCTCGCGGTTGACCAGCAGGTTGGCCTGCGTGTTGGTCGGCTGCGCCTCGCAGATCGCCGTCGGCGCCTGGACCTTGAGATCGTTGACCATGGCCGGCGTGACGACCGACGTGAAGGTCATGTCGAGCTTCCCGGCGACGAAAGTCAGGAGCGAGGTCGCTCGGTTCGGGATGATGGAGAATTCGATCGCGTCGAGATAGGGGCGACCGGGCTTCCAGTAATCCGGATTGCGGGCGAGCTTGATCGACTCGTTCTGTTTCATCTCGACGAACTTGAACGGGCCGGTGCCGATTGGCTTCTGCCGCATCTGCGCCGTCGGGACGTGGCAGGGATAGACCGGTGAGAAGGCCGCGGAGAGCATGGTGAGCAGGGAGGGCTGCGGCCGCTTGAGATGAAAGGTCGCCTCACGGTCGCCGTTGACAGTGACCTTCTCGAGATTGAAGTACCAGGTTTTGCGCGGGTTCTTGCGCAGCTTCGATTCGTCGGAGATCACCATGTCCCAGGTGCACTTCACGTCGGCGCTGGTGAAGGGCTTGCCGTCGTGCCACTTCACGCCGTCGCGCAGCTTGAAGGTGATCTGCTTGCCGTCGTCGCTCCACTTCCACTCCGTGGCGAGCTCGGGAATGATGTTGTCGGGCTTGTTCTGCTTGGTCTTCGGATCGAACATCACCAGGTTGTTGTAGACCGACATGAACGGCATGACGGTCGAGATCGTCGCTTCCTCATGGATGGAGGCGCTCGGCGGATTGTCCATGTGGGCGATCTTGAGCGTGCCACCGGATTTCTGCGCCCAGGCGGCCGGCGCTGCGGACAAGGCCAGGATCGCCGCAACGAGCGGCAGTGTCGGATTTGCCATCCTTCGTTTCCTCCTCTTGTTTGTGATGACGCTAGCACTTCGCTGTGCCTAGAGTCGGGCCATGAAGCTCATCGGTTTGCTGGTCGGAATGCTGCTCGCGGTGCCGGCCGCCGCCCAGAACTACCCTTCGAAGCCGATCAAGATCATCACGGCCTTCGGCCCGGGCACCGCGACCGACATCGCCGCGCGCGCGATCGGCCAGGACATCGCCGTCCAGACCGGCCAGACCGTCGTCATCGACAATAAGCCCGGTGCCGAGGGCCAGATCGCGGCGCAGTCTGCCGCGGCGGCGGCCCCGGACGGCTACACGCTGTTCTTCACGACGCAGACCACGCAGGCGATCAACCTGCACGTCTACAAGTCGCTGGCCTACGATCCGGTGAAGAGTTTCGCGCCGATCGCCGGCATCACGCTCGGCGCCCAGATCGTGATGGTGCGCAACGACCTCCCGGCGAAGACCATCCAGGAGTTTGTTGCGCTCGCGAAGGCTCAGCCCGGCAAGCTGAGCTTCGGCAGCGGCAACGGGTCGAGCCGGGGCGGGGCCGAGCTGTTCCGCATCATGACCAGGACCAACCTGCTGGGCGTGCCCTACAAGACCCAGCCGCAGGCGATCACCGACCTGCTGGGCGGTCGCATCGACATCATCTTCTCGGACTTCACCGTCGGCCTGCCGCCGGTCCTCGATGGCCGTGCGCGCGGTCTCGCGGTCACCAGCAAGCAGCGCATCCCGGGTCTGGAGCAGTTCCCCACGGTCGACGAGAGCGGCGTCCCGGGCTTCGAGATGTGGGCGTGGACGGCAATGTATGCGCCCGCCGGTACGCCGAAGCCGATCATCGACAGGCTGAATGCGCTGGTGCGGCAGGCGGCCAAGTCGCCGGCTTACCTCAACCTGCTCAAGGCCAATTACGGCGTCTCGTTCGTCGGCTCGCCGGAGGAACTCGCTGCTTTCCAAGCGACCGAAACCAAGAAATGGGCCGAGATCGTGTCGATTGCCGGCATGAAGGAACCTTAGACGTAGACGGGTTCGAGTCGACTTAAGGTTCCGTCGTCTCGACCGGAGCGCGAAGCGCGAAGCGGAGAGACCTTTTCTCAACCAAAGAATGGCTGGTCGTAGAGAGAAGGTCTCTCCGCTACGCCTCGCTGCGCGAGGCTCCGGTCGAGACGACGGGTTATTGGACGTTCTGGACTCGTCCGGTTGGATTTCAGAGCGGGTGGGTGCGGCGCAGCCGGGCGGAGACCATGATCTGCCAGATCGCGGCGAAGAGGACGCAGGCCGCGACGAGGAAGAAGGCGCTGCGATAGTCGGCGACCGCCGCGATCAGGCCGAAGAGCGGCGGGCCGATGACGGCGCCGGAAAAGGCGAGGGCGGTCTGCACCGCCGCCACGGCGGCGACCTGACCCGGTGGCGCGAGGGCCGCGAACTCCGCGATCGACACGCCGTTCCAGCTTATTACGACCGTTCCGTAGGCAAAGACGATCAGGCCGATGAGCCAGTAGGGCGTTTCGGCCGATATGAAGCCGGTGGCCACTGCGCCCAGCGCGATTCCGATGCCGGTCCAGCCCAGCAGCATCATGCGCGGGAAGCGGTCGCCCAGCGCGCCCAGGATCAGGCGCTGCACCGTGCCGCCGATCTGCGCCAGGAAGAGCAGGAAGCCCGCCTCGGCGATACTGAGCCGGCAATGCTCGTAGAGGTAGGTGACCAGGAAGAACGTGAAGGTGTGCTGCGCCACGACATAGAGCAGGGCCGACCAGCCAAGCACGCGCATCTCCGGATGCCGCATCACATAAGCGACGGACGACCAGATCCCTTGCGACGGCGCGGAGGGCGCGACGGACGCATCGAGGCGCGCTCGCAGGAGTTCCAGAACGCCGGCGCCGACCAGCATGAGGGCGGCGGCCGCGAGCGAGGCGCCGCGCCATCCCAGCGCGGGCAGCAGCAGCGGCAGCACGACGCCGGCAGCGGCGAAGCCCAGCGGCACGCCGGTCTGCTTCACGGAAAAGACGAGGCTGAACCAGGCGCGCGGCACGCGCTGGCTCAGGATATGGGCCGAGGCGGGATTGATCGGGCCCTGGGCGAAGCCGATGAAGGCAACCGCGACGACGGTCGCCGCCACGAAAGCCGTCGCGTTGAGGGCCAGGCCCACTGCCGCCGCCAGCATCGCGAACTGGCAGACGCGGACGGCGCCCAGCCGCGAGATCGGCGCCGCGCTCCACAGCGCGACGCCCGAGGCGATGGCGTAGGTGACGGCCGTGAAGGCACCGACCAGTTTCGGTGCGATCCCGAGGTCGCTTGCAACGGCCGGCATCAGCACGCTGAGCGAGAGCACCGCCAGCGAGATAAGCACCTGCGTGCCCAGCATCGCCCCAACCGGGACGAGCGCTTGGCGCAGTCCCGGGCGCGGAGTGTCCGTATCGGGAACCGCGCCCGGTGACATCCTACAGACCGTAGAGGTCGGCCTTGTTCAGGATCGTGTTGCGCAGGATGCGGATCGAGGCGACGTCGACCATGATTCCGTCGACGTTGATCGCACCCAGGCCGGCCGCCTCGGCCTCGGCATAGGCTTTTTCGAGCTTGCGGGCACGCGCGATGTCCTCGGCCTTCGGCGAATAGACGTCGAGTGCGATGTCGATCTGCGAGGGGTGGATCGCCCACTTGCCGACGCAGCCCAGGATCATCGAGCGCTGGCACTCCTCGCGATAGGCGTCGGGGTTCTTGAAGTCGGCGAACGGGCCGTCGACCGGATCGATACCGGCGGCGCGGCAGGCCATCACCAGCCGGAAGCGGGCATAGTGCCAGACATCGCCCGGGTAACCCGCGGAGTCACCCACGTTCTTGTTGGTCACGCCCATTGAGGCCGAGAAGTCGCCCATGCCGAACACCAGGCATTCGAGGCGCGGCGTGCAGGCGGCGATCGCGTCGACGTTCTGCATGCCCTCCACTTCCTCGATCAGCGCTTCCAGGCCGATCTTCCGCTTCATCTTCAGCTTCTTCTCCATCTGGTGAAGCAGCTTGTCGGCGAACAGCACGTCGGCCACGGTCTGGACCTTGGTCATCATGATCGTATCGAGATGGTCGCCGGCGCCCTCGACGATCTCGATGATGTCCTCGTAGGCATACTCGGTGGTCAGGTCGTTGATGCGCACGCAGCGCGTCTTGCCCTTCCAGTTGAGCTCCTTGAGGCCCTGGATGATCTTCTTGCGGGCGTCGCGCTTCTGGCTCGGGGCGACGGCGTCCTCGAGGTCGAGGAAGACGTGGTCGGCCTTCGACTCCGACGCCTTCTGGATCATCTTCTCGCTGGAGCCGGGCGTCGAAAGCTGGACGCGGCGGGCGCGCTTGGGGCGGTCGGTCATGTCTGTCTCCTCAAATCACGATCTTGTCGTCGCGCAGGCGGGCGATATCGGCCGAACTGCAGCCGATGCTCTGCAAATACTGGTCCGTGTGCTCCCCGAGCAAGGGGGCGCGATGGCGCACGCGGCCGGGCGTCTCGGTCATCTTCACCGCGACCCCGGCGATCTGGACCTCGTGGTCGAGGCCGGGATGCGGCACCCAGGGCAGCATCTCGCGCGCCTTGAAGTGCGGATCGGCCACGATGTCCCGCACGTTGTAGACGGGCGAGAACGGCACCTTGCCGCCGAAATGCGCCAGCAGCTCCTGCTTGGTACGCTGGCGGGTGAAGTCGGAGACGGTGGCGATGAGCACGTCCTGGTTGGCGCGGCGATCCTGCACCGTGATGAACCGCGAGTCGGTGGCGAACTCCGGCCGATCGATCAGCCGGCACAGGATCGGGAAGTGCGCGTCGGCATGTGCCGCGATCGTCACGAAGCCGTCCTTCGCCGGGAACATGCCGAACGGGCAGAGCAGGGGATGATGGTTGCCTTCGGGATGCGGCAGCGTCTGCGCGTAGGAATGCTGGTGCATGATGCGCTCGCAGACCGCGAGGATCGCGTCGACCATGCCGACATCGACGAACTGCCCCTTGCCGGTCTTGTAGGCGCGGAAGATCGCCGAGACGATGCCGAAGGCGCAGGTGATGGCCGGCACGATGTCGCCGACTCCGGGGCCGACCTTCATCGGCGTGTCCTTGTCGGGGCCGGTGATGGCCATGATGCCGCCCATCGCCTGGCTGATCACGTCGTAGGCCGGAAAGTCCGAGTAGGGACTCTTGCCCGTACGGACGTCGCCGAAGCCGCGGATCGTGGCATAGACCAGCTTCGGGTTGCGGGCGTGTAGCGTCTCGTAGCTGAGGCCGAGGCGGTCCATGACGCCGCCGCGGTAGTTTTCGACGACCGCATCGGCATTGTCGCAGAGCTTCAGGACCAGCTCGCGGCCGGCCGCCGTCTTGAGGTCGATGGCGATCGACTTCTTGTTGCGGTTGACCGACGCGAAGTAGCCGCCGAACGCCTTGAGCTGATCGTCGACATGGTAAGGACCGATGATGCGCGTATGGTCGCCGTCGAGCGGCTCGACCTTGATGACTTCCGCGCCCTGGTCCGCCAGCAGCATCGTACAGTAAGGGCCGGCCAGCATCTGCGTGAGGTCGACAATCCTTACGCCATCGAGCGCACCCAGAACTTCAGTGTCGCTCACTTGTCTCCCCAGTGACTGCGCCGCTTGATCAGCACGGTGCGCTCGCCCTCGAAGATGTTCTTGTCGTCCTGGTTCACCCCGTAGTGCTTGAAGCGGACGATGCCGGCATCTTCCTGCCTGGCGTCTTTCTTCTCCAGCACCTCGGTGTAGCAGTAGAGCGTGTCGCCGTGATGAAGCGGGCCCTTGAGGCGGATCTTGTCCATGCCGAGTTCCATCAAGGCGTTCTCGGCCGTGTCCTCGGCGGCGAGGCCGATGCACATGGAGATGGTGACGCCGCCGAAACCCAGCCGCTTGCCGTAGGGCATCGACTGGGTCAGGTGCTCGTTGAAGTGGGCCTCGGCCGTGTTCATGGTCACGTTGGTGATCCAGACCTGCTCCATCGGCTCCACGGTCTTGCCGCGCGCGTGCTTCATCACGTCGCCGACGGTGAAGTCCTCGAAGTAATTGGTCTTGCCGGTGAGTGCGGAGACTTTGAGACTTGAAGCTGACATCAGTTCCTCCCGCGGCCGAGCAGGCGGTCCGATATGATGCGCTTCTGGATCTCCGAGGTACCCTCGAAGATCTTGGTGAGACGCGCGTCGCGCCAGTGACGCTCGACGGCATGCAGGGTGGTGTAGCCGGCGCCGCCGTGGATCTGGATGCCCTCGCTGGTGACGCGCTCGGCCATCTCGGAGGCGAAGAGCTTCACCATCGAGGCTTCCTTGTCGCATCGCTGGCCGGTGTCGATCTGCTCGCAGACGAAATACATGAGCTGGCGGGCCGCCTCGATCTGGGTCGCCATGTCGGCGATCTTGAAGCGGATGGCCTGGAAGTCCGAGATCGAGTGGCCGAACTGCTTGCGGTCGTTGGCGTACTGGATCGAATCGTCCAGTGCGCCCTGGGCCAGGCCGATCGCACGGGCGGCGGTGTGGGCGCGGGCCGTCTCGAGGCCCGACGTCGCATAGTAGAAGGCGTGGCCTTCCTTGCCGATCAGGTCGGCTTCGTCGACGCGGAAATTGTCGAAGGCCAATTCCCAGGTCTTCCAGCCAAAATAGCCGATCTTGGGGATCGGCGCGCCGCTGACGCCCTTGGGCAGCTCGCCGCGCTTCTTCTCGACGAAGAACATCGACAGTCCGAGATGGCGCTTGCCCGGAGGCGCCTCCGACGTGCGCGCGATGATGATCATGAAGTCGGCGCCGTCAGCGAAGGTGCACCAGTACTTGTTGCCGCTGATCAGGTAGCCCGAGCCGTCCTTCCGGGCGCGGCAGGAGATGTTGGAGATGTCGGAGCCGGCATTGGGTTCGGACATGGAGAAAGCGCCGAGGAACTCGCCCTTGGCCATGCGCGGCAGGTAGCGGCTGCGCTGTTCTTCGCTCATCTCGTGGGAGCCGATCAGCAGGTTGCCGCGGGCGATGATCGACGCGACGCTCATCCAGCCGCGCGACAGCTCCTCGGTGACGAGGCAGTATTCGGAGCAGCCGAGCCCCAGGCCGCCATACTGCTCGGGGATCAGGATGCCGAAATAGCCGAGTTCGGCCATCTTCTCGCGCAGGTCCATCGGGATGTCGCCCTTTTCGGGGTCGAGCCTGTTGGCGACCGGCAGCACTTCGTTCAGCGTGAACTCGCGCGCCTGCTCCTGGATCATGCGGCGTTCTTCGGTAAGGAAAGGCATTACTGGGGATTCCTGAGACGGACGAGATTGGTGCGCTTGAAGTCGATGACGAGCTCTTCGCGCTGGTTGAAGCCCTTGCTGTGCCAGCTGACGATGCCGAACCCCTTGTGGGAGTCCGAGACACGCCGGTCGAGCACGACCGATTCGGCGCGCAGCGAATCGCTGGGATAGACGGGCTGGTGGTAGGTGAGTTCGTTGACGCCGAGGAACGGCCCGCCGCCTTCGCTCAGATCCTCGACGGTGAGGCCGAATACCGTCGTGAAGACGAGCAGGGGATTGGCCACGATGCCGGGATGGCCGTGCGCCTGGGCGTAGGCCGCGTTGTAGTAATGCGGATTGAAGTGCAGCGTCAGCGTCGAGAAGAGCGTGCTTTCCGACTCGGTGATCGTGCGTCCCCAATGGTGCCGGAACACGCGGCCGACCTCGAAATCCTCATAGCGGTTGCCCTTGGGCACCAGCCTGGCGCGGGCCCTGAAATCCTCTGACATTCTTGACTTAGCTCCTGGCTGACGCGCGGACGAGTTCGCCCACGTCGGTGAGTTCGTCGATGCGCTCGATGGCATCGTGCAGGCGACGGGTGCCGGATGCGCCAAGCAACGGCGTCACCAGGCTGTCGAACTTGGTCTCGATGGCCTGGCGCTGCTTCTCCAGGTCCGCCCAGGGAATGCCGGAGTCGTGCTTGACCTCGATGGTCGTGCCGTCGTCGAGCTGGATGGCCATCTCGGCCAGCGAGTGCGCCCAGTGCGGCTGGAAGTCGATCGACATCTTGTCGCGCAGGTCCTTGATGCGCGGTTCCTGCGTCACCGCCTCGTTGTAGGATTCGAGGTTGGCGGTATCGACGCCGGTCAGCGCCATCGCCACGGTCTGGCGCAGCGAGAACTTCGCCTCGAGCCCCGTGGTCGGGTTGGGGATGTTGCAAACCTTGTCGGCGCCGGAGTCGATCCTGAGCAGGATCTTCCGCACGCGCTCGGGCGGGAAGTTGTTCTTCAGCCGGATCTCCTTGGCGCACTCGATGGGCGCGTGCGTCAGGTAGCAGGCGGCGTGGTACTTGAAGAGATTGTTGCGCAGGTGCCAGCCCGACGGCGGCTCGCCGAGCGCCGCCTCGGCATTCAGGTGATCGCTTTGCGATGAGGCGAAACCCTGGTCGCATTCCAGCGAATCGCCACGCGCCGTGAAGCCTCTGGCGGCCAGCCGCGCCGCGCGCAGCCCGTGCTCGGAGGCGGTGCCGGCATGCAGCGGCTTGCACATCGTGCCGAAGTTCGACTTGAGGCCGGCCGCCTGCGTCGCGGCGATGCCGAAGGCGATGGCGAGCTGGCGATCGTTCAGGCCTAGCATGCGGCCGGCGGCGGCGGTGGCCGAGAAGGAGCCGACCGTGCCGGTGACATGGAAGCCCTTCTGGTAATGGCTGGGCGAGACCAGGCGGCCGACACGGCCCGAGGTCTCGTAGCCCGCGACGAAGCTCTCGATGAACAGGCGGCCCGAAGCCTTCATCTGTTCGCCAAGGGCCAGCAGGGCGGGAACGACCGTGACCGTGGGATGGCCGCCCATCGAGAAGTTCACGTCGTCATAGTCGAGTGCATGGCTGGCGGCGCCATTGATCAGCGTCGCGGTGGAGGGCAGCACGGTCTCCGAGCGGCCGACCAGGGTGGCCGGGCCGCGCGCGCCGTCTTCCAGCGCCTCGGCGACCAGGATGTCGGTCAGCTCTTCCTGCGCGCCGGCGATGGTGACGGCGAACCAATCGAGCAGGCACTGACGGGTGCGCTCGACCAGATCGTCGGGCAGGTCCTGCCAGGCGAGGGCGGCGGCGCGCTTGGCGATTTCGGCCGTGACCGGAACGACGGCAGCCATGTTTTCCTCCCGAATTTGAAGGCCCAAGTGTCGGCCACCGGCGGCCGTCTTGTCCACCATTCGGGCTTTCGCGCATCGATATGGCCCAGACACAACAAAGCCGCCCGGAGGCGGCTTTGTGCCGACTATCGTCGATCCGTCAGTCGCAGCAGCGAGCCAAGGCAGGAACGATCCTGGTGGCGGCAACTGCAGAGATCGCCGGCGTCGTGATGGTGTAGTTCACAGGATCACCTCCTTTCGATGTTGATGGGATGTCGAGCCTCGCACAGAGAAAGCGGGCTGCCTAGGGTTTCCTCGCGACGATGTGGAAGATGTGCCAGTGCTTGGCGTTGCCGCGGGGCGTGACGCCGTCGGCTTCCTCTTCGTCGAACATCTCCAGGTCGAGACCCTGGAGGAGCGCCAGGGCCTCGTCGCGCGAGACGAACGTCATGCCGGGCCGGTCGGCCCAGCTGTCGTGCGGACCATACCACTGGCCCGAAAAGCGACCGCCGGAGGGGAGTGCCTCGCGAATGCGCTCCCATGTCCGATGAAAGGCCTGTGGCTCACAGAGAGGCATGGCGAAGCTCGAATTGACGAGTTGGACTCCGAGCGGGATCGGCACTTCCTCGAGGCGCGCGAGGACCGGTGTGACATCGCAGCCATCGGGCAGCGGGCGCGCCTGCAACTGCCTCAAGGCCTCGGGTTCGGCATCGACGGCAACGACTCGCCAGCCCCGGTGCAGTTCTTCGATCACGTCTCGACCATCGCCGCAGCCGAGATCGATGACGAGGGCGTCATCGGGCGGGGTGCCGAACGCATCGAGCGCGGCGAGCAGTGTCTTGCGGGGAGGGCGGTCGCGAAGCTGCTGGTAATACGCGGCCCAGCCGGCGGACCGTTCGCTTTCCGTCATGCGCGTTCTCTTCGAAGTCCGGCGCTTGTCGTGCCGCGCCCCGTGTGATCGTATCGCAAGCCACAAATAATGAAGCAACGTTTCGGGAGGAATTTCATGAAGGGACTAGGAAGCCTTGCGTTGGCCCTCGTGCTTGCATTCGTGCCGCTGGCGGCGCGGGCGGATATCAAAGCCCTGGCCGAAGCCGCCAAGAAGGAAGGCGAGCTCACCTGGTACGTCGCTCATTACACGTCCGAAGGCGCCGAGGATCTCGGCCGCGGCTTCACCGAAATGTACGGCGTCAAGGTCAACGTCGTGCGTACGACGGCGCAGGTCGCCTATCAGCGCCTCCTGCAGGACATCAAGAACAACCAGACGATCTGCGATGTCTTCTCCTCGACCGATCTCGGTCACTACGCGCGCCTGAAGAGCGAGGGGCGCCTGGAGAAGTATGTGCCGGAAACGACCCCGAAGATCTCGGAGGCTTTCCGGAACTTTGATACAGACGGCTACTTCCACACCACCGCGGCCGGCCTGGTCGTCCTCACCTACAACACGGCGAAGGTAAAGGCCGAAGACGCGCCCAAGAAGTGGGAAGACCTGCTCGACATCAAGTGGAAGGGCAAGGTCTCGACCGGACATCCCGGCTTCTCCGGCTATGTCGGCACCTGGGTCCTGTCGATGAAGAAGCTCTACGGCTGGCAGTACTTCGACAAGCTCGAGAAGAACAAGCCGCAGATCGGCCGGTCGATCAACGACACGGTGACGGCCCTCAACGCCGGCGAGCGGCAGGTGGCGGCGGGTGCGGACGGCTCGACGCTTTTCAGTGCCGCGCGCGGAAATCCGCTGGCGGTCTCCTATCCCAGCGACGGCTCCGTGCTGATCATCTCGCCGTCGGCGATCATGAAGGGCACCAAGCATCCGAATGCCGCCAAGCTCTTCATGGAGTACCTCTATTCAATCGAGGCCTCGAAGATCAACGCCAAGCATTTCGGCATCCCGCTGCGTCCTGAAGTCCCGTCGCCTCCGGGTGCCAAGCCGATCAGCGAGATCAAGGTGATCCGGCCGACCGTCGCGGAAGTCGAGAAGGGAATCCCGGAAGTGATCGAGCAGTGGCGCGACACGTTCGGCAACTGATCCTCGGCGCCGCAGCATGTCGGTAGCGGCTCCGGCCTTCGATCCGGTCCCGGTGCGCCCCGTGCGTGCCAGCCGGTTCGATTCGTCCTGGCTCCTGTGGATCGCGATCATCGCGGTCCTCCTGTTCCTGGTGGTGAGCCCGTTCGTTTACCTGGTCATCACCAGTTTCCAGGCGGAGCGCACGGGCGACTTCACCCTGTCCAACTACGCGACGGCCTATGGCCGGGCGCGCTACGTCGATGCGCTGTTCAATTCGCTAAAGCTGGGGGCGGCGTCGGCCGCCCTTGCCGGCATCTTCGCGGTGCCGCTGGCCTGGGGCGTCGCGCGCACCAACATGCCGGGGCGCGGGCTCACGCGCATGCTGGTGCTGGCGACCTTCATCACGCCGCCCTACACCGGCGCCGTCGCCTGGATTCTGCTGGCCGGCCCGAACGCCGGCTGGCTCAACCGCTTCTACATGTTGGTGACGGGCGCCGAGGCGGGCCCATTTAACATCTACAGCTTCACCGGGCTCGCGGTCGTCATCGCGCTCTATTCGTTCCCCTACATCTTCATCTTCACGACGGCGGCTCTCGAGCTGGTTTCGTCGGAGATGGAAGATGCCGCCAACATCCTGGGTGCAGGCCCGTGGCGGACCATGCGCAAGGTGACCCTGCCGCTGGCGCTGCCGGCCATCCTGGGCGGCCTGATCATTTGCTTCCTCGAGGCGATCGCGCTGTTCGGATCGCCCGCCATGATCGCCATTCCGGCACGCTTCAACGTGGTAACGACACAGCTATTCCAGTTCTTCGGCAATCCCGTGCGGGTCGAGGTGGCCGCAGCCTATGCGATGCCTCTGCTGGGCGTCACCATCCTTCTGGTGCTGGTCCAGCGGCTGATCGTGCGTCGCAAGGGCTTCGTCGCGCTGACCGGCAAGGGGGGCGAGCGCCGTCCCATCCTGCTCGGCCGCTGGCGCTGGGTGATGTTTGGCTACGCCATGTTCGTCGCGGCGCTGGCGGTATTCCTGCCCTACATCTTCCTGGTCCACTCCGCTTTCGCGAAGGCGTGGGGCCGGGGCTTCCTGCTCGATAACATTACCCTGGCGAACTTCCACTTCATCCTGTTCGAACATGCGACGGCTGCGCAGTCCGTCATCAACAGCTTCGTCTATGGCGGGATCAGCGCCACGATCGCGGTATTCCTGACTTTGGGCGTCGCCTACATCGTGGCGCGGCGGCTGATCCCGTTCGGCGGCGTGCTGGGCTTCCTGTGCGTGGCGCCGTTCGTGATCCCGGGCGTGGTGTTGGCGATCGGCTTCTACGCCGCCTACGCGCCACCGCCGCTCTCACTCTACGGCACCGCCCTTATCCTGATCCTGGCCTTCACCACGCGCTTCCTGCCGGTGGGCTACGTCAACGCGAGTGCGGCGATCAACAGCCTCAATCCCGAGATGGAGGAGGCGGTCCGCGTGCTGGGGGGCAGTCGCATGACGGCATTGCGCCGGGTCGTCGCGCCGCTGCTTAAGCGCAACCTTCTGGGTGCCTGGCTGCTGATCTTCATTCCGGCGACGCGCGAACTGTCGGCAGCGATCTTCCTGTACGGTCCCAACACCAAGGTCGCCTCGGTCATGATCTTCGACATGAGCGAGGAGGGCAATTTCGAGCGCCTGGCGGCACTGGCGCTGGTCTTGCAGGTACTCACTCTGCCACTCCTGTATCTGGGCCAGCGAGCACTGGGCCGCGACTTCATGCTGAGGCGTACCGCGACATGAGCAAGCTGGTTTTGAAGAACGTCGCCAAGCGCTACGGCGCCTTCGAGGCGGTGTCCGATTTCTCGCTGGAACTGGCCAAGGGCGAGTTCGTGTCGCTGCTGGGCCCGTCGGGATGCGGCAAGACCACGACCCTGCGCATGATCGCCGGCTTCATGCCGCCCACCGACGGCAGCATCGAGATGGACGGCAAGCAGATCTCGTCCGCGTCGGGCGTCGTGCCGCCCGAGAATCGCCGCATGTCGATGATCTTCCAGAGCTATGCCATATGGCCGAACATGACGGTCGGCGAGAACGTCGGTTTCGGCCTGCAGGTCCGGAAGCTGTCGCGCGCCGAGATCGACCGGCGCGTCGACAAGATCCTGGACGTGGTCCAGATGCGCAACCTCAAGGGGCGCTATCCCGCCGAACTGTCGGGCGGCCAGCAGCAGCGTGTGGCGCTGGCCCGCGCCATCGTCGTCGAACCGGAAGTCCTGCTGCTCGACGAGCCGCTCTCCAATCTCGACGCCAACCTGCGCGAGGAGATGCGCTTCGAGATCCGCCGCCTGCACGACGAGTTCAAGATCACGACCGTCTACGTGACCCACGACCAGTCCGAGGCGATGGTCACTTCCGACCGCATCGTCGTGATGAACAAGGGCAAGATCGAGCAGATCGACGCGCCGCACGTTCTATACGGGCGACCGAAGAGCCGCTTCGTGGCGGGCTTTATCGGCCGCACCAACTTCGTCGAAGGGACGGGGCAGGGCAGCGACGTGCGCTTCGACGGGTTCGCCGCGGCAGCATCGGCGCTCGAAGGCGCCAGCGGTGGCGGCAAGCTGCTCTATTCGCTGCGGCCGCAGGCGATCGGCCTGTCGACCCAGGCGGGCAGCGGCCCCAATCTGTCGGTCGAAGCGGAGATCGTGGATCGTTCCTATCTCGGCGAGTACTGGGACTATCAGGTCCGTCCGCTGGCCGGCTCGAAGCCGCTGCGCGTGTCGACCGCCCCGACTGCCGTTTTCGAGGTCGGCAGCCGCGTCTGGCTGGAGATCGCGCCGTCCGCCATGGTACGGGTAGAGTAAGCATCCCAACGTTAGAGTGAGAGCATGACCGCAGGACCGTTAGCCCGTTTCAAAGTCCTCGACCTGACACGCGTGCGCGCCGGTCCGACCGCCGTCCGCTACCTCGCCGACTGGGGCGCCGACTGCATCAAGGTCGAGATGCCGCCGTCCGCCGGCGAGATGGACATGGGCGGTCCGCGCCACGGGCCCGACTTCCAGAACCTGCATCGCAACAAGCGGTCGATCACGCTCAACCTCAAGGAGCCGGACGGCAAGGCCGTCTTCATGAAGCTGGTCGAGCAGGCCGACGTCGTGGTCGAGAACTACCGCGCCGACGTGAAGTTCCGCCTCGGCATCGACTATGAAAGCCTGAAGAAGGTGAACCCGAAGATCATCCTCGGATCGATCTCGGGTTTCGGCCAGGACGGGCCCTACGCCGAGCGCGCCGGCTTCGACCAGATCGCCCAGGGCATGGGCGGCCTGATGATGGTGACCGGCAATCCGGGCGAGGGCCCGATGCGCGCCGGCATCGCCGTGGCCGACGTGGGCGCGGGCCTGCACTGCGCCATCGGCATCCTGATCGCGCTGCTGGAGCGTGAGACCTCGGGCCAGGGCCAGTGGGTCTCGTCGTCGCTGCTGCAGGCGATGATCTCGATGTGCGATTTCCAGGCCGCGCGCTGGACCATCGCCAAGGACGTGCCCGGCCAGGCCGGCAACAATCATCCGACCTCGATCCCGACCGGCGTCTTCAAGACCAGCGACGGCTACATCAACATCGCGGCGTCGGGCGGCCACATCTACAAGCGCTTCTGCGAGGCCGTCGCTTCGCCGGAACTCTATACCGACGAACGATTCAGTACCGACAAGGCGCGCGCCAAGAACCGCGATGCCCTGAACGACGAGATCAACAAGCGCGTCGCGAAGTACAGCAGCGCCGACCTCGTCGAGAAGCTGAACAAGGCGGGCGTGCCCGCCGGCCCGATCTACAAGATGGACGAGATGTTCGCCGATCCGCAGGTCAAGCACCTGAAGATGGCCCATCCCGTGCACTCGCCCAAGCTGGGCGATATCGAGCTGATCGGCCAGGCCATCAACATGAGCCGCACGCCCTTCGAGATGAAGACGGCGACGCCGGAGCAGGGCGAGCATACCGACGCCGTGCTGAAGGAAGCCGGTTTCGATGCAGCGGCCATTGCGGACTTCCGCAAGCGGGGCGTGATCTGACGATGATCAGCCCGACGCCGAACATGATCGCGGAGAAGGTGGGACCGGTCGGCCGGCTCGTCTTCAACAAGCCGCAGAAGCACAACGCCACCTCGACCGACATGTGGGAGGCGATCCCGGTCATTCTCGACGATTTCGAGAAGGACCCGGCGATCCGCGTCGTGGTGGTGACGGGCGCCGGCGACAAGGCCTTCGTCTCGGGCGCCGACATTTCCGAGTTCGAGAAGGCGCGCAACACGCCCGAGCAGGTCGCCTACTACGACAAGATCGGCGAGGAGGCCAACCGGCGCCTGAACAGGTGCTCCAAGCCGACGATCGCCCGCATCCGCGGCTACTGCATCGGCGGCGGGTTGGCAGTGTCGCTGCTCTGCGACATCCGCATTGCGTCGGAGAACAGCCGGTTCGGCGTGCCGGCAGCACGGCTCGGGCTGGGCTATCGCGCCAGCGGCCTCAAGATCCTGACCGACCTCGTGGGCCCGTCCCATGCCAAGGAAATCTTCTTCACCGCCCGGCACTTCAACGCGCAGGAGGCCTTCGGCATGGGGCTGGTCACGCGCGTCGTGCCCGACGCCGAACTCGACTCCTATGTCGACAATTACTGCAGGATGATCGGCGAGAATGCGCCGCTCACCATGCACGCCGCCAAGCGCACGATCGAGGAACTGACGCGCCTCGACGGCGAGCCGGACTTCGCCCGCCTCAACGGGCTGGTGAAGCAATGCTTCGATTCCCAGGATTACATCGAGGGTCGCACGGCCTTCATGGAGAAGCGTAAACCCTTGTTCAAAGGACGCTAGGGAGACGGCGATGACGGTTCTGACGCAAGAGCAGCGCGACGCTTTCTGGCGCGACGGGTATCTCATGGTGGAGGACGCCGTCACGCCGGCCCAGCTCGGGGCCCTGAAGGCGGAGATCGCAGGCTGGGTCGAGCAGAGCCGGGCGCACGCGACGCCGTTCGGTCCGCCCACCATCGACGGCCGTCCGCGGTTCGACATGGGTGCCGAGCACAGTGCGGAGAAGCCGGCGCTGCGGCGGATCAATAACCCGTCCGACATTTCCGACGCCTATCGCGAGGTCATGCTCGATGCCCGCATGGTCGACATGGTGGCCGACCTGATCGGGCCGGACGTGAAATTCCACCACTGCAAGATCAACCTGAAGCTTTCGGGAGCGCGGACCGAGGTCAACTACCACCAGGACTTCGCCTACACGCCCCATACCAACGACGACATCGTGACGGCGCTGTTGTTCCTCGACGACGTCGACGAGAGCAACGGCTGCCTCACCGTGGTGCCGGGCTCGCACAAGGGGCCGGTCCTGTCGCTGTTCGAGGGCGATCGCTTCACGGGCGCCGTTGCGGCCGACGAGGAGAAGAAGGCGCTCGGCGAGTCGGTTCCCTGTCTGGGCAAGGCCGGCAGCGTCTGCCTGATGCACACCCGCCTGCTGCACGGCTCGGCCGCCAACGGCGCCGACAAGTCGCGCGGTCTCTACATCTGCGTCTACACGGCCGCCGACGCGGTACCGATCGCCCGCAACCCGATGCCCAGTCCGAACGAAGGTCGTATCGTGCGCGGCAAGGAGGCCCGCTTCGCCCGCCTCAAGGAAGGGCTGGTCGAACTGCCGAAGCAGCCCAAGACCGCGTCCTTCTTCACCGTGCTGGGCCAGGATTCCAAGCAGGCGGCCGAGTGAGCGATCCGCTGCCGGCGATCACGGAGGCGCAAGCCACCGGCCAGATCGCCGATCTCTTTGCGGACATACGGGCCACCGTCGGCGTGCGTGTGGTCAATCTGGTCTGGCGCCATCTCGCGACCATGGACGGGGCATTGCCCTGGGCCTGGGCTGCCGTGAAGCCGCTCTATCTCGACGGCCTTCCCGATGCGGCGATGGCGACCTTCCGCCGGACCATGGACATTCCGCGGCTGGCCTCGCTGGTCGGCGACGAGCCCGCCAGCGTCGACGCCGTACTGGCGAGCTACGACCATTCCAACACGATCAACCTGTTCGCGCTGGGCGCCCTGCGCGCCTGGTTGAACGGCGAAGTGGTGGGCGAGGGCACGATCGCGCCGGGTCCGCGCAAGGCAGCCCCTGACCTGCAGTTGCCGAAACTCGCCTCCGAGGAAGACGTGGACGCCGCGACCTGGGCGCTGGTGCTGCGCCTCAACAAGTTCGGCGACGAGCCGCAGCCATTGATCCTTGCCAGCATGTACCGCCACCTGGCGCACGCGCCGTCGTTCCTGCAACGCGTCGAGGCGGCACTGGCGCCGGTCGCGGCGGACGGCTCGCTGCGCCGGGCGATCCTCGACAATCGCAAGACGGCCGCCGGCCTCGCCAGCACGCTCGCCCGCTCGATCTCCGCCGAGCGCCCGGCCCATGCCGACGCCATCGAGAAGGCCGTTGGCCTCTTCGTCGACCACGCCATCGGCAAGATGGTCACAATCTGCCGGGCGATCCGCGTGACGCGAGGCGGGTCGCTTTGAACGGCAAACGAATATCTCGTCGTCCGAAGCCTCGCAAAGCGAGGCGTAGCGGAGAGACCTTCTCTCAACGATTAGTCGGCTACTTGTAGAGGTAAGGTCTCTCCGCTACGCGCCCTCGGCGCGCCGGTCGAGACGACGGGATAGTGCTACTCCGCTGCCTTGCGCACCGTAGCGTTGCGCGCCAGCCATTCCGCCATCGCCTGTTCCATCGTCATGAACACCGCGCCGCCTTCCATCAGGCGCTGGATCAGGCGTTCGAGCATCATCATGCGATGGCCGCGGCCGATCACGTGCGGGTGGAAGGTGTAGGTGAGGATGCCGAAGTCCGGCTGGACGCGGGTCATGTAGGTGAAGTCGTCGACGAAATTGTCGAGGACGTTGGTGGCGTTCATCAGGCCCTGCTGCACCGAGCCATTGGGCAGGCGCATGTATTCGAAGTGCGGGAAGTCGTCGAGCGACCAGCTGATCGGCATCTCGAGCAGGGGCGTCTCGCGGCCGCGCACGAAGGGTTTCATCAGCTCGGCGACGTCGCCCTGGCGGGCGAAGTAGCAATCGTAGTCGTGGCCCATCATCGAGCTGTCGTACCGGATGCCGTGCTTCAGCAGCAGTTCGATGGAGTGGGGCGAGAGGTCCCAGGCGGGCGAACGGTAACCGCGGGCGGCACGGCCGCTGATGCGCCTGATCGATTCGTTGCCGCGCACGATCTCCTCCTCTTCCTCCTCGCGGGAGAGGGTGACGGGGAGGCGATGGGTCCAGCCGTGATGGGCCAGTTCGTGACCCGCCTCGACATAGGGCATCACGGCCTGGGGCGTGCTGTCGATCGTGTGGCCGGGCGTGAAGAAGGTGCCCTTGATGCCGTAGCGCTCCATCAGGGCGACCAGGCGCGGGATCACCACCACGTCGTACTCGCCCCGCGAGATCGCCGTCGGGGACGTCATGCCACGGGCAATGAAGCCCGAGAGATGGTCGTGGTCGAAGGTGAGGCAGACGATGTGGCGCGGCATGGCGCTGGCTCCCGCAGATGTTTCACGGAGCTTAGGCCGGATTGTCGTGCGCGCCCATCGTCCGATGCTATCCTGCGCCCTCATGCGCTTCGCTTTCCTGCTCGCGCCCTTGCTCGTCCTGTCCGGCTTGACGGCCCAGGCGCAGACGTATCTTGCGCAGCAATGCGTGCTGTTCGGCGACGCACAATATCGTCGCCTCGACGGCACGATCGAGAAGATCGCGGCACTGGAGTTCCCGCCGCCGACCATCGAGAAGATCGACATGAAGGTGGGACCGCAATCGGTCGCCGCGGCGCTCACGTTGCGCGGCCGGCTCACCTATCGCAATCGCGGCCCGCTCGAGACGCAGTTCGTCTGCCTGCTGGATGCGGCCGACAAGCCAGTGTTCTTCTATGCGCTGCCGGTGCCGGCGACACGCGCCGCGCCGACCCCGTTCGGACGGGGGCCGAGTGGTACGCCGCCGCCGGTCGCGACGACGGCGTTGGCGCCGAGACCGGTGCAGAAACCACCCGAGCCGCCCCGCCAGTCCTTGCCGGCCACGGCGATCCGCCTGCGCGGCCTCGTCCGCGAGGTCGGCGGCAAGCTGCAGTTCTTGCCCTGCGACGGCGCTCCCATGGCGCTGGAGGACCGGACGCCGGGGCAGGAACTGGGCAATGCCCTGCGGGCCCTGACGGCAGGCCAGGAAGGGCGGCCGATGTTCGTCGAATTCTACGGCGCCCGCGATGCGGGGCCGGGAGGCGGCATTGGCGCGCTCGAAGTGCGCCGGGCGGCGGTCGAGACGGCGGGCTGTCGGGAACGCTTCGACCAGCGCGAATGGATCGCCTCGGGCAGCGAGCCGTCCTGGCGCCTGGAGGTCACCGGGCGGGACATGATGCTGAACGTGCTGGGCAACCCGGCGCCCCAGCGCAATGCCCATGGTGGCCTGTCGCGGCCGGGCGACGGCAGCGTCGGCTACACGGCGCTGGACGATCCGGGGTTCGTGGCCACCTTCGCGGAACGACGCTGCGTCGATCCCCTGTCGGGCTCGCTCTTCGCCTACACGGTGGAGGTGCGCAGCGAGGGGCGGTCCTACGCCGGCTGCGCCGCCCACAATCCCGCCATGCCAGCCCCTTAAGGAGGACGCCGATGGATGATGCCGAACGCCTGCGCGAGATGGTCCATGCGGCCCAGCGGATCGTGGCCTTCACCGGCGCGGGGATCTCGACCGAGTCGGGAATCCCGGACTTCCGCTCGCCCGGGGGAATCTGGACCCGCTACAAGCCGATCTACTTCGACGACTTCATGGCCTCCGACGAGATGCGCCGCGAGTCCTGGCATCGCAAGTTCGCCACCGACGAGACCATGCTGAAGGCCGAGCCCAACGCCGGCCATCGGGCGCTCGCAAAGCTCGTGGAGCAGGGGCGGATGAGCGCCATCATCACCCAGAACGTCGACGGGCTGCACCAGCGCTCGGGCGTGCCGGACTCGAAGGTCATCGAACTGCACGGCAACACGACCTATGCCACCTGTCTGGATTGCGGTCACCGGCACGAACTCGCCCCGATCCGCCGCGCCTTTCTCGAGAAGGGAGAGGTGCCGGTCTGCGAGAAGTGCGACGGGATCGTGAAGACGGCGACGATTTCCTTCGGCCAGGCGATGCCGGAAGTGCCGATGCTGCGCGCCCAGGAAGAGACCCTGGCCTGCGATCTGTTCATCGTGCTGGGCAGCTCGCTGGTGGTCTATCCGGCGGCCGGCTTCCCTCAGATGGCCCGGCGCAACGGCGCGAAGTTCGTGATCGTGAACCGCGAGCCCACGGACCAGGACGCCGACGCCGATCTGGTCATTCACAAGGAGATCGGGCCGACGTTGAGCCGGGCAATCGGCGTCAATTGAGCGGAGAGCGTTGCGGCCCCGAGCGGGACGCGATTTAATCGATCAAGAGCATGGAGATTCCGATGCGGATCAATCGCAGGACTGCGCTGCTGGGAGGGCTGGGTGCCGCCGCCCTCGGCGCGATGCCTGCCGGGGCGCAGGACATCACCTTCTTCCGCATCGGCACCGGCGCCACGGCCGGGACCTATTTCCCGATCGGCGGCCTGATCGCCAATGCCATTTCGAATCCGCCCGGTTCGCGCGCCTGTGCCGACGGCGGCTCCTGCGGTGTGCCCGGCCTCGTCGCCACCTCGGTCGCCTCGAACGGTTCGGTCGCCAACGCCAATGCCATTGCCGCCGGCACGATGCAGTCGGGCTTCGTGCAGTCGGACGTGGCCTACTGGGCCTATACCGGCACCGGCATCTACGAGGGACGCCCCAAGGCGGACGGGCTGAGGGCGATCGCGAGCCTCTATCCGGAGAGCTTCCAGCTGGTCGCCCGCAAGGGCTCCGGCATCAAGTCGGTGATGGACCTGAAGGGCAAGCGTCTGTCGCTCGACGAGCCGGGGTCGGGGACCCTGGTCGATGCGCGGCTGATCCTGGCCGCCTACGGGCTCACCGAGAAGGACATGAAGGCGGAGTACCTGAAGACCCAGCAGGCGGCCGACAAGCTCAAGGACGGCACCCTCGATGCCTTTTTCAGCGTGAGTGGATGGCCGAACGGTGCAATCTCGGAATTGGCCGTGACGACCGGCATCGACCTCGTGCCGATCGCCGGGCCGGAGGCGGACGGACTGGTGAAGAAGTTCAACTTCTTCGCGACGGACGCGATACCCGACGACGCCTACAAGAACACGCCCGGCGTGAAGACGGTGAGCGTGAACGCCCTCTGGGTGACGTCGATCAAGCAGCCCGAGGCTCTGATCTATGCCATCACGGCGGCGTTGTGGAACCCCAACACCCGCAAGCTCCTCGACTCGGGCCATGCCAAGGGCAAGATCATCCGCCTGGAGGACGCGCTGCAGGGCATGGGCATTCCGCTGCACCCGGGGGCTGAGAAATTCTACAAGGAAAAGGGCATCATCAAGTAAGGCCCGACCGGGGAGATCGAAATGCGTTTGAAGGGCAAGACCTGCGTCGTCACGGCCGCGGGACAGGGGATCGGTGCGGCCACGGCACGGACTTTCGCACGCGAAGGCGCCACGGTCTGGGCGACCGACGTCGATGCCGGGAAGCTCGACGCGCTGAAGGGCGTGGAAGGGATCGTCACGCGCAAGCTCGATGTGCTCGACAAGGCCGCCATCGGCCAGCTCGCGGCGGAGACCGGGGCGGTCGACGTCCTGTTCAACTGTGCGGGCTTCGTCCATCACGGCACGGTGCTGGATGCGACCGACGAGCAGTGGCAGTTCGCCTTCGACCTCAACGTCCGCAGCATGTTCTGGACGATCCAGGCGTTCCTGCCGGGCATGGTGGCGAAGGGATCCGGCTCGATCGTCAACATGTCGTCGGCGGCTTCCTCCGTGAAGGGCGCCGCGTTGCGCTTCATCTACGGCACGACCAAGGCCGCTGTCGTCGGTCTCACCAAGTCGGTGGCCGTCGATTACGTGAGCAAGGGCATTCGCTGCAACGCGATCTGCCCCGGCACCGTCCAGACGCCATCGCTCGACGAGCGCATTTCGGCCTTGGGCGGAGGGGCGGACGCCAAGCAGTTCTTCCTGCAGCGCCAGCCCACCGGCCGCTTCGGCGCGGCCGAGGAGATCGCGGCCCTGGCGACCTACCTGGCCAGCGACGAATCGGCCTTCACGACCGGCACGGTGAATGTGATCGACGGCGGCTGGAGCGTCTGACGATGGACATGGCGGCCATCGCCGCGCTGGCGTCGGTCATCCCGGTGCTCACGGTCGAGAGCCGCGAGACCGCCGTACCGCTGGCCCGCGCACTGGTGAAGGGAGGCCTGCCGGTTATCGAGGTCACTCTCCGAACGGAAGCAGCTCTTGCCGCCCTGGAGGCGATCGCTGCCGAGGTTCCCGACGCTGTCGTGGGCGCAGGGACCGTGCTCAATCCCGTCCAGTTGGAGCGTGTGCAACGCGCGGGTGCCCGCTTCGCCGTAAGCCCTGGCTGTACGCGCCATCTGGCCGCGGCGGCACGGTCGTCGGGCCTGCCGTTCCTGCCGGGTGTGCAGACCGTCTCGGAGGCGATGACGCTGGCGGAGCAGGGTTTTCGCTTCCTCAAGTTCTTTCCCGCGGACGCGGCCGGTGGCTTGACCTGGCTCAAGGCGGTCGGTGCGCCACTGGCCGATCTTCGCTTCTGCCCGACCGGCGGGATCACGCCGGAGACGGCGCCGGCCTATCTGGCACTGCCGAACGTGGCCTGCGTGGGCGGCTCCTGGGTCGCGCCGCGTGGCGTCGTGGCAACAGGTGACTGGCAAAGCGTCGAACGACTGGCCGCCACGGCGTCGACGCTGAAACGCCGCTAGCGGAATGTCGGGAAAGGTGCTTCAAGACAGCACCAAGGAGTAGCGGCTACCGATGAACAGGCTGTCGTTTGCAGCGTTGGCGCTTTCGCTCGTGATGGGCGGGACAGCGCGAGCCGATTCCGTAATCATTCTCAATTCCGAGGAAGCGTCCTACAGCATCCTGAGCCGCAGCACGCGGACCGAGGTTGTGCGCCTCCCGGTCGGCCGCGAACCGCATCACCTGATCCTGTCGCCGGACGGCAAGGAAGTGCTGATCGGCTCGACGGCGACCAACGAACTCCTCAGCCTCGACATCAAGACCGGCGAGCGCAAGCGCGTCGTCAAGGACATCCTCGATCCCTACCATCTGGGCTTCAGCCCGGACGGCAAGTGGTTCGTCACGGCGGCCTACCGGCTCGATCATGTCGACATCTATCACGCGGATGGCTTCAAGCTCGCCGGCCGCATCTTCATCGACGGCCTTCCGAGCCACATGGCCTTCGACGCCGAGTCCAAGACGGTCTTCGTGACCCTGCAGCAGAGCGGGCGCCTGGCCGCCTTCGATCTGGCGACGCAGGCGCTCAAGTGGAACGTGCCGGTGGGCAATGCGCCGGCGGGCGTCGTCATGCTGCCGGACGACAAGCGCCTGCTGGTGGCACTCACGGGTGAGGACAACATCGTCGTCGTCGATCCGAAGGACGGCGCGGTCAAGAGCAGCCTGCAGACCGGCAAGGGGGCTCACAATTTCTGGCCGAAGGGCGACGGTCGGCACTATTTCCTGAGCAATCGGGTCGAGGGCACTGTTTCCCTGATTGACACCAAGGACGAGCCGAAGGTCGTGGGCACCGTCAGGATTCCGGGCGGTCCGGATTGCATGGACATCACGCCGGACGGACGGGAGCTCTGGGTCACCCAGCGCTTCCTGCGCCGCGTCGCGATCGTCGACATCGAGACGCTGAAGCTCGTCGCCAGCATTCCCGTGGGCAAGTCGCCGCACGGCGTCTTCATGCTGAAATCCACGGCGACCGTCGCGGGCGCGCCGGTCCGCGCGGCGTCGACGGCGGGCGAACGCAGGTAGGCGCCCCGTGCGCGACCTGATCGACCTCTGGGTCGGCGCCCAGGCCTGGCTGTTCGAGACCCTCGTCAGCCCCGTCCTTTTTCATTTCGGCCTCATGGCCTGGTACGAGCCCGGCTACAGCGCCGTCGAGTTCGTCATGCTGGGCCTCGTCCAGATCGCCGTGATCGCGGTCGGCATGCGCTTCTTCGAGCGCCGCTGGCCGCTCGAGAAGTCGGGCGAGGACGACAGGCTCATCATGGTCGACCGCGTCTACACGGTGCTGAACAAGCTTGGCATCGTCCCGCTCGCCATCTTCATCCTGACCTACCCGGTGGTGCAGGAGATCGAACTGACGGTGCGGACGTGGGGCTACATGCCGCCGCGGCTGGAGCGCCTGCTGCCTTGGATCGGCGACAACGACCTGCTCTCGTTCCTCGTCTATTTCGTGCTCTATGACTTCGCGGCCTACTGGCTTCACCGGGGACAGCATGCCTTCGGATGGTGGTGGGCGCTGCACAGCCTGCATCACAGCCAGCGGCGCATGACGGTATGGACCGACGACCGCAACCACGTGATCGACGACCTGATCGTCACGCTGGCGCTGGTGCTGTTCTCGCAGTTCGTCGGCGTCCAGCCGGGCGAATACGTCGTGATCCTGATGGTCGGCCGGCTGGTCGAGAGCTGGTCGCACGCCAACGTCGACATGTCGTTCGGCCGGCTGGGCGAGCGGCTGCTGGTCGGTCCGCGCTTCCATCGCCTGCATCATGCCCTGTCGACGCCGACCGAGCGCCACATCCAGGACCACAATTTCGCGCCGGTCTTCCCGGTCTGGGACATCCTGTTCGGCACGGCGATCTATGACGAGAAGCACCGCCCGACCGGTGTCGACGATGCCGCCGCCGACCGCGACAACGGTCGCGGGTGGATCGCCCAGCAGGTGACGGTGTTCGGCCGCTTCGTGCGGGCGCTGGTGCCGAGGTTCAGCCGGCGCGCGTCAGCGCGTTGAGCACGTCTGCCTTGCGAGGCATGGGCGTGACCGCACCGTAGCCGGTGGTCGAAAGCGCCGCCGCGACATTGGCATAGCGCGCCGCCGTCTCCGGATCGTCGCCGGCCAGCAAGCGGGTGAGGAAGGCGCCGTCGAACGTGTCGCCCGCGCCAGTCGCATCGACTGCCTCGACCTTGTGGGGCGGGATGTGGATCTGGCGTTCGCGCGTGGCGATCAGCGAGCCTTCCGCGCCCATCTTCAGCGCCACCAGCGGTGCGCCGAGGCCGAGGTAATAGGAGGCGATCGCCTGCGGCTCCTGCAACCCGGTGAGCTGCTGGGAATCGTCGAGACTGGGGAGGGCGATGTCGCAACGCGCGATGGTGGCGTCGATCACCTTCCGCGCGACGTCGAGGTCCCAGAGACGGAGCCGCAGGTTGGTGTCGTAGGACACCTTCACGCCGGCGTTCTTCGCCGCGGCGATGGCCGCATCGCAGGTCGCGCGGGCACTGTCGCTGATCGCCTGCCCGATGGCGGACAGGTGGAACACCCGGGCGCCGGCGATGTAGTCGGCGGCGAGCGTGTCCGGCGTCATCAGCGAAGCTGCGGAATTCTTGCGCAGATAGTCGAACTTGTGGCCGGCCACGCTGTGCGTGACGAAGCTGACGCCGGTCGGCGCCGTCGGGTGGCGCGTGACCCTCGAAGCATCCACGCCCTCGCTTTTCCAGAGGTCGAGAAACGCGTCGCCCATCCAGTCCTGGCCGACGCCGGTCAGGTAGCCGGTCGAGGCGCCCTGACGCGCCGCCGCGATCGCCACGTTCTGGGAGTCTCCGCCGAAGCCCTGCAGCCAGGTGCGGCCGTCGCCTTCCTTCGGGCGGTTGAACTCGATCAGGGGTTCGCCGAGGCAGACGATGTCGGGGGAAGGTGCCATGGCCGAGATTTCTCACGCCACAGGGTGAACCTCAAGCCATGCGCTGGACTTCCCGCACGCCTTCTCCCAGGGTTGCAGCAACAAATCTGGAGGAAGCGGATGGCCAAGAAGAAGACCGGCAACGGCGGCAAGCGCCCGTTGCGCAGCCGTGAATGGTTCGACGCCAAGGGTGATCCCACGATGGCCGCGCTCTATCTCGAGCGCTACATGAACTTCGGGCTGACGCTTGCCGAACTGCGCAGCGGCCGCCCGATCATCGGCATCGCCCAGACCGGCAGCGACCTGTCGCCCTGCAACCGCCACCATCTCGACCTGGCGACCCGCGTGCGCGATGGCATCCGCGATGCCGGCGGCATTCCCATCGAGTTTCCGGTCCATCCGATCCAGGAAACCGGCAAGCGCCCGACCGCGGCGCTCGACCGTAACCTTGCCTATCTCAGCCTCGTCGAGTGCCTCTACGGTTATTTCTTCGACGGTGTCGTGCTGACGACCGGATGCGACAAGACCACGCCTGCGATGATCATGGGCGCGGCCACCGTCGACATTCCGGCGATCGTGCTCTCGGGAGGGCCGATGCTGGACGGCCATTTCGCCGGGGGCCTCGCGGGCTCGGGCACCATCGTCTGGTACGCGCGCCAGGAACTGGCGGCGGGTCGCATCGACATGGAGCAGTTTATCGAGATGGTCGCGTCGAGCGCGCCCAGCGTCGGTCACTGCAACACGATGGGCACGGCGCTCTCCATGAACAGCATGGCGGAAGCGCTCGGCATGTCGCTGCCGGGCTGCGCGGCCATTCCCGGCCCGTACAAGGAGCGGGGCCAGATGGCCTACGAGACCGGCAAGCGCATCGTCGACATGGTGTGGGAGGACCTGAAGCCGTCCGACATCCTGACGCGCAAGGCCTTCGAGAACGCCATCGTGGCGGCGAGCGCACTCGGTGCCTCGACCAATTGCCCGCCGCACGTCAACGCCATCGCGCGCCACATCGGCGTGAAGCTGGAGAACAAGGATTGGGACGAGATCGGCTACGACATCCCGCTGCTGGTGAACTGCATGCCCGCCGGCAAGTACCTCGGCGAAGCATTCCATCGTGCCGGCGGCGTGCCGACGGTGATGAAGGAACTCCTGAACCGCAAGAAGATCCATGGCGATGCGCTGACCGTCTCGGGCAAGACCATGGCCCAGAACCTGCGCCATGCGATCAAGGCCGACGGCGAGGTCATCAAGACCTACGACAAGCCGATGCTCAACCAGGCGGGCTTCGCGGTTCTGGGCGGCAACCTGTTCGATTCCGCGATCATGAAGACCTCGGTGATCTCGGCTGAATTTCGCGAGAAGTATCTCGAGCGCAAGGGAGACCGGGACGCCTTCGAGGGCACCGCCATCGTGTTCGAGGGGCCGGAGGACTACCACCACCGCATCAACGACCCGAAGCTGCCCATCGACGAGAACAGCATTCTGGTCATCCGCAACGCCGGCCCCGTCGGCTATCCCGGCGCCGCGGAGGTGGTGAACATGCTGCCGCCGGACCGGCTGGTGAAGGGCGGCATCCTGCTGCTGCCGTGCATCGGCGACGGCCGTCAGAGCGGCACTTCGGCCAGCCCGTCGATCCTCAATGCCTCGCCGGAAGCGGCCGTGGGGGGCGGGCTCGCATTGCTGGAGACGGGTGACAGGGTCCGGGTCGATATCGGCAAGCGTACGGCGAACATCATGATTACGGCCAAGGAACTGGCGAAGCGCAAGAAGGCGTGGAAGCCCAACGTCGTGGCCAGCCAGACCCCGTGGCAGGAACTGCAGCGCAAGTTCGTCGGCCAGCTCGCCAGTGGCGCCTGCCTCGACTTTGCGGTGAATTATCAGAAGATCGCGAAGACCAAGGGCGTCCCGCGGCACTCGCACTGAGTGCCGGCACAGGGCGGCTTCAACGGAAGAGGCGCTGCTCGACAGAAACCGGGAGGTCGGCCCGGTTCATCAGGATGATCGCCCAAGGAGAGGTCGGCTGACCTACCGGACGGGCCGCCGGGGGCGGTGGTGCGGCCAGCGCAGCCGATCCGCCGGGGGCGGCGAAGCCCGAGGCACCCGGCGGCAACGCCGAGGGGGCGCTCGAGGCTGCGGGTCCGTTCGTCAGCGGCCCCACGGCCACCGGCCGGGGAGCGGCGCGCTGGGCCATCATCATCTCGGCGGGCATACGCTCCTCGAAAACGACCACGATCCGATCGCGCCGCCGAGCCGTGGAGAGGATGTTCACCGCGTAGCCTTCGCTGCTACGCCGTCCGAGAAAAATGCCGACGGCGTTCATGCGGCCGGCCTCGAACATGTCGGGCGCGGGGGAGCCGACACGGCTCCACAGGCTGCGCCATTCGGCAATGGTGGTGGCGACGACGTGCTCGGGCTGCCTCGTGACGGCCGTGGTGCCCTGCCAGTGGCGGGCGTCGATGCTCTGGGCGAAGACCGCCGGGACCATCGACATGCCGGCCACGGCACTGCCCATGAACAGCATCTGCCGACGGGGCAAATGCGGGACGAAGCGGTTGGCCGGCTTGTTACTGGACTGCACGATTGGATCTCTCGGGGACCCGGAAATTGCTCGTTTTCAGGAGCTTACAAACACCATGACACTTTGGCTCAATTGAGGCCGGAGCCCCCGGAACACGGCCACCCTAGCACTTCGGCGGGGTGGCCTTTCTCAATCGTGCCGACCTGTGGCGCGAATGCCACAGGTCGGCAGGGGCCGCGAATCAACCCTCGCTAGCTGCGCTTGGCCTTGTCGGCGGCGTTGGTCGACTGGATCTGTTCGCGAATGCGAACCCAGTCCTGCTCGCTGTAGGACATCATGTTGGAGAACGTGCCGTTGCCCATGATGCCCATGGCGCCGTCGATCGCGATGACCTCGCCGTTGATGTACTCGACCTCCTCGCTCATCAGGAAGGCGGCCATGTTGGCGAGCTCGCTGGGCCGGCCGACGCGACCCATCGGATTGCGCGTGTTGTAGCGCGAGTCGTTACCTTCCTGCAGCGGATTGAGCCGAGCCCAGGCACCTTCGGTCGGGAAGGGGCCCGGCGCGATCGCGTTCAGACGGATGCCATGGCGTGCCCATTCGACGGCCAGGCTCTGGGTCATGACGGCGACGCCGGCCTTCGACATGGCGGACGGCACGACGAAGGGGCTGCCGGTCCATACCCAGGTTGTGAGGATGCTGAGGACACTCGCCTTGCGCTGCTCGGCGATCCACCGCTTGCCGCAGGCGTTGGTCATGTAGAACGTGCCGTGCAGGACGATGTTGGCGATGGCGTCGAAGGCACGGGGGCTGAGGTCCTTGGTCTGGGATATGAAGTTGCCGGCGGCATTGTTCACCAGACCATCGAGCGGCCCGCTCGCCCAGATCTGATCGATCATCTCCTCCACCGCCGTGGCTACGCGGATGTCGACCGAGTGGAAATCAACCCGGCGGCCGGGATTCTTCTCCATCACCTGCTTGGCCGTCTCCTCGAGGACGCTGCCGCGGCGGCCGCATATCACACAGTCTGCACCCAGCTCGACGAACTTCTCCAGCATCATGCGACCGAGGCCCGTACCGCCACCGGTGATGAGAAATCGCTTGCCCTTGAACAGGTCGGTCTTGAACATTTACGGCTCCTCCCGAAACACTTCTGCTGATTCGTCTAGCGTGAGGCGGCGATCCCATACAAGGACTGTTGCTTCCTTCGCAAAGCACGTTTACGATTTCCGCATAACAACACGGGATCGTTGAATGACGACCCATCTGGGAGAGACGAGCGGGGACGTCGGTACGGTTGAGCTGCGTGGTAAGGTCAAGTGGTTCAACGCCGTCAAGGGTTTTGGGTTCTTGGCCCTCGACAGTGATAACAGCGACGCGTTCCTGCATGTAACGACGCTACGCCAATCCGGGCATGAGGATCTCAAGCCCGGTGCAACCGTAGTGTGCGCCGGTGTCCGCGGCCCGAAGGGTTGGCAGGTCATGAAGGTGATCGAGGTCGATTCATCGACCGCCGTCGCCACGACTGCAAAGCCGCCGCCCATTCCGGACGGTATCGCCATGGGCGACTACATCACCGCTTTGGTGAAATGGTACAATAACGAGCGCGGTTATGGCTTCGTCACGCGCGAGGCGGCCGACGGCGACATCTTCGTGCATGCCGCCGTGCTGCGGCGGCACGGCATGGATTCGCTGACCCCGGGCCAGAAAGTGATGATCCGGGTCGCCGAAGGCCAGAAGGGCCTTCAGGTCGTCGAGATCCGGGAGGGCTGACGGCGCGCCCTACCTGATTTCGCGCAGGTAGCTGTCGAGCGGAGGCGCCTGCCTGATCAGACCGCGCTTCACGAGAAACTCGGCGAAGGTGGCATAGCGCGCGCGATCGAGCGCGGCGGGATCCGGAGCCAGCAACGGCACCGTATCCTTCCACGCCAGCCGGTTGAGATCGTTGTCGAGATCCTTGCCGTACTTCGAGAAGCTCGCCCAGGCTTCTGTGGGATTGGCCGACAACCAGGCGGTGGCTTCGGCGAGCGCCAAGAGAAGTTTCTTCGTGCGGGCGGCGTCGACCGTCTCGCGCTTGGCCAGGATCACCAGCTCGTCATAGGCCGGCACGCCGTGCTTCTCGACCAGCCACATCCGGCCCTTTGCCTTGTTCAGTTCGAGGTCGTTCAGCTCGAAATTGCGGAAGGCGCCGATGACGCCGTCGACCTGCCGGCTCATCAGCGCGGTGGTGAGCGCGAAGTTGACGTTCACAAGGGTCACGTCCTTGAGCGTGAGGCCCGCGCTTTCCAGCATCGCCCCCAGCACGGCCTCCTCGAAGCCCGAGACAGAGAAGCCGATCTTGCGGCCCTTGAAGTCGGCGATGGTCTTCACGGGTGAGTCCTCGAGCGCGACCAGCGAGTTCAGCGGCTGCGCCACCAGCACGCCGACGCGCACCAGCGGCAGCCCTTCGGCTGCCAGAATCTGCAGTGTCGGCTGATAGGAGAGGGCATAGTCGGCCTGGCCGGCGGCGACCAGCTTGGGCGGCGCGTTGGGATCGGCCGGCGCGATCAGCTCGACGTCGAGACCCTGCTTCTCGAACAGGCCGCGCTGCTTGGCGATCACCAGCGCGGCGTGGTCGGGGTTCACGAACCAGTCGAGCAGGATGCGAACCTTGTCCTGGGCCGAAGCCGGAAGGGCGAGGCAGCAGAGCGCCGCCGCGATGCAAATCAATCGAATCATTACGTTCATGGTCAGTCTCCTTGAATGGGTTGCCAGGGCACGAGCCGCCGCGCCAGCCGGTCCGTCGCAACGTAGAGCGCGAGTCCGAGCAGGCAGAGGATGAAGAGGGCGGCGAAGGCGAGCGGCGTCTGGCCGCGCGCGAGCGATTGCGTCATCAGGAAACCGAGGCCGGCGCTGGCGCCGACCCATTCCCCGATCACCGCGCCGATCGGCGCCACGGCGGCGGCGATTCGTGCGCCCGAGGCGAAGGCGGGCAGGGCGGCCGGCAGCCGGATCTGCAGGAGGATCGCGCGCGGCGAGGCATCCATCGTCCGCGCCAGTTCGAGCCAGCCGGGGTCGGTCCGGCGCAATCCGTCGTAGAGACTGCTGACAACCGGAAAGAAGATCACGAGGGCAGCCATCGCGACTTTCGAGGCCATGCCGTAGCCCAGCCAGAGGACGAGCAGCGGCGCGACCGCAATCACGGGAACGGCCTGCGAGACGATCACCAGCGGCAGTGCCCAGCGCCGCCATCCCGCCGACGCAGCGAACAGCACCGCAAGGGCGGCGCCCAGGAACAGGCCGAGCGCCAGACCGAGGATCATCTCGGCCGCCGTCCATGCCGCCTGTTCGGCCAGCAGTTCGCGGCGGTCGATCAGTACGACGGCGACGCGTGAGGGCGGCGGCAGGATGTACGGCGGCACCCCGGTCAGCCAGACCAGCAGTTCCCACGCGACCAGCAAGCCGGTGGCGGTGATCAGTGGTCTCACGAACCGTGCCTCAATTCTCGGATCAGCCGTGCCTGGAGGGCGAGCAGTTCCGGATCGGCGGGATCGCGCGGCACCGAGCCCATCGGTGCGATGAGCGGACCGGGGGCAAGGGGATTGCCGGACACCACGCGGATCTCGTGACCCATGCGCAGCGCTTCCAGCGGATCGTGCGTCACCATCACGACCGTGCGGCCCTCGAGGAGTCTGGCCGCGAGGTCCTGCAGGTCGAAGCGCGTGACGGCGTCGAGATGTCCGAACGGTTCGTCCATCAGGACGATCTGCCGGTCTTCGCAAAGCGTGCGGGCGAGAGCCGCGCGTTGGCGCATGCCGCCGGAGAGGGTCTGCGGCAGGGCATCGAGACGGTCGCCCAGGCCGACCTCCGCGAGCAACGATCGGGCGCGCGGTTCAGCGGAACGGCGCGCGGTCTCGTCACGGCGCAGTCGATGGCCCACCAGCACGTTGTCCAGCACCGACAACCAGGGAAGCAACAGGTCGCGCTGGGCCATGTAGGCCACCGGCCCGGCCGGCGCGGTGCCAGGCAGCAGACCAGCAAGATGGCGCAACAGGGAGGTCTTGCCGACGCCGCTGCGGCCCAGCAGGCAGGTCGTGCGACCGGCCGGGAACTCGATCGACAGGTTCTCGGCCACGACATGGCCGTCGAGAACGATGTGCGCCGAACGCACGGAGAGGGCAGGAGAAGACATCGACGAGCCACCAGTCCCTACGCCGGCATTAACCGGATCAGGTTCGGGGTCGTCCTTCCGGACCTCTCAGCCGCGTGGTGCGGCTCCCCCCGATGAGCGGAGGCCACTATGGTCAGGCGATTCCGTTCACGCAAGCGTCATCGGTTTGACGAAATCGCCGTCCACGCTCTATGCCATGGCCATGGTTCAAGCAGTTTCCCGCACGTCCACCAAGGCGCCGCTCGGTCGGCGTCTCTTCCTCGCGGCGCCGTTCGTGCTGGCCGGCGGGCTTGCGCAGGCGCAACAGGGCGGTAGCGACGTCCACTTCAAGCGCTCGTCGCTCGTGGTGGTGTCCGGCGGCCGGGACATCAAGTTCGACGTCGAGCTGGCGCTGGACGATACGCAGCGGGCGCGCGGCCTGATGTTCCGCGAGAAGCTCGGGCCCTATGAGGGGATGCTGTTCGATTTTTACAAGGAAGCGCCGGTCAGCTTCTGGATGAAGAACACGCTGATCCCGCTCGACATGATCTTCATTGCCGCCGATGGCACGATCAAGTCGATCCATGCCAATGCCGTCCCGCATTCGACCGAGACGATTCCCAGCCAGTTCCCCGTACGCGCCGTCCTCGAAATTAACGGCGGCAGCGCCAAGCTCCTGGGCATCAAGCCGGGCGACAAGGTCCTTCATCCGATCTTCGGGAATGCTTGAGGCGAAGCGACAGTTCCGCGCTCTTGTCATCCTGAGCGCAGCGAAGGATCTCGCGCCAGCTACGGAGTCCTCTGGTCGCTCCGCTAGGTCCTTCGCTTTGCTCAACACGACAGGTTTTGACGTCCCTCCATTCTAGCGCCTCAACGCACAGGTCATGCCGTCGCCGACGGCCAACAGGGCGAGGTCGACCCGTTGATCTGTCTTGAGCTTGGCATTGAGGGCGCGGAGCGCCTGCGTATCGCGATCGACGTCGGTAGGGTCGGCGACCGAACCGCCCCACAGGACATTGTCGATCAGCACCAGGCCGCCTTTTCGCACCAGCTTCAGGCAGCGCTCGTAATAGGCGTCGTACTCGTCCTTGTTCGCGTCGATGAAGGCGAGGTCGAGCTGGCCGGTCAGCCCCTGGGCCAGCAGCCAGTCGAGCGTGGCGAGCGCCGGTCCGATCGTGAGCTCGATGCGGCTCTCGACGCCGGCTTCCTTCCAGTATCGGCGCGCGACCTTCGTGTAGTCGGCGCTGACATCGCAGCACCAGAGCTTGCCGTCTGACGGAAGCGCCTCGGCGATGCACAGCGAGGAGTAGCCGGTGAAGGTGCCGACCTCGACGGCACGCCGGGCGCCGATCGTCCGGGCGAGCAGACCGATCTGCTGGCCCTGATGGGCCGATATCTGCATGCCGGCGCGGGGCAGGGTCGCCGTCTCATCGCGCAGCCGGCGGCGCAGCGGCGGTTCGCGCAGCCAATTGGTATCGACATAGTCGCTCAAGGCACCGTCGATTCTCGGCCAGCTCTTCATGCTCTCTCCTGTTGGCTCGCCACTCCAGTCTCGCTACGGTCGCCCCCCTGAAATGGAGTGATGGGAGCGGGTATGTCGGATATCGAGATCGCGCGGCGCGCAATCAAGAAGCCAATGAAGGAAGTCGCCGGCCGCCTCGGCATTCCGGAAGATGCACTTGAACCCTATGGTCGCGACAAGGCGAAGCTCGACGGCGACTATGTGAAGTCGCTCGGGAACCGCAAGCAAGGCCACCTGATCCTCGTCACGGCGATCAATCCCACCAAGGCCGGCGAGGGCAAGACCACGACCACGATCGGCCTTGGCGACGCACTGGCGCGTCTCGGCAAGAAGACCGCCATTGCGCTGCGGGAACCGAGCCTCGGGCCGTGCTTCGGCCAGAAGGGCGGCGCCACCGGCGGCGGCCAGGCGCAGATCGTGCCGATGGCCGACATCAACCTGCATTTCACCGGTGACTTCCACGCGATCACGACGGCGCACAACCTGCTGGCGGCGATGCTCGACAACCATGTCTACTGGGGCAACGCGCTGGGCATCGACGCCCGCCGCGTGTTCTGGCCGCGCGTGCTCGACATGAACGACCGCGCGCTGCGCGACACGGTCGTCAGCCTGGGTGGCGTCGCCAACGGTTTCCCGCGACAGGCGCGCTTCGACATCACGACGGCCTCGGAAGTCATGGCGATCCTTTGCCTGGCCAATGACCTCGAGGATCTCGAGCAGCGGCTGGCGCGGATCGTCGTCGCCGAGACCCGCGAGGGCAAGCCGGTCACCGCCGGCGACCTGAAGGCGGCCGGTGCGATGGCCGCCGTACTGAAGGATGCAGCCAAGCCCAATCTCGTGCAGACGCTGGAGAACAATCCGGTCCTGATTCATGGCGGCCCGTTCGCCAACATCGCGCATGGATGCAATTCCGTGATCGCCACGCGCGCGGCGCTCGCACTCGGCGACTATGTCGTCACCGAGGCCGGGTTCGGCGCGGACCTGGGCGCGGAGAAGTTCCTCGACATCAAGTGCCGCCAGGCCGGGCTGAAGCCCGAACTCGCCGTGGTCGTGGCCACCGTGCGCGCGCTCAAGCTGCACGGCGGCGCGGACGACAAGACGCTGGAGAAGGAGAATGTCGGCGCCGTCGAACGCGGCCTGCCGAACCTGCTGCGCCATGTCGAGAATCTGCGGAAGTTCGGCCTGCCCGTTCTGGTCGGCATCAACCGCTTCCTGACCGACACGCCGGCCGAGCTGGAACTGATCGAGACCAAGTGCGCGGCGGCGGGTGCCAAGGCCTATCTGTGCGAGCATTGGGCCAAGGGCGGTGCGGGCGCCGAGGCTCTGGCACGTGCGGCAGTCGAGATCATCGATGAAGGCAAGGCCGCCTTCAGGCCGCTCTATGCGGACGAACTGCCGCTTGCGGAGAAGATCGAGACCATCGCGCGCGAGATCTATCGCGCGTCGGGCGTGTCGATCGCGGGGCCGGCGAAGCGGCGTCTCAAGGCGCTGGAGGCGGCGGGGTACGGCAAGCTGCCGGTCTGCATTGCCAAGACGCAATACAGCTTCGCTGCCGACCCCGAACTGCGCGGCGCGCCGACGGGACATGTATTGCCGATCCGCGAAGTGCGTCTGTCGGCCGGCGCCGGCTTCGTGGTCGCGATGGCGGGCGAGATCATGAGCATGCCGGGATTGCCGCGCGTGCCGGCGGCGGAGCGGATTCGCCTGACCGAGAATGGCGAAGTGGACGGGATTTTCTGAGATGCGCACCTATCCGTTCGTCACGGTCGACGTCTTCACCACCACGCGCTTCGGCGGCAACCCGCTCGCGGTCTTTCCCGATGCGCGCGGCATGAGCGACGCCGAGATGCAGTCGCTCGCCGCCGAGTTCAATCTCAGCGAAACGACCTTCGTGCTGCCGCCGGAGGATCCGGCGCACACCGCGCGGGTGCGCATCTTCACGCGCACGCGCGAGATGCCGTTCGCCGGCCATCCCAATGTCGGCACGGCCTATGTGCTGGCGCAGCAGGGCAGGGACAAGGGCGGCAAGCTCCTGTTCGAGGAACTGGCGGGTCTCGTCGAGATCGACGTGGAGCGTGACGCTTCGGGCGCGCCGGTCGGCGCCACCATCGCCGCGCCGCAGCCGCTGTCGCTCGGGCCGGAACTGCCGGTCGAGACGGTCGCCGCTTGCGCCAGCCTGCAGCCGGCCGACATCCAGGTGGCCGCACACAAGCCCGTCGGCGCGTCGCTCGGCAATCCGTTCGTCATCGCAGAGGTCGAGCCCTCCGCCCTCGCACGGGCAACGCCTGACTTCCCGTCCTTCCGTCAGGCGCTGGAGCGGACGCCGGCCCTCAACGGCCGGCTCGGCCTCTACCTCTATGCCCATGCCGGGCAGGGGAGCGTCCAGGCCCGCATGTTCGCGCCGCTGGGCGGCACGATCGAGGATCCCGCGACGGGAAGCGCCGCCGGACCGCTCGGCGCGCTGCTCCTGTCGCTGACGAGCGAGCCGGAGCTGTGCCTCGACATTCATCAGGGCGTGGTCATGGGGCGCCCGAGCCTGCTGCGGGTCGTCGCGCGCCGCGCGGCGGATGGCATCCGGGCGACCATTGCGGGCCAGTGCGTACCGGTGCTGCGGGGCGAAGCCGAACTCGGCTAATTCGGCCTGAAGGCGTGCTGTTTGAGGGCGGCGAGCGAGACCACCTGGAGCGTGACGGCGTGGGTGGCCTCCAGAACGACCTGGGGTGCCGCATTTCCGTCGTAGGCTTCCTTCCAGCGGCTGGCGCAGAGGCACCAGCGGTCGCCGGGATTGAGGCCGGGGAAGCCGTATTGCGGCATCGGCGTGCTGAGGTCGTTGCCCCGGGACCTGGAGAAGGTGAGGAATTCGGCCGTCAGGACCACGCAAACCGTATGCAGGCCGAGATCCTCGGCGCCTGTATTGCAGCAGCCGTCGCGGTAGAATCCGGTAACCGGCCGGGTGGAGCAGGGCTTCAGCACGCCGCCGAGCACATTTATGGACGGGGCGCGGCCCGGGCGGCCCTGCTCGGGCGTCTGATCGAACATGGACCTATCGTAGCATCCGGAATTTGCCCTTTCGAGCGGAGAGGGCCGCTGGTAGAAACCCTCGCGTCAAAGAGGTGTATCGGCGGGGCGTAGCGCAGTCTGGTAGCGCGTCTGCCTTGGGCGCAGAAGGTCGTCGGTTCGAATCCGGCCGCCCCGACCACGCCCGAAAACGGAGTAGCGAGAGCCATGCAGGTTCGCATCTTCAAGCCGGCCAAGACGGCCATGCAGTCCGGAACCGGCAATACCCACGAGTGGGTGCTGGAGCCGGAGCCGTCGCGCAAGGAGATCGACCCCTTGATGGGCTGGACAAGCTCGCGCAACACGATGCAGCAGGTCCGCCTGTTCTTCCCGACGCTGGAAGAAGCCAAGGCCCACGCCGAGAAGAACGGCTGGCAGTACACGGTCGAGCAGCCGCACAGCCGGCCGGTGAGGGCCAAGGCCTACGCGGACAATTTTGCCTACAATCGCGTCGGTCGCTGGACGCACTGAAACATCCATGCCGGGCGCATGGAATCGGAACGGCAGGCGCCCGTAGCTCAGGGGATCAGAGCAACCGCCTTCTAAGCGGTAGGTCGTTGGTTCGAATCCAACCGGGCGCGCCATCCTCTCCATGCAATTGCATTTCCTGTGACTCGATTTTGCAGGGCTGAGTCCCTCAAAGAGATGCGATTCATTATCAGTGCCATTTTCTTTCCATGATAATAACTCGCATTCTCCTCAATTGAGAGGGGATGAGTTTGCTTCTGGGGAGAAGACATGGCGAAGCGCGTACCGGTAAAAACCGCCCTTGTTGGATTGCTCGTAGCCCCCGCGGCGATGGCCCAGCAGGAAACCGCCCAGACGCCAACGTCTCCGCCCGCCGATCCATCCCAGAACCAGCCGGCCAATCCGTCCGGCGCACCGGCGACGATGCAGACCGTGACGGTCACGGGCAGCCGTCCCAGCGAAGACTTCCAGACAACACGCGCTTCCATCAACCGTCTCGGCGCAGCCAACCTGATGGACGTGCCGCAGTCGGTGGTCGTCATCAACCGGGCCCTGATGCAGTCGCAGGGTGTCACGCGGCTGGAGGACGCGGTCCGCAACGCGCCGGGCGTCACCATCGGCTCGGCCGAAGGCGGCAACATCGGCACCAACATCAACATCAACGGCTTCTCGGCCCGTACCGACCTCTACCTCGACGGCATGCGCGACCGCGGCCAGTATTATCGCGACGTGTTCGCGCTGGAGCAGGTCGAGGTCCTGATGGGCCCGTCCTCGATGCTGTTCGGCCGCGGCTCGACCGGCGGCGTCATCAACCAGGTGACGAAGAAGCCGTTTCAGAAGCAGGCGACCGAGCTCAGCGTCCAGGCCACGACCAACGGCCTCGTGCGCACGACGGCCGACGTCAACACACCCTTCCAGGAAAACAACGCGGCGCGCGTGTCGGCGATGTTCCAGGTCGGCAAGGCCTCGACCGTCGACCAGACGAACGTGCTCGACTTCGGCCTGGCCCCGACGGTCAAGCTCGGCATCGGAACCCCGACCGAGATCACGCTGGGCGCGATCCTGCAGCACCGCAAGGACCAGGTGAACTACGGCGTGCCGAACCTGAACGGCTTCCCGCTCAACGCGCCGCCCAACACCGCATGGGGCTTCGCCGACGACTACACCGAGCAGGACGTCATCGCCCTGCAGAGCCTGGTCGAGCACAAGTTCTCGCCGAACATGAGCCTCCGCAACCAGACCGAATTCGTCTGGGTGAATACCGCCGTTCGCGAGACCTCCGGCGGCTTCGTCGGCACACTTGGCAACGGCAACCGCTTCGTCGCGGCGGCGCCCCTCACGGGCAACGTTCCCTACAGCGCCCAGCCGCTCGGCAATCTCTGGGTCCGCCAGCTTAGCCGCGACCGCAACATCAATGACATCACGGTCGAGAACCAGACCGAGGTCCTGTCCAAGTTCAACACCGGTTCCGTTGGTCATACGCTGCTGATGGGTATCGACATCAACTACGAGTCCTACACCAACCAGACGTCGAGCCGCACCGGCACGTGCTTCGGCAACGCCCTGCCGGCCGGCTCCGTCGGCTGCACGCCGGCGGGCTATACGGTGAACGCCAATACACCAAGCAATGTCCCGTCGATCCTCGGGAACTATGCCTCTTCACAGGCCTGGGGCGCCGGCTTCTACGCCAACGACACCATTCAGCTCCTGCCCGAGCTGAAGGTCGTCGCCGGCCTGCGCTGGGATTACTACGCGGCCCAGATCGCCAACTCGGTCAACCGCAACAATACGCCGGGCAACACGACCGTGGCGGGACTGCAGCAGACGGACACGTTCCTCAGCGTCCGCGGCGGCGTCATCTACGAGCCGACGCCGACACAGTCCTACTACGTGTCGTACAGCACCTCGTTCAACCCGTCGCTCGAGCAGCTCACCTCGACGACCGGCACGCAGAACCTGCCGCCCGAAAACAACAAGGGCGTGGAAGCCGGCGTCAAGTACGAGGTGCTCGGCGGAAACCTGTCGCTCAACGGCGCGGTTTTCTCGATCATCAAGAACAACGCCCGCACGGCCAATCCCGACGGTACCTTCTCGCCGACCGGCAACGTGCAGGTGAGCGGTGCACGCGCCAACTTTGCCGGACGGATCACGCCGGAATGGCAGATCTTCGGCGGCTATGCCTATCTGAACGGCGTCATCCTCCAGGGCCTGAACTACCAGAATGGCCAGGGCAACACGACCGGCAAGGTGCCGCTCAACACGCCGCGCGACACGGCCAACCTCTGGACGACCTACACGTTCAACGAGACCTACGAGGTCGGCGGCGGCTTCTTCTACGTCGGCCAGCGCTACGCCAACAACACCAACTACGTCGTCGTGCCGGCCTACACACGCGTCGACCTGACGGCTGCCTACAAGCAGCCGGCCTACGACGTGCGCCTGAACGTCTACAACCTGTTCAACACGAAGTACTACGATGGCGTCATCGCCTCGGATGGCGGCCGTGCGGTCGTCGGCTCCGGACTGACGGGGATGATCACGCTCAACTACCGCCTGTGATCTGACGGAAGCCGCCGCCCGTCATGCTCGTGTGTGTTCCCAACGTCCTCAACGCCGCGCAGCTCGTCAGCCTGCGCGAGCGGCTGGAGCGCTCGAATGCCTGGGTCGACGGTCGCGTGACCGCCGGCTACCAGGGCGCGCCGGTAAAATTCAATCAGCAGATCGACGAACGCTCGGAGACGGCCGTCGCCTGTCAGCGCATCGTCGGCGCGGCACTGGAAGTCCATCCGGTCTTCATCAGCGCCGTGCTGCCGAACGAGATCTATCCGCCGATGTTCAATCGCTACGGCGAGGGCATGAGATTCGGCGCGCATGTCGATGGTAGCGTGCGCATCAACCCGCACACCGGCCGCAAGCTCAGGACGGACGTGTCTGCCACGCTCTTCCTCAGCAATCCCGAGGACTATGACGGCGGCGAGTTGCAGATCGAGGACACGTACGGCCAGCACAGCGTCAAGCTGAAGGCTGGCGACATGGTCGTCTATCCGGCGACCAGCCTGCATTCCGTGGCGCCGATCACGCGCGGCGTGCGCACGGCCTGCTTCTTCTGGGCGCAGAGCCTGATCCGCGACGACATGCAGCGCTCGCTGCTGCACGACATGGACAATGCCATCCAGCGCCTGAACGAGACCAATGCCGACGAGATGGCGCGCCGCTCGCTGATCGGCTGCTACCACAACCTCGTGCGGCAATGGAGCGAGACCTGATGGCTGCCGCCACGGCCGCGGGAGCGAACCGGGTCAACCGCCGGCTGACCTTCGTGCGCTGGGTCCGCAAGACCCATGGCTGGTTCGGGCTGTGGGGGGCGCTGCTCGGTCTGATGTTTGGCCTGAGCGGCATCTGGCTCAATCATCGCAGCGTGATGAAGCTCGAATTGCCCGACCAGAAGCAAGTCAACGCCCAGATCGCCTTGCCCGATCCCGCGCCGGCCAACATCGCGGCAATGAGCCAGTGGTTGAAGGACACGTTGAAGATCGATCGTGGTCCCAACGTGGCCCGGGTCGAGAGGGCGCGTGCGGTACCCTGGACCGAGCGGCCTCCCGGCGGCGGTGCGGGCGAGGGCGCTGCCCGGCCCCTGCAACAACCCGAGCGCTGGGTGATGAACTTCGGCGGCCCGAACCATCTGGTTCAGGCCGAGTACTGGGTCGGCAACAAGTCGCTTTCGGTACGCACCACGCAGAATGGGTTCATCGCGACCCTTACAAATCTGCACAAGGGCACGGCAATGCCCGTGTCGTGGATCCTGTTGATCGACACGCTGGCGGGCAGCATGATCTTCCTGTCGATCAGCGGCGTGATCCTGTGGTGGGAAACCCACCGCAAACGTGCGGTCGGCATCACGATTTTCGCCGCGGCCGTGGTCGCAACGGTCGCACTCGCCATCAGCCCGCTCGAGTTGTAGTGAGCGTTTGATGCAAGAACCCGTGTCTTCCGTTGCGCCGGTGGCCCCCGGCCCACTTGGCCCGTCGCGCGAGCCGCTGTCGACGACGGCGCGGGTGGCCATCGTGGTCTTCGTGATCTTCTTCCATGTCGGCGGCGGATGGGCGCTCACCCAGTTCGAACCTTTGCCGCTGATCGTGGGCGACGTGGCCCCCATGGAAGTGCGGATGGTCCCGGCCGACGCACCGGCCCAGCCCGAAATCGAAGACTCCGAGCCGCCGCCGCCGGTCGACCTGAAACCGCCACCGCCCGAGCTGGCCACGATCGTCGAGCCGCCGCCGCCCGACCTGCCGCCGCCGGAGTTTCCGCTGGCCAAGATCGACCTGCCGCCGCCGGACGAGCCGCCGCCACCGAACATTCCGC